>WNGH01000223.1_pt1 | contig 44788 bp, 52 predicted proteins | sample 5400631 | NCBI WGS metagenome assembly WNGH01 (sample SAMN13153373, study PRJNA577476) | soil metagenome | isolation source: 115 cm soil or saprolite under Garry oak tree replicate 1 | place: USA:California | collected 2016-06-15 | reverse complement strand
CCTCACGAACCGGTCCCGGAACCGCTCGTCGGTGGCCAGCTCGGGGTCCAGGAGCTTCAGGGCCACCTTGCGGCCCAGGCGGGTGTCCTCCGCCAGGTACACCCGGCCCATCCCGCCGTGGCCCAGGAGCCGCTCGATGCGGTAGCCGGCGAGCGTGGTGCCGATGCGAGTGTCCTGCGCCATCTCGACGTGGTTCTACATGGGCCGCGGCCGTTCGGGAAGGGCCGCCCGGTCAGCCGCGCAAGCCCAGGTGGCGCCGGAGCGCCTCCAGACGGACGTCCCACTCCCCGCCCACCCCAACCATCCAGGCCATGGCTTCGGTCAGCGGCGCTGGGGTCAGCCGGTAGCGCATCTCCCGACCCGATCGCTCGCCCTGCGCCAGTCCGGCCTCCACCAGCGCCTCCAGGTGCTTGGCCACCGCCTGGCGGGTCACCGGCAGCTCGGCGGCCAGCTGCGTTGCGGTGACCGGACCTGAATCGCTCAGCGCCCGGATCACGGCGCGCCGGGTGGGATCGGCCAGGGCCGAGAAGATCGCGTCCACCTGTTCGTCCTGTTTGCGGCTCACGCGGACACCTCCGCGGTGGGCCTCGGCGAGCGGAGGAACCCCAGCCAGCCCGACTCGGCCACCATCAGGGCGGTCGAGCCGTCGCCCCGGTCCTGGAGCAGGAACTCGACCCTGGTCCCCATCCCCCGCCGAGCGCCCTCGCGCTCATACGGCCACCACCGGAACACCAGCCGGCGCGGCGGGTCGACCACCTCGACTCGGATGCGGCGGACGGCACCGTCGGCTCGGCGGGCCAGCCCCCGGCCGCCCGGGCGAACCTCCAGATCGACCTCGGCGCCGATCCAGGCGGAGAGCTGCTCCGGCGAGGTCAGCGCGGCCCACACCTGGGCCACCGTCGCCTCCAGCACCGCGTGTCGCTCGACCCGCTCGACCTCGTCCATTCCCGTCCGGCGCGTCCTGCAACCGAGAGGTTGCACGTCTGTGATAGGCTTTCTGCAACCCAACGGTTGCAGAATACCCCCGACGAAACCGGGAGCGAGCGATGGAGCACGACGGCCAACCTCTCCACGAACGACTGCCGGACATCGCCTACGCCCGTCTGTTCGAGCACCGCGTGGTGTTCCTGCGCGGGCCGATCCAGGACAGCGTGGCCGACGACGTCGCGGCGCAGCTCCTGGCGCTCGACGCCAGGTCGGACGACGACATCACGCTGGTGATCGACTCCCCCGGGGGCGACGTGACCGGGATCTTCACCATCGTCGACACCATGCTGGTCCTGCGCTCCCGGGTGAACACGCGGTGTGTCGGCATGGCCGCATCAGCCGCCGCGGTCATCCTGGCGGCGGGGACGGGTACCCGGTCGGCCTCGCCAAACTCGCGCGTCCTGCTGCACCAGCCCCACGGCGGCGTCACCGGATCAGCCAAGGACATCGAGATCCAGGCTCGGGAGTTTGCGTACCTCCGCCAGCGGGTCGAGGAGATCCTCTCGGAGCGGACCGGCCAGTCCATCGAGAAGATCCGGGAGGACACCGATCGCGACTACTGGCTCACCGCGGCGGCCGCCAAGGAGTACGGGCTGATCGACGAGATCCACCAGGAACGCTCCGGCCTCCACCTCGTCCGGTAACCGGCGAACCAGCGCAACAGCTGGCTTCCCGGGCGCATCCTTATCGATGTGAGACAACCGGCCGTCCGGTCCGGAACGGCGATCGCGGGGCCAGCGGCCCCTGGCCGCCTGGCCGAGCTGTACCTGCGGCACGCCGACGGGGCGATCCGGCTGGCGTACCTGTTGACCGGAGACCGCCAACTGGCGGAGGACCTCGTCCAGGAGGCCTTCGTCAGGCTGGCCGGCCGTCTCCGGCATCTCCGGGACCCGGCGGCGTTCGACGCGTATCTCCGGCGCACGGTGGTCAACCTGTCGCGGATGCACTTCCGCCACGCCCGAGTGGAGCGCGCCTACCTGGAACGTCAGCTTCCTCCGGAGGAGCAGCACGAGCCCGACGTGGCGCTCCGGGAGGCCGTTCGAACGGCCCTGCTCCGACTGCCGCACCGCCAGCGGGCCGCGCTGGCCCTGCGCTTCTACGCGGGACTGCTCGACGAGGAGATCGCCGACGTGCTGCGGTGCCGCCGAGCCACCGTGCGCTCGCTGGTGCACCGGGGCCTGGAGGCCCTTCGCGGCCAGATGGAGAGTGAGGACGATGAAGACTGACCTCGAACGGGTCCTGAACGACATCGCCGAGGAGGTCCCCCCGGTCCACGAAGTGCCAGGCGGGATGCTCCAACGAGCTCGGAGGCGTATCGCGCTCACGGTGAGCGTTACCTTCCTGGCGCTCTCGGCCGCGGGCGGCGGAGCATTCGCTGCGGTGCAGGCGGCGAACTCGCCACATCCGCCCAGACCGGCTGCGACTGGCCCGACCTCCATCCCGACCACCGCGGCCTCACCCACCCGGATCGCGACCACGCCCAACCCCGTGTGGGCCCAGCTGGCCCGGCCCCTGCATCTCCCGACGATCTCGCCCGGCGCCCCGTGTCCGGTTACGCAACCAGTCGGCCTGCCTCCGAACCGCGTCTACTCCAAGAGCTCGTGGATCGACTGGACGGGTCCCGGACCCGTGTATGTCGGGAACCTGGCGTTCCGGGGCAAGCCTTACCCGGCACGGTACGAGAGCACCCCCATCAGGGGGTGGTACCCGGGCAAGCTCCTATGGGTCTCCACGCCTGCCTACCGGGGCCCGATCCTGGTCCGCGGCCGACAGTTGGGCGGACCGAACGGCATTCGCTTTGGCGGTCTCGAGAACCGTCCTGCCGGCATTCCGGAGTTCGCCGAAGGCCGACTGGTCCCGAGCAAGAACAACCAGGAGTACCTCAACCCGGGACTCCGGCCGTCCGGCTGGCACAGCTGGGCGGCGACCGTGTTCTTCCGCGCGCCGGGTTGCTACGCCATCCAGATGGACGGGTTGGCCTTTAGCGAGGTGGTGGTGTTCCGGGCCGGTCCGTAGCCGGGGGCCGGCTCGCTACACCCGGGCGGCGCGGTGGCGGGCGGCCAGGCGGCGCTCGCGGCGAACCTTCTTCCAGTCGCTGTGCTTCGTGGACCACACCACGTCCGTCACCACCTGCACCACGCCGATCCCCAGGGTGGCCCACGCCGCCCACGCCGGCGCGTTCGACCACCGCCAGAAGGCCAGCGAGACGAACGGGGCGACCTTCGAGGCGATCGCGCCCGCAGCGTGCATGGCTGCCCGAGACTCCGGCTGCGCCCGCAGGTAGGTCGGGTAGTCCGTCTTGATGCCCGGCTGGATGCGGACGGGGCCGTCCAGGAAGTAGCAAAGGAACCGGATCCCCTGCATCCTGCCCACCGCCCAATGCCCCAGGTCGTGGACGGAGACCGTCAGGATCCCCGCCGAGGCCAACAGGGCCAGGCCGGCCACCACCGGGCTCGACACCCACACCGACACCGCGATCGCTCCCCCGCTGGCGGCCACGCCGACCGCAAGGACGGCGTTTCCGAACCACACCGGGAAACGCGGCCGCACCCGTTGCTCGAACGCCTTTCGATCGATGCGCCCGACCTGCTCGGCCCAGTGCGACGCAAGCATGGGCTCCTGCTTGACCTGCCGGACCAGGCGCCAGAACCCGAGCGTGGAGAGGTCGCTGTCCCCGGCGTCCACCGCCGACTCGATCCGGGCGAACGCGTCCTGCAGCTCCTCGGGAGTCGAGCTTGTGGCGTCCGTTCCCCGACCTGCCATCGGTTGCCCCCTACAATGGGACCGCGTCCCGGCCGGCCCCCAAACGGAACCCATGAGCCAGACGACCGTTCGCGCCAGGTATCAGGTTATCGCTCGCATCGCCGCGGGCGGGATGGGCGAGGTGTACCGTGCCCGCGACTCCGTGCTGGGCCGCGACGTGGCCATCAAGGTCCTGCACAAGAACCTGGCCGGCGATCCCGGCTTCATCGACCGGTTCCGCCGGGAGGCCCGGGCCGCCGCCCTGCTGTCGCACCCCAACATCGTGGCCGTGCACGACTGGGGCTCCACCACCGGCGGGACGTATTTCATGGTCATGGAGTTCGTCCGGGGCCGGAACGTCCGTGACCTGCTCATGCACCACAAGCGCCTCGCGCCGTCCCAGGCCGTCGAGATCATGGACCAGATGCTCGCGGCCCTGGACCACGCCCACCGCCACGGGATCGTGCACCGCGACGTGAAGCCGGAGAACGTCCTGGTGACCGGGGACGGCACGGTGAAGGTGGCCGACTTCGGCCTGGCCCGGGCGTTCGCGGAGTCCCGGGTCAGCCAGGCTCCCGGGACGGTCACCGGCACCGTCCAGTACCTGGCGCCGGAGCAGATCCAGGGAAACCCGGCCGACCCGCGCACCGACGTGTACGCGCTGGGGATCGTGGGGTACGAGCTGCTGACGGGGAGGGTCCCGTTCACCGGCGAGACCTCGCTGGCCATCGCCTACCGGCACCTCCAGGACCCGGTCCCCCCGCCGTCGCGAGCCAACCAGGCGGTCCCGGAAGCGCTCGACCGGATCATCCTGCGAGCCACGGAGAAGGATCGGGAACGGCGGCCGGCGTCTGCCGCGGACCTCCGAGACGAGCTCAAGGCCGTGGCCCCGTCGCTGCCATCCGCTCCGCCCCTGTCACAGCTGGTCCGCGACCTGCCCCCCTCGACCACCATCGCCGACGATCGGGCCTCGACCGTCACCATCCCCCGCACGATGTCCCCACAGGTCCGGCGGCGCCGAAGGCGCCTCCGCCTCCTGGCCACGCTGGCCCTCGTGCTGGCCCTGGGCGGAGCGACCTGGGCGGCGTGGGCGTACCTGGTCCCGCACTACACGCACGTGCCGAACGTGGCGAGGCTTTCCCGCGGCGCCGCCGAACGCCGCATCGACGGGGCCGGCCTCCACGCCCAGTTCGGCCAGCCCATGACTTCGACCTCCGTTCCGGCGGGCCAGGTGGTCAGGCAGAGCGTGCCGCCGGGTACGAAGCTCCGGAAGGGATCGGACGTCGTCGTTCGCCTGTCCGCAGGGCTCCCCTTGCGGACCGTTCCGTCCGTGATCGGAAAGCAGGCCGCGGCGGCCGCGAAGGCGCTGACGGATGCCGGGCTGAAGATCAAGGTGGCCAGGGTGTTCAACGACCGGATGGCGGAGGGCCGAGTCGTGGATCAGAACCCGGCCTCCGGACAGACCATCCCCTTCGGGAGCACGGTCACGCTGACGGTGAGCAAGGGGCCGGAACCCATCGCCATCCCGAACGTCACGAGCCAGTCCGGGGGCGATGCCGAGGCGATCCTGGTCGCGGCCGGTTTCAAGGTCGACATCAAACACCAGTACTCCACGACCGTGCTGTCGGGCAGGGTCATCCGGCAGGAACCCTCGAGCGGAACCGCCTCGGCGGGCGCGCGCGTGACGCTGTGGGTGTCGCTCGGTCCGCGGACCTTCCCCATGCCGAGGGTGATCGGGATGGCAACTGACGCGGCGCAGTCACAGCTCGAGGGTCTGGGGCTCAAGGTTCAGGTGGTGGTCGTCCCCAACTCGAGCGGGAAGACCGTGGTGAGCCAGTTCCCGAGCGCCGGGAAGACAGTCCAGCAAGGCCAGCAGGTCGCGATCTACGTCGCGTGAACAACGGGTGAGGATCGGCGCCCACCTCCCCACCCGGGGCGGGCTGCTCGCGTCGATCGCAGCGGCGAAGGAACGGACCGCGGAGGCCGCCCAGCTGTTCGCCTCCAACCCGCGGGCCTGGGCTCCGCCCCGGATCGACACCGGATATGCCGAGGAGTTCCGGGCGGCCTGGCGCGACGCCCGCCTCGGCCCCCTGTTCGTGCACGCTCCCTATCTGGTGAACATCGCGTCGCCGAACCCCGAATTCCTCCGGAAGTCCGTGGACCTGGCCCGCGCGACCATGGCGGCAGCGGAGGCCATCGGCGCGGCCGGGCTGGTGGTGCATGCCGGCGCAGGGGGAAGAGGCGAGCCGGACCACGCCCGGGAGCCGGGCCGCCGCGTCGCTGGCGACCATCCTCGGGGAATCGGGCGAGGCCGCGCTGGTGGTGGAGCTCATGGCCGGGTCTTCCGGGGCCGTGGCCAGCACGTTCCCGGAGGCGGCCCTCCTGTTCGCCGCCGTCGAGGGGGGTGAGGGCCTTCGCCTGTGCGCCGACACCTGCCACCTGTTCGCCGCGGGCTACGCGCTGGACGGGCCGGACGGGGTGCGCGAGTGCTTCGCGGACCTCCGCCGGGCCGGGCTGGTCCGGCGCCTGGTCTTGGTGCACGCGAACGACGCGAGGTTCCCCCGCGGCTCGCGGCGGGACCGGCACCACAACGTCGGCCAGGGGCTGATCGGGCGGGCCGGGTTCGCCGCCATCCTGGCCGTTCCGGCCGTGCGGAGGGCAGCGGTCGTGTGCGAGACGCCGGGCGATGCCGTCCAGCATCGTCGGGACGTGCAGACGCTCCGGGAGCTGGCCCGGGTCCCCGAGCGGCCCACGAGAGGATGAGCGCTCCCCTCAGGCAGAATGACGGTCCCTTCCGGCCGACCGAGATCGGGGGACCATCGTGAGCGACGTGGAACACCGTCCCGGCGAGCGCCCGGGACCGCGGTATGGCTGGCACCCGCAACCGGACCTGCTGGACTTCGGCTCGCCCCAACGCGGTCGCGAGACCCTGCAGCGCTTGGGGAGCGAGGCATGGGAGGCCGCCCTCGACTACCTGTACGGCCAGGCAACGCGCCGGGCGGTGGCGCCGGACTCCTATCCGGTCCGCCGTCACTCGTACTTCGGACCCCTCGACGGGCCCGGTCCGGCGCCCGACGCTCCGGCCACCTTCGAGGAACTCCTCGCCGAGTTCCGGGACCGCATGGCCCCCTACATGCTGAACGCTCACCACCCTCGGGCCTTCCCCTACTTCACCCCCCCAGCGCTCCCGATCTCCGTCGTGGGGGAGCTCCTCGCCCAGTGGACCAACCAGGGCGTGGACCTGTGGGCCTGCAGCCCGGTGGCAGCGCTCGTCGAGGAGCAGGTCGTCCGGTGGCTGTGCGACCTCGTCGGGTACGGGGAGGGGTCCTTCGGCGTCCTCACCTCGGGCGGGGTCATGGCAAACGTCATGGCGATGACGGTGGCTCGCGACGTCCACCTGCCGGGGCTGCTCGGTCGGGAAGGGTCTCCTCGGGGCGCCGACCTGGAGCGCGTTCGCGTGTACGCCTCGGACCAGACCCACTTCTCCATCGCCCGGGCCCTGGACCTCCTGGGGTTCCCGGAGGAGACCCTGCGCGTGCTCCCGTCCGATGATCTGTTCCGCCTGCAGGCGGACGACGTCTCTCGAGTGGTCGCCGAGGATCGGAGGGCCGGGCTCGTGCCCTTCGCACTCTCAGCCGTGACCGGGTCGACGAACACGGGATCAGTGGACCCAGTCGGGGAGCTGGCCGAGGTGGCCGGCCGTGAAGGGATGTGGCTCCACGTCGACGCGGCCTACGGCGGGGCTGTGCGGCTGTCCGAGCGCGACCGCGACCGGGTCCGCGACCTCGAGCTGGCGGACACGATCACCCTCGACCCGCACAAGTGGTTCTTCCAGCCGCACGACATCGGGGGGCTGCTGGTGAAGCGGCGCGAGCACCTGTCGCGGACGTTCCACCGCTCGCCCGAGTACTACCGGAGCGCCCACGTCGAGGGGGAGCCCCTCGACTGGTACCGGTACTCGCTGGAGGGGACCCGCCGGTTCCGCGGCCTCAAGCTCTGGTTCTCGTGGAAGTTCCTCGGCACGGAGGGCTTCGGCCGCCTGATCGAGCACACCATCGACCTCGCGGCGCACCTTGCCCGGCGGTGTCGGGAGAGCGATGACCTCGACGTGCTGCCGGAGGAGCCCGCGCTCTCCGTGGTGTGCTTCCGCCACCTTCCGGGCGGAGGGAAGCTCGCCGCCGGGCTCGACCCCGAGGCCCTCAACCTCTACCAGGACCGGCTGCAGCGGGCGCTCGAGGTTTCAGGCGAGGGCTGGCTCTCGACCACGCGTCTCCGAGGCCGGACCTACCTCCGGGCTGGGATCGTGAATTACCTGGCCACGACGGAGGACGTCGACGGGCTGCTGGCCACGCTTCGGCGGTTGTCTCCAGGAGCCGCGCGGGAGGCCGGGCTCACGTAGCCGACGCGCCCTCCGGGTCTCCAGCGCGCGGAGCGCCGAAGCACGACTGGCAGCCTCGTAGGGATGCATGGTCCAATTTCACTCGTGCCTGAGCCCGAGACCCTGGAGACCATCCGCGCCGCCGTCGAGGCGGTGAGCCCACGGACGGCCGACGCGCCCGGCGCCGTGGACATCGGCGTCCACGAGCACGTCATCCACCAGATCGACAACTACGTGCCCGGCTTCTCCGACATGACCGCGGCGCTGCTGGACGGCTACGCGGCTGGCGTGAAGGACGGCGCCCGCTTCGCCGACCTCTCCATCCAGGAGCGGGTCGCCGTGTTCCGCGAGATGTCCGGCGAGGAGGCCCAGGACATCCGGGATTCCCTGGACGCGCTGTTCGTGTTCACCGTCGGGGGCGTGTACTCCGAGTGGTCGGCCCGCCGCGCCGGCTACGCCCGCCCCGAGTCGTGGGACCGCATCGGGTTCCATGGCCCTTCCGACGGCCACCCCGACTACCGGAACGGGTCGTAATGGATCGCCCGGACGTCATCGTGGTCGGCGCCGGCGGCGGCGGCCCGGTGGTGGCCAGGGAGCTCGCGGAGCGAGGGGTCCGGGTGCTGATGCTGGAAGCGGGGCCGTGGCTCGACCCCGACCGCGACTTCACGAGGGTCGAGGACGACATGAGCTCCATCGTCACCGGGAAGCTTCGGTGGGGGCCCGCCGACCGATCCCGGCCGCCCTGGATGCGCCGGCGCGACGGCGCCGGCCTGGTGCTCCAGTCGGCCGGCGTCGGCGGGACCACGCTGCATTACAACGGCATCTCCCCCCGCGCCTACATGACCTCGTTCGGGGAAGGGAGGTGGCCGTTTCCCTACCAGGAGCTGATCCCCCACTACGAGCGGGTCGAGGCGTTCCTGCCCGTCCATCTGGTGAGCGACCTCGCGACGAAGGACGCCCTGTTCGCCGCCGGGTGCGAGAAGGTCGGCCTGGTCCGCAGCGAGACCAAGGACGTCGAGACGGAGATGTGGCGGCCCTGCCACAACGCCATCCTGCCCATCGCCAAGATGGAACCGGGCGTGGCGCCTCGCTACCCGGAGGTGGACGGGTGCACCATGTGCGGCCACTGCCTCCAGGGATGCCCCAACCCGGTCGGCGCGCCGCTCGAGCGCAAGGCCAAGCGGGCGACGAACGTCAGCTACGTGCCCGCGGCGCTGGCCACCGGGAACTGCGAGATCGTGCCCAACGCGTTCGCCACAGCGGTGCTGTTCGAGGAAGGCGGCTCCGGCGGGCGGGCGGGGCGTGCCCGCGGGGTCCGGTGGCGGGACACGACCTCCGGCCAGGAGCACGAGGCCAGAGCCGCCGTGGTGGTCCTGGCGGGCGGATCCATCGAGAACCCGCGCCTGTGGCTGAACTCCGGCCTCCCGAACTCGAGCGACGCGGTGGGGCGGTACCTCACCACGCACCTCCAGGATCTGGTCCTGGGCCTGTTCGACCAGGAGGTCAACCCGGACGTGGGCCAGGTCACCATGGCCCGGGCCGACTTCCCCGGCTACGGGACCCTGTTCAGCCAGGGGATGGGGCCGCAGGCGTTCGGCATCGTGCTGGTGGGCGGAGGACGGGGCTGGTGGGACGACCCCACAGGCGACGAGCCGTGGGACACCGCGGGCAAGGGCTGGGGTCCTCGCGCGGTGGAGCGGATGGGCGAGTACCACCGTTCGCTGTGCGTCACCATCTCCACGAACGACGATGGCGTCGCCGAGAACCGCGTGACCCTGGCCGACGACTGGCCGGCCGACGAGCACGGACCGGTCCCGAAGGTGGTGTACCACCCGACCGGGCGGTCGCAGGAGCGCCAGGACTGGCTGGCCCGCAAGGGCGCCGAGATCCTTCGCGCCGCCGGCGCCCGCGAGGTGCACCGGGCCCTGCTCCAGCCCCTGCTCACCCACATCATGAGCACGATGCGCATGGGAACCGACCCCGCCACCAGCGTGGTCGACGCCACCGGCGAGTCCCACGAGGTGGAGCGGCTGTTCGTCGGCGACTCGTCGGTCATCCCCACCGTCGGCGGCGCCAACCCGACGCTGACCGCTCAGGCCCTGGCCGCCCGCACGGCCGAGCACATCGCGGGCACGTACTTCTCCTAGGACCGCCCAGCTCACCCCCTCTTGACAGACCTTCAAAGCGTTCCTATATTTCTCTATGACCATAGGTAAATAGAGGAGCGAATCGTGATCCAGTTCCGGCTCGATCCCCACTCGGGAGTGTCGACCTACCTCCAGATCGTGCACCAGGTCCGGCACGCCCTCCGGCTCGGCATGCTCCAGCCGGGCGACCAGCTGCCCACCGTGAAGGAGGTCGTGGGATCGCTGGCCATCAACCCCAACACGGTCCTCAAGGCGTACCGGGAGCTGGAGCGCGAGGGCCTGGTCGAGGGCCGCCCGGGAGCCGGCACCTTCGTCCTGAAGACGCTGAAGGGCCCGCCGCCCGAAAAGCAGGCCGCCGTCCAGCGGGGCCTGGACCGGTGGCTGGACAGCGCGTTCCGGGCCGGGATGGACCGCGACTCCGTGATCGCGTTGTTCGAGACCACCCTGCGAGACGCCCAGAAGGAGGGAGTGGCATGAGCGCCATCGTTGCCACCGGCGTGGGAAAGCGGTACCGGCGCCGCTGGGGGCTCCGGGACTGCACGTTCGAGCTCCCCGAGGGCCGGGTGGCCGCGCTTGTGGGCCCCAACGGGTCCGGCAAGACGACCTTCCTGCACCTGGCCACCCGGCTGCTGGAGCCGACCGCAGGCTCCATCGAGGTCCTCGATCGCCAGCCCGGCCGCGACCCACAGCTGCTTCCGCTCATCGGGTTCGTGGCCCAGGACGTCCCGCTGTACCGCAGCTTCACCGTCCGGGACATGCTGGCGTTCGGGAGGCACCTCAACCGGGACTGGGACGACCAGATGGCAACCGGCAGGCTGGAGCGCCTGGGGATCCCCTTCGACGACCGGGTCGGCCACCGCTCGGGCGGGCAGCGGGCGCAGGTGGCCCTGGCCCTGGCGCTCTCCAAGCGGCCTCGGATCCTGATGCTGGACGAGCCGCTGGCCAGCCTGGACCCCCTGGCCAGGCGGGAGTTCCTCAAGGTGCTGATGGAGAGCGTGGCCGAGGACGGCCTCACCGTGGTGCTCTCCTCGCATCTCATCGCCGACCTGGAACGGGTGTGCGACTACCTGATCGTGGTCTCCGCCTCGCGGACCCAGGTGGCGGACGACATCGAGAACCTGCTCGGGACCCACAGCGTCATCACCGCACCCGATGGAAGGGCGACCGTGCCCGCCGGTGTGGTCTCGGTCCTGGAGGAGACCCGCACCGAGCGGCAGACGACCATGCTCGTGCGCACCGCCGGACCGATCCACGACCCCGTGTGGACCATCACCGAGGCCGGGCTGGAAGAGCTCGTCCTCGCGTACCTCGGCCAGCCCAACTCGACCGCGCTCCCCGCGGCCCGGCTGGTCCCGATCCGAACGGAGGTGGCTCGATGATCTGGGTGGCATGGCGCCAGCACCGCGCCCAGCTTGCGGCGGGTTCCCTCCTGCTCGCGGTTCTGCTGGCGTTCCTCCTGGCCACGGGGTTCGGGATCGCGTCCACCTTCCGCTCGTCGGGGCTGGCTCGGTGCCTGGCCCAGCCGGGAGCGGACTGTGGCACCCTGGCCGACGCGTTCACCAGCCGGTACAACAACCTGCAGTTCCTGGTCCCACTGTTCCTGGCGCTCCCGGCGATCATCGGGCTCTTTTGGGGAGCGCCGCTCGTGGCGAGGGAGATCGAGCAGGGGACCCACCGGCTGGCGTGGACCCAGGGCGTGTCCCGCCTCCGCTGGATGAACGTGAAGGTCGCCGTCGTCGGTGGCGCCACAGCGGTCGGCGCCGGCGCCGTCACCTGGGTGCTGACGTGGTGGAGCCGCCCGCTGGTCGCCGCCAGCGACAGCCGGCTCAACCCGGGGGTGTTCGACCTCCGCGGGATCGTTCCGGTGGCCTACGCGGTGTTCGCCGTGGCCCTCGGCGTGGCCATCGGCTGCATCGTCCGCCGCGTCGTTCCGGCCATGGCCGCGACCATCGCGGCCTACGTGGCCGTCCGGGTGGCGGTCGTCGATTGGCTTCGGCCCCACTTCGCCGCCGCCAAGACCGTGACGTTCTCCCTCCTGGCCAGGAAGGGGCCGTTCGCGCATGGCAGTCTGCCCTTCGGGCACGACACCTGGGTGCTCTCGATGAAGACCCTGGACCGCGCCGGGCGGTTCATGGGAAACGGAGCGACCCTGAACATCAACGCGCTGGCCCCGCGGTGCCCAGGACTGATCCCGCAGGGGCCCGAGCTGCCGGATCCGTCACGCGTGCAGGCCTGCGCCCAGCGCCTTGGCCTGCACGTGGTGGCCCGATACCAGCCCGGGAGCCGGTTCTGGATGTTCCAGGGCATCGAGACGGGGATCTTCGTCGCGCTGGCCGCCGGACTGTTCGTGCTGGCCGCATGGTGGGTCCGCCGCCAGGGGAACCTGAGCGCTCAGGTTCCCCTGGCGGTGGCGCGCCGCCTGCGCCACCGCACGGCCAGCAGGACCACGATGGCGATCGGAATCAGCGACAGCAGGGCCAGCCACTGCGATACGGGCTCATGGATGCCGACCAGCCTGGCGGTCAGACCGTAGCGCCGGGGGTCGATGGCGCCCGGGACGGGGGGCGAGCACAGGTTGGCCGAGAGGACGCCGCCGGCGCGGGACGCGAACACGGTGTAGCGACGGTTCGGACGGAACACCAGCCCACAGGCCGAGCCCTGGGCGTTCGTGATGACGGTGAGCCGTGGGCCAGACGGGCCCTTGTACACGGTGTCCACCTCGAAGTCGACGGTCACGATCTGGCCGGTGACCTGCGGCGCGGAGGCCACGGTGCCGGTGAACACGGCCTCCGCTTGCGAGGCGATCTGCCGGGGGGTGGACTGCGCGCAGGAGCACGCCCACGCCGGCCGGATCGAGAGGGCGGGGATCGCAGCAGCCAGGGCCAGCGCGACGGCGAGCCGGCGCACCGGACGCCCTACGGCTCGAGCTCGGCCCCGGGGCCTTCCTGGTAGCTGTAGCGCTCCTCCGGCCACGGGTCGGCGTGGATGTGGTAGCCCCGAAGCTCCCAGAACCCGCGCTTGTTGTGGTCGGTGAACTCCAGGCCCCGCAGCCACTTCGCGCTCTTCCACGCGTAGCGCTTCGGCACCACCAGCCGAAGGGGGAACCCATGCTCCGGCTCGAGCGGCTCGCCGTTGTGCGCCCATGCCACCAGCACGTCGTCGTCCACCATGGCCTGCAGGGACAGGTCCGAGGTGTACCCGTAGTCGCAGTGCGTGATCACCCACTTCGCCTCGGGCTTCACCCCTGCCTTCTCCGCCAGGGTCCGGAACGACACCCCGGTCCAGCTGTTGTCGAGGGTGGTCCAGCCCGTGACGCAGTGCATGTCCGCCTGGACCGTCACGGTGGGGAGCGCCTTGAGCTGCGCGTAGCTCAGTGTGTACGGGTGCTCCACCAGCCCGTCCACCTGGAGGTCCCACTCCGCTTCGTTGAACTTCGGGATGGGGCCGACGTGCAGCACCGGCCACCCCTTGACCAGGCGGTTCCCGGGCGGGACCCGCCGGGCGACCTCCTCCGGATACCGGGGACCTCCGAACAGTTTCACGCGTGCTCCTTCATCGAGAGGGACGCCGCCACCCGCCGCCAGGCGGCGAGGGCCGCATCCACGTCGGCATCGGACACGTCGACGTGCGTCAGCATCCGGACCTTCCCCGCGACGGTGGTGGCCAGGACGCCCTCGTCCCGCAGGCGGGCCAGGACCTCCAGCACGTCCAGCCCCACCGCCGCCACGTCCACGAACACCATGTTGGTCTCCACGGCGGCGGGGTCGATCGAGCCAGGCATGATCTCGGCGATGCCCTCGGCCAGCCGGCGGGCCCGCGCGTGGTCCTCGTGCAGGCGCTTCGGGCCCTCCTCCAGGGCCACCAGCCCCGCCGCAGCCACGATACCGGCCTGCCGCCATGCCCCGCCCAGGAGGACCTTCAGCCGGCGCGCCTCCCGGACGAACTCGGCCTCGCCGGCCAGCACCGAACCGATCGGGGCTCCCAGCCCCTTGGACAGGCAGAACATCATTGCGTCGGTCTCGGCCGCGTAGTCGGCCACGTCCGCCCCTGTCACCGCGCAGGCGTTGAAGATCCGGGCGCCGTCCAGGTACACGGGGACACCGCGGTCCGCCGCCACCTTGTGGATGGCCCGCATCTCCTCCACCGACATCACGGTTCCCCCTCCGATCTGGTGGGTGTTCTCCAGGGCCACCAGGTCGACGACGTCGACGTCGTATGGATCCGGTTCCAGGGCCCGCGTTACGAGCTCCGCGGTGAGCTGGCCCCGGTTGGCAGGGATGCGCAGGAATGCGATGCCGGAGAGGACCGCGGAGGTGGCGGCCTCGACGCCGGACACGTGGGCGGTGGCCTCGCAGGCCACGAACCGCCCCGAGCGGGTGAACGCGTGCATGGCGATCTGGTTGCACATGGTGCCGGTGGGCAAGTAGACGGCCGCGTCCTTGCCGGTCAGCTCGGCGACCCGGTCCTGGAGCCGGTTCACCGTGGGGTCGTCGCCGTACCAGTCGTCACCGACCTCGGCCGAGGCCATGGCGCGGCGCATGGCCTCGGACGGCCTGGTCACGGTGTCGGATCGGAGATCGACGAGGGCCGGCACGACGGCCAGTATATTGGCGCCCGTGCGCTCCTCCACCACGCCGTGAGGGTCCTGGTCGTCGGCGCGGGTGGCGTCGGTGGCTACTACGGTGCGCGCCTGGCCGCCGCCGGCGAGGACGTCTGGTTCATGGCTCGCGGCGCCAACCTCGCGGCGCTCCGAGAACGCGGCCTGGAGGTCCGGAGCGACTTCGGCGACGCCCGGCTTCCGCACGTGCAGGCGATCGAGCGCGGCTCCGGAGCCGGTCCGGTCGACGCCGTGCTGTTCACGGTGAAGACCTACGACAACGAGGAGGCGGCCGGCGCGGCGTCCGGTGCCGTGGGCGAGGGAACGGCCATCTGCTCGCTTCAGAACGGCGTGGACAACGAGGCCTTCCTGCAGGGGCGGTTCCCTCGAGCGGTCGTGCTGGGCGGGGCCAGCCGCATCGAGGCGTTCCCTGGAATCTCCCGGCGTGGTGGTGCAGCGGGGCCAGCAGGCCGAGGTCACCCTGGGCGCCTTCGAACCGGGCGGCCGTCCCGGGGCGGAGGCCCTGGCCAGCGCCCTGGGGCGGGCGGGGGTTCCGGTCTCCGTGACCGACGACATCCAGGCCGCCCTGTGGCTGAAAGTCCTCATCATCTGCGGGCTGGGAAGCGGGACCGCGTACGCTCGCCGGGCCATCGGTGAGGTGCTGGCCGATCCCGACCTCGCCTCGCTGGTGGAGCGATTGATGCGGGAGGTGGCCGGAGTGGCGCAGGCGCGCGGCATCGCGGTCCCCCCGGGGGCGCCCGACGCCGTGCTGGCGTACGCCCACCCGCAACTGGACCCCGGGTTCAAGTCGTCCATGCTCCGGGACGTCGAGCGCGGCCGGCCGCTCGAGGTGGAGGCCCTGAACGGGGCGGTGGTCCGCTACGGACGGGAGGGCGGCGTCCCCACCTCCGCGAACCAGCGGGTCCTGGAGGAGCTCCTCCCTCTCCACCGACGGGCCATGGAGGCTCGAGGCCGAGGTTCCATCGAGGGTTGAGTCGGCGCACGTTGCCGGGACCGGCGAAGGCTCGACCTCCACCTGAGGGTTCGGTTCGCGAATCGCCTCGCCAGCGGCGCTCGGCCCGCACGGTGCACTACGCTTCGGGAGCCATGGGGCACGTCCTGGGGATCGACGCCGGCACGACCGGGGTCACGGCGCTGGTCGTGGACGCGGCCGGCCAGGTCCGCGGCCGGGGCTACCGGGAGTTCGCCCAGTCCTTTCCCCGGCCCGGGTGGGTGGAGCACGACCCCGACGACTGGTGGAGCGCCATGACCGAGGCGGTCGTGGAGGCCCTCAGCCACGCGGGCGTGGAGGCGCACACCCTGGCCGCCGTCGGCCTGACCAACCAGCGGGAGACCACGGTGGCCTGGGACCGAAACACCCTCCGCCCCGTGCATCCGGCGATCGTGTGGCAGGACCGCCGCACGGCCGACCTGTGCGACCGGCTCCGCGAGGAGGGGTGGGAGGACCGGGTCCGCGAGCGGACCGGCCTGGTAATCGACCCGTACTTCTCGGGCACCAAGCTCTCCTGGCTGCTGGACAACGTGGACGGTCTTCGCGCCGACGCCGAGTCCGGGGCCGTCGTCTTCGGCACCGTCGATGCCTACATCCTTTCCCGGCTCACCGCCGGAGCCGCCGGAGCCGCCAGCGCTGCCGAGGCCGCCGGGGGGGTGCACGCGACGGATGCCACCAACGCCTCCCGGACCATGCTCTACGACATCCGCAACCTGCGGTGGGACGGCGAGATCCTGGAACGGCTCGGGATCCCCGAGGCCATGCTCCCCGAGGTCCGGCCGTCCTCGGGCCGGTTCGGCGTCACCGCGCCCGACCGGTTCTTCGGGGCCGAGGTCCCGGTGTCGGGGATCGCCGGCGACCAGCAGGCGGCCCTGTTCGGCCAGGCCTGCTTCACTCCCGGATCGACCAAGAACACCTACGGCACCGGCTCGTTCGTGCTGATGAACACGGGAGACCGCGCGCCTTCGTCGGCGTCGGGCCTGGTCACCACCATCGCGTTCGGCGGCGAGGGATTCGTGGAGTACGCGCTGGAGGGCTCCATCTTCGTCACCGGCGCGGCCATCCAGTGGCTGCGCGACGGACTGGGGCTCATCGCGTCCTCCGAGGAGATCGGACCGCTGGCCGAATCGGTGCCCGACACCGGCGACGTGTATTTCGTCCCGGCGCTGGTGGGCCTTGGCGCGCCACACTGGGACCCGTACGCCCGGGGCACCATCGTGGGAGTGACCCGGGGAACCACCCGGGCCCACCTGGCCCGGGCCGCTGTGGAGGCCATGGCCTACCAGACCCGCGACGTGGTGGAGGCCATGCGCCGGGACGCCGGGCTCCCCCTCACCGAGCTGAAGGCCGACGGCGGCGCCAGCGTGATGGACCTGCTGATGCAGTTCCAGGCCGACCTGCTGGGCGTCCCGGTGCGGCGTCCGGAGATCCGGGAGACCACGGCGCTCGGCGCCGCCTATCTGGCGGGCTTGGGCGAGGGCGTGTGGTCCTCGCGCGAGGAGGTCGCGGCGCACTGGCGCCTGGATCGGGAGTTCCGTCCGGCCGGGGACGCCGAGGAGCGCTACGCGCGGTGGCGGTCCGCGGTGGAGCGCTCCCTGCGGTGGGCCTCGACCTGAGGCCGACCCTCAGGCCTGCCGTTTGGCCTGGGCCGAGCGGGGTATACCGGGTGCGCAACTGGGCGGCCGCGGTCCCGCTGCCTGTCCGCAACCGGTCGAGGAGAGTGTGGAGGTCAGCGCGATGGTGAAGTGTCCGGTCTGCGAGTCCGCACGCGTCGTGGTGGTCCTGGCGCCTTCACCCCGGGCGTTCTGCGTGAAGTGCTCCACCAAGTGGATCCAGGAGGGAAGCATCCAGCGGGCCGTGCGACCGGGCGTCCCCGCCGCCCCCGCCTTCCATCCGATCCACGTCGCGAGGTAGGTCGCCCGACCCTGCCGTCCGCTACTCGGGCTGCCTAGCCTGGCCCGGCGGCGGGCCGTCCGAAGCCGACATCACGGTGACGTGCCGGTCCGAGGAGTCGGGCCCCGGTTCCTGGGCCTGCTCACCCCCGGCCCCGGTCGCTCCCCCCGCCTCTGCCGCAGCCTTGCGGGCGAGCTCCTCCTTCACCTTCGAGGCGTACTCGTCCACGTACTCCTGGCCGGTGAGCATCATGATCTCGTACAGGATCTCGTCGGTGACGGACCGCAGCACGAACCGGTCCCGCTCCTGGCCGGCGAAGCGGTCGAACGACAGCGGCTTCCCGTACACGACCTGCACGCGCCCGCGGAGCTTCGGCATCCTCCGCTCCGGCGGCTGCACGTCCCGGGACCCCAGCACCGCCACCGGGATGACCGGGCATCGCGCCTCCAGGGCCATCCGGGCCACACCGGTCTTCCCCCGGTACAGGCGGCCGTCCGGGCTGCGGGTCCCCTCCGGGTAGATGCCGATGATGTGGCCGTCCTGGAGGGCCTTCACCCCCGCCCGGATGGCGGCCTCCCCGGCAGTGCCACCCTCCCGGCGCACCGGGATCACGCTGGCGAACTTGAAGAACCATCGGGTCTTGGGACTGTCGAAGTAGTCGGCCTTGCCCAGGTAGACCACGCGCCGCTTCACCAGCAACGGCACGAACAGGCTGTCCATGAACGAGACATGGTTGGCCGCGAGGATCACGGGACCCTCGGCGGGGATGTTCTCCAGGCCCCGCGCCTTCGGCCGGTACAGCAGCCGAACGACGGGCCCCAGGAACACGTACTTCATGAGCCAGTAGAACATCGCCCTCACCCCTCGAGCGAGACCGAACGACCCTCCGGTCGGTACTACACTACAGGCTCGCCCAGCCCACCTCAAAAGGGGACGAACGTTTCGATGCTGGCCAGGTTCGGCGCCCTGGAATGGTCCTTCGCCATCCTGCTGATCGTGCTGGTCGGCGCGGCCGGCCTGTTCGGCCTGTACGTCGTGGTCCAGCAGTTCCGCAATCCCGGCCGGCGTGCCTAGCTCCTCGTCCCCGGCACGCCCGCCCTCTCCATGAGGCGTTCGCCGTGGGCGTGGTGACGGTTTCCCGGCAGTACGGGGCCGGTGGCCAGCGGGTCGCGCCGGCCCTGGCCGAGGCGCTCGGGTACCGGTTCGTGGACCGGGAGGTCGTCGAGCAGGCCGCGGCCGAGGTGGGGGTGGACCCGGAGGTCGCCCAGCACCTCGACGAGCGGGTCCCGGCGCTCGTGGAGAAGGTGGGCCTGGCCCTGGCCGCGGCGAGCCCCGAGTTCGGGCTCTCGGCCCCGCCGCCCGCAGACGACCGCGCCCTGGCCGAAGGGGTCGGACGGGTCATCGCCTCGCTGGCGGCGGTGGGAGGCTACGTGATCCTGGGGCGAGGCGGGCAAGCCGTGCTTCGGGACCGGGCAGACGCGTGTCACCTCCAGTTGGTCGCGGACCTGGAGGACCGGGCCCGGCGGGTCATGGAGTCCCAGGGCCTGTCGCGGGAGGAGGCCCGGGAGCGGTGCCGCCGGGTGGACGCGGACCGCGCAGCGTACGTCCGGAGGTTCCACGGTCTGGACATCGCCGACCCCCTCCTGTACGACGCGGTGCTGAACACGTCCCGGCTGGGGATCGAGGGCGCGGTGCGGGCGGCGGATTCGGTGGCCCGGGGCCGGCTCGACCTCGGCCAGCCGTCGCGCGCCTGAAGACAGCCATCGCGCCCCGAGGAGGCCTTCCCGCCGGGAAAGGAAACCCTGTCCCCGCTGTCAGCGAGCTCGGTCCCGCCGGCCGTTGCATCGGCCACCATCTCCCGACCATCCCCACCATCGGGCCGATCGCGGGCATCGGCGCTGCGGCCCCGACCCGGGCCTCGACGCACGCCGCCCCGGCCGGATTCGCGGAATACGCCGCCCGGGCCATCGGTTGGCGATAGACAGCAGCACCCCAACCCCCCGCGGGAGGCTCCGAACGGAGCCTCCCGCTCCCCTTTCCGGGTGGTCACCGCGCCGCCGGCTGCTGCTCCCGGAGCTCCAGGTCGACGACCAGCGGCCGGTGGTCGGAGGCCTCCCCGGCCTCGGGCGAGTCCGGCACCGCCGCGTCCAGAACGTCGAAGTGCTCGGAGGCGAACAGGTAGTCGATGCGAGCGGTGGGCCGCTCACTGGGATACGTGGCCCCGCCGGACGCCCCGGTGGCCGCCCCGGTGACCGCCCACGCGTCCCACATCCGCGCGGCGATCCACGCCACGGACGTTCCTTCCGGCCCCTCGTTCATGTCGCCCCCCACCAGGAACGCCCCGGGCAGGGTGAGCGTCAGGTCGGTGATCTCCTCGGCGTGGCGGCGGCGCTCCTGCGGAGACAGCCCGAGGTGCACCGACAGCGCCGAGACCCGGAACCCCGCCCGCCCCACCTGGGCCACCAGCGCGCCCCGCGGGTGGAGGGCCTCCGCTCGCTCAAACCGGTGGAGGTGGAACCCGACCACCCGCCACGGCGGCCGTATCAGCACGGCGTTTCGGACCGTCCGGAGGAACAGCCACAGCCGGGGGGCGGCGGCGTCCATGTCCACGGCCCGGGCCAGCCGCCGGAGTCTCCGCCCCGTGCCGCATTCGTTCACCAAGGCGAGGTCGGGTTCGTACTCCCCCACCACCGCCGCGATCCGGTCGACGCCGAACCGGAACCCCTTCACGTTGTACACCAGCACCCGCAGCCGCACGCGCGCGAGCGTACCTGCCCGGTCGGGGCCGCCGCGAGACGGAGGGTTCAGGAAATGGTGGTGCCGGCCTGGCCGGCCAGGGCGCGGGTCGCGTCCTCGCGCGATCACGGCTCGCTCGCCCCCGGACTCCACGAAGCCAACCGCGGCCTGGACCTTCGGCCCCATGGAACCCTCGCCGAACTCGCCGGCGCCGAGCATCCGCTTCGCCTCCGCCGCAGGGATGCCGGGGAGCAATTCCTGCTCCTCGGTGCCGTAGCCGCGATACACGCCCGCCACGTCCGTCAGCACCAGGAGCACCGACGCCTGGACGTCCCGGGCCAGGATGGCCGCGGCCAGGTCCTTGTCCACGACGCCCTCCGGGCCGGTCAGCCGGGGACCGTCCTCGTACACGGGAACGCCGCCGCCGCCAGCCGCGATGACGACCCTGGTCACGCGCTCACCGGTCGAGCACGGGGGCCAGCACCTCCCGGATGGTCGGCGAGCCCTCGACCTCTTGGAGCTCGTAGGTCACCCGGACGGCCGGCATGGAGATGGAGACCAGGGCCCGAAGGTCGATCGGGGTTGCGATCACCACCAGATCGCAGTCCGCGGCGTCGATGGTTCGCTGCATCTCCCCCAGCTGCTGCTCCGAGTACCCCATGGCCGGCAGCACCGGCCCCACATCGTACTTCCGGTACACGTCCTGCAGGGACCCGTCGGCGAACGGGCGGGGGTCCACGATCTCGGCGCCTCCCCGCCTGGCCGCCACCACGCCGGCCCCGTACTTCATCTCGCCGTGGGTCAGCGTCGGGCCGTCCTCCACCACCAGCACGCGCTTCCCTGCCAGCTCCTCCGGGCGGTCCACGGTGAGTGGACTGGCCGCTCGGATCACGGTGGCGTTCGGGTTCACCGAGGCGATGCTGCGCTCCACCGCCTCCACCTGCTCCGGCGTCGCCGAGTCCACCTTGTTGACCACCACCACGCTGGCCATGCGGAGGTTGGCCTCGCCCGGGTGGTACGTCATCTCGTGGCCGGCCCGCAACGGGTCGGCCACCACGATGTGGATGTCCGGACGGTAGAACGGCAGGTCGTTGTTCCCGCCGTCCCACAGCAGGACGTCGCACTCCTGCTGGGCCCGCTCCAGGATGTCCGCGTAGTCCACCCCCGCGTACACCACGGTTCCCGCCTTCACGTGGTGCTCGTACTCCTCGCGCTCCTCGATGGTGGTGTTCGCCGCCTCCAGGTCGTCGAACGAGGCGAACCGCTGGACGCGCTGGGCGACCAGATCGCCGTAGGGCATGGGGTGGCGCACCACCACCGGCGTCTTGCCGGCGTCCCGGAGGATCTCGGCGACCTTGCGGGTGGTCTGGCTCTTCCCGGCGCCGGTGCGAACCGCGCACACCGCCACCACCGGGACGGTGGCGTCCAGCATCGTCGCGCTCGGCCCCAGCAGCACGAAGTTCGCCCCGGCCGCTAGGACCTGGCTGGCCCGGTGCATCACGTACTCGTGCGACACGTCGGAGTACGCGAACACCACGTCGTCGGCCCCCAGCTCGCGGATGAGCGAGGCGAGCTCCCGCTCCAGGTGGATCCGGATGCCCTGCGGGTACAGGGGACCGGCCAGCTCCGGCGGGTACACGCGGTCGGCGATGAACGGGATCTGGGTGGCGGTGAAGGCCACCACCTCCGTCTCCGGGTCGTTCCGGTACACCACGTTGAAGTTGTGGAAGTCTCGTCCGGCGGCACCCATGATGAGCACTCGTCGAGGCATGCGATCAGGTTCCTTTCTCACCCGGCGCTTCCGAGCGCGACCGCGATCGCGGCGGAGTGGAGGGTAACGGACGGAGCCCTGCGCCGTCGCCCTACGAGCGGGTGGCCATGGCGGCCCGGGCGATGAGCTCCACCCGGTCGGGAGGGCCGGCGGGGACCATGACGGTCCACGTCGCTCCGGCTCCGGCCAGATCGCCCAGGAACGCGGCGAACCGCTCCACCCCGCCCACCCACAGGCCGTCGTCGGGCATGCCCTTGGACCGCCGCGTCTCCGCCAGGTGGTGGGCCTCTTCCTCGTCCTCCCCCACCAGGACGATGCCGGCCCAGGTGGGCTCGGGGGGGGTCTCCCGGCCAACCGCCTCCGCCTCTGCCGAAAGGACCGCGGCCTTCCGGGCGAAGGCCTCCGGCCGGAGCCCCCACCCGTTCCAGCCGTCGGCGATCCGGCCGGCCAGGCGGATCACCGCGTCCGCCTGGGCCCCCAGCCAGACCGGGGGCCCACCGGTTCGATGGGGTGGCGGCGCCACAGGTCCCTCCAGGGAGGGCACGTGCGAGCCGCCCTCCCACCGCTCGCGGGCGAACAGGGCCTTGACCGCCCGGACCGTCTCCTCCAGGTGGGCCCGCCGCTCCATCTTGTCCAGCGAGTGCAGTCCGAAGGCCCGGTGCTCCGGTTCGTCGATCGGGTCACCCGTACCGATCCCCAGGATCATCCGGCCCCCGGATAGCCGGTCCAGCTCGGCGGCCAGCTTGGCCAGCAGCCCCGCCGGCCGGAGCTGGGCCCGCGTGACCAGGCTGCCCATGGCCAGCCGGGACGTCGTGACGGCGATGGCCCCGAGCGTCGTGAACAGCTCCAGCGAGGGCCGGTCCGGTGCCGCTCCCGGCGGGAAGAAGTGGTCGAACCCGAACACGCCGTCGTACCCGAGCTCCTCGGCCCGATGGGCGAACGACAGGACCCGTTCCGGGTTCCCGGAGAACATGGGCAGGACCAGGCCGAGCTTCAGGAACGGCCACCCCCCACGCCGACCATCTCGTCCAGGGCCAGCAGGGCGGCCCCCACCGCGCCGGCCTCGTTGCCCATCCAGGCACCGACCAGGGGAACGGCCGGCCGGTGGTCGGGAGCCTCGATGGTCCGCCCGAACACCTCGCGGGCCGGACCCAGCAGGAGCTCCCCCGCCGCCACGGCCCCGCCCCCTACCACCACCACGTCGGAATCCAGGATGTTGACCAGGCCCGCGATGCCCTCACCCAGGCGCCGGCCCACCTCAGCCAGGATCTCCACGGCCATCGGGTCGCCTTGCATGGCGGCGTCGGTGACCATGATCCCGCTGACCCGGTCGGGCTCACCCCCGGCCAGGTGGGCGATCAGGGAATCGGGATGGTCCGAGGCCGCCTGGCGACCCAGCCGCCCGATGGCCCGCCCGGAGGCCACCTGCTCCCAGCACCCGCGCTGGCCGCATCCGCACAGCGGCCCCCCCGGCTCCACGATGATGTGGCCGATCTCCGCGCCGAACCCGTGGGCGCCCCGGAGCATCCGCCCGCCCGACACGATGCCCCCGCCGATGCCGGTGCCCACCGTGACCAGCAGCATGTCCGAGGAGCCCTGGCCGGCGCCCAGCCGGTACTCGCCCCACGCGGCCACGTTCGCGTCGTTGTCCACCTGGCAGGGCAGCCCGGTGGCCGCCTCCAGCCCCGCCTTCAGGGGGAGGTCCCGGAACGGGAGGTTCGGGGCGAACCGCAGCGTCCCGGTGGCGAACTCCACCAGGCCGGGCACCCCCACGCCGATGACGGAGACGCCCGGACCGATCACCGCCGCCGTGCTGGACTCCACCGCGGCCAGGACGACCTCCGCCGAGTCTCCGGCCGGCGTCGGCACCTGGACCCGTTCCAGGACCTCGCCGGTGGGGCCCACGCGCATGGCGGCGATCTTGGTGCCGCCGACGTCCACCCCCACCGCGTCGGTCACCCTGGCCCCTTCCCGGCGCTAGTACCGAAGGAGGGCGCCGATGCCCCCCTCCGCTCGCAACGCGTCGTCGAGGGTCACCGTCTCCACCCTGCAGCCCTGGCGCACGGCCAGGGCCACGGCTGCCTCCACGACGTCGTCCACGGGCTGGACCCTGGCCGCCCCGCATCCCCGGCACGTCCCGCCCGAGGTGGCCAGCCGCCCGCAGGCCGGGCACTCGAAGCCCGAGGCCGACAGGTCGAACCGGACCAGCAGCGTCTCCGCCCGGCCGTCGCCCAGGGCCCGCAGGGTCGAGGCCAGCCCCGTCACGGCCGCCCGCCCCGCCGCCGACTCCGCGAGCAGCCGGTCCAGGCTGGCCCGGACCCGCCGGCGGTCCATCTCCTCCTCGAGCTCCAGGGAGCGGGCCAGCACCTCGTCCGCCGTCGCCGTCATTGGCACACTCACCCGGGCCCGCACCAGCCGGCGGAGGTAGTCGTGGAGGTCGTGCTCGAGCTCCGCCACCACCTCCTCGGGCCCGCCCAGGATGAGGTGGTCGAACTTCCGCCGCTTGTGGAACCGGAACAGGACTTCCGCGGTGCGCTTGAGGTGGCGCTGGCGGTGCTCGTCGATGTGGCGCTGGTAGCGGGACTGCGACCAGCCCCCCTGGTCGTGGCGGCCGGGCACGTCGTCCAGCAGGTCGGACTGCTCCTCGATGCGACCCAGCTCGGCCAGGAAGATCCGGGCCTTCTCGCTGTCCACCAGCACCGTGCAGAACGACTCGTACGTCTCGAGCAGCATCTCCAGCTGGATCAGGTCCGGATGCGAGGACACCCCCACCCGGTCGCGCACCGGCCGGGGGACGGGGATGTCCTCCCACAGCCCGGCCCGGGAGGCGGAGAACAGGGCCAGCCCCCGGGTGGAGCCTCGGTCGAACCGCTCCCGGACGAACGACGAGATCTGCGCGGCGTCCTCGTCCACCGAGCGGGCGGCGTCGCGGCCCATGCCGGCGGCGCGGTCCCTGGCCTGCCGGAGCAGGTCGTCCAGGCGGACCTCGTAGTCCACGCGGCGCGGGTACAGCCGTCCGTCCACCGACAGGTACAGGCTGGTCACGGGGACGTCCCCCGGGGTCCACTCGGCCAGCTTGCGCACGAACGCGCGGTCGAGTTCAGCCATCGATCAACCCCTTCCTCGGCCGGCGCGCGGGCGCGCGTTGCCGGCGGCCGGCCGGATGGCGATTCCGGGTCACTCGATCGTGATCCTCTCGAGCGGAGATTCCCTGCCGAGGCCCTCCACACGAGCGTCCACCACGGCTTTCACCGCCAGGAGCAGCTCCGCGCCGGCGCGCATCAGGTGCTCCACCACCTCGGGGCGGACCGTATCAGCGAAGGTCAGCGCCATGCCCACCGGGCAGAACCCCACGGGGCACACCGGCTGGCGGGAGGGTGGCAGGTTCGGCGTGGCGCGCTCGGACCGTTCGCCGCGCTCGGACCGGTCGGACGTCTCGGACCCTCGAGACCGGGTGGACCGGTCGCCGGTCCGGGAACGGGACTCAGGCATCGGTTCCCCCTTGTGTGGCCCGTGTGGCCTGTCTGGCCGCGGCGGCCTGGGCCGGCCTCGGCTCGCGTGAGAATCGGATCTCCAGGCGGTCCTCCACGAAGCTCGCCTCCCGCACGGACAGGCGCTGGAGGATCTGGGGCAGGATCAGGTTGCGCTTGTACGAGCCCACCCGGACGAACAGCTCGTCGCCCCGGCGGTGGATGTCCAGGTCGTCGCGGGACACGAACGGCAGCCGCATGGACAGCACGTAGGACGGCCCGCGCTTGCGGACCCGGATGGGGTCCTCGCGGTGCATGATCTCGGTGACGTCGCGGTCCCCGTAGACCTCCTCCCCCATCCGCCCCAGCAGCTCCAGGCCGACCATCTCCCGGTCGAACAGCCGCGCGGTGAGGATGGGCAGGGGCTCGAAGGACTCCCGGACGGTGGCCAGGTGCTCTGCCTGGATGTCCTTCCACTTCCCGAAGTAGGGGTCCTCCACCTCGTCCGGGATGATCCGGTTCACCACCACCGCGTCCACGCGGTACCCGAACAGGCTGAGGTAGGTGTAGGTCCGGCGGGCCTCCGCGATCACCATCTTCTCCGGGTTCACCACCAGCCGGACCGAGGAGGTCTTCTCGTCGGTGAGGATGCGCCGGACGGAGTCGAGGTTGCGGTGCAGCCGCTCCACGGAGTCGAAGAAGCGGTCCTCGGCGATGGGGAGCGATGTGATCTTGGTGACCAGCGGCCGCAGCGTCTTCACCACCCGGCGCTCCACCGGGAAGATCCGCTCGATGTACCAGTTCATGATCTCGGGCAGGCTGAGCAGGCGGAGGGTCTCCGCGGTGGGCGCGCAGTCCACAACCAGCAGATCGTGCCTGTCCTGGTCCACGTAGCGCTTCACGTCGATCAGGCTGAAGATCTCGTCCAGGCCGGGGATGACCGAGAGCTCCTCGGCCTGGATGGTCTCCACGCCCGCCCAGTTCATCAGCGAGATGAAGTACTCCTGGATCTCGCGCCAGTTCTCCTCCAGCCGCTCCTGCGCGTCGATCTGCTCGGCCCACAGGTTGGGGGCCAGCTGGACGGGGTGCGAGCCGATCTCGATGTCGAAAGAGTCCGCCAGCGAGTGGGCCGGGTCCGTGCTCATGACCATGGTCCGGTGCCCGGCCGCGGCGGCCCTCGCAGCAGTGGCCGCGGCCACGGTGGTCTTGCCGACCCCGCCCTTCCCCGTAAACAGCAGGACACGCATCGGACCTAGCTTATCCGGTGGCCGCGGGCACCCGTTCCCGGTGCCGGCAGCGCGAGGACAGGCTAGAGCTGGACGATGCGCAGGGTGTTGCCCTCGGTGTCCTTGAACCACGCGGCGCGGATGGGGCCGGTCTGGGCGATGCTGTTCTCCGTCGTGAAGACCGGGAGGTCGTATTCCTCGAACACGACGCCTCGGGCCTTGAGGTTGGCCACCTCCTGCTCGATGTCCTCGGTGGTGAACCCCATCAGGGTGTTCTGGGCGGTCCCCGCCCCGGACTCGAGAACAGCAGGAACCACGAGTCCTTCTGCTCGTAGACCAGCCCGCCCGGCTCGACGCGGGCCGGTGTCAGCCCCAGCTTCTCCTGGTACCACTGCCGGGCCCGGTCCAGGTCCGACGCCACGACGGTGGTGTGAACGGGCAGGCCCTTGAGCACGACGCATCACCTCCGGCCGCGAACCCCTACGGGGGCATGGAGCGATTCGCAACGCCGGGTCAGCCGCGTTCGACGCGTTTCTTCAGGTTGTCCAGGCCGTTCTTGATGATCTGCTTGTCGGCCTGCTTCTTCAGGAACCCGGCGAGCGAGATCCCGAGCTGGACGGCCACGCGGTAAGTGACTTTGGTCTCGTCCTCGTCCAGCTCGTCGAGGGCATACTCGCCCTGGATGTCCTTGACCTTTCCCTTGATCTCCTTGGTGTTCCAGGAGACCCCCTCGTCGTTCGCGGCGTACGAGTACACGAGGGTGTACGCGAGCTCGCCGATCATGGGGGCGTCGACGACGTAGGCGACCTCGCTCCCCCGGCCCTGCTTGTCCTTCTTCAGGACCTTCGTCGACTTGACGTCGTTCCACTCCGGGTACGACTCGAAGTCCGCGATGACCTCCATGATATCCGCGGCCGAGGCCGCGATGATGGTGGATCCCTCGGTCCTGTCCGCCATCTCCCTCTCCCTTCGTCAGTCGGGGCCGTCGTAGGTCCAGCCGCGGCCGTCGGCGCGGAAATGTCCCACGTTGACCAGCGTGGTCGGTCCGATGTCCCCCGTGCCCACCAGGGGCTGATGCACGTGCCCGAACAGCGCGTACCTCGGCCGGCGCTGCACGATGTACCCAACCAGCGCGGTGGACCCCAGCTCGAACTTCTCCGCCACTACGTCGTAGCAGAACCACGGGATGCGGGGCGGCGGGTGCGTCCCGATCACGTCGACGTCGCCGAGCGCGGCCAGCTTCTGCTCCCACCGCTCCTCGGAGACCTCGCCGGGGATGCCGAGCGGCGTCGGCGCGCCCCCGCCCACGATGCCCCAGCGCAGGCCGGCCAGCTCGACCACCTCGCCGTCGAGCATGCGGACGCCCGGCGGGACCATCGACCGCAGGAGGTCCGGGACGTCGGCGTTCCCGAACGTGATCACCGCCCCGTCCGGAAGCGCCTCCAGGACGTCCTCGTACTGGCGGCGGGCCATCTCGGCGAACTCGGCGCGGACCTCGGCCTCCGGTCGCCCCGACCCCCGGATGGTGGCCCGCGCCTCCTCGTACAGTCCCTGCGTTCGAAGGGCGGTGGCCGTCGCCACCAGCTCCCTGCCGAAGATGTCCACCAGGATCCCGCCCATCTCCCGGTAGTCGATGACGTTCAGCAGGTCCCCCAGCACGACCAGCGTGTCGCACTCGCGAGCGACGGCCCGCAGAGGCTCGACGGCCCCGTGCACGTCCGAGATGACGGTCACCCGCACACCAGCGAGTCTGCCGGAAGCAATGCGGCCGTGCCAATTTGAAGGACTTCTCCTTCAGTGGCAGGGTGACGGTGCTCATCGAAGAGCGGGCGCCCGCATACAGGGAGGTGGTCGCGATGCGACGGACGGAATTCCTCAGGGGAGCCCTGGTCGGTGGTCTCGTAGCGGCGGTCGTGATGTTGGCGTCGTCCGCCTTCGCCGGGACCGGGATCGGGGCGGTGTTCAACCTGGGCCGGAGCAACGCCGTGGACGCCAAGAGCACGCTCAAGGGCACGGCCGCCAAGAACCTTCAGATCACGAACACCGGGACCGGAAGCGCACTCGGCATCAAGGTGGGGGCCGGGCGCGCGCCCATCGTGGTGAACTCGGGCGCGGGCAAGGCCACGAACCTGAACGCAGACAAGGTCGACGGTCTGGACGCAAGTGCCTTCCTGCAGAGGACCTCCCGAGGGGTCGTCCTTTCCGGTCTCACGGCAGACTCCGACGGCACGGTCTCGCAATGGTTCAACGCGTTCGGAGGTATTCCGACGATCGACCATACCGCCGGGAGCGGCATCTACGACATCACCTTCCCCGGAATCAAGTTCGACGAGGGCAACTCGATCCTGATGGCGACTCCCGACACACCCAGCGCCGATGCCACCGTCATCGACGCGGGCTACTGCTGCGGCGGGACGGTGGTCATCGAGACCAAGGACTCGACCAACAACACTTTCGATGACCGGGGTTTCCACCTGATCGTGATCGGGGCGTCCACCTCCGGGTAGGACGAGCGGCGCACTCGGGCCCGAGCGGGCCAGCCGGGACGGATAGGCTGGTGCCGTCATGCCTCTCAGAGCCGTCCTGTTCGACTTCGGCCACACGCTGGTGGACTTCCACCGGACCCAGGACGCGCTGCTCGACGCCTACGAGCAGGTCCGCAGCCGGATCGAGGCGGCGCTCAACATCGACGCGCCGGAGGTCGGGCACCTGATCGACCGCGTGGCCAACGAGGTGGACCGGCTGGTGGCGGCGTCCTACACGGAGGGGCGGCTGGAGGAGCTCGACATCGTGCAGGTGTTCGATGAGGTCCTGCTGACCACGCTGGGCCTGACCGTGCCGCCCGACGTGGTTGCCCACATCGTGGCGCTGGACCACTCCGCCTACTCGAACACACTTACCGTCGCGCAGGAGAGCCTCGACACGCTGGCCGAGCTGAAGAGCAGGGGCCTGGCCCTGGGGCTGGTCTCGAACGTGGCACTGCTTCCCGACCTGATGCGGGCGGACCTGGAGGCGCTCGGGATCATGCCCTACCTCGACGCGACCACGTTCTCCAGCGAGGTGGGCACGCGTAAGCCCGATCCCCGGATCTTCCGGCGGGTGCTGGACGAGCTGGACGTGGAGCCGCGGGACGCCGCGTTCGTGGGCGACCGCCTGTACGACGACGTGGCCGGCGCGCAGGGCGTCGGGATGCGGGGCGTCCTGACCCGGGAGTTCCGCCGGGAGCCCGAGGTCCCTGGGATCCGGCCCGACGCGGTCATCGAGCGACTGGTCGAGCTGCCGGAGGCGCTGGACCGGCTGCAGGCCTCAGTGGGGGTGGGTGGCCCGGATCACCACGATGAACAGTGACCCGATGGACATGATCACCAGCCCGGCCGTCCCGTACAGCAGCAGCCGGGGGGACAGGATGGGGGCGTCCCCGATGGCCTGGCGGAAGGCGTCGATCGCAGCCAGGCCGTAGGCAGCCAGCGCGGCCAGCAGGAACACCGCGACCAGGCCCTTGATGAACCCCAGCCCGGGCGCCGGTGTCAGGAGCATCAGCAGGGCGGCTCCGAGGGACCACAGGAACAGCACGGCCCTGGCCACCCCCTCGGCCGACCGGCCGATCCGGGCATGGCCCAGGCCGGGGAAGGCCAGCGACCACTTCGCCGCGGTCCGCGGGTCGACGGTCGGCCGGTCAACCCGTTCCTCGAACAGCCGGGTGAACGGCGTCCCGCACACCGCGCAGTTGTTCAGCTCGATCTGGTTGCCGGTCCCGCATTCCGGGCAGGTCCACACGGCGCGCTTCCCTGTCGGGTGCACTGCGGCGTGGGGTCCGGTCCCCGGCTCCACGGGAACCGGAGGAGGAGGTGCCTGCGGGATGGCCACCGCTGCGGGAGCGCCGGACGCTTCCTCGGCATGCCCGTTGGTGGACGGCTCCCACACCGCCTCGAACACGCCGGCCACCGGCTGGTGCGACGCGGCCCCGCCCACGGCCGAGATGGGAACGCGGGGCTGCCCGGGGGTGCCCATGCCGGCGGAGATCCGCGGGGCCGGTCCGGGAGGAGGTCCCGCCCCGAGCGGCTCGTAGCACTGGGAGCACCATTCGGCGTCCGGTGCGGCCAGAGCGCCGCAGGCGGGGCATCGAAGCTTGCGCTCCTCGCTCACCTCGGCCTCACGGCTTCGGCGTCCCGCAACGCGACCATGGCCGAACGGAGGCCGGCGCGCACGGCGAGGATGCGGCGCTGCCGCCAGCGCCGGCCCGACTCCACGTTGACGATCGCGTTCACCACGGTGCCTTCCTTGTAGGGCTCCAGGAACCACTCCACGTGGCCCCGGAACCCCCGGCCCTGCACCCGCACGAACAGGCCGACGCCGGGGCGGACACCGGCCGCCTCCACGGCGACGGGCCCGAACCCCGGGAGCCGCAGCCTGCCCGGCGGGCGTTCCTTCGCCCCCGGCCACCAGCGGGGATACCCCGCCGGGTCCGCGAGCACCTCGAAGGCCCGAGCCGGCGGCATGCCCACGAACCCCTGATCGGCCGTGGCCCACCGATTCGGCCCTCCCGGTTTGTTTCGGCGTGTCACCGCCTGCGCACAAGCCACAATCGGTAAATCACCAACAGGCCCGCCAGGACCACGAACACGACCCAGAACCCGCCGGAGCGGGGGCAGTGCGGGCCGGTGCACGGACCGAGACTGACGGTGGGCGACGGCGACGGGGTCTGCCCCAGGAGCAACAGCAGGAACCGCCCGGCGCCGATCACCGGTTCGGTTCCGATCCGCAGGCCGCTACGCGTACAGGGACTCGATGTCCTCCTCGTACTTCTGGATGATGGCCCGCCGCCGGACCTTCAGCGTGGGCGTGATCTCGTCCAGCTCCTGCATGAAGTCCCGGGGCAGGATCCGCCACCGCTTGATCCCCTCGGCCCGGGAGAACTCCGCGTTCACGGCGGCCACGGCCGCGGCGATGGCCTCCTCGACCGCGGGGTCGGCGGCCATCGCCTCCGGGTCGCTCGCCGCGAGGCCCTTCTCGTGGGCGAACTTCGGCAGCGCTTCCTGGTCCAGCGTGATCAGCGCGGTCAGGTAGGGCCGGCGGTCCCCCACCACCACGGCCTGGGAGATCAGCGGGTGATACTTCAGGGCGTTCTCCAGCTCCTGCGGCGCGACGTTCTTGCCCGACGCCGTGATGATGAGGTCCTTCTTCCGGTCGGTGATGGTGAGGTAGCCGTCCTCGTCCAGCACGCCGACGTCGCCGGTGTGCATCCAGCCGTCCTCCAGCATCTCCGCGGTGGCGGCCTCGTCCTTGAAGTAGCCGGCGAACACATTGCCGCCTCGGACCAGGATCTCGCCGTCCTCGCCGATGCGGACCTCCACGCCGGGAATGGGCGGCCCGACCGTTCCGATCTTGATGCGGTCCTTGGGGTTCAGCGACGTGGGGCCGGTCCCCTCCGTCTGGCCGTAGACCTCCGCGATGGGGATGCCCACGGCGTGGAAGAACTTCAGGATCTCGGCGTTGATGGGCGCGGCCCCGGACACGAAGAAGTTGCACTGGTCCAGCCCCAGCGCCACCCGGAGGGGATGGAACATCTTCTCCTCCGCCTCGTGCAGGCCGTGCTGCATCTCCTCCACCACCTCGTCGCCGGCCTGCTGCATCTCCACCACGGCCTTGGAGATGTAGATGGCGCCCTCGGCGGCCCCCCGCTGCTCCTCCGGCAGCGTGGCCAGCTTCGCGTTGATGCCGGCGTAGAACTTCTCCCATACCCGGGGGACGGCGAAGAACACGGTGGGCCGGCAGTCCGCGAGGTCGCGGGCCACCGTGTCCAGGCTCTCGGCGAACCACACCTCGCAGCCGATGTAGGACTGGGCGAACTCCGAGGTCATGCGCTCGGCGATGTGCGAGAGCGGCAGGTACGACAGACGCCGCCCGGTCCCCTGCTGCTCCTGGAACACCTGGAGCAGCGAGCCGCTGGTCCACACCACGTTGGCGTGCGTGAGCATGGCCCCCTGGGGCGGACCCGTGGTTCCGGAGGTGTACACGACCGTGGCGACGTCCTCTGGGGAGGCCGACTGCCACCGCTCGTCGTACAGGCCCGGCTGCTCGGCGTCCAGGGCCCGGCCGTGTTCGCGGAGGGCCGGCAGCGACAGGACGAAGCCGTCCGGCGACTCCGGGTACTCGTCGGTGAACACCACGTGCTGCAGCGCGGGCAGGTCCGGGCGGACCTTTTCGACCTTGCGGAGCTGCTCCTCGGTGTCCACGAAGATGACCCTGGCCTCCGCGTGGGCGGCGATGTAGGCGACCTGGTGCGGAGAGTTCGAGGTGTAGATGGGAGCACTCCGGGCGTCTGCGGCGAGCGTGGCGTAGTCGGCGACGTGCCACTCGGGCCGGTTGCCGGACAGGATGCACACGGCGTCGCCGAGCTGGACCCCCAGGGCGATCAGCCCCAGCGCCGTCTCCCGGACGGCCCGGCCGAACTCGTTCCAGGAGAGCTCACGCCAGCCCTCCGGCCCGCGGCCCCGCATGGCCGTGCGGTCGCCGAGAGCCGCGACCTGGTCGTGGAAGCGCTTGGTGACGGTGTCCCCCGGCATGGCGTGGTCCCCCTTGGCTCCGGTGTGGCGCCTATCCTGCCGCTTCGCGGAGCCATCGCGCCAGTGTCTCCGTGAGGCGAGGCCAGGTGAACGACCGCTCCACCCGGGCCCGGCCGGCCTTTCCCATGGCCGCCGCTCGTCCCGGATCGGCCAGCAGGGACGCCACGGCCTCCGCCACGGCGCCCTCGTGGCGCCCGTCCACCACCAGCCCGGTCTCGCCGTCCTGGACGGCCTCCGCCGCCCCACCGGATTCCCCCGCCACCACCGGCTTGCCCGCCGCCGCGGCCTCCAGGAATACGATCCCGAACCCCTCGACCTCCAGGCCGCCCAGCCGAGACCGGCAGGGCATGGCGAACACGTCGGCCGCGGCGTAGTGGGCGGGAAGGTCGGCGTCGGGGACCTCGCCGGCGAACGAGACCGAGGCGGGAGGCGCTTCGGCCGCCAGCGCTTCGAGTCGGGGCCGGTCCGGGCCGCCCCCCACGATCAGCAGGGCAGCGTCGGGAACCCGCCGGAGGATCCGGGGAATGGCCCGGATCAGCACGTCCTGGCCCTTCCTGGGGACCAGCCGGGACACGCACACCACCAGCGGGCGATCGAGGCCGATGCCGTGGCAGTGGCGGACCTCGTCGCCGGACTGGTCCGGCCGGAACCGCTCGGCGTCGACCCCCGGCGGGAGCAGGCTCACCGGCACGCGCGCGGGGACGGCCGTGCGAACCACCTGCCCGGTGAACCGGCTCACGGCGAGGACCCGCGAGGCCCGGGAGGTGGCCACCCGCAGGGCCGCCGCCAGCCCGGGAAGCAGTGCGAACCAGTACTCCGCCCCGTGCGTGGCCACCACGGAGGGCAGGCCGCGGCGTTCGAGGCCAGGACCGAGCAGCCCCAGCGGCAGCCCGTGGCCGAACAGCACCACCTCCGAGCCGTGCTCCCTGGCCAGGGAGCGGACCTTGGCGGCCAGCTCTGCGGTCGGCCACAGGAAGGTGGGCGGGAACCGGTATACGGGGAACGGGAGCGCGGCATCGTGCTCGCGCCACCCGGGCCAGTTCGGCGCGACCACCGCGACCCGGTCTGGCGGCAGGTGGCGTACGGCGTTGAACACGTACTGCTGCACCCCGCCCACGCGGGGCGGGAAGTCGTTGGTCACGACCAGGGTCCCGGGGACGTCCATGCCCGCCGTATGCTGGCACGAACGTGGGCGAGCAGGAGATCCGTTCCCTGGAGCAGGGCTGCGCGTTCGTGGACCTCTCCGCGTGGCGCCGGACCCTGGTCACGGGGTCGGACGCAGCCGCCTGGCTGAACGACCTGGTGACCAACCGCGTGGACAACCTCGGCTTGGGCGAGGCCCGCCGGTCGCTGCTGCTCTCCCGGACCGGCCACGTGCGGGCCGACGTCCACGTGGGACGGGTCAGGAAGGGGCTGATGCTGCTCCAGGACCCGGTCCAGCCGGAGGCCATCGACCGGCTGCTGGCGCCGTACGTGCTCTCCTCGGACGTCGCCATGGAGGACCGCTCAGGTGCGCTGTCCCTGTTCGCCGTGCCGGTCGGAGCGGCGCCGGAGGACCTGCTCCGGCCCTTCCCGTTCGAGGGCTTCGCCGGCGCGCTCATCCCGTCCGAGCGTCACGGCGAGACCGCGGCGAGCCTCCGGGCGTCCGGGCTGGCAGAGGCCGCCGAGGGCGACCTCGAGCCCTGGCGGATCCGGCGGGGACATCCCCGGTTCGGGGTGGACTTCGGCCAGGAATCGGTACCGGCCGAGGCCGGGCTGGACGCCGTGATCGACGCGACCAAGGGCTGCTTCCTGGGCCAGGAGGCCGTGGCCAAGATCCGGAACCTGGGCCACCCGCCGTGGGTCGTGCTGGCGCTCCGGTCCGAGGGTCCGGTCCAGCCGGGCCAGCCGGTCATGGCCGGGGACGAGCCGGCCGGCCACGTCACCGGCGTCGCTCCGGACGAGTCGGGGTGGGCCGTGCTGGCCAGGATCCGGTGGGAGCGCCGCGACGCCGAGCTGCGAACGGCCGGCGGGGAGGCTCTGCCCAGAGTGACCGGCGTGCCCTCCTGAGCTCGATAAGTTGCCGTACAATGTCCGTACGCTGATCGGGGCCCGGGGAGGCCTGAGGAGGACAGCATGGCCACTCGAACCGAACGCATCGAGGCACGGATCGCTCCCGAGCAGGCCTCTCGGATCCGTCAGGCGGCCGAGATCGAGAACACCTCCGTCAGCGCCTTCCTCGTCTCCAGCGCGGTTGCCCGGGCCGAGGAAGTCATCGCGACCAATCGAGAGACGACCGTTCCCCCCGAGTTCTTCGATCGCCTGCTGGAGGAGCTGGACAAGCCACCAACCGTCATTCCGGAGTTGGCCAGGGCTGCCCGCCGTGCAGCTGCCCGGAGGACACCGGCGTCAGAGTAGCGGGAGCGTGCCACCGCCCGGACACCGACTTGAGCGGCTGGTCGAGCGGCATCGCCTGGACACCTTCACCTGCGGTCATGTGGCGCTCGACGAGTGGCGGAGGCGCCACGCCCTGACCGCCGACCGGAAGGGCACCGCTCGGAGCTACGTCTGGGCGGGCCGGGCCGATGGGGTGGCAGCCTACTTCTCGCTGGCCCCGCACCTCGTCGTTCGCGAGGAAGTCCCTGACAAGGTCGGTCGGGGCTCGCCGCGACAGATCCCTGCCGTGTTGCTCGCCCGCCTCGCGCTCTCGGAGAGGCTGCACGGGCAAGGCTACGGCGCGATGCTCCTGGTCGAGGCGCTGGGGGTGGCGGTGAACGCGATCAGGAGGAGTGGCGGTCGCCTGATCGTGGTGGACGCCATCGACACCCGAGCCGCGGGCTCCTACGAGCGCCACGGTTTCGTCCGAATGGCGGTGCCTGGTCGCCTGGTCATGAAGGCTTCGGATGCCGCGGCCTCGCTGAGCCTGCTGTGGCCCTGACCGGCTGCCCAGCACTCCCCGCTCCAAGCAAGATCAGAGCACGCCGCGGGAGCGGAGGGCGGCGACGCGCTCTTCCGTGATCCCGATCTCCGCCAGGACCTCGACGGTGTGCTCGCCGAAACCTGGGGCCGGCCGTGAGGCCATGGGCTGCTCGCCGTCGAAGCGAAACGGCGAGCCTGGGCCCGGGGCGGCGGCCATCCCTCGGTGCACCACCTGGGGGTCGCGGAACGCTTCCTCCAGCGAGTTCACCGGGCCCACGCAGACCTCCAGCCCCGCCAGCGCCTCGAGCCAGTCGTCCCGGGGTCGCCCCGCGAAGATCCCCTCCAGTCGTGCCGCCATCTCCAGCTGGCGCTCGGGGGAGCCGAACTGCTCGTCCACCAGCTCGGGGACCTCCAGGGCCTCACAAAGGGCCCTCCAGAACTGGGGCTCCAGGGCCCCCACCGTGAGCCACCGGTCGTCGGCGCACCGGTACACGCGATAGCAGGCGTAGCCGCCCGACAGCGGCATGGTCCCTCGGACGGGCTCCTCCCCCGTGGCCAGGAAGGTCCCCGCGTGGATGGTCAGCCAGGACACCACGCCGTCCAGCATGGCCGTGTCCACGAACCGGCCCCGCCCCGTGCGGTCCCGCTCCACCAGAGCCGCCAGGATCCCGATGGCCGCGGCCATGCCGCCGCCGGCCAGGTCCCCGATCTGGACGCCCGGCACCACCGGTGGCCCGCCTGCAGAACCCGTGATGCCGAGGATGCCCCCCTGCCCGATGTAGTTCACGTCGTGGCCCACCCGGTCCCGGTACGGCCCGTCCTGGCCGTAGCCGGTGATGGCGCAGTAGACGAGGCCCGGGCTGGCTTCACGCAGCGACTCGAACCCGGCCCCAAGGCGGTCCATGACCCCCGGACGGAACGACTCCACCAGCACGTCCGCCCGCTCGGCCAAGCGGTGCAGGAGACCGACGCCCTCGGGGTCCTTCAGGTTCAGGGTCAGCGAGCGCTTTCCCCGGTTCAGGGCCCAATGGGCGGCGCTCTGGCCCTCCACCAGCGGTGGGGTCCAGCGGATGTAGTCGCCGCGGCCCGGTTCCTCGACCTTGACCACGTCCGCACCGAGGTCGGCCAGCAGCAGCGTGCAGTAGCCGCCGGGGAGCAGGCGGGTCAGATCCAGCACCCTCACACCGGCCAGCGGACCCTCGCTCACGCCCCGGAATCCCCCCGCGACGAAAAAAGCGAAGCAATCTCGCCGCGCCCCCTTCCGGGGGCCGGGCCGCGTTTGCTATACATGGGTGGCAAGGTCAACTCGGCTCCGGAAGGGGCGCTCCGGAGTTTCCGTCGGATCGCAGTCGGGTAGGGGAAGCGCATGGCTGACGGGTACGGGGACATCGACATCTCGGTTCTCCCGAAGGATCCCCTTCCACCGGACGTGTGGCAGGACCGGGCCGCATGCTACGGCATCGACCCGGAGGTCTTCTTCCCCGCCTCAGAGGAGGACGCCGGGCTGGCCCTGTCCTACTGCGGGGCCTGCGGGATCCGCGAGATGTGCCTGGCCTGGGCCCTCAAGAACCGCGAGCGGTACGGCGTGTGGGGCGGGCTGACCGAGCAGCAGCGCCGCCGCCTCCAGCGCCAGGTCGCCTAGCAGATCCGCGTTTCTGGCTCGAGGGTGAGCCGATGAGCATGGAGTCCTTCCGGAGCGGTCGGCGGGCACTCACGTGGCGCGCGGCGATCGCGTCCGCCCTGGCCATGAGTGGGGGCTGGATCCTTGGTGCGGTGATCTTCAAACAGGTCGGAGACGAGGGTTGGGTGTGGACCACCGTCGAAGCCGTTGCCATCGGCCTGGGGTCCTTGGCGCTGAACTGGTATCTCAGGGCGTGGGCGCGCAGGCCACGCTCGAGCTGACGCCGGAATCTGCGCTCCCCCCGCTTGACCGTCGAACGCATGTTCGAGTAAACTGCTTCTTTCCCGCGCGGGCCCCGGCGGAGGCAGGTGGCGGATGCTCGCGGTCCGGACCGGGATCGACGTGGACACCCCGCTGCATCTGGTCACGTTCTGCGCCGTCGACCTGGAAACGACGGGCGGCTCCCCGAACGCCGACGCCATCACCGAGATCGGGGCGGTCAAGTACCGGGCCGGGGAGCGCGTGGGCACGTTCCACTCGCTGGTCAACCCGGGCGTGGCCATTCCCCGCTCCATCACCTACCTGACCGGCCTGGACGACGTCGTGGTTGCGGAGGCCCCGCCGGTCGAGAGCCTGCTCCCCTCACTGATGGAGTTCCTGAACGGCGCCGTGTTCGTGGCCCACAACGCCCGGTTCGACTTCTCGTTCCTGAACGCGGCCCTGCGGCGGGCCGGCTACGACCCGCTCCCGCCGCCCCCCGTCTGCACGGCCAAGCTGGCCCGCCGGGTGGTGGGACCGGACGTGTCCAACGTGCGCCTGGAGACGCTGGCGCGGTACTTCCGCGCGTCCGAGCGACCCGCCCACCGTGCCCTGCCCGACGCGGAGGCGTGCGCCGACGTCCTGCACGGACTCCTGGACCTGGGGGGGCGCCTGGGGATCCTCACGCTGGGGGACCTGTTCGCGTCCGTGAAGGCGCGCGGGCAGCCCCACTACGCGAAGATCCGGCTGGCCGACCGGTTGCCCCACGCGCCGGGCGTGTACCTGTTCCGGGGCCGGGGCGGGCGGGTGCTGTACGTGGGGAAGGCCACCGACCTCCGCCAGCGGGTCAAGTCGTACTTCTACGGCGACGAACGGCGGTCCATCGGCGAGCTGCTCGCGCAGACCGAGTCGGTGGAGGGCCGGCCGTGCCCGGGTGAGCTCGACGCGCTGGTCCTCGAATCGCGATTGATCGCCCGGCACGAGCCGCCCCACAACCGGCGGGGAAAAACCTGGCGCCGCTACGCGTACCTGAAGGTCGACCTGGCCGAGGCCTGGCCCCGGATCAAGGTGGTGCGGGAGCCGAAGGGGCCCGGCGCGTTCCTGGGGCCGTTCCCGAACGCCGCGACGGCCCGTCTGGCCCAGGAGGCCCTCGAGGACGCCTTCCCCATACGCCGGTGTACCCGGCGGATGGCCGCGGGCACGCGGTTCTCCGCCTGCGCCCTGGCCGGGCTGGGGCGGTGCCTCGCGCCATGCCAGGGACGCGTCTCGCCCGAACGCTACGAGGAGCTCGTCCGAACGCTCGTCCACTCCCTCTCCTCACCGGGCGGGCTCCTCGAAGCGCTCGAGCGGCGCATGGCTCGCCTGGCCGATGCGGAACGGTTCGAGGAAGCCGCCCTGGCCCGGGACCGGCTGCGGGCCCTGGCCGAGGCGCTGGTCCGGGCCAGGGCCGACGGCTGGCTGCTGGCCCCGGGCCGGCTGGAAGTCCGGACGCCTGACGGCCGGCGCATCGCCCTGCAGGGCGGGTCGCTGCCCGGGGAGGGCGGTTCGCAGGACGGGTTCCCGTGCCCGCGGGAGCGGGCCGACGAGGTGGCCGCGGTTCGCTCCTGGCTGGGAAGGGTTCGGCCGGCGGTGGTGCACGCCGACGTCCCCCCGGCCGAGCCGGTCGACGGCGGCGCCGCCCTGGCCCGAATGCTCCCGCTCCTGCGGGCGTGACCTCAGGGACCCACCCAGAAGCGAACTCCGCTCTTGGGCGGATCGAAAGTCTCGTCCGGCCGCACCTTCCGGCGCTGCCGGCGCAATGTGACGGCCTGAACGAGGGCAAGGACGCCGAAGGCTCCGGCTGCGATCCAGCCCGCCAATGTGCCCCACCCGGGCCCGCCGGCCGCTCTGAGCTCCGCCAAGTGGTCCCGGAACGAGGTCATCGCGGCCTGGAGGGTTCCCCGGAGCTGCTGGAGCCCCTCCGCTATCCCCGCCTGGTCGACGGCGAGCCCTCGAAGGTCCTTCTCCGTGGATCGCCGGGCCGCCTCCACCTGCCGTTCCACCGGAGAGCCAATGATGAACCAGCCCCCGGCGACGAGGTCCCCGATGCCCGTCGCGCCCTCGCACGGAGAGACGCATGGCGAGATGCCGTACTCGCCCGGGGGCACGTCCGGCACCCGGAACGACACCGTGGCGAGGCCGATCGTGGGCTCGGCTGTGGCTCGCAGCTGGATCCGGCCCAGCCGGATGGCGTTGTCCGGATACGGGGTGAGGTGGTTCCACCACTTCGGCTTGGGGACCAGGACCGCGTAGAAGGGTCCGAGTGGCCGCGACGGATACCCTTGGCGGAACCACACCCGGTCATGGCCAAGGGCCTGATCTCCGGGGCGGTACCAGGGACGGGGGAACGTGAGGACGGACCCACCCGCATGCGCGGGCCACGGCGTCGATACCGCGATCGCCACGCTCACCATCGACGCCACAAGGACCAACCGCCGCATCACCTCACCAGACCGGACTCTGGGCTACCGGGTTCCGGCGGCTAGAATCGACGGCAATGGAGACCGCCGTCATCGTGGAGGGGGCCCGCACGCCCATCGGGAACTTCCTGGGAGCGCTGGCCGAGGTGCCGACGGTCGACCTCGGCGTGACCGCCGTGCGGGAGGCGCTCCGGCGAGCCAGTGTCGAACCCGACCAGGTCCAGGAGCTGGTGTTCGGCCACGCCCGCCAGGCCGGGAACGGGCCCAACACCGCGCGCCAGGTCGCCGTCCGGTCGGGACTGCCGCAGGAGGTGCCCGGCATCACCGTGAACATGGCGTGCGGCTCCGGGACCCGGGCCATCCAGCACGCCGCCGAGCAGATCATCCTGGGCAACGTGGAGGTGGCCGTGGCCGGCGGCATGGAGAACATGTCCCGGACGCCGTTCCTGCTGGACCGGATGCGGCTGGGCTACCGGATGGGGGACGCGCCGGTGCACGACGGGATGTACCGGGACGGGTTCCTGGACCCGCTGTCGGGGCTGGTGATGGGCGAGACCGCAGAGAACCTGGCCCGCAGGTACGGGATCCCGCGCGAAGAGCAGGACGAGTTCGCCCTGCGGTCGCAGCAGAAGGCCGAGGAAGGGAAGGCCCGCCGGGCCCTGGAGATGGTCCCGGTGGAGCTCCCCGGCCGCAAGGGCCAGGCCACCACGGTGAGGGAGGACGAGCACCCCCGGGCCGACACCACCCTAGAGTCGCTAGTCAGGCTGAAGCCGGTGTTCGCGGAGGACGGGACCGTGACCGCCGGCTCGTCGTCCGGGATCACCGACGGCGCCGCCGCGGTCGTCCTGATGTCGGAGTCCCGGGCGCGCTCGGAGGGCCGGACGCCGATGGCCCGCATCGTCGCGTACGCCTCCGCCGGCGTCGACCCCGCCTACATGGGGATCGGCGTGGTGCCGGCCACCCGGAAGGTGCTGGAGAAGACCGGCCTGTCGCTGCAGGACTTCGACGTGGTCGAGGTGAACGAGGCCTTCGCCGCCCAGGTCCTGGCGTGCGACCGCGAGCTCAAGTTCGACCACGAGAAGCTGAACCCGAAGGGCGGCGCCATCGCCCTGGGGCATCCCATCGGGGCCACCGGGGCACGGATCGTGCTGACTGCCGCGTACGAGCTCCGCGAACGGGACCTGTCGCTCGCCCTGGCCACGCTGTGCATCTCCGGCGGGATGGGGATGGCCATGGTCCTCGAGCGGGCGAGCTGAGCGGCATGGTCCACGCCATCGTCCTGGTGCAGTGCGAGATCGACGAGATCCCCGAAGCCGCCCAGGCCATCGCCGACATCCCCGGCGTCTCCGAGGTCTACTCCGTGGCCGGCGAGGTGGACCTGGTGGCGGTGATCCGGGTGAAGGACCACGACGAGCTGGCCCGGGTCATCCCGCAGGGCGTGTCCAAGGTGCAGGGCGTCGTCCGCACCGAGACCCTCATCGCCTTCCAGGTGTACTCGCGACACGACCTCGACCGGCTGTTTTCCATCGGCTTCGAGGACTCCGAGGAAGCCGGCCGGTAGTGGTGTTCCGGGGCTGGAAGCCGGCGGCGCTGGAGTTCTTCGAGGGGCTCGAGGCCGACAACTCCAAGAGCTACTGGCAGGCGCACAAGGACGTCTACGAGACCGCGGTCCTGGCTCCCATGCAGGAGCTGCTGGCCGAGCTGGAACCCGAGTGGGGCGAGGGGAGGATCTTCCGGCCCTACCGCGACATCCGGTTCAGCGCCGACAAGTCGCCGTACAAGACGAACATCGCCGCGATGATCGGGCCCGGCTACGTGCACCTGAACGCCGACGCGCTGGGCGCCGGCGTGGGCATGTACCACATGGCGCCGGACCAGCTGGAGCGGTTCCGGGAAGCCGTGGCCGAGGACCGCTCGGGAGGCAAGTTGGAGTCGATCGTGGCGGACGTGAGATCGGCCGGCATGGAGGTGACCGCCCACGACGTGCTGAAGACCGCGCCCAAGGGCTACCCGAAGGACCACCCGCGCGTCGACCTGCTCCGGCACAAGGGCCTGATCACCTGGCGCGAGTGGCCGGTCGGGGCGTGGCTGGCCACGAAGAAGGCCAAGGACCGGATCGTCGAGTTCCTGGAGCGCTCGAAGCCGCTCCAGGTCTGGCTCGCGCGCAATGTGGGCGAGTCCACCCTGCCCGAACGGAGTCGCTAGGCGGGGAGGATGCGTACGGCTGGCACGGTGACGCCGGGCGGCGGCCACTGCGATCGGTCGATCGCGTAGCACACGTGGTCGAGACCCCGCCACGTGGCCGTGGTCACCTCCCCCATCCCGCAGCGTTCCATCACCGCCCGTGAACGGACGTTGCCCGGGACGGTCAGGCGGATGATCCGGGGAAGCTCGAGCGTGCCGAACCCATAGGAGAGACTGGCCAGCGCGAGCCTCGGCGGCGTAGCCCCGTCCCCAGAACTCGCGGACCAGGGTCCACCCCACCTCGACCCTGTCCTCCCCCACCGGCCAGTCCGCCTGGAAGGACGGGCCGGCCCGGCCGACGAAGGCGCCGCCGTCCAGTTCCTCGAGAGCCCAGGAGCCGTACCACATGACGTCCCAGTGGTTGGTCATGCGCCCCACCGCGTACGCCGTCCACTCGCGGCTGGTGTGGTCCGTGCCGATCCACTTCGCGACCTCCGGGGTCCCCGTAGGCACGATGGAGGAGCTTCCAGTCGTCGATGGCTCACTGGCGAAGACGCAGCCTGGGGGTCTCGATCTCGACGCGAGGCACGACTGTCAGGCGCCCCCGACGGCGAGCCACAGCGACCGGGTTGCCGGGTCGATGGCGATCGCCGTGAGGGGCGCTCCGATCGGGATGGTGCTGGAGCTCCTGGTGATCGGGTCGACGCGGTAGATCGACCCGCCGGCATCCGAGACCCACACCGCGCCCAGGCCCACCGCCATGCCGGTCGGCTGGTCCCCCACCCGGATGGTCGGACCGAGCTTGTTCGTGGCGGCGTCGATGGAGGCCACCGTCCCCGCGAACGTGTCCAGCACCCACATACCTCCGAGGCCGGCGGCGAGGACCCTCGCGTTCCCGCTGACCGTGACCGTGGCGAGGACCTTGCCGGACCTGGGGTCCACCCGCGTCGCCGTGCCCGCCACCTGGTCCAGCACCCACACACTTCCGAAGCCGATGGCCAGCGTGTCCAGCTCGCCGCCGATAGGGAACCGGTCCACCACCGCGGACGTCCCCGGGTCCACCCCCACCAGCGTCCCGTTCGAGAGCGTGACCCAGACGCGGCCGGCCCCCACAGCGGCGTCTGTGGCGACCGCCCCCCTCGCGATGGTGATGGTTGGAAGCTCGTCCCCGGTCGCGGGATCGACCGGCACCAGGGTTGCGTCGCTCCCGACGTTCGGGACCGGCGTGCTGGATGGGAGCCACACGGTTCGGTCCCCCACGGCCAGGGAGAGGGCGCTTCCGATGGTGTTGCCCCCCGCCCCGATTGTCCGCACGACCTTGCCCGTCTGCTCGTCGATCTGCACGATCCCGACCGAACGAACCCAGACGGCCCCCTCCCCCACCGCGAGGCGCGGATTGCCTCCGCCGGTCCTGACCACCACGTCGGGAACCGTGGTCACGACCGTTCCCTTGGCGGGGGCCACCTCGATGGCCGAGTTGAGCGGCGGCGGGGACGGACCGGCGCTTCCCGTCGGGCTGACCGAGGCAGCGCCGGTCGTCGATGGCCTGCTTGGGGGCGTCGAGGAATGCCGACCCGCCAAGGACACGATCACGATCGCCAGCACGGCTGCGACCGCGGCGACGGCGCCTCCCACGACCATCCGTCGTCGGCCGGAAGGCGGCCCCGCGGTCGGCCGCACCGCCGGTTCGTGGCCCAGGACATCCCGCACCGCCTCCGCCAGCGCCCCGGCGCTCCGGTACCGGTCGTCCGGCTTCTTCGCCATGGCCCTGGCCACCACCGCGTCGATGGGGGGTGGCAGGTCCGGCCGTGCGGCGCTCGGCTTCGGCGGGGAGTCGTTCAGG
>WNGH01000289.1_pt1 | contig 44900 bp, 62 predicted proteins | sample 5400631 | NCBI WGS metagenome assembly WNGH01 (sample SAMN13153373, study PRJNA577476) | soil metagenome | isolation source: 115 cm soil or saprolite under Garry oak tree replicate 1 | place: USA:California | collected 2016-06-15 | reverse complement strand
ACACCGGCTGCAATGCTGGTACCCTTTCTCACACCGCTGCTCAACATGCTTCCGCGTGAAGGCGGCGTTGGCGTGGACATCCACAACTGGAAAGCCGTGGTTGACTTCTTCGGCGGCAATGGTCCGCAGTCGGTCATTGGTGCCGTTGCTGACGGTGGCACACCATCATTCGTCAGCTATAGCGTCTCTGCACTCAGTAACACCTTTCAGACCATCGGCCTCATGAACTCCGAGACCTTCCAGGCACAATGGAGAGGCAGGCAATTGCAGGGAGACTTGCGAGCAACCTTAACCGCGCAATTGCTCTTTGCCTTGAAACTCGTTGAAGAGAACTGGCTGATCAATATGAGCGATAAGCTGTGGACGCCTCCGCCTATCCTCATGAGTGCAGTCAACTCCGGTGGCACAATCACCAACGCAGTCAGCACCACAATGTACTTCATTGTAACAGCGGTCAACGCCAATGGTGAGACGCTTGGAACAACGATGCAGAGCATCGCTATTCCTGGCACAACTTCGAGCATAACGCTGACGATCTTCACGGTGCCAAATGCGACGAAGTACAACGTCTACGCAGGACTGGCAAGTTCGCCGCCTGCAACAAGCGCCATGTACTTGCAGACACCCGTCGCAACCTACTTCGGCAGTGCATCCGCGCTGAACCAGCCAGCAAGCCCAATTCAGGGCAGCTTTACCGCGACCATGACCGCGCCTGCTCTTGCATCAGGCACAGCATACAGCACGCAAGCGGCGGCTGGTAACACAGCCAAAGTCGCCGTAGATGGAAGCGGAAACATCATTACCTTCCGAGGCACACAATCGCTCGTCTACAACAACCAGGCCGCTAATACCAACGTCGGCGCCGGTGGACTCAAGCCGCAGGTGCTACAGCCTGCTGCCACGACCGGCTTCCTGGCTTTGAGCGACATTCAGCAACTCTTCACCAATATGTACCTGAACGCTCGCGCGGATCCAAAGGTGCTCTTTGTGAGTCCACAGGACGCGATCTCGGTCAATAACCTGGTTGCGACCAACGGCGAGACCCGCGTCGTTGTCGATGGCTCTTCACCATCGGGCGGACAGATGGATTTGACGGCAGGCTTCAAAGTGACCAGGGTACTCAACCAGGTCACACAGAGCCTGGTCAATATCATCCAGCTTCCTTTCCTGGCGCAAGGCACCATGATCGCCGCGTCGTTCACCTTCCCGTATCCGGTCAGTGGCTATGGGAACACACCTTTTAGAGTCATCACGAACCAGGAATACTACGGTGTCGATTATCCACCAACACAGCAAAATCCGATGGCATGGGGCATGGGCGACTTCGTAGATGAAACGCTGGTCATCGAATTTTTAGGTGGAATGGGCGTTTTGAACGGGATTGTCTATCACTAAGCCTGTAGAGCGGCTTTAGTATACATAGTTATGGGACTAGAGGTGTGCTGCTTCTAGTCCCTGATTGGAGATAGAAATATGTCGAATTTAGGATACTTCGCGACTGGCACCGCGCTAGGGCCGCCTACCGTGCCAGCGTCCACAGTGGCTCTGACCAATCCATACGCGCAGGATTGCCTCGTGTACGTCAGCGGTGGCACGGTAACGGTGATCAAGGTCAATGGCGTGACCACAGGACTTACAAGCGGTACTTTTATCGTGGAAGCGACCCAAACCATCGCTATTACGCAGTCAAGTACGCCGACCTGGGTATGGGTTGCAATGTAGGAGGCTCCGAGTATGCCAAGCAAAGCCAAAGCGATGCAAGCAGCATCTGAGCGGGACAAAGCAGAGCGGCGCATCAGGCTCACGATCATCGACAATAAGGCGTTCGAGTATCATCTGAACCCATATGAAAGCGTGGCCAAAGGGATACTCGACCCTGATGTGCCTGACGCTTTTATCGAGGTGCCGATAGATCCGCTTTTAAAAGGCAGCGTCGTACACGCCTACCTGCATACGAGCCAGATCGCCAAATTGTACATACACGATGAGTTTAGCGCAACCACAGAAGAGAATGGAAAGGCGGGCTAATGGCAACCAATACCGCAAATCAGATCACCATGTTGCAGAACCTGCAAACGCTGATTAACAATATCGAGAGTTTTGCCGCCAACTGGCGCAGCGGCGATCCAAACGTTGACGCTGCCAGCGTTGCACTCCTCACCACACGGCTTGATAGCGCGATGACTACACTGCTCAGCGGTGGAAGTCGAGCGCAGCAACTCGCAACATCACAGGCGCGGGCCGCCAATAACAATGCTGGCGCGGGCGTGGCTGCCGATATCCAGTTCAAGCTCGTGGATGACTTCATGTCTGCACTGGCGAAGCAGATTGCGATCTTGCAAAATCCAACGCAGACCTCGCGGCGCACGCATACAGCGGGGCAATAGGAGGCTCTTATGGCTAATCCGACAGTCACGCCAATTATGACGCCTGCACGCGGGCCGGGTGTACCTGATGCACAACCGGTCTACCTGGTTGATGTGTACGGCAATCCGATTGGCAGCACAAATGGGTATCCTGTGGCACCGACCGATGGACTGAAAGCGACATACCGCTATGCGATCCAGGCAACGGCACCGTATGCCTCGGCAACAGACTGGATTGTCCTTCGCGGCTCTGCCTCAAAAACGGTTCGCATTACGCACATCGAACTCTCTGGAGCGGCAACGGCTGCGACCGAGGTGATCATGCTGCTGAAAAAGCACACGGTTGCCAATACGGGCGGCACGTTTACCAACCCGACGCCAACCTTGCATGACAGCACCAACGGGGTGTCAATAGCGACGGTCCTGCTATACAGCGTAGCGCCGACCATTGATGGAACGGCAACGATCTTTCAACCGGTAAGGCTCACGCTGGCTGTAGCACCGGCGGCAACGGCTAACCTTGTTGACCGCTTCATCCTGGACTATGGCAACCGACCAGCACAGGCGCTCGTCTTGCGTGGAGCGGCACAAGAGCTAGCGTTACAGCCGGGTACTATTCCGTCTGGCGGCGTCTATGATGTCGTGATTGAGTGGACTGAGGAATAAAGAGATGGCTCTTACCGTCAACGCCAATGGCAGCTACCAATACGACGCACTGGACATGCACGCCTTCAACGTGCGCGATTTTGACGCGTTCGGCAATGGAACGGATCAGACGATCCAGGTGCAAAATGCACTCAACGCTGCTGGAGAGGTTGGCGGTGGCCTGGTGTATGCAGGGCCAGGACTCTATATCTATTCAAGTGATCTTGTTGTTCCAAGCAATGTACACTTCCAAGGCTCAGGCAAAGGCACCATCTTTCAGGCGGCGCCAGGCTGCCAGGCGAACGGCTTCAAACTCTCTGGCGTCTCACACGTGACCATTTCGGACCTGCAGATCGATGGCAACAAATTGCAAGTGGCGCAGCTCGCAACGCAGTACACAAAGCTGCAAGGCATCTACATCACTGGCGGCTCCGACGATATCACGATTGAGCGGTGCTACATCCACGATTGCTATGTGAGCGGCATCATGGCGGATAGCAGCACGAATCTGATTATCTCCAATAATCGCTTACTCAATTGTGGAGATAATCAGGTCTATGTGCGAGCCAAGAGCGTGAGTCCGTACACGCCTTGCAGCAATGTCACGATTACCGGCAATATTAGCAGCGGAAGCGCGTTTAGCGGTATCCAGGTGCTTGGAAGTAGTTATGGCGCTATCACCGGGAATACCTGCTATGGCAATGGGCCGAGCGCCGGACAAGGAAACGGGATCGGATGCGAGGGTGCGTCGCACGTCACGATTACCGGCAATGTGAGTCATGATAACGGCGTGCAGGGAATCAATATTCGCTATACCAGTGAAGTCGGTTCAAACCAGGCGTCGAGCCATATCACTGTCGTTGGCAACACTATTTACAATCATCCTTCGACCGGTGGCGATGCTGGCGGTATAGGGGTCAGCGACTCCAACCATGTCTTGCTGGCGAATAATCTGCTGTATAACAACAACTTTGGCATTAACGTTGCAAACGTCGCCAATCTCGGAACGAGTGACCTGAAGATTTCAGGTAATAGCATTAAGACGAGTAGCGACACAGGCATTCGCCTCAATCCTACTGCTGGCGTGACGTATGAGATCGACAATAATTATGTGACAGATACCACCAACAATGGCATTGCCCTTTCTCGGAAGGCGTGGGTCCACGATAATGTGATTCCTCGCTCGGCTGGGAACGGGGCAATCGCGTGTAGCACAGGCAGCGGAGGAAGTGTGCTTGAGGGCAATAGATGCTACGACGGAGCGAACAACGGCATTCAGATCGATAATGGCGTCGCGAACGTGATCCTGCGCCACAACTATCATGCCAATGTGGAAGTAGGCACGCAAGGGCGCGGCGTGCAAGAGGTGTCAGGTGCTGGACCGACACTGCTTGAAGACGAAACCTTTTCCAATATCACCTTTCAGCCTTTCAATCTCACCAATGCCAGCTCCGTTTCGCGTCGCTCGAAGCTCATTAATGGCTCAGCGGCAGGCTTCCTCGATGCCAATAGCGGCAATGCCAGCATTTCAGCCGCTACGAGTATAGTGGTCACTCATGGCCTGTGGAAGACGCCGACGCGGGTGGAGATCACGCCGACGGGCGACCCAGGGGCGGGTATCAGGTATTGGGTGAGTGCCAAAGGTGCGACGACTTTCACGATCACGCTGAGCGCATCCAGCACGGTGACATTTGATTGGCGTGCCTGGACATGGGACGGGTAGCGATATGACTATTCTTGGAGCCGACAATTACGCAAATAATGGAGGGGACTGATGGCAGCAAAGGCCAATCCGTATGGTGTGACAATTGCCGTCTTCAACACGTCGCCGTATGCGTATTCGGCGCAACTCTTTCCCGACATCGCAACGATCGGGCTAGGATGCGTGCGCTTCCAGCAGAGTTGGTCACTTATCGAGGGTACAAAGGGCGTCTACAACTGGTCGGCGCTTGATGATATGGTGGGTCGCTGCAATGCCAACGGCCTCTTTATCCAGTTCCCGATCAGGGGTGCTCCTGCCTGGTACATGACCACACTGGTGAATCCGGGCCAAACTAACCGCACGACCTGCAACACAAACTTTCCGAATGACCGTATCTATAACATGGATGCAACGGCGGCGGGCGTGTTCGCTGGCATCCTTGCTCACCGCTACAACGGCACGACGACGCCCAATTCACAGAAGCCTGGCACCTTTCTCTTCATCGATGCTATTGAGATCGGCAACGAGGATTTTGACGTTTTTTATGATTGTAACGCGGGTACCGGGGTCGGATACTTAGGCCAGGAAGGTCGCCTGGCAAAGTGGTACAATCCGGTGGTGGTGGCAGCAGCGCCTGCTATACGGACGAACTCGCCGAATACGCTTGTCGGCATGTTCGGCTCGTGGTGGAAGGATAACCTCCATCGCACGCAGTTCTTGACCGACATGTATAACGGGGTGGGTGTCTCAGGGCAAAACGTGGCGGCACTCTTAGACTACTTCAACTTCCACTTCTATCATAGCGGCAGCGACCCAAACGTCGATATCACCACGCTGGATGTGTCGCTGCCGCACGTCATCACGAACCTGTATAATGTCGTGACATCACATAGTGACACCAAACACTTCTGGGTCACCGAAATTGGCTGGACCGCGCAGGAGTTCTCAGGCGATCCCACAGACCCGACAGAGGCCACCATTGCAACCTACTATCAAGAGGCGCTGGACGAGATGCGCACCAGTGGCGTGGTTGACCGCTTCAACCTCTTCACGATGGCCTACACCACGCAGGCGGCCGGCAGCTGGGCGGCCGGCAAATCGCTCACGCAACCGACTGGCTATAGCCCGCACCTTGAGCCGGCCGCCTTTACGATCCAGAGCTATATCAATAATTACCCGCAGTGGAACGTGACAGCAGCAACGGTGCCATTATCTGTCTCTTCGACAAGCCTCTCGTTTACCGCTCCCTCCGATGGCAGTGACCCGGCCAGCCAAAGTGTGACGCTGACCAATCCCAACAGCGCCAGTGTGAGCTATACGACGTCAAGCAGCGTATCCTGGCTCAGAGTCTCACCTGCCTCTGGCACGGTTGCCGGGAGCAATGGCACTGCCACCAGCAGTATCAGCGCCTCGGGTGTGGGCAATTTTGCGCCCGGCACCTATAGCGGCGCTATCACCTATGTGACGCCGTACGGGAGCACGGTCGTGACCTGTTACCTCTCTGTCCTCACTACTGTCGTGCCTGCCACGTTCTACGGGCAGGGAGTCTATGAAAACCACGGGCCGCAGAACGGGCCAGCCTTCTATCAGCCACGCTTGAATCAGATAGCTGCGGCAGGCTTTAAGCTGGTCATGAACTATGACCTGCTCTTCGGCCATGCCAGCGATATCACCGCCTATATCAATTACGCGGCCACAGTTGGCTTGCAGGTCATCGTTGCCTTGAACAATCCGGTGATCTGGAAAACGAATCAGATTGCCGCCACGTTTCCGAACCTGTATGCCGACTCAGGAAACCAGAGCACCGATAATGGCTTTACAACCTATGTCGTGAACCTGGTCAAAGGCTTACCAGGGACGTGGGGCTACTACGTCGCTGACGAGGTGGCGAATTCCGATCACGCAGCTTTACTCACACATGCCAATTATATCAAGGCGGCAGACCCCAATCATCCGCGCCTGATTATCTCCAATGGCGCCAGCACGGATGCTGTGTACACCGGGACGAGCCTTCTGGCTGATTGCTGTGAGGTATTGGGAGACGACTACTACCCGATAGGGGACTCAGCCGCGTATGCCAATTCGCTCACGTATCGCGCTCAGCACATCCAGAACTTTTGCAACGGCAAAAATATCTACTCAGCCATTTCGCTTCAGGCGCATAGCCTTGCGCCTTACAACATCCTTGGTCCCTGGCCGACCCTGGCACAGATGCAAGCAAATCTCGCAACGGTGAAAGCCAACATGTATCCGCGTCTCATCCTCTGGTACAGCTACTTCGATGTGATTGCCACAGGCTCACCAGAGTACGCGCCGCCTGGCCAGTTCTCCGCGTTGGCCGAATCCATCCAGCAGCGATCAGGCATTGCGCTCTTTCCAGCAACGCAGAGAAGGGGGATCAAACCGTGAGCAGCGCATACTATAGGCTCATTCTCTCAGAAAGTGGCTTACTCGCCTACTACCGCATGTCTGGTCCGGTTGGCGTGGCAGTGGCCTATGACGAGTCGCCCAACGCCTACCATGGCAGGATCGAGGGCAATACGCCTGATATCAGCTTTCTGCAGCAAGGCCCGATCATCGCCGACCCGACCGATTTTGCCATGAAGTTTAACGGCGTGACACCATACATTGCCTTGCCGTCCGGTCTTACGACCAATGCGCGTGCAGCGTTCAGCGTCGAGTGTTGGCTCTTCCTCACAACCAACACCTATATCAATTACCAGACGCTCGTCGGCAATGACCATTCAAACAGTTCTCATGTCGGCTTTTACCTGGATTTGGCGCCGACCTCCGATGGCGCGGCGGCCTATTTCCAGGTCGGCAATGGTTCGGTCTCCAACTTCGCCAGTGTGGGCGGCGCGCCTTTCGCGACGGGAGGATGGATTTATCTGTGTGGCGTCTTTAACGGTTCATCGGTCGTGCTGTATAGCATCTCGGCGGACAAAGGCTACACGCAAACGAGCAACGCGCTTGCTGGCACGATTGGCACGACAGCGTTCCCAATCTGGATAGCGGCGAATCCGAATCAGGCAAGTGTCCTATACAGCAATACGCTTGACGAAGTGGCGCTCTATAGCACGGCGCTTACGACGAGCCAGGTGCTGAACCACTACCAAACAGGGATTTCTGGCAGATCAGGCGTGACACCGTTTCCATCCGTGGCAAGGAGGCAATCATAGATGACAGTCAGTTATCAGCCGTGGTACACCACAACGACCTACCCGAGTTGGGATATTCCACTCAATACGGATGCCGGGCCGGATGATCTGACCGGAGTGGACATTACCACCTTCGTCATGATCTTTCGCAATACGCAGGTTTCGCCAGTTGTGGACACGCCTGGTACCGGAACCTTTAGTATCAAAGTGGCGTATCCGGCTGAAATTTTATACAAGCCCTCACCGGCTGATGTGGCCTCAGCATTTACAGGTGAGTTGGTGATTCGGGCCGGATTCCCACCATCAAACGGCGCAGCCGACCAGGTGGAGTACGACCCGATTATGCCGTTCGTGATAACGCAGAAGTGAGCAGCAATGAATAGCTATATCTCGCATTTAGACTACATGAGATCACCAAGCGGACTAGAAACTGCCAGTCTGCTCGGTAATAGCTTGTTCTTGTCAGCCTCGCTTAGCGCAGGCGTAACCGTGCTGCTCGTCACGCCAACAACGGTACAGCTTAATCTCTATGATCGTGTGACCATCTTCGACGGCCCAAATAGTGAGGTAGTCGTTGTGGCGGGGCTTACGAGCGTAGGAGCAAACGGAATCGGAATACAAGCGCCTGGCTTGCAGTATGCCCATGCAGCCGGTACGCCGTGCTGCTCTGATGGCATCCTTGGCTCGTTGGCAGATGTGCTTGTCGATGCCTCCGCATGGATGGAAGAAGATTTGACCTATCAATCGCTCTTTCAGCAGACATACGCAGGCGAGGTGTTACCGCTACCAAGTATGCTGGCCAGCATCACCAATCAAAACGGCCTGTTGTTCCGACCAAAGCACTTCCCGGTGACAGCCGTGAGTAGCATCGCACTTGCAGCCGCGCAAGGACAGGCGACAACCTTTGACGCGACGCAGGCATTCATCGACGCCAATCAGCAGTATGTGAAAGTGCCTGTGCTCTCAGGTTCAGGCAATCAAGGTCAGGTCTTCTGGCCGCAGCAGCCATTCGATAGGCGTGCTGAGCAGTGGCTGACGATCTCATACACGGCTGGTTACGCGCCTGCAAATCTACCGAGTGGTGTGCGCGAAATCGTGATCTTGCTGGCATCGGATATCTTGAGTAGGCGTACTAATCCTAGCGGGGCAGATCAACGAGATGAGGGAAAACTTCATCTCGTAACAACACTAAGAGGCGATGCCAGCGGCGAAAGTTTACTTGTAAAACGAGCTAGACGTATGTCCGCTAGATATAAGGTGAGGGCAATCTAAATGGTACTACAGCAATCTACCACCCTCTGGCCATTCATGAGGCAATCTAAATGCCTTGCGATTATTGCAGCGTTGACAGGCAATCACCAGATTATCAGGGCCATTAGAACCGCCTCTACTGAGTGGCATCACATGGTCAACGTGGTACTTGGTGAGCTTCTTATGGCAGTAGTAGCATTTACCTTTTTGTCTCTGATATTGAGCCTCTATATCTTGCACTGTATGTTTGCCTGTATTCATTTTTTGTCTAGAGCGGCGCAAGTGAGAAAGGACTTTACTCTTAGCTCTACCTTCCTCACTCGTTCGACGAGAACTTATGCATTTCTTGCATATGGCTCTCAGGTGATCGGGCTTGCTACCATCGGATTGAAAGTATTCAAGAGTTGCAGGGTAGGGCTTTTCACAGATAGAGCAGGTTTTTATAGTCCCATCAGGCGGATATTTGCCGAACTTTTGTCCATTTTTCTGCTTTCTACACGCTCTACAGGTGCCACAAAGGCCATATTTCTCAGTAGAGCTAAGAGTAAAGTATTCATGTGTAGCAGGCAATACTTGCTTACATTCCTTACAGCGCTTATAGCCTTTTGGAACAGTATGTCTCTTTGTAGAACATCGGCAATTCTTGCAGCGAGCATGAAAGCCATCAGGGGATTTGGTTTCACGATGAAAGTAATGAAGTGTAGCAGGGTACTCTTGCTGGCATTTACAGCAACGTTTCATGGTCTAACTCCTTCAGTTAGTTCCTTGTGTTGTCGCGTGCCAGGTGTCAAGGAAACACTTTTCGCCTTGGTTCATGACGCCAATGCTATGCACGCATCTCATTATATCATTCTTTACCTGCCATTAAAAGCGGAAGTGAGGGCGATATGAGCAAAGCTGAGAAAGTCGGAGCGATCATCCTGTTGCTATGGTGCCTCCTGTGGGGCGTGTTTTTCGGCTATCTCATCTTTGTGATGCCTGATTACGGGGTGCATTGATGCCAGCAAACGAGATCAAGATCATGACGCAGCAACGCGCAGGAGCGGCCTTAGCACAGCACATTCCGTGCAGGCTGTTCAACGTCAACATGCCAATCGAGATGATGGCGCAAGGCGGTATTCCTGTGGATATTTTCGACTTGTTCACGGACTGGATTACGCTCAGCGTGCAGCGTGGCGATTATTTCATCGATGAGGTAACGAACGCGCAGTATAGCGTGTATGGCCGTCCTGCGTACTACGGCAATCATCTTGAGGCGAGGGTGACGATACCGACAGGAGCGGTGCCATAATGCCAGATTTTACGATTATTACGCAATTTGACGAGGCCAGTCTGAGAACAGTAGCGCGATTTGCAGAGTTTCAGGGCTTCTATGAGATGCGCCTCTACGATGCTGGACAGGCGAGCTTAGAGGCATTGCAGCGTGAAGCGGTGGAATATATGGACGCCAGGTTCATGAATCCAACGGGACAACTTGCCGATAGCTTAGAGGCGCAAATGCTCACACCATACGAGGGGCAGCTCGGCACCAATATGCCGTATGCCAGGCGTCGAGAATGGGGATTCAGCGGGATGACCGATGCATTAGGACGCTACTATCCAAATGACCCTGGTATCGGCTATATGGAAGCGGCGATCAGATTGGCAGCACCTGACATCACGAAATACTACGAAACGGCTGTCAAGCAGACCGTTGCTGATCTCGGAGGGACACCGTAAATGACACTCAACAGTAGTCGTCTCATCATCGCTCAAGGCATTGTTGCCATGCTGCAAGGCGTCCAGAATGGCGCGAGTGCGCTCTATGGCGAGGTTAAACTTGGTAGCGTCTTTGACCCGACGCCGTTTACAAGCTGGTGTGAAGTGACGTTCCATCAGGCCAGAAGCGGGCCAGCGGGAAGCGGAGGGAACCTTATCGGGTGGAGGATTGAAGACAATCCGATCTTTAAGATTACGTCGGGGTGGGATTACGAGGCAGACAGCACGGCGGCCATGACCAATATGCTGACGGCAATGGATATCCTGATGCCCCTACTGCACAGCCATTACCAGATACCAGCGCCGAACAATCCGACGCAAGCCATAGCCAGCGTGTACAGCTTGCTCGAAGATCAACCCGAGCGCGCGATGCCTGTCAGGTTCCCGAATGGTAGAGTTTATATTTTATGGGAGACATTCGTAACCGCAAAGCAACAATACAATGTTCAATTGAGTTCGCCGTAATCCATGAGGAGCAATCATATGCCAGAAGAACGAATAACCATCCTGCCAGGACATACGTTACCTGGCTTTCCATCGGGTCATGGGCCAGGTGAATACCTCGTGGATTACGAGCTACGCACCATACGCCCTGTACCCGTTGAGGTTGAGGTTTCTCAACCCGAAAGCGAAATCAAAACCGAGTCTCAACCAGAGGCTGGACCTACAGAAGCAAATCAGGGAGGATAGAAGATGCCAGCACCGCCAGCAGCAGTAGCTTACACAAGTTTAACACAACGAGTACAGTTGTGTTTAGAACCAACGTCCATATCAAGCCCGCCTGCGCCAGGAGAACAGTTGCTCATGCCGCTGACCGCTGGTGCTGGCACTATGAGCTTAACCACGCAGCCAAACACGCTCTCGCCGACCACAGGTATGCACTTGCATTTCTTCGTGATCGGCAATACTGGCGCGGGAACTATCGGCATTGTGGGAACGAATGCCACAGGTGGAGCGCAAACCAGCATTACGTATCACGTGCCAGCAGCTCCACAGAGCGCGCAAGGCTACAACGAATTCACGACCAAAGAAGCATGGGGGACGGTCACAGCGGCAAGCATTACGCTGACCACGCTCACACCATGTCAGATCATCGTGTATGGTTCGTTTGCCGGGAAAATCCTTATTCCTGCAACCGTCGAAAGTGAAGAGAAAATACCCAAACATAGTCCGCCCGATAAGCGCGGCGTGCTCTGGAAAAACCTGCGCGTGTCGCAACTAACCAAAGGTGTCAGTATTGATAAATTTGATGCTGACTTGTACCCGGACTCACTGTACCTTCCTTATAATTTGATAGGGGCCGTTCCGGTTGTGACGACTCAACCGGCTGCGCCTGTATCGTTGCTTGCTGCCACCACGAAAGCGGCAACGATGACGCTGACAACAGGACTGGCAACCGTGCCGCCAGGGATGTTCCTGATTTTCACACTGGCTGCCAATAGCGTAGCAGGTACGATTGTACTGTCTGGTTTCGACAACTATGGCGGCGCGGCCAGTGAAACGATCACCGTTCCAGCCACGAATGGGCCGGTCTATAGCACGAAACGCTATAGCAGTCTTACTTCACCAGGAGCCAACCAATTTACTACCACTGGTTTATCAGCGGCAGGAACGATTGCAGTCACAGCGGTTTTTGCCTGGACGTACACCTGGACGTATGACGGTATTAACAACATCTATCCCTACACCAACTCGCTTGAGATATACAATGGCGTGTTTGGCTACATGCTGCCAGGAACCATTATCAGCGACGGTACCTTTGATTGGCAGAAAGAGAAAGAGATACTGTTTACTGGCAAAGGCGAAGCGCAAGACTTCTGTATCGTCGGAGATCCCACTGCGACGTTAGGAGGTAGCAATCCCTTTGCCACACTTGCTCAACCAAGTCAAATCCCGCTCGTTTCCTGGCCTGCAACCTGGTACATCGATGCTGGCTCAGGCACGCCGTTTACCACGCAAGATGGCAGCATGGAAACGTTCAAGCTGGCGATCATGACGGGCCGTAAGTGGAAATTTAGCGGCGACGGGATGCAACGCGCGTCTTACGTGACCTGGGAGACGCAACCAGATTTCACAGCGGATGCGACGATCTTGCTGCCCAATTATCAGAATTATGTGAACTACTTCAAGCCCAACCTGCCGATGATCTTTGGCGCTCAATTCCAGGGGAATTTACTCGGTTCCAACGGCTCAACCGTCTACTACGAGAATATCCAGTGGACGTTACCGGTCAAGATCGAGAGTTTCAAGGCAGATCACAGCAAGAATCCAACGGAGGGCGTTTTAAAGCTCATGGCAGAGTACAGCACAAGTTACTTAGGCTATGCCTATAAATGTGCATGGACGTGCCAGGTACCGCCAACCTACACCAGTTAAGAAGTAGGTAATTCTACGTATATCAGAAAATCTAAGGAGGCACTACACACACATGGACGTTATCGGCATTCCGAACGCTTCGCATTGGCTCAACAATTCCACGGTGGTCGTGAAAGAAGACTACACAGCAGCAGACGAGGCGTGGATTATGAACAACCTTGTCAGGCTCGATGCAGCCAACACTGTTGAACTGACAGGCAAGCATCATGATATCGTTTTTCTCAAGCGCCTGGTGCAACCTGGCTCAGTCGTTGCGGTGAAACGCGCGAATGGGCGTACGAAGCTATGCAATCTTCCGCAAGAGATCGAAAGCCTCCTGTGGAATGACCTGCAGTACATTGTTGAGCAAATCAACAGGCTCAACGAGCCGCCCATGACCGAAGAGGAACAGCAGGCTTTTCAGCCGCCTGTGAGCGAGTCCTCACAGGCGATTTAGAGGACGGTGACCCGATACCAGACATCTTCATCTGGTGTCGGATGCATGAGCATTATCAGGAGCCTGAGAAGCTGCCAGTACGCAGAGCACAAGAGTTGTGGCTCCTGAGTACGAAAGAAGTCTCGCTGGAGGTCGGACAGCGAGTCGCGCAGCGCAAAGCTGCTGAAGAGCAAGCACGCAAAGGTCGTTAAGTGTCTGACATAAATCTGCGTATTCTCCTGACCGCAAATAATCAAACAAGTAGTGCTATCAGGGCCGTCACAGGTGATCTCGGTGGCATGAACACGGCCTTGCTTGGCGTGGGCATCGGTGCAGCCGCTCTTGCTGTCGGCATAGGCGTCAAAGCGGTGCAAGCGGCGGCTGAGTATCAAACGGCCATGACACGGCTGCAAAACACGACTGGCTCATCTGACGATCAGATGAAGCAGTACACGGCTACCATCCGCTCATTGTCAGACACGACAGGCAAAGCGCAAACCGATCTCGCAGCAGGCATGTATCAGATCGTCTCAGCAAACTTTGCTGGCGCCGATGCAACCAAAATTCTCACGACCGCGACACAGGCCGCCATCATTGCAGGCGCCGATCAAACAAAAGTCACCACTGGCCTGGTCGTCACGCTCAACGCCTTTGGCCTGAAAGCCAATCAAGTTGACTCGGTAAGTAACCGCATGTTCAAAACTTTGAGCTTAGGCCGTGGGCAGATGAACGACCTTGCAGGGGCCTTACAGACTGGCGGCGCTCTGGTCGCTCACTATGGCGTCTCAGTGACCGATATGGACGCCACACTCGCCACGCTCTCAACTGGCGGCATGAAGACATTCGGTACGTCTATGACTGGTCTGACGCAGTTGCTCAACGTCATGGACGGCAAAACCGATCTCATTACAGGTCGTATGCATAAATTGCACATTGCCTTTGACGAAGGCAAGTTCAAGGCGATGAGCTATACCGATCAGATAGCATACTTGAATGAGGCGTTCAAAGGCCATGAAAAGCAAATGGTAGCAGTGCTCGGCTCGAAGCAAGCTGCTACTGCTTTAGGGATACTTGGCACGCAATCAAGTTTGCTGGCCTCCAACCTGAAGAAGCTCGGGGACACGCAAGAACTCGCCAAAGAGAAGACGAGCGCGTGGAGCAAGGTGCAGGGTGATTTCAATTTCCAGTGGGAGAAGTTCAAGACGAACATGCAGAACCTGCTGATTGATCTTGGGCTGAAGTTGCTGCCATACCTGACGCCAATTGTGAAGCAATTTTCGGACTGGGCTACCAACCTGCAATATAGCTTTGTGCCGTGGCTCCGCAATGCCGTGGATAGCATCTCGCAATTTATAGGATGGTTGCAGCAAGGAAGCGCAGGCGCCAATGCTTTCAAGGCTTTGATGGTAGGAATAGGAGCGGCAATCGCTGAAATCAAAATCTACCAGTTCGGGGTTGCTGCTGTGACCGCATTCAACAATGCAAAAGATTCCGTCTCGTCATTTCTCTCATGGATGGCGAAGATCGGGCCTGCCTCTACTACGTCGGCGGCAGAAGTCACAGGTGCATCGACAATAGAGGAAGCCGATTTTGCGGCGGTTGGAGCGTCGGCTGAGGCGACAGCGGGAGAGGTAAGCGGAATAGGTGCAGCCGCAACAGCTTCAGAGGCAGAAGTGGCAGTAGCAGGAACAAGCATGCTAGGGATATTTGGCGCAATTGCAGGAGTCGTTGGTGGTCTGGTTGCAGCGATTAGCACGATTGGCCCGACGATGGATACGGTCAATAGCGAGGGGACGAACTGGTGGAATCACATCAATGTCAATGGGTGGTATCCATTCGGGCAGGGTAATCCCTACGCAGACGGCACACATGGCGAGGTGCCACATTACCCACCTAACTCAGAAGTGCCTCCTAAGCCACGAAAGGCACCTACACATTACGGGCCTCGTGGCTTTGCATCAGGTGTCGCGAACTTTAGCGGTGGCCTCGCTTACGTGCATGCCGGTGAAGTGCTGTCCAATCTCGCGCCAGGAACGAGCGTCACGCCTGCGAATCGTGTGAGTCTCGGCGGTCATACGTTCGTCTTCAACATCTCCACGATGGCTGGTAGTCGTGCTGAGATCGTGCGCATGGTGGACTTGCTCGAAGCGGAGATCGCGCAACGCTTCCGCAGTCAGACCTCCTACGGATTTGGAGGTGTGGTCTAGTGCGTATACTTTTAGGCGGCGTCGCGATGCCAACGGTTGACGGCACATCCGTGAATTACAAGAATACGACCGCTGACCCTGTGCCAGCGGCCAATGTGACGATTGTGGATAACACTTCAAGCATCACGGTGAACGCTCTCGATGAACTGCTTATCATCGATGAGAATGTGATCCCGAATCCAGCGCAAAACTTTTTGCTCGGGCCTGCGCTGAATAGTAGTGATACGAGCTTCTATTTCTCAAGTGTTTCGGGAGGCTTTGGTGGCACGGTCTCCTTTGCTGGTGCGCCTCCTGTTACCGCTACCGTAACCAATGACAATCACATTGGCTATGCCTTGCGCGTGCAAAACTTGCAGCTTGGCTTGATTGTGCCAGGCCAGCAATACATGCTCTCAGGCTATATTGCGATATCCACACCGATGAATAACGCGCAATCCATTCTCAAATTCGGCTGGCTTGATGCAGGGTTCAACTATTTAGGTGATGCGGCGGCGGATTACCGCTCGACGACAGCAGGGGGTGGATTTGTGCGTGTCAGCATGAGTGCGGTCGCGCCTGCAAACGCGGTCAGTGCTCAGATCGCATTCGGTATCCAGACCACAGCACAACCGACCAACTCAGGAACGGCCGTTTTTACCTACTTGCAATTTGAACCAATGTGGTGGCCCAACTCGATGAGCTATCCGAGTCCTGACTGCAACCCTGCTCAGAGCAATTGCAGACTTATACCGAACGAGACAACCATCAGGCAGTATCGCAAGTTTGGCGGCCTTGTGGTGGATGCGAAGCCGGGAAATTACATCGGCAACAAACGCACGATTGATGTGCTGGCTAATGGCTATGCAATGATCTTCAAAGGCGTTTTCACGATCAGCCAGTACAGCAATACCTATGATAGCGTGGCCATTACTGGCTATCTGGATACGTACTTCCCTCCACGTGCTGACGGCCAGCGGCTCTTTCCTGTTGCTGGCGTTGTGCAGGGGGCGCTGATCTCCAACGTGCAACCGAACTGGGATGATTTGCATACGCTGTTCAACTCTTTCGCAGCACAAGCGGGGTTCTTCTGGACGGCGGATAACTATTGGAATTTCCTCTATCAGCCGCCTGGCTATACACAAATGCCGATCTCGATCATTGCTGACAACTCGGGCAATCCTGACATGGTGACGACCTTCCCGATCTACAATTTCAAGAGCGAGATGGACGCCACGCAGCTCGGCGCCTCTGCGCTGGTGATCGGCGGGAATTGCAGTACAACGCTTACGACAAAGCTGACCAATGGTAATGCTGTGACCTCGATCTCGGTGGCTACGTTACCGGCGCCTATCCTCGACGGGACGGTCATGAGTGTCGCAGGCAGGCAGGGTATCACGCTCAACGGCAATGCGTCGGCAGGAGCGACCAGCATCACGATCTTTAATTTTACGCCGACTGCCGATTATGGCGTTGGGACGACTGTTAGCACCAATCCCTATGTTGCGAGCGTGTTTGACCCGGTGAACTTCAACAGATACAACCAGGCCATTTATGGCTACGGAGCAAGCAACGCTGTCTTCTTGCGCAAGGTCAACGACGGGTCTCTTCAGAGCGTAGCAGATGTGACCGCCAGGGGCGTCGCGGAACTGATACAGTATTCCAATCCGCGCAACCTCTACCACGGCGCGACCAATGTGGAGTTGCTGGCCGGGCAAAGTATCCAGGTGACTTCGAGCACGGAAAGCCTGAACGCGCAATCGCTGCTCATTCAGCAAGTCGCGGCGCAGTGGCTCGGCAAGAGCGAGACGCTGAGCGACACCTGGGAATATCAAGTCGATTTGGGATCCGTGAATCGTACCGCTTCGAGCATCCTCTCGCATATTTTCAGGCAAACGACGAAGAACAGTAGTCCGCCTGGCGTGAGCAATACAGCCTTAGCAATCTTCGAGCGGTTCAGCTATACCGACGTTGCGCAGAGTCCCTACGCGCTGACGGTGCTTGCTGATTCGCCAATCGCGTACTATCGCTTAGGGGAGCCGTCTGGCAGCGTGGCGAATGACTCATCTGGCGATGGCTTCAACGGGACGTACAACGGTTCAGGCGTGACCTATGGCGTTGCTGGCGCTATTCTCAATGACCCGAATACAGCAGTTACCTTTGATGGCTCAGCAGGATACATCAATCTGCCATCAGGCGCAACGCCTACAGGCTTTAGCGCGATCACATTAGAAGCCTGGATCAACCTCTCAACCACCAGTTTCGGGACGGCGGCGCGTCTCCTGTCATGCGATAATACCGCCTCGGCACATAATGGCGTGGACTTCTACGTGCAGATCAATGCGGCAGGCCTGACCGTGGTGATCGGCAACGGTACCAACGCCACGACGCTGGCAGTCACTTTCGCATTCCAAGCGGGCGTGTGGTACCACGTCGCGGCGACATGGAGCAACGCGGGCAATATTCTGCTCTATGTCAACGGCGTGCAGATTGGCAGCGGCACGCGCTCAGGCACGATAGGAACGCCTGCGCAAACCATGAACATCGGACGTAATCCAGTCACGGCCTCGGGCTTTTTCCCCGGCACGATAGACGAGGCGGCAGAGTACCAGGCGCAACTCTCGGCGACGCGTGTCTTGAAGCATTACAACGTCGGCATCACAGGAAAGGCGTAGAAGAGATGAGCATTGAAGTGTTGAAGCGTGGGCCAGATGGACTGGATGGCATCTTGCGTATCTATGCAATTCCTGAAGAGTTCGCGCAGAATAAGGAACTGTTTGATGCCTGGTGGATGCCTGAAACAGAGCAGGGTCCTGATGGCTTCTACCGGATTGTGCGTGATGCACGTATCAGCGATGAAGCAAAGGCGCAACGCTTAGCAGCGCCGCCAGTACACAACCTGATTACCAATCTTGGCATAGCGCTTATCCTCAGCAATCTGAGCGTCACGACACAGGGGAGTATGCAGCCAGTTACGCAAATCATGAGCGCAGGTAATGGAACGTGTACAGGCGTGCTGCGAGGGGATACGAGCGTGCCGGGCGACGGCTTTACGACAGGAGCCAGAAAAGCACCTGCAAGTTTTGCGGTCGTCGGCTTTCTGACAACGATCATTACCAATTTTGCCAGTGGCGACGGCGTTGGCACCTGGACGAGCGTTGGTTGGTATGGTTACAAGGTCGCTGGGGCGCAGAATGCCACGACTACAACCGGGACAGGGGCACTTATGACGCACGCGCTCTTTCCGTTTGTCAAAGGCTCTAGTGCGTATTCGCTGAATTATAGTTTTCTGATGAGCAACTAGAGAGGAAAGCGAGGCGGGTATGCCACCGATCAGCAATGCCGAACTGAAACGTGAGATAGAAGAGTTGCATGCATCCTACAAGGAACATGTGGAGCAAGATCGTCTTTCCTTTGCGCAGATTGAGGCACGCATGAGCATGTACGAGCATCAAATAGGGGAAAATAACACGATTTTAAAAAGTGTGCAGCTCACCGTAGATGGCTACGAGAAACGCATTAGGAACTTTCTGGCCTTTCTCAAGTGGCTTGCAACGATCATCTCGCTCATATTGGCATCAGTTATTTCAGCATGGATTATTTCACATCATTAATGAGGAGGTCAGATCAATGTTGTTTTTTTATGCTCAAGAATTGCTCCTAGGGCTTCTAGGATTGGCGGCGGCGACTTTGCCACTGCTCTTACCAGCTATGAAGCCACTGTATCGCTTTTTGTATATCGCAGGGGCATTATTCACGGCGTGTATGCTGACGGCTTTCCTGGCACAGCTCTTTTTCGAGACGGATACTACGCTCTCGTTTATACGTGCCTTTCTCATGATTGGCTTGCTCCAAAATATAGCCATCAGGATACCAGTGTATCCAACACTGGCGCCGAAAGGATAAAGGACGAGCGTCATGATGAGCTATCTGATAATCAGCGAGGTCGTGTGGCTCTTCTGGACGACAGCAGCTTTGCTTTCGATGCTCGGCTCATTCGTGTGTTTAGTCGGCTTTGTGCTCATCTTGAGCATACGTTCGTATAGTAGATTTTCTTAGGAGGAATACCATTGTGGCAGATCATGTTATCCCGCTTCCGGGGAATTTTCATTATGTGTATCAGTTTCAGAGCGGCAAATCGCAATACAGATGCGTTGAAGCCTGTCTAGCAATGGCCGGTCAGATCGCCTATCCGACGCGCTATGCCAATCCGACCGCGCTCATGGATCAGATTTATAGTCAATATGTCGGGCCTGATGTAACAGACGACAGGAAGGGGACGCTACCAGAGCAAGCAATTGAATGGTTGCAATCTCAGCACATCGGCTATATCGACATGAATGTGAGCGATGTGAACGCGCTACATGCTCAGATCCAGCAGATGAATCTGGCTGGCGTGCCTCAACTCATTTCGATTGGCAATGAGTCGTATTTGCACGACGCGAAATCAGGGAACATTTTGCACAACTGGGCCAGCTCGTTCAATCAGGGGTCGCATACCATGTTGCGCGTCGGCTTCTCAGATGACCAGGGCTATGGGCTGTACATGGAGCCAGCAGCAGCGCCGAACTTTGGCGAGCCTGTTGCTATTAGTTGGCAGAATTTCCTAGATGGTCATGTGGTTGGATGTATCGCGATCTTCCCGCATGGCATGCAGGAGTACCCGCCGAAGCCGAAAGTGGTCTTCGACCAGGTGAAAGCAGAACTGACCTTGCACGCGGCGCTGACTGCGTTATCGGCAGCACAGGCGGGGCTTAGCAATCTTGCGCATGATCTCGATGCGCTCAAAGGAGAAATATAATGCAAACCATTGCAATCAGCGGGGCGCAACTCAACGCCCTTTTTGGCGTTGCGCTCACGTTTATCGTGGCGTTCGTCGGGGGCTTGCTGCGCCAGGACAGTTTTAACACGCCCAAACTCGAATGGCTCAACGAACTTATCTTTCACGCCGTCCTCTTAGGATTGGCACTGGCACAGACTGCGCTCGGCAGCCAGTGGGGAGGCTCTAGCATCTCGAATTTTCTGATCGTGGCAGGGACCGCTTATGGCGCACTCTCGACCAAATACGGTAGTGGGTTGCTGGAGAAAGTGCAGAGCGCAACGAGCATAGGCAAGGCTCCACCTGCGCCTGCTCTCTATCCAAGTGCTGAGGAAATAGCGGCGGTTGTCTTGCAGCAATTAGCGCAAGCATACCCTGTCCAGGCCAATCTGCCAGTAGAGCAACAGCCAACACAGGCATTACAAGTTGTGCGAGCGAGCACGCCACCGTTACCGACGCAAGGAGGCTAAATCATGGATGAAAGAATGCGAGCGCGTATAGAGAATGATTTTACCTATCACGCGCCAAAAGAGGGGCAACCTGAAAAGTATGTTGCGCTCAGAGCGAAAGCGAAAGAATTTGCCTTGCTGATCGTGGAACTGACACCAGTATCACGCGAGCAGTCACTTGCACTGACTGAACTAGAAAACGCTACATTCTGGGCGAATGCCTCGATTGCGAGAAACGAATGAGCAAGCTCTACATCCATGAAAATCACCCGCATCAACCGGTAGCGATTCGCGTGGAGGATGTGCGCGAGGCGAGCGCGGCGCGTGGCGGACTGAACGCTCGTCTGGCTGTTCTGCTGACCAAAGGCGTGGCGACGATGTGGTGTGCGTACCTCTTTGCGCTGCTGGCGGTGCTCGGCTTTCCTGGCTTGCTTGGTCCGTTCACCGCACAATTAGTGCAGTGGACCTCGCAAACTTTTATTCAGTTGACGATGCTGGCGGTGCTGATGGTCGGTCAGGGATTGCTAGGAAAGCATCAGGAGATGGTATCCGAGGAAACGGCGAAGACGACACAGAAGAGCTATCACCAGATCGGGCAGATCGTGAAGCACTTGAACGCGCAGGACGAACAAATCCTGCTCACAGTGGCCAGCGTGAAAGAGCAGACCGATAAAATTGCAGAGATGAGCATGAATATCACGGCCATGAATAAGACGCTGGCACAGTTGCAGCGGAAAGCGAGCGGGGTATGAGCATATCTGTACCTGGACAGAAATTTGAGCAGGAATTACGGCGTGTCATCCGAGAAGAGATCGAAGCGGCACTAGATCGGCGTGACGCTCACGGCCTTGATGCGCTCCTGGCAGACATCAGCGAGCCATTAGACGAAGTAGAGGAAATGGCGGCGGTGCTGGCGACTTTAAGCGATAGTGAATGGACAGCACTTGTGCAAAGACTACACGAGCGTCAAGCCACTAAGGGCCTTGACGTTGATAGTCCGCCATCTCTTCAATGAGGTTATCATGCTTGCGGAGGTTACAAATTTGGTGAGCAACCTTGATATTGTTCTCAGAGTGAGGACCTCCGCGAGCAAGAGGTATTACATGGTCAAAGTGTATCTTTTGCTCAGGAGTAATACCTTTCTCGCAGATATAGCAGAACATGCCATCGCGCTCAAGAATGCGCTTATAATCAATCTGTTCAACAATCGAACCGCGCTGAAGCGCAACACGCCGCTGATACTTTCCTTGTTGCTTCAATCTGTTTTCAGCATAGTATTGACGGCTCTTTTCTCTTTTAGTGTCTCGATTGGCTTGATTATATGCAAATTCGCGTTCACGTATCTTCTCCCGATTAGCAGCATAATATCTTCTTCCGTCTTCGCGTTTCTTCTGTCTAAAATTCGGGCCTTGCATTCTAGTCTGGTGATTTTCTCGCATCTTCTCAGGATAGCGCCTGCCAAACTTGGCTGTGCAGGATTTGCAGCGAGAAACATACTCGCGGTTCTCTCGCCTGTCTTTGTGGAATTCTTCGAGTGGCTTGATTTCCTGGCATTTAGCGCATCTTTTACAGTCTGGCGGCAATGGGAGCGGAGATGGGTTTTTCTCTTTTCTTATCTCGCGTCTTCTGGCGTTTTCGCATTCTTTGCAGTTATGCCTATATCCATTGAGACGACGTTGAAAGGCATGAAGGGGTTTTTCGGTATGACACTTAGTACAAATTTGGGTAGAGTGATATACTTTACGCAAGTCAATGAGCCTCCTCATAGGTTCGCTGGCCTAGAGGCTATAGGCGTTGCAACCGCTTGTAGCCTCGTTTCGTTTTCTCCATTATACCACACAAGTAAAGGGGCTAAAGCATTGGTGAGGCGCGTCAAGGAGCGCAAGAGGGAGCACATACCGGATGATATCGCTTAGTCAAAGCAATCACACTGTTCCTGACTGGTGGAGGATTTGCGCTCTTCTGTACGCTCTTTGGTGTGGTGGTCCACACACGCTACATTGACAGGAAACTCGCGCCGAAGAAGCCACCAGTCAAGCAGGTTCCATAGGACAGGAGGCGCAATGAGCGTTGATCTGATCGCGTTGTACTTGAAATTATATGAGCAGTGCCAGCAGTCGCCAGGTAAGGTCTATGTGGCTGATTTCGTTCGTTTTTATCGAGATACCGGGTTCACTACTATCAATGTGCTTATGCCGCTTATCAAAAACGGCACGATCAGCGTAAGCACTCCTGATAGTGGAGCGACCTACCATATAAGGATGCTGCAAACATAGGAGGCATGACAGACGCAGCACACCCAGGGTTTCGCCTCCTTACCTGGCGTGTGCTGCCTTTTCTTGTGTAAAGGTGTGGATGTGCTTTAATGGGTTAACAAAACCCGCGTTTGGTCAACCCATTCGTTCCGCTAGATAGAACGAAATCCCACTCAGTGAAACGCGCAAGCGGCTTGACTGGCCTAGCTTTTTCATTTTTAGACTTCTATTCCTCTGGCAAGAACGCTTCAGGCTCAACCCATGTCCCGTTGAGCTTTGCCACAGCTTCAGCGAGACTCTTTGCTATCATGAGTCCAGGTACTTGAGGTGGAATAACCGCAACCTTGACGATTTCATTCAAGTTGACCTGTTCATCATCGACTACCAGCACATAGCTGGCTCTATACATCGCTGCAAGCGTCTGGACCATGCCAGCTTTCCAAGTGATCGTTTTCACGTACTGGAAAGCTGATGGCTTCATAACGAGCTTCGGTCCAGAAAGCCTGTGCAGTGTCAACCAATCAAGAGTCGCTTCACGCATGCTCTCAGGTCGGCTTGTGAGATAGACGATCTGCCAGAGATCATCATTCTCTTCATGCTGCTCAATGGCAGCAATCGCTTCCGTTACACCCTCATCGACCAGCGTGTCCGTCTCTACCAGCGTCGGGTCAAACACCGTGCGCCAGTAGTGGTCGGTGGCCTCACGCTGCAACATGTCTGGCCTGTCCGTGCTTGCCAGATAGAGCGATTTGGCGATCTCTGCGGCCTGGAAACGCTTCTCAGGATTGGCGACCACGCCGTCGATATCGCAAATACAAAGTTTAACCATGTCGTGTTTTTCCTCCCTTGCTTGCTATCGCTTTTTGTTTTTCTGCGTCCATAGACGCTAGACCGCTTAACTTTCTGGTAGACTCACCAGAATAAGGCACGTCAGTTTGATATCTAGGATGCGCTCTCCTAACTACACAGCTTATAGTATGATTGGATACACCATACTCTTTAGCGAGATCAATCTGTTTAATAAGGTGATTGCTTGCCTCATATCGTTCTTGAATTTCAATCACCTGTTCGCGAGTCAAACGTCGCTTGGCACTATTCCTACTAATTTTCTCGCAATCCTCTTGAGGTCGCTTCTTGCCAAGATTGGCTTTTCTCAGTAAATCTCGCGTATGATCGCTTGACTTTCTTTGCCTCAGCGTTTGGCAATATCCCTCGCTACGTTTAATACCGCGTTGGCTTTCTGCCACAGGAGCTAAATTAAATCCAAAACGCTCATCAGTACATTGTGAGATATCCAACCAATATTGCTCGCGTTCAACGAGCATATCAGGTGAACATTCCTCTAACATCCCAAAGGCAAAAGCATCAGGACCATACTTATTCCAAGCGGCTTGCAAGTAACCGTTGCGATGCTTGTTTTTATTTAAACCGCATTTATGCTGATTCCATCGGCAGCGAATACAAACGGAACTTCCAATATAGACTCTATCAGATGCGAGATGCCAGAAGATGTAAATGCCAGATGGCGCGGGAACATGTCTACAGGTTTTGCGGTGCTGAACAGGGGTATGATATGATTCGGACATGGCTACAGACCTCCTAGATAGGTTTCGTAGTTTAGGCTTGCGAGGTGCTACCAACACCTCGCAAGCCGCTTCATTTGTCCCCATTATAGCATACCTCTTACTTTTTGTCGCCGTCCAGATCAATGATTGCTAATTTCATGTGTCCTCCTACTTGCCAGCGTCTACGCTGACATTCTCGCGCTTCATCAATTCTGTATTCAATGCCTGGATATCGAGCGCAGTATATCCAGATTCCTTGCCAGTCACTTGCTTGCAGAATGCGTCAAATTCTGCTGGTTTGCGCATGCCGAGCTTAAATGCGCGTGTGCGACACGTTGCTATCAACTGCTTGATGTTCTCGGATGGCTCTGGCTCTTGATGTCCATTGCTTGCTAGCACATCGCCAACTTCAGCAGGCACAGCCGTTAATGCTGGCTTCGGCGCCTGACCTTTCATGATACCAGCTTTCTGATACATCTTTTTGACAATAGCGGCCTTGCCAGCTTTGTCGAGATCGATCATCTTGCGCTGCGTGTTGAACGGCACCCATTCTTTCTCAAGATTATACAGGTAGCGACCAAGGCCAGCCTGTGAACAAGCGCGTTTGAACGCTTGCGCCCATGCCTCTGTGCCCTGATTTTCACCTGGGCCAGCTTCTCCAACGTCACTATGTGGAACACCACAAATAACAACGGTGATGAAGCATACCAACTTCGTGCCAACGACAATCGCGGTTGGAGTTGGTGTTGACCATTCGCCAGGACAAAGCGCATTGAGTCTGTCCTCATATGCGCGAGGGTCTGCATAGGGCAAAGCCATACAGAGCGTTTTGCCTTCCTTCTCGATGGTCTTTTTCGGCAAAAAGTCAATGTCGTCGAGCGCAAACGGCTCGGATAACTGCGCTGCGATCTCTGATAATGTAGTCATTCTACAACTCCTTCTGCTACAAGAACTTCTTGATTGATCTCATAAGGATGAGTGATAGAATTATGCCACCTATCCTTATACGTAATATTGACGTAGTGAGAATTATTCAATTTCTCTATTTTGTAAATGAGAGAATGTTTGCCATCGGCGCTGAAGAAGCGATCTCCGATCTGAACATCTCCAGCTTTCTTTGTCGTAAAGGTTTGCGTCATATCAATACTCCTTCTCGAAACTAAAACGGACAATTCCAAGACTTGTGATTTCTGCCACAAAAGTCGCAACCCTCATATTCGCTACGAAGCTCATCCTCGACATGTGGAACGAGATCAACACCTGTGATCGCCTCTATCTGAATATTCCAATCGCCCATATGCTTACACGCCTTGAGCGAGTTGTACTGCCTGAACTCACACGTGCATCCAACGGCCTTGCCCTTTTCGTCCAGGTAGAGCGTATGTGTGACGTTCTCGCGGCTCCGGCTTGCGACTTCGATCTGATTTATCATTGTGACTTCCTCCAATGTGTTTGTGTTGTTAGGAGAAGTATAGCATGATTGGCAACTAAAGTCAAGCATTTTCAAGGTGAATTTAGGCATAGATGTTGACAATTGGCGAAAATTCGTGTACTATGATTGTCATAGCATGACAAGTATGAAAGGAGGTGCAATGAGCAGAGAATTGCTTGATGTAAAGCAGGTGCGCGAGATATTGCACCTGAGCGAACGAACCGTATTCCGGCTCATTCAGCGCAAGGAGCTAAAAGGCTTTAAGGTCGGTAGGGAATGGAGGTTCGAGCAATCCGACATAGACGATTTCATTGCGCGTCAGCGTCGGAAGCTCGATGAGGATACCGATAAAAGAGAGGCAATCAAACCAGCTGCGTGACCCCTGGTCCAAGGTGTCAGTAAGGATCAGAAACTTCACCCTGGACCACACGTCACTAGCACGATTATAGCACGTTTACAAGCTAATGCGAATACAACGGACGCATGACACCTCCATCATGTGAACATGCGCCACGTACGCTGCCAGAATGCGTATAGTCGCCATTGGCACACTCGGCAACGTAGCCAGATGTCGCCGTCCAAAACGTGCTGACACAGGCGAAATAGTTGCAAAAGGCAGCGTTTGGGCTGTAGATCAGATTCCCCGGCGAACTAAAATTGTAGCACCAGGGATTGCCGTTCACACCTTGACACGCTGGCTGCGTTGGTTTCGGGGTCGGAGGTGGTTGTGTTGGCTGTGGTTTAGCTATTGGTGGTTGCGTAGGTTTTGGCGTTGGTATCGGAGATGAGGCAAAGACCGGGGTTTCCGTTGCCATAAATGTAGCGAGAGCGGCAGGAATTGCCGTCTCTGTAGGCGTTGGGGTATCAGCAGGTGTCACGCTTGCCGATTTCCCGATAGAGCTAAAGGCACCAAAGAGGCCAGCCACGATGATAAAGCCGATCACCAGCATACATCCAAGAGCAACGCATCCTGATTTCTTGTTCCGAGGTCGTTTCATAGAGATTCCCTTTCTACTAAAATAGTATGTACGTAATGTACTGAGAGTGAAGAGGGAACCTATGGAGGAATGGTGTAGAATGTGTGGAGATTATACGTAGGAGGTAGAGATGTTGTTACTGCCACAACGAGCACAGAGCTTAGAAGATCGCAGGAGACGCTATGAATTGCGTGTACTTAATTACGTCTACCCTGGCATACGTCCAGCGAGTCTGGCAGAACTACAGGGCCATTATGATGCTGTCATGGCGAATCCGTACTATCCACGCTCTAACGACCCGATCATACCGCATGTAGATGAACAGGGGAGGTTTGGTTTTTTCTTTCGTCTCGATGATGAAGAGGTTTAGCCTCACACACAAAACGCCCTTTCGGGCGCCTGTGTGAACTTTCGTGCGTAAGAAATCATAGCGTCGGTACATCCGACGCTGCTAGTATAGCACATTTACAAATCGCCAAACCGCTGCTCTAACAACTTTGCTGTTGGGTCAGCAATGCCTATTACCGTTCTCAGGTACAAATCGGTTGTAGCGATGCTGGCATGACCTAATATTTGCTGGATGTCTCGTATGCTGGCGCCAGCTTCATAACGCATTCTAGCCGAGGCATGGCGCAAACTGTGAAGCGATAAGTCGGAACGCAATCCAGCGAGTTGACAGTAATCCTTGAAAGTCCTATTGATGTAATCAGGGTTGAGTGGTACGTTCGTTCTGCTATCCTTGTAGCCTTGTCCTGGATGCACACTTACAAAAAGATAGTCGTCTGGTTTGATGGTTGCAAGCCTACCCGATGCGCTGAGATACGCTTCAAGCGCGTTCCATGCTAGCGCTGGTAGTTCAGCAGTGCGCACCGTTCTTGACGTGCCTTTCGAGCGGAAACGGTAGATGTGCGACGCCTGGCCATCGATCATGGCAGGTTCGATATCCTGCCAACGTAAATTGCAGATTTCTAAGCGGCGACGAGCTGTCCAGAAATACATGAGATAGAGCGCACGGTCTCGCAAGCCTTTGATTGTATCATGAGGAATGGCTGCAAACACTCGTTCCAATTCGTCGCTATTCATCGCACGATACGGCACAGTGACTTTTAAGCGTTTCAAGCCGATAGTTGGGAGTGATCGCTGAAAAAGTGGCGTACCATCGATCTCATAGATGCTGGCGAAAGTATAGAAGCTACGGATGATCGTGACACGTTGGTTTTTCGTCGCAGCACTGACAGCAGCTCCATGATTACGATGTGACGTTGAGGGTTGTTGAAGGAAGTCGAGCACATCAGCACGGCTCACAGTGGCGGGATCGCTGACTGTGGCCAAGAAGCGTTGCAAGGTTGAGGCATAGGTGCGCCTTGAAGCAATCGAGCCGCTTCTATCCTCGATGGTTTGAAGATATGCGTCAAGGCAGCGTTGCCAGCCAGCGTCCATATACCTCCAGCACTACGGTAAGTGGGTACAGGGACGCCAGGGCAACGGTGATGCGAGATGGTGGTACAGGGACGTGCTACGAGGTTGTGCATTACTAGTATATCATACCGATGAGATGCATCTGTAATAATAGACGTTGCTCGAAAGGAAATGTAAAAATTGCTAGACGCTGTGAATTCTAGTCAAAAGGATTGTAGTTACAGAGATGTATATGGCAAAAAGCATCTAGCCTCTACAGTATAGCACAGGTGGAGATTGTGCGGTCAAACTGGTTAATATTTCCTATGCTGGTTGTGAAATCGTGACCAGATTTTCATAAAACTCAGGCACATATTCATAAACCTGAGCACGAAAAATGAACAAGCAAGCAAGCACTTATTCATTTTTCATTCATACAACTGCTGTTGCACTGTGCTATGCTTGATGCGTTCCTTGGAATTCGCTGAGAAATCTCTGGTATACTTTGCAGGTACCACTTGACTTTCTCGAAAAGATCGGTTATGCTCTATTCATGTTGCACGTACTGTTACATATTGCTCAAGGTGAAGTATGCTGGAGTTAAGAATGGAGCCAATGCTGACGGTTGAAGAGGTGGCGCGGATACTGAATGTGTCAGAAGCGTCTATTCGTCGATGGTTACGCAAAGGCACGTTAGCAGGTGTTCAGGCTGGCGATCAATGGAGAGTGAGCCGTGAGGATCTGGAAGAATACATTCGTCGGCATAGGAATGTGCCGACAGAGCACAAAAATGAGAAAAGCTAGAAGAACACAGTGTGGAAACGAAGATCTTCTAGCTCCAGTTCAAAGCTCTCGAAAGGTTTGATACCAGTATAGCACGAATGTTCGTTCGTGACAAATGGTATCGAGTCGAGAGGGCTGTTCACATCCACAGAAAGGATGTATCATGGATGTAAGTATAACACGCGGTATTAGAGAGTACGTCCGTACAAAGGACGATCTCACACCTCATCCTACCACATTTGATGATCTCTACAAATACCGGCCAGGCATCTTCAAGCGCTTGCTCGGTCTGACACACGACTACGAACTGGCTGAGGACTTATGCCAGGAAGTCTTCCTCAAGGTCTGGCGCTATCTCCCCAAAATCCAACATCAAAGAGCGATATGGGGACTCCTTAGCCTTATCACCAAGCAGGTCTACATGGACTGGTCACGCTACAGGCGCGAAAAGCTGTCCGTATGTTCCCTGGACCACACGGAATTTGAGAATGATTTTGCTACCGAGCGATACGACCCTGACCGCTCATACGCCGACTGCGAATTGATGCGCCTGGCACTGGCGAATAGCCGAGAAGCGGATAGGAAGTTGGTCGTTGACTTCTATATTCACGGCGAGGAAGCGCCAAATATGCGCGATGTGTACGAGGCGAGGCGTCTTCTCAATCAGCGGTATCAGCGGCTCTTGAGAAGAGAGGTGCCAGCATGACCGAACTTGACACAGATATCACAGAACAAGTCACGACCATTTTACCTACTCCTGTTGCCGGTGGCTATAGGCAGAACGGCTATGATATGCGCCTCGCTGCACTCCTGGCGCAATTGTGCGGCATTACGGCGCAGGAGTTGGTCGAGAGGACACAGGAGGTTCGCCATGCCTCAGCAGATTGAACCTCCACGTCGCTACGGCTGCACGTACAAGCCGCACTGTGACCGTGAGGCGACCACGACGGTCGTCATCAACGGCCATCCGCGTGCTGTGTGCGAGGAGTGCAGGCGCGATGAACTGGCGATACAGAACACGGAGCGGGCAAGCGTGGCGCATAAGGAAGGCGGTGCAGCATGAAGCAGATACAACAACTCTATCATTTTACGTGCGATCATGGTCACACAGGCATTAGCCAAACAGGGGTACTTCTTCCAAGAGCGCATCCATTCATGCCTACTCTTGGGCCTCTCCTGTGGCTCACGGATTATAAAGAGCCAACAAAAGAGAGTGTCGGCTTGACTTCCAGTTGGACGACCTGCGACCGCTTAGCGTATCGGTACATCGTGCGATGTAAAGCCGTCCATTGGTTCGAGATCAGGCAAAGAGCGCCAAAGGAGATTGTTGCCGAACTTGAGGCATTTGGGCAGGCTGAACATTGGTGGGTTGTTCGACGGCCTGTGACTGCCTCAGAGTTCTCTTTTGATGAGAACTATAGGAGAGAGGTGCCAGCATGAATATTGTACAGCACACAGGTGCTTTTTATAGATAGGTAGAATTATGAGCGGTACACATGGCGTATTCCAGCACAGAAGCGGATATTTTTACACCATTCTTGAAGAGGACTTTTGCGAAGTCTTCAAGGCTCCTGGTGTCAATGAGGTTTGCCGCGCTTACATCACATCAATTTTAGAACATCTCACCAATAAGCAGTATGAGGCCACAGGAAGCGAAAAGGATTTATGGGTATTTATGTCACTTCCTGAGATGGCTCGACGTATGAGACATGCTTGCAGCGAACGAACGATACACAAAGAACTGCAAGGCATGGTCAAAGATGGCTTCATTGAGAAGCGTCGAGCAGTTGGCAAGGCCACGATGGAATACAAGCTAAACCTGAAACGTATTCGTAAGGCTTTAGAGGCTCTTCCTGATGGACAATCTTGCAAATCTGCAACATACGATCTTGCAAATCTGCAAGAACCATCTAGCAATTTTGCAAGATCAACCTTGCAAAATTACAAGAACGATCTTGCAAATCTGCAACCAAGAATACCTATAGATATACCAATAGAAGAAACTAAGAATAATAACGGGGGTATGTCATCTCCTAACGTCGATGACGCGCCCGCCTCTGAAAATGTGACTGATTATACTGTTTGGAAAGTACGCAAAACCGATCCACACATGCCAGCACTCAACCTGAAAGGACAAAGCGATAATGGGACTACTCATCGTAGCACTGGTGATAGTGGCGTTCCTGGTGGTCTTCGTGAAGACCTTCCTCGAAGTCGTCGAGGAGATACACCACTCGTAGAGCAAAAGCCTGGCGCTTCACCTCTCCCGTCAGCCGTCAGCCGTGCTGGTGATGGCGGCCACGGTGATGCAAGCGCCCAGGCGTCTTCTCAGCAAACTCTTCCGACCCAGGGACTTCCAGCGCCTGCTGCAACTGCTCTTACCTCTTCCCCCAGGAGTAGTGTGCAGCAGGGCGCAGGGACGAAACGCCCACGCACAAAGAAGCCGGTCATCCTGGAACTGACCTTGCAGGGCTTACAAGTCAAGTCGTGGTACGAAGAGGTACGCGGCACGAAGCTGCGTATGACCGAGAAGAATGTAGCAGCTTGCAATGTGTTGGGGGACGATGAGGATGTAACATTTGACAGCCTCAAAGCAACGATAGAGCATTTAGACGCCTTGAAATGGGTCATAGAACATGACTACGCCATTGACATTCAGGTGCTGGCATCGGACAAAAGCCAGTTGAACTTCGAGAAGAACTGGCCGCTCGTCAAGCGCAAGTTGGCAAAGTCTACGAGGCAACGTAAACCAACGACCAGGCCAACGCTTGACGAGGTGGAATGCGTGGATCCGACATGGTGCGTGTATCAGCGTCCTGGCGATGACCAGGAGTGGATTTTGTGGCAAGGCGAATTATGCACGCCAGAGGAAGCCGACGAGCGCGGCTATGCTGGCGGCGGCGGCCTGTATATTCAAACGCAATATGCGTAAGGGGTGTGAAATGAGATATAAATTTGGTGCCGAAATAATCAGACCTGTCATCGTGTGTTTGTGTGGAAGCACACGCTTCAGTGATGCTTTTCGTGAAGCGAACCTACAAGAGACGTTAGCAGGCAATATTGTCTTATCAATTGGCTGTGAGTGGCATAGCGATCAATCAATTGGTCTCACAGAAAAAGACAAAAAGATGCTCGATGAGCTTCATTTACGTAAGATTGATCTTGCTGATGAGGTACTTTTTCTGAACGTTGGCGGCTACATGGGAGAGTCTACAAAGCGGGAGCATATGTATGCGACAAATCATGGGAAGATTATCCGCTATCTTGAGGAGCCAGCGTCATGAACGATCAAACAAACCTGGCCTATGAGCCTTTTCGAGCTTTCATCTGTCCAACATGCAAAATCGAAATCACAGACCCAAATATGCACGGGTGGGTACGAGATCGCAATTTTGGGCCCGAAACAGGTTGGAAACAGCACATTCTTCCCTGTCCAACCTGCTCAGATAAGGCTACAGCACACGCATTCTCAGCTAAGGTTGCGCGGCTCTTTGCCGATGCGAACATCCCGCAACGCGCAAAAGAATGGAACTTTGGTACGACACCGGGGGATGTTGACCAGCTGGCTATCGCACGTTGCGCCAATTTCAGCAACAGGCAGAGTGGCGAGCATGGCCTATACCTTTTCGGTGATTTCGGTTGTGGCAAAACCGGCCTGGCTATCAGCATCATTCATGCTGCGATGCTGCGCGAAGAAGATACGCTGTTCATTCGGTCGCTGGACTTGCTTGATCGAGTGAGGCAGGCTATCGCAAGGCGTACCGATGACGGCGACGACCTCCTGCATCTCACAAAATCGGTGAAATGGTTGGCACTTGACGACCTGGCCACGGAACGACCGACTGACTTTGTGCTTGAGAAACTGCAAGGCTTGCTGGAGGCACGGCGCGATAACGGCCTTTACACGATCATTACGAGCAATTACAGTTATCGCGATCTGGAGGCGCAGTGGCGACCTGAAAACGTGCGTGCTGGCTCCATGCACGCGGGGCGACGACTCCTGGAGCGCATCGCCGAATATTGCAAGCCGGTGGCGATGAGAGGACGCAATCTACGCCGATCTGCAAACGATGAGGGCAAAGTGAGGCCGATACGATAAATGAGAAAGAGGTGCAGCATGGATATCTTGCTTCCCGGCATCGTGCTCTCGAATGCGACTATGCTCCTGGTTGGCTTAGTGTTCGGCCATCTTCTGAGCAGGCCACGCAAACGTACACAGAGACCAGTCATCGAAAAGCCGCAAGTCTATCACGATAGGCAGGCGCGGCGATTGTTAGCGCAATGTGATAATTTGGCCTTGTAGCGCGTAACAAGGGAGCCTAGCCGCCTCCCGTCATAGTAAAGCGGCTATCACACCTTATCCATAGTGTAATGGATGAGGCAAGAAAAAGAAAGGTTCTCGAAACATGTTGAAACTCGTACACAACAAGAAAATTCCGAAGTACTTCCTTGCACTGGCAGGAATGGTTATTGTCGTGTTCTTTTCCCTGAACTCGTATCCTGTCGGTTACTGGTTCGGCGAGCAATTCTTGACGTTCAAAGGTGGCCCTGAATTGCTCGGTATCGTCAGCGCGGCTTTCATCGGTGTCTGCGTGTTTATTATGTTTTTCCACAAAGAATATCTGAAGCAGGCAACACACAATCATTCAAATGACACAGGTGATGCTTCGTTCAAGAATGCATTCAGCTTCTTCGTGATCTTTGTGCTTGGCTTAGAAATGTGCTCAGTAGCATTCAGGTGGATTGAATTGAACGGTTCTAAGCTCGGATGGGTGCTCCTGGGACTCGGCTTGCTCGGCGTTGGCATGTCCGTTGTGCTCGGCAAAATCTTACATGCTATGATGAATCCTACCAAGGAACGTGTCGCTGCTAATTTGCGCGAAGAAGCTGGCCGTTCAGCAGCGCAGGATGGCATAGACCAATTGCCATATCTGAACAATGAGCAAAAGCGTATGGTTGCGGATTCCGATAACACGCCTCTTGATAGCGTTCAGGACGAGCGAGCTATGGCGCGCGAACGCGAAGTTAAGGCAGTTGAGGAACGGCGCCGTATCGCAGAAGAGGAAAAAGAACGGAACGCAACAATGTATCAGAAGATGATTACCCCGCGTTCCAAGTCTTCTTCCAATGGTCACAGCAAGACGCTAAACCCTTTTTAGGTGGTCCAGGGGATGAAGACCGCACTTCTGGACCTATCGGCAAGGAGCGCAATTTTGAGCCAATCGAGATTGAGCCACCGCCGCCTTACGAATACCCGTCGCCAGTGGCACGGTCTAGCCCTGGCGACGAAAAGCCGAAGCCTGTGCAGGTGCAGCCTTACCAGCGACCACCTACCCGACCTAGCGCATATGTTCCAAATCCTGTAGCGCGTGTCGTACCTGAACAACCGAGCCAACAAGTGAGTATGAGCCATCCTGAGACGGTAGCATTGCCACCTGTGCAGGACATGGTGAGGCAACCGGAACCTTCGAAAAGTTCAACGCCTGAGCCTTCGAAAGTTTTAACGCCCGTTAAACAAAAAGCACCGGAAAGAATTAACGAAAAATTAACGAATCAGCCTCAAAGCGTTAATTTTTCACCAAAACCGACGTTAAATTTTTCTAGCCCGAAATTGCCTAAAAAGTTAAAGTTCAAAGGACACCCAGGGAGGCAGCGAACGAATGAACAAGTGGTCGAATTGTTAACGTTTGCACAAACGAGAGGAGCATTTCCGAATGGAATCAGTAGCCAAATGCAACGATACTACCGAAGAGAATATCCAGAATACTTCAGGAAAGGGCGCAAGAGGCAAACAGCAGGGAAGATACCAGTTGTTAGACCTGCACCGATTAACATTTCAGCTAGACGGAGTGGAACAGGCAATTGATGCCGAGGCAGCCACAGCCGAGCAGTTCAACGCCTTTGCTGAAGCGTTCGCAGATGTAGAGGATGTCAATACCGACGTGTGGCCTCTTGAGGTGAGACGCGATTTGATTAACGAATTGCACCAATTTTGTTTAACGGAAGGCTATGATTTTCCTTTAACGGAAGTAGCCGACGAAGCCGCTCAGGAAGGAGCTTGACATGGAAGAAGACCGTAACGTATTCATAGTCAGAAATCAGGATGATACCTATACCATTTGCCTTACTGCGCGCAGTAACACCATGCCAACGCCCGATGACCCTGCGCTTGTTGTCACACAAACTGAGTTTCTGATGCTTGCTAGGAGCCTTGAAGACTGGCGGCAGCGCATCAATAGAAGTCAAGGCGCAAGAGATGGGTGGGATATACGACGCGCGAAGGCAGGAAGCAGCTTAACATGACGAAAAGTTGGACGAAAAAGCATTGGTTTTTGTTGACTATAGGCGTGTGTCTGCTCATCCTGATCTTTTGGCCTGGCTCAGGCGCGGCTGATGCTGTCCGAATCATCTGGCACCAAATACTTCATCTACTGAGTACGATTGTGGTACAACTTCTTGGCCTAATCAATCAGTTGATCGACAAAGTATAGCACAGGAGGCGTAACCATGACCATGGAGGACTTTCGTGCTAGGCAGGAGGACTACCGCTATCGTATGCTGTGCCTCGCCTATCGCCTCCATACGCTCGACATGCGTAAACGTGCGCTGAGGGAACGGCAGGACGACCTTGTGCTCGCGCGGCTGTTTCCCTGCACGAAAAAGGAGGCGTAATGCTCGTAGAACGAATCGAATGGGTGGATGAACGCGTGCATATCCACCTCTTCGATCTTGATGGAAGCCATGAAACGATTGTGATGTATCCTGCCGAAGCCTTAGATATTCTAGGATGGCTGTTGCAGGAGAAAGAAAAGTTGCTCCGATTGAATGCAGCGCATCTCGAAGCGATGCAAGTAGCAAAGGAAAAGTAAGTGAGAAATGAATATTGGCTGCTGTTGCCGTGGGTGGCACTTGCAGAGCGGCGAGCACACAAAAAGCTCTATGAGGCATGGCTTGCCGATATGACGCAAAAGGATGACGAGATCCACCAGCTCGTCAAGTCGGTTGAAGAGGCACGGCAGCAGCGCGATAAGCTCAATCGTGAGAACGCCGAATTATATGCGCTCAACACTGATATGCAATACGAGCTGACAGATGCGCAACGGGAGATCAAGGCGTTGCAGATGCAGACGATTCAGGTGGAGGAAGTGCCAGTGAAGCGCACGACACGCACAAAGAAAGTAAATCCATGAAAAAAAAGCTCAACCGATTCCAGCACTGGATTGCAAGCATATTCCATGAGATGGAGCCACTACCGCCAGCCATCGAGACGATTCCCCTTGCCGAACGCATGTCGAGCGAGGCGCAACTTCTCAGCATGTTCCACTTAGGCCATGCGCAAGGCGAAAAAACAGGCTACCAGAGAGGGCTAGAGGAATCTGTACAGCGAAGTACCATGAGGCAGCACGGCTATGAACAAAGCGCGTGGAATGCTGAGCCAGAACGCATCACAGAGCCAAATATGGCGCATTTCCAGCAGCATCCTGGCAGATATGCACTCTACCACAAGGATATGGAGCGCAAGAAATTCCAGACGATCAAGCTCGGCCCGATCACCGAGATGCTGCCAACTACCCCATTGCTGTAGCTTGTTCACGATAGTTCCCAGGTACTTCCCCGCCTGGGAATTTTTGCGTGCAAAACGAATAATTACGAGTTTTTGAAAAGTGCTCCAAATTGGTCTAAAAACACTTGACACATTAATTATATATGATTATAATTAATACATAAGATCAAACGAAAGGAGAAACGGAAATGACACACTGCTGGATACGCACAAGCCCCTATACTCTCAAGAGTATCCTGGCAGATGGTTGCTTCAAGAGCCAAATTGAGACAGGTTACAGTCTCAACGCTGTTGAAGATGCCGAACTTCGCACACAGAAAGACGGCGGGGCAGTCATTTACGGGTATCTCTGCAATCAGGAAAACGGCGCACCGACTCACGGACATGATCTTATTCTCAACGAGTATGGCACGGCGGCAGTTCGCTTAAGCGATGCAATCAAGGCCAGGACGAGCTTTTGCATCAGCGATTCGCTCTACCAGGATTGCGAATTGACACCCTATAGCGATGAGGCAGTCCCTACCAATCTCGATGAGATTATCCCCTACGTTGAAGCGCAATATCAAAGCGTTTCCATAGAGGATATTGAAGAAGTCGTATTTCAAGTCTATGATGGAGAGCGCGAACCCCGTTCCATCATGGCGGTACTGCAAGAGTGCGGTATTCCTTGCAGCATACACAGTATCAAATAAGAAAGGAGGAATTATGGACAAGAAAATTCAACAGATCGCCAAAGAAGCCCTCGATCAAGCACAATCCGAGGGCCTGGACGATGAGGATGCTAAGTGGATGGCGGTAGGGGCAGTCAATCGGGAAGCGCGTAAAAAGGGTGTTATTCCAGAGGATGAACTACCTGCTGAGATGAATGCCGCGTCTATGGCGGTCGCCAAACAGGTAAAAAAAAAGTAGGTCGTCCGAAAGGGCGCAAGGGTGAGTACGAACACACCGCGATTGATGTTCGTAAGGATTTATTAGTAAAGCTCGACACAAAGGCAAAACGCAGTAAAATGAGCCGCCGTGCATACGTCGAGCAGTGGCTAGAAACAATTTAAAGTAAAACAGCCTCGTACAACGAGGTAGCCCTTGAAAGAGGGCAGGAAAGAAGGACAATGGAAAACTATCGCAGTTATGAGAACAACAAAGTTATCAAAATCGTAAACGACCCTCTGACACCAGAGGGCAAGATCACCATTCAGACCATAGGTATCGCCCCCTGGGGCGAAGATCACCTGGGGTTTACCGTTGTCGATCAAGAGTGGATTGAGGCTCATACGACTCCGTTTACTGAGCGAGATAAGAATATGCTCGGTCTCTAGCCGCCAATCCAGCCAGCGCATGACGAGAGCCATGCGCTTTTTGCTGTCTCTTGCGCACTCAATATATGAGTAGTTGCAAGTTGAGCACTTATACGCTATACTTGACGTAAAGCACATCTAGGTTGTGGTGTAACGGTAGCACGCTATCCGCATAGGGTAGAAGAGGGGTTCAATTCCTGGGCCTGGACCTATCCCCAATTTATAAACAGTGGTGACTAGCCAGGGAAGAAGGCTATGAGGGCTTCATAACAATGGCTCGTTAAGCAGTGCAGGCTTTGAGGGCTGGCGGTATCTGTGCATTAGCCGCCAACAAGAGACTATAGGTTGAAATACCTATAGTCTTGCCAGGGGAGAGTACACATGAAGCCCATCTTCCACTCTATCCTACGACCAATAGGCAGGTGATACGTGGCAGACTGGCAAGTGATCCGCACCGAATACGAAGCTGGGGCGAGTTTGCGCCAATTGGCTGCGAAGCATGGCATCTCGAAATCCCTCATCGGCAAGAAGAAGTTTGAAGAGCAGTGGACAGCCAAAGTGGACAGTGGACAGCCTCAAGTGCAACAGAACACGGATGTTACACCTCAAAAAGCAGATCCTAAAATCCTCTTTCTTGACTCATTCACACATCACGGTATCGTCACACATGCAGCACGTGACGCTGGTATACATCGTAAGACGGTGTACGATTGGTTGGAGCATGACGAAGACTTTAGCTTTGCGTTCAACCAGGCGAAAGAGGCCGCCAAAGACGAGATACGAGCAGAGATACGCCGCCGTGGACATGATGGCTTTGACGAACAGGTGCTGGTTGGTGGTAAGATACACACCGTACACAAGTACAGTGATACGCTCTTGATCTTCCATGCCAAGATGCTCATGCCTGAGTATCGCGAAAAACAATCCATTGATATCACGACACATCCCGATGTGAGCGGCGCGAAAGAGTTGTTGCTGCAACGATTGGCGAGGTTGGAGGGTAGCACCGAATGATTGATCTTGCCACGATCACCGACGAACAGGCCGCCGTGTTGCTCTATGACTGGGACATCTGGTCTAGACTAAAGCAGCGCGAGCCAGCAGGTGATTGGCGTATCTGGCTTATCCTCGCTGGTCGTGGATTTGGCAAGACACGCACAGGCGCGGAATGGATACGGGCGCAAGTCGAGCAGAAGAAATGTAAACGCCTGGCCCTGGTCGGGAGAACAGCCGCCGATGTGCGCGATGTTATGATAGAGGGCGAGTCGGGCATACTCGCAGTTTCACCTCCATATAACAGGCCACATTATGAGCCATCGAAAAGACGTTTGACCTGGCCGAATGGCGCAAGAGCCACGACGTACAGTGCAGACGAACCCGACTCATTACGAGGTCCACAGCATGACGGCTTTTGGGCAGACGAACCAGCAGCATGGCAGTATGAAGAGACGTGGGATCAGCTCATGTTCGGTCTACGCTTGGGCAACAATCCGAGGGGCGTGGCGACAACGACACCACGACCAACGAAACTGATTAAGCAATTGATAGCCTCGCATACAACACACGTCACCACTGGCAGTACATACGAAAATAAAGCGAATCTTGCAGGTGCGTTCGTAGAACAAATTGTCAAAAAGTACGAGGGTACGCGCCTGGGTAGGCAAGAACTGAACGCTGAGATACTCGACGATGTAGAGGGCGCATTGTGGAAGCGCTATATGATCGAGGATACGCGCGTCACAAAAGCGCCTGAGATGAAGCGTGTCATCGTAGCCATAGATCCAGCGGTGACTGCTGAAGAGGGTAGCGACGAAACGGGTATGATTGTGGCTGGCCTGGGTATCGATGGACATGGCTATGTGCTGGCAGATCGCAGTATGAAAGCCAGTCCCCAAGTATGGGCAGAGACAGCGATTGCAGCATACACCTATCAGGAATGCGACCGCATCATAGCCGAGGTCAATAACGGTGGTGACATGGTTGAGGCCATGATACACAACATTGCCAAAGAGCAGAGACGGCGTATTCCATTCAAGGCGGTACGTGCCAGTCGTGGCAAGTGGACGCGAGCAGAGCCGGTGTCAGCACTCTATGAACGAGGATTGATTCATCACGTCGGCGCATTTCCCGAACTCGAAGATCAATTGTGCTCGTGGGAGCCAGGCATCACACAATCGCCTGATAGATTAGACGCGCTCGTGTGGGCATTCACTGAGTTGATTGTCGATGCTGGTCCGTCAGCACAGGAACATTTGAGCTTTGCAGAACGCTATGCAGCAGCTCGTAAGGCCGCCATGGAGCAAGCGAAAGAGGAAGCTAAGGTATGAGCAGGCGCAGCACTCGCAATCGAAACGTAGCCGTCATGGATAAGCGCGAGATCGAGCGCATGATCGAGTCCAACCAGATGCAGGCACAGATGGCGCCACAGGATAAGACGCAAGGCATGTTTAGTCCTGGCGCTCCTATTCAGCCAACGCCAGGTATCACGCCAGCGCAAGGCCCGAGGCAATTCCAATACCCGTTTGGCTACAATATAGGCCAGCATCCTCGCTCGACCGAACTGACGAGCTTCGACACATTGCGCAACCTGGCCGCGCTCTATGATGGTATTGGCTTATGTGAACGTGTCTGGTTCGATCTGTGCAGTAAGCCAGAATTGCAGATCAAGCCTAAGCCGAAACTGACGATTGACGAGAAAGGCGACCCCATACCGCAAGAGAAGATCATGAGCCAGTACGGTGATCGTATCGCCAAATGGGAAGAGTTTTTCGCCAAGCCTGACAAACGCCGTAGCTTGAAGAGTTGGATGCGCATGGCACTCAAAGAAGTGCTGGAGATCGACGCGCTCTCGATATACAAGCACAAGGATAGATCAGGCGGCTTGTATGCGCTGGAGATCTTGGACGGTAGTACCATCAAGCCATTACTCGATGAAAGAGGCATGGCCCCCTATCCCCCCTATCCAGCCTATCAGCAATTTGTGTATGGCGTTCCTGGCATGTTGCTACTTGGCACAGACCTGATCTACAGGCGTGAAACGGAACGGGTCGAGTCGCCTTATGGACTCTCACGTGTTGAGCGGATCATCCTGAGAGTGAATCAGGCGTTACGCAAGCAAAATAAAGACCTCGCTACATTTACCGATGGCAACATGCCAGCAGGGACGCTTGAACCGCCTGACGATGGTACAACGGACTGGACACCTGAACAACTCTTTATGTATCAAGAGATGTGGGACGGCATGCTCGCAGGGAACGATGCCACCAAGTCCAGAATTAAGGTGATCCCACCTGGCAGCAAGTTCAATAAATTCGACCCCGACGACATTATGTTCATGTTCGATCAGTTCCTGCTCAATGTCACTGTGGGCGATTTCGGGCTGACCATGGCAGAGTTGAGCTTCACTGAAAGCGTCAATAAGAGCAGTGGCGAGACGCAGGAAGCGATCATCTATCGTAGAGCCATGTCGCCGATCATGGACACGTTCGGCGAGACCTTTACCGATGTTATGGTCGATGAAGGCGAGACCGATCTCTATGCAACGTGGAAAGCCTTCGAAGAGCCAGAGGACTTCAAGACCAAAGTCGAGGCCTGGAATATCCTCACGACGAACGGCACACAAAGCACCAGCCAGGCAGCTACAGCACTGGGATTGAAGCCACTCATCGAAACAGAGCCATTTATCATCGTGCCAGGCCAGGGTATCCAGTTTATCAGCGACGTGAACGATATGCGAGAAGAAGCAAAGGCCGCGAAGCTCGCAGGCTATGACCAACAACAACACCCGGAGGCATACAATAATGAGCAGGGGACACAGCAAGGCAATCAAGGAACGCAAGGAGCAATGGCAGGAAAACAAGGCCAAAGTGGAGGAGCAACAAAAACAACTGGAAAATCTACAGGCCAATCGCAGGGCAATGGTCGCGCAAATGGCACCAGCAATGCAACGCGCAACACTGACGGAGTTGTACCAGGCCAATCTCGCGATGCTGAGAGAGCAGCGGACTATAGGCGATGGCGTGAACGCGCATTAAAGGACGTGAAAGAGGGCAAACTGATACGTTTGTCTTTTTCCACTAACAATGTTAGCGAGAATGAACAACAGCGTATTCGCGACGGCTTGGAGCTTTGCAAGACTGCCGATGATGTGAAGCGCGTCTTTGCCGACGTGAAACGTGATAGCGATGCTGGCGTGGATCCCGCCGATACACAGAGTTGGCAGGAAGTAGAGCCTGAAATACAAGACGCCTTGAAGAGAGCCACCGATGCAGGCTACACACACGGCACCTGGAAAGAGTCGCTTATACCGTGTGCGGCATGTCTCATGAATAGAGGTGCCAAAGTGCGATTAGGCGAAACGTTCCCAAGTGGCGCATACTACACGCCGAATCACAATCATTGTGGATGCGAGATTATACTGAGCATGGAGGATGAAGCATGAGTGTTGATGCATTTAATAAGGCATTTGATAATTGGCTCCGTGGCGTCCAGCATGAGAATAGAGTGAGGCAAGAGGACGCCAATCTCACGGCGCTAGTGAATGGCTTGCAGAAGCGTGGACATGTCGTCACATATGATAATCTCTACCGGTATATTTTTGTCGATGCCAACACTCCGTACTCTTGCACGATTACAATGCATGTGGCGCGTGAGACAGAACCCAAACAAGTGCTGCAATGGGTAGATGAGAGGCAAATATGTTAAGACTCCTTAACCAGTATTTCACTTGCCCGACGTGGCACCGTCCTTTGTTCGCTGTTGTGCCCGATGGTATCGAGATCAAGTGCAAGGCGTGTGGCGACAAGCATTTCATTGGCAGATCGCACTTAGAAAACGCATGGGATGATCTCGCGATTGCAGATCGCGCTACAAAGCCCTTGCGTGCAATCATCGCATAAGCTATAATTGACGTAACAAAAACATAGCAGGCCATTCTACGAGGCCATTCCTTTCCGAGAGGAGTGGTCTCTTTTTATGGACGAAACACAGAACAACCCCGAACATACCGATACTGAATCCGCTTTTATGTATGTCCCGATCACCCGCATCGACAAAGACAAATGGGTCGTTGAAGGGCAAGCAACCTCCGATGCCGTGGACTACTACGACACCACTTTTGATTACGAGAGCAGCAAGCGAGCGTTTGCAGCATGGCGCGGCAATATCCGCGAAATGCACCAGGATAAGGCCGTTGGACGCGCTATCGAAGTGACTCCGAACGATGAAAGTCACACGATTGATGTGCGGGCATTTGTGAGCAGGGGCGCGCGTGACACGTGGGAGAAGGTCTTAGATGGTACGCTTAGCGGCTTTTCCATTGCCGTACCTAAAGGCAAATATAAAGCCAGGACGGTTGAGCGCAACGGACGCGCAATCAAAGAGTATTACGACCATGAACTCGCAGAACTGAGCCTGGTTGATAATCCTGGTAGTCCTGGCTGCAATATCGCAGTAGTCCGCGCTGACGGCGTGGCTACGGATGTGCTGGACGATAGCGAAGAAGAAACACCTACCACGCCAGCAAACGACGATCTCACCCGAGACGGCCAGCGTATCAGTCATGCAACGCAAGATCAACTGCACAGCGTACGCAATGGCCTTTTGAGACAGCTTGATACCGTTATTGATCTCTGCCTATGCGAAGAATGCGCCGCGCTGTGTGCCTTGTTTGATCCAGACGATGATGGGGATTTTGATATCGTTCCAAGTCTGGACTATGACAACGATGGTGGCCAGCCCATGCAAGGCAGTATGAACTACAGCGTTGAGGCCACTATCACACGCCACATGAACCCGCTTATTTCCCGCGTGAACGCGATGTTGAGTAGCTACGCATCGCGCACGATACCAATACAGACTTATCCACAGCAAACCGTAGAGTTTTCCACAGAGCCGTTAGAGCGCCGCATAGCCGACGTGGAACGCGCATTCGACACGAAGCTGACTGAAGTACGCTCGCTTCTGAGCGAGGTAAAAGAGTTGACCGTGAAGATTGCAGCGATGCCAATGCCGGGCGGTCCCGTTATGACGCCAGTGGATAAACGACTCGCAACCAGCCCGCAACAGGGCTACAACCAGACCGACGATATAGCCGCGTTGCAACGTGCTTCGCAGCTCGTCCCCTTATCGCAAGAAGAACAAATCAAGTTCGCTGCTGAGATCTTCAAGCAGCAAAATAGAGGATAGAACACATGAACGAACAAGCAACCGCCGTGGTTGAGCCAGCGACATCTGGACTGAGCGAGAGCGATCTGACTCGTCTTGCTGAGCAGGTGATACGCATGATGCAATCCGGCTCCCTAGACGCGCCTGCTGCCACGCCTGAACTCGTACACGGCGTCCAGGATGGCGCAATCTTTCGTAATGGTCCGGCCAATATGGGGCAGGGCGACGACATTTCTTCGCAGACCGTCGCACTGGTGCAGAACGCACGCGCCGATATCGCTCGTGCTGGTATCACCACCGCGACGGGCTTCATCGGCTACGATCTCAAGACACCGGCTGCAATG
>WNGH01000466.1_pt1 | contig 45210 bp, 41 predicted proteins | sample 5400631 | NCBI WGS metagenome assembly WNGH01 (sample SAMN13153373, study PRJNA577476) | soil metagenome | isolation source: 115 cm soil or saprolite under Garry oak tree replicate 1 | place: USA:California | collected 2016-06-15 | reverse complement strand
GCAGCTGCCGCGTCTGGGCATTCTTGTTGCCGGACAGCTCCATCAGCAGCGACCCCTGCTGCAGCAGGACCGAGGGGTCACCCGAGGTGAGCACGCCCGCGATGGAGGTGGCCCCGGTGTCCTCGAACGCCGCGGCGGCGGTCTGCGCCACGGTGGCCTGCGCCGCCTTGAACTGGGCGTTGGCGTGGTTCAGGTGCACGCGGACCTGGGACAGCCTGGACTGCGCGGCGGAAAGCTGCTGGCTGGCCTGGTCGAACTGCTGGCTGACCTGGTTGAACTGGGACGTGAGCTGGTTGATCCTGGCCTGGACCTGATCGACGGTCGGCTGCGGAGCCGCGCCTGCGCCAGAGGCGACGACCGCGAGCCCGCCCGCCGCAACTAGCCCGGCCGCGATCGCGACACCGCGGCGAAACCGGGACCTTCCAGCACCACGTCGCATAGCCACCGTGCCACCACGCTCCTTTTCCCACGCTCCGCCGGACGTCGCCCGGCGACGGCCGGCCACTTCACCAGGGCGGTTACCGTGTTCTGCCCCGGGCCGGAAATCTGAAGGTCACGGTAGTGAAACGGAACGCAGCGATTCAACCGGTTCGGCTGAATATCACGGATTTATTACGGTCAGCTCAGCTCGCTGTCATGCGGCGAAGCGCAGCCGCAGTTCACTCCGAATGATAGAAATCACTTCCGTCTCAACGGACGGATTCCGTGCGTTTCTGCCGCTTTCACCGCGGCGCGCCTGCCGGCCTCCCGGCGGAGCTCTCGGCGCCCGGCCGGCCCGGGGGCAGGGCCATCGGTCCCGTCCGCAGATGACCATGGCAACGGCATGCCATGCCTGATGGCCCTGCCCGCAGGGGCAGGGCGGACGCACCGTGACGGCATGGACTACTACGAGAAGGAGTCTGAGCAGCACCAGCTGACCAGTAGCGCGCGGCTTGCAGGCATCGGCGCACCGCCGGCAAGCCGCGCTCGCGCGACGGCGCCTCCCTGGCCGCCAGATCAGCCTGGCGGGCGCAGGCCGGCCAGGGTGACAGCCAGGAGCCGGCGGACCGCCGCCCGGGACTGCAGTCCGCCCGCGGCGGTAAGGGCGTGCAGGCAGTAGCGGGCAAGCTCACCGGGCGCCACGTCGTCGCGGACGCCGCCGGCCTTCGCGCCTTCGGCGATCAGGCCGCTGATGAAGGCATGCAGCTGTTGCTGAGCCCGGGCGATGTGCTCGCCCCGGTGCAGGAGCGCGGCCAGCTCGGTGCCGTGATGCTCGTACTGGATCATCGCAAATACCTCAAGGACCGCCTCCAGCTGCCGGGCAGGCCCCCCGGCCTGGTCCCGGACTTCGGCGAGCTGCTGGAGGTGGCGAGCGATCTGGCGCTCATGCCACGCCACGAGGATGGCCTCGACGTCGGGGAAGTACTTGTACAGCGTGGCGCGCCCGATCCCGGTCTCCGCGGCGATTTTCGACATCGTCACCGACGCGAGCCCGTGCTCGTGGACCAGGGCCGCGGCGGTGTCCAGGGCCGCGTCAGACACCGCGCGGCGGTGCTCCTCGATCGTGTCAGTCCACAGCTTCGGCACCAGCCAAGCATACATGATGTCACGATAGAGACAGTTTGATTTGACAGCGACATATTGTCTCGATAAAGCTTCTGTCATCACGAACCCCGGACTCCGGTACGCGACAGAAAGGGACATCGACATGGCTGACCCGCCTCCCTACCCCGGCACCTGCAGCATCGGTGACAGCACCGGCACCTCGCCTGACAGCAGGCCCGGAGGTAGCCGGCCGCGCTGGAAGACGGTCGCGCTGGAAGACGGTCGCGGTCTGGGTTGTCGCGATCATGCTGCTGCTCGTGATGGTCATCTTGCACGTCACCGGCGTGGTCGGGGCTGGTACCAATGGCTAGCCCGCGGCCGGGCCCGGGAGCCCGCTCATGATCGAGGCAGCCGGCCTTACCAAGCGCTACGGCGCCGCCGTGGCGGTGCAGGACCTGTCGTTCACCATCGCGCCGGGCCAGGTGACAGGGTTCCTCGGGCCGAACGGTGCCGGGAAATCCACCACGATGCGGCTGATCCTGGGCCTGGACGCGCCGGATGCCGGGGCCGTGACGGTCAGCGGCCGGCCCTATGTCAGCTACCGGCGCCCGCTGTTCCAGGCCGGTGCGCTGCTGGAGGCCAAGGCGTTCCACGGCGGGCGCAGCGCCTATAACCACCTGCTGTGCCTGGCGCTGAGCAACGGGATCAGCCGTGCTCGGGTCGAGAAGGTCCTGGACCTGGTCGGCCTGGCGGGCGCCGCGCGCAGGCGGGCGGGCGGGTTCTCCCTCGGCATGTCCCAGCGACTGGGTATCGCCGCCGCCCTGCTGGGCGACCCTCCCGTCCTGATGCTCGATGAGCCCGTCAACGGCCTGGACCCCGAGGGCGTGGCCTGGATCCGCACCCTGCTGAAGTCGCTGGCCGCCGAGGGGCGCACCGTCCTGCTGTCCAGCCACCTCATGAGCGAGATGGCGCTGACCGCCGACCAGCTGATCATCATCGGCCGCGGTCGCCTGATCATCCAGGCCACCATGGAGCAGTTCCTGGCCGGCGGCTCAGGCAGCTACATCCGGGTCCGCTCGCCGCGGGCGGCCGAACTCGCGGCGCTGCTCACGGCGCGCGGCGCCACGGTTACCCGGGAGGACGGTGATGCGCTCAAGGTCACCGGCATCTGCGCCGAAGCCATTGGCGAACTCACCGTCGCCAGCGGGCTCACGCTGGCTGAGCTGTCCGCGCATCAGGCCACCCTGGAGGACAGGTACATGGAGCTCACCAAGGATTCAGCCGACTACCAGGCCGGCGGCCGCCAGCCTGCCCGGGCCGGGAAGTGAGGGCCGGGCCATGCACGCTACGACACCAGCTGCAAGCCCCGCCGACGGAGTGCTGCCGATGTTCGCCGACGTCGTCCGGTCGGAGTTCTGCAAGCTCCGCACAGTCCGCTCTACCTTCTGGGCGCTACTGGCAGCGGTCGGATGCAACGTCGTGACGGCGGCGCTGCTCGGCGTCATCCTGCCCGGCCACCTCAGCGCCCGCCAGCAGGCCAGCATCGACTCCACCCGGCTCAGCCTCGGCGGCCTGCACCTGTCCCAGATCGCCATCGGCCTGCTCGGCGTGCTGGCTGTCTCCAGTGAGTACAGCACCGGGATGATCCGCGCCACCCTCGCCGCGGTCCCGCAGCGCCGCCTGATGCTCACCGCCAAGGCCCTCGTGCTCACCGTGGCCGCCCTGGTCACCGGGCTCGCCGCGGGTTTCGCCGCCTACCTTGTGTTCCAGGCGTTCCTGCCCGCCGGGAGCGCCATGCGCACCACGCTGGCGACCCCGGGTGTGCTCCGCGCCGTCACCGGAGCCGGCCTGTATCTCGCGGTCCTCGGGCTGCTCGGCTTCGGTCTCGCCGCCGTCATCCGCTCCAGCGCCGGAGCTGTCGCCGTCCTGCTCGGCGCGCTGTTCGTGCCCTCCCTGCTCGCGGCGCTGCTGCCGCAATCCTGGCAGGACACCATCGGCCCTTACCTCCCGCTGAACGCCGGCGAGTCCGCCTACACAGTCCAGCACCACGCCCATGCCCTCCAGCCCTGGCCCGGCCTCGGCGTGTTCTGCCTCTACGCGGCGGCCGCCCTCGCCGTCGGCTTCATCCTGATCAGCCGCCGCGACGCCTAACCACGCCGCCCCGGAAACTACCGGGCCTACATCACGCAGGAGGACGCCATGGCAAGCCCAGACCCCGCACCCGGCCACGGTGACGGCCGCCAGGACGCTGGAGGCCGCACGCTGGCCGCCGAGGCCGTCGTCCAGACCGGGAACCCGGCCCGGTACATCGCCCGGCTCTGCCGGCACGCCAGCCAGATGAGCACGCAGGCCGCCGAGCCCGGTCGGCACCTGCGGCACCGGCCGCGTGGCCAGCGCGGTGGCGGCGCGCCGCCCGAGGTACGGCACGCCGAATGGTCCAGCACTCAGGGGACCGTGATCCTGAACTGGGGCCGGTGGACCCTGCAGGCCGCCGACCGCACCCTGACGGTACGCGCCGAAGCCGCCGATGAACAGAACCTCCAGCGAATCCAGGACCTGCTCACCGCGCGCCTGACAAGCTTCGGCAGGCGCGAGCACCTCACGGTGAACTGGCAGCGGGCAGCAGCCCCAGCTGACCCCCCGCCGCACAGACAGGACCTCTAACGACGCCGCAGGCTTCGCGTCATGCTACCGACCGCATCGTCGCTCCCCCTTAGCAAGGAGTGTTGTCGTGTTTCAGGAGATCGCCGCCGTGCTCGGTCCGCTGGCCACCAACGGCATCGCCACCTCGGCGTTGCCCGGCGCCCCCGTGCGCCCGGTACCGCGGCGGCGGCCGCGGCGGCCGGCCGCCGGCCTGACGTCATCCCGGGCCGTTTCCGCCCCGGCCTGCCTGGGTAGCCAGCCCGTCGTGGACCAGGAGGTGGGCTGCGGTGGGAACGGCGGGGTCGCGGGAAGCGCGGGACGAGTCCGAGGCGGAGCGTGACGACCGGAATCTCGCCGAGCTGCTGCAGGAGCTGCGGGTGGCCGGCCTCGGCGTGCAGGTTCTGTTCGGGTTCCTGCTGTCACTGCCGTTTACCAGCCGGTTCACCCGGCTCAGCCAGGGCCAGCGCGAGCTGTACCTGGCCACGCTGGTGCTGGCCGCGGTCGCGACGGCGCTGCTGCTCGGGCCGGTCGCCTATCACCGGCTGGTGTTCCGCCGCGGCCAGAAGGAAGGCCTCGTGCGGGCCGCCAGCGTGATGGCGATCGCCGGCCTGGCCGCGGTCGGCCTGGCCGTGTCGGCCGCCGTCCTGCTGGTGACCGGTTACGTCGCCAGCGGCCTGCCCGCGGCGCTGATCACCGCGTTCGTCACCGCCGTGTTCGGCCTGCTGTGGTTCGCGTTCCCGCTCACCCGCCGCCGCTGACCCGCCCCGGGCCGTCCTCCTGGAGGAAGCTGGTGATCACCGGCCCTACCCGGTGCGCGCTGTCGAGCAGGACCAGATGCCCGCCGCCGTGCACCGTGTGCAGCCGGGCCCGCGGCATCAGGGAGGCGATGACCCGGTGGTTCACCAGCGGCGTGACCGGGTCGTCGTCGCCGGCGATGACCAGCGTCGGCTGGCCGATGGCCCAGAGCCACGGCAGGCTCGTCCAGCCGAAGAGCCCGGCCATCCGGTACAGGGCGGCCAGGGTATCGGTCGGGCGCCGGATGTGCATCGAGCGGACAAGCTCCGGTTCGGCGCGCATCCGCCCGCCGAACATGGCGCCGGCCACCCGTTCCAGCCGTTCCGGATGGTAGCTGCGCGGGTGGATGAAATGCCAGGCCGCTTCCAGGCTGCCGGGCATGGCGAAGCCGCCGAACGACGTCGAGGCCAGCACCAGCCTGCGGACCCGGCGGGGGTGCGAGAACGCCATCTGCTGCGCGACCGCGCCGCCGAACGACGCGCCGAGCACGTGGGCGGACCCGATGCCGAATTCGTCGAGCACCGCCGTGCCCATGTGGGCCAGTGACCACATGCTCAGCGGGACCGAGGGCCGCTGCGACCGGCCGATGCCCGGCGGGTCGAACGCGATCGTCTGGAACCCGCTCAGGTGCGGGAGCAGCCGTTCCCACAACCGCACCTCGCCCCAGATGCCGGAGTAGAGCAGCAGCGGCTCGCCCTCCCCGCAGACCTGGGCATGGATCCGCAGTCCCCTGATGCGCAGCTGTACATCCCTGACCGGCACAGCCGTGGCTGCTGTGGCCACTGTCATCGGAACCTCCCTTAACTTACCGTACAGTAACACGACCGAACGATCGGTTGGTCCCGTGGTGACAGTAATACCCTTGGGGCGGGGTGGAGGAACCTACGGACCTACGCCTTCAGATCGCGGGACCTTCGGTCGTTTAATACCGACCGATTGGTCGGTAGCTTGCTGCGCGAACCGCACTGGGCCGGCCAGCAGCAGGCACAGATCTCAGGAGGTTAGGCAGATGCGCAGCACGATGATGGACTTTCCGCTCACGGTCGGGCACATCTTCGAGCACGGCCGGGCTCTCTACGCCGACAGCGTCGTCGTCACCAGCGAGGCCGACGGGACGCGCCGCATCGAGTTCGGCGCCCTGGCGGACCGCGCGGATCAGCTGGCGGCCGGCCTGCGCCGCCTGGGCGTCCGGCCCGGCGACCGGGTCGCCACCTTCGCCTGGAACAGCCAGGAGCACCAGGAGGCCTACTTCGCCATTCCCGGCATGGGCGCGGTGATGCACACCATCAACATCCGGCTGTCGGCGGAGCAGATCCGCTACATCATCGGCCACGCCGAGGACTCCGTGATCATCGCCGACGCCAGCCTCGGGCCGGTCCTCGGGCCGGTCCTGGCGGCCGGCGGGGACGACCTCAAGAGCGTCCGTCACCTGATCGTGTTCGGCAACGGCGACCGCTCCGCGCTGCCCGGGCCCATCGACTACGAGGAACTGCTGGCCGCGGAGCGGCCGGGGTACCCGTGGCCGCAGATCGACGAGACGTCCGCCGCGGCGATGTGCTACACCAGCGGGACCACGGGCCGGCCGAAGGGCGTGGTGTACAGCCACCGCTCCACGTTCCTGCACTCGCTCGGCGTGTGCTCGGGGGAGGCCCTCGGGCTCAGCCAGTACGACCGGCTGCTGCCGGTGGTGCCCATGTTCCACGGCAACGCCTGGGGGATGCCGTACGCGGCCTGGCTGGTCGGCGCCGACCTGCTGCTGCCGAACCGGTTCACGCAGGCCGCTCCGCTGTCCCGGTTCATCGCGGCGGAACGGGCCACCCTGGCGATGGCCGTCCCGACGGTGTGGTACGACGTCCTCGGCCTGGACCCGGGCAGCGTCGACCTGGCCTCGCTGCGCATGATCATGTGCGGCGGGGCGGCGGTGCCGCGCAGCCTGATCGAGGCCTACGAGCAGCGCTTCGGCGTCCGGGTGGTGCAGGGCTGGGGCCTGACCGAGACCAGCCCGGTCGCGGCCCTGTCGTTCCCGCCCAAGAACGTCCCGGCGGAACAGGCGATGGACTACCGGGCCACCGCCGGCCGCCCGCTCGGCGGCGTGGAAGCCCGGATCGTGGACGACGAGGGCAAGGCGCTGCCCCGCGACGGGCGCGCCACCGGCGAGATCGAGGTGCGCGGGCCGTGGGTGACGGCCGCCTACTACCAGGACCCGGCGGCGGACAAGTTCCGGGACGGCTGGCTGCGCACCGGCGACGTCGGCCGGATAGACGCCAGGGGATTCATCACGATCAGCGACCGGGCCAAGGACGTGGTCAAGTCGGGCGGTGAATGGATCTCCACCCTCGAGCTGGAGTCCGCCATCCTCACCCACCCGGCGGTCCGCGAGGCCGCGGTCATCGCCGCCCCCGACGAGCGCTGGGGCGAGCGGCCGCTGGCCTGCATCGTCCCCTCCCCGGGCCAGTCGGTGAGCGCGGACGAACTCCGGGCGCACCTGTCCGGCCGGGTGGTCAGGTGGTGGCTGCCCGAGCAGTGGGCGTTCGTGGACGAAGTGCCCCGGACCAGCGTGGGCAAGCACGACAAGAAGCTCCTCAGGGAGCGTAACGAGCAGGGCCGCCTCGACGTCGTGACCAGCGACGCCACGCCCCCTCCGGATGACAAGCACGACCAGAGGAGTGCATGATGCCAGAAGTCGTTATCGCCGCCATCGGCCGGACACCGATCGGCCGCGCCGTCAAGGGCTCGCTCATCGACAAGCGGCCCGACGACCTGGGCGCCTACGTCGTCGACCAGGTGCTCAGGCAGATCCCCCAGCTGGACCGCGGCCTGATCGACGACGTGATCTGCGGCTGCGCCCTGCCCGGCGGTGAGCAGGGACACAACCTGGGACGGATCATCAGCATCCTGGCCGGGCTGAACGCTCCGGGCACGACGGTCAACCGCTACTGCGCGTCGTCGCTGCAGGCCGTCCGGATGGCCTTCCACGCCATCAAGGCGGACGAGGGCTCGGTGTTCGTCTGCGCCGGCGTCGAGTCGAGCACCCGCTCGCCGCTCGGCGTGTTCGCGGACCAGCCGGACACGCGGAACCCGCGGCTGTTCCACGGGAACGCGGAGGGGCTGCCCGAGGCCTACATGAGCATGGGCGAGACGGCCGAGAAGGTGGCGGACTCCTACGGCGTCACGCGCGAGGAGATGGACAGGTACGCGCTGCAGAGCCAGATGCGCGCGGTGCTGGCCGCCAAGGACGGGATCTTCGCCCGGGAGATCATCCCGGTGCCGCTGGCCTCCGGGTCCGTCATGACCTCCGACGACGGCCCCCGGCCGGACACCACGCTGGAGCGGCTGGCCTCGCTGCGGCCGGTGTTCCGCGAGGACGGCCGGGTGACCGCGGGGAACGCCTGCCCGCTCAACGACGGCGCGGCGGCCGCGGTGGTGATGTCGCGCGCCCTCGCCGAGGAGCTCGGCATCACCCCGCTCGCCCGCATCGTGGCGACCGGCGTCAGCTCCCTGGAGCCTGAGCTGATGGGCCTGGGGCCGATCGAGTCCAGCCGGCAGGCGCTGAGCCGGGCCGGGATGAGCATCCAGAACGTGGACGTGGTGGAGATCAACGAGGCATTCGCGGCGCAGGTCATCCCGTCGGCCAGGGCGATGGGCATCGACCCGTTCGGCGACAGGCTGAACCCCCACGGCGGCGCCATCGCTCTCGGCCATCCGTTCGGCATGACGGGGGTGCGGATCCTGGCCACCCTGCTGAACGACTTGCGCACCCGGGACCAGGCGATCGGCCTGGAGACCATGTGCGTCGGCGGCGGCCAGGGCATGGCCATGATCGTGGAGCGGCTGTCATGACCGCCGACCCCGGACAGCTCCGGCTGGTCGAGCCCAGCCCGAACGGACATCACCCGGCCGCCCGCCCGCAGCGGCGGCGGCCCGGGTGGGCGGCGGTGCGGCCGCCGCGGCTGCTGCGCGGCCTGCCCGCGACCGGTCTCGGGCTGCTGCGCGGCCTGCCCGCGAGCGGTCTCGGGCTGGTGCGGGGCCTGCCCGCCAGCGGCCTCGAGCTGGCCAGGATCGGGCTCGGCCGGTCCCAGGTCGCGCCGGACAAGGGGGACAAGCGCTTCACCGACCCGGCCTGGCAGCAGAACCGCCTCTACCGGGCGATCATGCAGACCTACCTGCACCTCGGGTCACAGGCCGAGGGCCTCGCCGACCACCTCGGCGTCGAAGGGATGAATGCCGAACGGGCCCGGCCTTCGACATCCTCGCCTGGAACGCGGACACGACCAGGCTGGCGTCCGCCTTCCACCACCAGGTACTCGACATGGTGGCCGGCAACCAGCTGGTGCACCCGGGCGCCATGAAGATCCTCGGCACGCCCGTCGACCTGTCCCGCATCAGCTGCGACACGTACGTGGTGGCCGGGCGCACCGACCACATCACGCCGTGGCAGACCTGCTACCGGTCTACCCAGCTGGTCTCCGGCCGCTCTCAGTTCGTCTTGTGCTCGAGCGGCCACATCCAGACCGTGGTCGCCGACCCGAAGCACCGCGGGCTCGGGTACTACCTCAACCCGGAGACGCCGGCGGAGGCCGGCCAGTGGCTGGCCGGCGCGCAGCGGCACGAGGGCTCCTGGTGGGAGCACTGGGCCGGCTGGCTGGCCGACCGCTCCGGGGCGGAGATCGCGGCGCCCGGCCAGGCCGGCAGCTCCCGTTACCCGGTGAAGGAGGCCGCCCCGGGCAGCTACGTGCACGGCTGACAGCCCTAGGAGGAACCCCGGCCCCGGCCGGGCCGCCGGGCGGCCCGGTCACGGGCGTTCCCGGCCCATCCCGCCGAGCAGCACCGCGATCAGCCTCGAGGTGAGCCCCGCGACGTCGGTCTCGGGCATGAGCCAGGTGTACGCCCAGTTGGCCACGGACAGGAAGACCAGGGTGGCGTCCTCAAGGTCAAGGTCCCGGCGCAGCTCACCGGACTGGACGGCCGCCTCGAGCAGGTCCCGGATTCGCTGCTCGTAGCGGTGCCGCTCGCGGAGGAAGACGTCCCGCGGCTCTCCGGTGAGGTAGCGCCATTCCTGGAGCCAGACCGTGGCCACGTCGAGCTGGCTCTCCAGCACGGCCAGGTGGGCCCGCAGGGCCAGCTCGAGCCTTTCTCCCGCGGCCGCCCCGGCGGGCACCGCGTCCAGCCCGGCATGGAAGGCCGCCGCCCCGGTCAGCGCGATGTCGGCGAGCAGGTCGGCCTTGTGGTTGATGTGGGCGTAGAGCGAGCTCTTCTGGATCCCCAGGGCCGCCGCGATGTCGTTGACCGACGTGCCGTGGTAGCCGCGCTCCGCGAACATCCGGGCGGCCTCCACGGCCAGCCGGTCTCGTGTCGGCAGGCCAGAAGCTGACGTTGCCGCGTTCCGAGCAGTCATCCGCGTGGGCCTGATTCCTGGGGTAGGAGGCCGGTTCTGAGCATCGTAGCCGGCCAGCGGCGCGACCCGGCGGTCGCGGACCAGGCCTGGGACCGGTTCCTGAGCGCGCTCGAGCCGCTGCGCGGCGCAGACAAGCCCGCCGCCGGCCGCGCCTCGCCATCAGCGTGGATCGCTGCACCTGCTATGACAGGAGTTTCGATCCGCGATGATGGAACGGGATCGACCTCGACGGACAGGGGCGGCTATGGGCGCGGAGCGGGACCGGGTAGCGGGATTCGGCAAGCTGGAGGACGGGCTGCGCCAGGCCGGCGACTGGTACCGGTGGGGGCCGTACGTCAGCGAGCGGCAGTGGGGGACGGTCCGGGAAGACTACAGTCCTGACGGCCAGGCGTGGGATTACCTGCCGCATGACCACGCCCGGTCCCGGGCCTACCGGTGGGGCGAGGATGGCCTGGCCGGGTTCTGCGACGTCGAGCAGCGGCTGTGCCTGGGCCTGGCCCTGTGGAACGGGCGCGACCCGATCCTGAAGGAGCGGGCGTTCGGGCTGACCGGGGCGCAGGGCAACCACGGGGAGGACGTCAAGGAGTACTGGTGGTATCTCGATGCGATCCCCAGTCACGCGTGGAACCGCTGGCGGTACCACTACCCGCAGGCGGCGTTCCCCTATCAGGAGCTGATCGACGCCAACGCGGCCCGGAACCGGTTGCAGCCGGAGTACGAGCTGATCGACACCGGGGTCTTCGACGACGGCCGGTACTGGATCGTCGAGGTGCACTACGCCAAGGCCGGCCCCGATGACCTGCTGATGACGGTCTCGGTGACCAACGCCGGCCCGGACGCCGACACGCTGCACGTGCTGCCGACGGCCTGGTTCCGCAACACCTGGTCCTGGGACGGCTCGGCCAGGCCGGTGCTCGGCGCGGCCGAGGCCGCCGGAGCCGCCGGGCCCGGCGGGCCGGGCCCGGCGGCCGTGAGCATCGGCCACCCGTTCTGCGGCCAGCTGGAGCTGATCGGCGCGGCCGGCCCGGACGGCACGATGCCGACCCCGCTGTTCTGCGAGAACGAGACGAACGTGGCGCGGTTGTACGGCACGGCGCCGGTTACGCCCTACCCGAAGGACGGCATCAACGACCACGTGGTCAGCGGGGCGCCCACGGTCAACCCGGCCAGGACCGGCACCAAGTGCGCGATGTGGTACCAGCTCCGCCTGGCTGGCGGCGCCTCGGCCGAGCTGCGGCTGCGGCTGCGCCCGGCTGGCACGGGCAGCCCGGCGGCCGCCGCGCTCGGGGCCGAGTTCGGCCAGGTCACGGTGGCACGGCAGGCCGAGGCCGACGAGTTCTACACCGAGCTGACGCCCCGGGCCGCGACCGACGACGAGGCGCTGGTGATGCGCCAGGCGTTCGCCGGGCTGCTGTGGAGCAAGCAGCTGTTCTACTACGACGTGACCCGCTGGCTGGACGGCGACCCGGCCCAGCCGGCCCCGCCGCCGCAGCGGCAGGCCGGGCGGAACTCCCGCTGGCGCAGCTTCGACGCCTTCGACATCATGTCGATGCCCGACAAATGGGAGTACCCCTGGTTCGCCGCGTGGGACCTGTCGTTTCACTGCGTGGCCCTGGCGCACGTGGACCCGGCGTTCGCCAAGTACCAGCTGATCCTGCTGTGCCGGGAATGGTTCCAGCACCCGAACGGGGCGCTGCCGGCCTACGAGTGGGACTTCTCCGACGTCAACCCGCCGGTGCAGGCCTGGGCGGCGCTTGAGGTGTTCGCCGTCGACGAGGGCCGTGACCTCGAGTTCCTCAGCCGGATCCTCGACAAGCTACTGATCAACTTCACCTGGTGGGTGAACCTGGAGGACGCCGGCGGCCGGAACGTGTACGAAGGCGGGTTCCTCGGCCTGGACAACATCGGCCCGCTTGACCGGTCGCACCTGCCGGTCGGCGGCACCCTGGAACAGTCCGACGCCACCGGCTGGATGGGGTTCTTCGCGATCGCCCTGGGCGGCATCGCCACCGTGCTGAACCAGGCCGGGCACCGCCCGGCCGCGGACCTGGTGCTCAAGTTCCTCGAGCACTTCGCCGCCATCCGCGAGGCACTGGGCGGCCAGGGGCTGTGGGACGAGGCGGACGGGTTCTACTACGACCGGCTGGTCACGCCCTCCGGGGACGCGGTACCTGTGAAGGTCCGCTCCATGGTCGGCATCATCCCGGTGCTGGCCGCCGCGATCGTCGACGAGAACGACCTGGCCCAGGCGCTGACCTTGGGCAAGCGGTTCGCCGACCTGCTCGGCCGCGAGAACCTGGCCGACCCGGACCTGCTGCGCGAGCGCGGCATGCTGCGCGGCCTGCCCGGCGACCAGCGGCTGCTGCTCAGCCTGACCGGCCCGGACAAGTTCAGGCGGCTGCTGACCCGGCTGTTCGACGAGAACGAGTTCCTGTCCCCGCACGGGCTGCGAGCCCTGTCGGCCTACCACCGCGACCACCCGTACCAGATCGAGGTCGAAGGCGTCACGGCGAGCATCGACTACGAGCCCGCGGAGTCGACCACGACCATGTTCGGCGGGAACTCCAACTGGCGCGGCCCGCTCTGGCTCCCGCTGAACTACCTGGTCATCAGCGCCCTGGAACGCTACCACCGGTTCTACGGCGACGACTTCACCATCGAGTACCCGACCGGCAGCGGCACCCGGCTGACGCTGGACCAGGTCGCCGCCGACCTGCAGGACCGGCTCATCGGGCTCTTCGCCCGCGGACCCGACGGCCGGCGGCCGTGTCTCGGCGGCACTGCTCTCCTGCAAGACGACCCGGCCTGGCGGGACAACCTGGTCTTCGGCGAGTACTTCCACGGGGACAGCGGCGCGGCCCTGGGCGCCTCGCACCAGACCGGCTGGACCGGCCTGATCGCCGACATCATCCGCCGCAGGCACGGCCAGGTCGGCACGACCGGCGACATCATCCGGGTGGTCGCGGAGGAGAACCGGCCGTGATCACGGTGGCGGCACCGGCGATCCGGCCGGCCGGCCCTCAGGCGGAAAACCTGAGGGCGTAGGCGACGGTATGCGCCGGGAGGCTGTGACCGGGCAGTAGGCGGGGTCCGCAGGCGCCGCTGCCGATGCCGTGGTGGGCGGCGTCGAGGTGAACGTAGGTGCGGCCGTCCGGGACCAGGTCCGGCGTGTGCCGGGCCGCGGTGAGCAATCGCGGAGACCAGCGGCGGACGGTGAAATCGACGTGCGGGTAGCCGGTCACGCGCAGGCTTTCCCGGCCCTCGCTGGCCGCCAGGGACAGGCTGCGGGCGTGCATGCGGTTGCCGTTCTCCTGAGGCCGGACATACGGGGTGGCGAGTGAGCCGACGGACGCGCTGAACCGGCCGACGCGGGTGGCGCGATGGGTGTCCCGGTAGGCCTCCCCCGGGCCGCGGCCGAACCAGCTCACCTCCTCGATGACGCTATCGAGCACGAGCTGCAGCCCGATCTTCGGCAGCGGGCAGGGCCAGGTGCCGTCGGGCGTGACGTTGATCCGGAGCAGGGTGCCGGGCTGGTGCCCGGTCTCGGCTGGCTGGGGATCGGCGTGCCGGGGATCGGCATGCTGGGGGTCGGCGGTCCAGGTGAGGGTGGCCAGGAAGCCGAAGTCGGCACCGGCGGGCGCGATTCGCACCATGGTGCGGAGCATGCCCTGGCCGGCCTCGACGGCGAGGATCCGCTGCTGCAGGCGGTCCAGGCCCGCCCGGCGCCACGCGTCGGCCACCGGGCCCCCGGCGGTCCGGGCGTCGTTGTCGGTCGGGGCTCGCCAGAAATCCGGGGAGGCCGAACGGACGGCCAGCGGGCCCAGACGGCGCAGCTCGCCTGTTTCGCTGTCCAGGAGGGCGCACCCGATCGTGAGCTGCCGTGGCCGCGGGGCGGTGTGAGCTGACGCGCCTGGCTCATCCGCCGCGGGCTCGTCCGCGGCGGGCTCGTCGGTCGTGGGCTCATCCGCCGCGGGCTCGTCCGCGGCGGGCTCGTCCGCGGCGGGCTGGGCGAGCTGGGCCTGGGCGAACGCGATCTCGTGGCCCGCGCCGGCCCAGGCCGTATCCGCGGCCAGGGACACGGTGACGGTCAGCCATCGCTCGTCCCGGGGTTCTGATGCCGCAGCGTCGGTCAGGGCCCGGGGGAAGCCGACGCTGGCCGCGCCGCCGGCGGGCACGCCCGGCACGTCAAGGGCAGCCTCCGCGAGCAGAACCCCGCCGTCCTCGACCGTCCAGCTGAACCGGTAGGCCTCGGTGCCGGCCGTGTGGTGCCGGTTTTCCACGCGGACGCGCCGGGCTGCGGGATCGATGGTGATCCTGACCGGCGCGAACACCGCCTTGACCTCGAGCAGCCCCGGGGACGGGGTGCGGTCGGGGAAGAGCAGGCCGTCGATGACGAAGTTGCCGTCGTGCACGGGCTCGCCGAAGTCGCCGCCGTAGGCGAAGTAGCGCTCCCCCGCCGGGGTGAGCTGGGTGATCCCGTGGTCGATCCATTCCCAGATGAACCCGCCGTGCAGGCGCGGATGCCGGTCGAACAGCGCCTGGTACTCGCTGAGGCCGCCCGGCCCGTTGCCCATGGCGTGCCCGAACTCGCACAACATCATGGGCAGGCCGCGGCGGTGCCCGTCGTGTTCGGGATCGGCGGTGACGGGCTCCTGGCGCCGGCCGATCGCGTCGAGGTCGCCGTACCCGGTGTACATCTGGCTGTAGACGTCGACGTAGCAGCTGTCCGGCTCGCCCTCGTAGTGGATCAGGCGGCTCGGGTCCCGGTCCCTGATCCACTCGGCCATCTTCGCCAGGTTGCGCCCGGCGCCCGACTCGTTGCCCAGTGACCAGATGATCACGCAGGGATGGTTCTTGTCCCGCTCGACGGTGCGCTGGATGCGGTCCAGGTAGGCCGGCTGCCACCGCGGGTCGTCGCTGGGGTTATTCCGCCAGTTCACCAGGCCGAAGCCGTGGGTCTGGTGATCGCACTCGCCGATCACCAGCAGCCCGTACTCGTCGCACAGCGCGAGGAACCGCGGGTCCGGCGGATAGTGGCTGGTCCGGACCGCGTTGATGTTGTGCTGCTTCATCAGGACGATGTCCGCCCGCATCGTGGCCTCATCCAGGCTGCGGCCGGTCTCGGGGTGCCACTCGTGCCGGTTCACGCCGCGGAACTGCACCGGGCGGCCGTTGAGCCTGATCTGCCCGTCCCGGACCTCGACGCGGCGGAACCCGAACCGGAAGCCGATGTCCCCGCCCGGGCCGGACAGGACCGCAGAGTACAGGCGGGGGTGTTCGTCCGACCAGGGCTCGGCGGCGGCCCGGTGCCCGGCACCGGGCGCGGCGCCGGCGATCCCGAGTTCGGGCACCGACAGCACCGCCGGCCCGTCGGCATCGACGCTGAGGATGCCGGTTCCGGTTCCGGCGTCGTAGTCGGCGTGGACGAAGAAGTCCCTGATCGCGCCCATCGGCTCGCTGATGACCGTCACGCCGCGGAAGATGCCGGACAGCCACCACATGTCCTGGTCCTCGAGGTAGGACCCGGCCGACCACTGGTGCACGCGCACCGCGAGGACGTTGTCCCCGGCGTGGACCAGGCCGGTGACGTCGAACTCGCGCATCAGCCTGCTGCCCTTGCTGTGCCCGGCGAGGACGCCGTTGACGAATACGGCGAAGCACGAGTCCACCCCGTCGAAGCGCAGCACGCTCGACCCGCCGAAGTCCCAGTCCGGCGGCAGCGTGAAGTGCCTGCGGTACTCGCCGGCCGGGTTGGCGTCGGGGACGTGCGGCGGGTCGACCGGGAAGGGGAAGACCACGTTGGTGTACGCGGGCGGGCTGTACCTGGGCGGGCCGGGGATGCCCGCCAGCTGCCACGACGAGGGCACCGCGATGTCATCGAACCCGGTGTCGTCGAAGTCCGGGGCCTCGAACCCCGCGGTCAGGTCGCCGCGGCCCGGGCAGAAGCGGAACTTCCACCGCCCGTCCAGGCTGACCCTGGCCCGCCCGCTGAGCTGCGATGCGCGCGCAGGGAGGTAGCCGTGCCCGGGACTGAACGACTCGACATAGCCCACGTCGCCTGGGTAGGTCCGGCCTGGCATGCGGGTGGCCCTCCTGCCGGTCGTGGTCAGACGCCCGTCACGGCCTGCGCCCGGCCGGATGCGACGGCCTCGCCCAGCGCGGCGTGATCGCGCTCGGTCTGATCCGCGTAGGTCTCGCCGAAGCCGGCGACGGCCTGGTCGAATTTCCCCGAGCCGCCCAGGTAGGCGGCGATCGCGAAGCGGTCGCCGGTACGGGCGTGGGCCCGGGCCAGCGTCCAGCCGCACAGCTCGCCGTAGGTCGCCATCACCGCGGGATCCATCTGCTCGATGGGCGCGGAGTACTTCCAGTCCCGCAGCTGGCGCAGGTAGTAGTCGGCCTGGGCGCCGTCGGCTCCGGTCACGCGCTGCCAGCCGAGGAAGATGTCGCTGGCCGCCTGCATCAGCCGCTGGCCGGACACCACCCGCTCGCCCTGGTTGTCATACCGGCTCTCCCCCGCGTAGGCGGCCAGGACCGAGCGCTGAGCCTGCTTGGCCTGCAGCAGCAGCGGCGCCAGGCCATCGTCGGCGCCCATCAGCAAGATCCACGCCTGGGTCCCGACGCTGCCCACCCCCACGACCTTCCGCGCCACCCGGGTCAGCCTGAACTGCCCGAGCAGATGCTGGCGGTCCGGGGGCAGGGTCCGCGCGTACTCGCTGACCAGCGAGCGGAGGGCGGCGTAACTCAGGTCAACGGCGAGCTCGGCCCCGAGTTCCTCGATCGGGACGATCAGCGGCGGATCGCTGATGATCTCGCGCTGGCCGCCGGCTACGCGGGTCAGCTTGGCGACCGCCTGAGTGCTGTCCCGGGTCCGGATCCGGGCCGCCACCGACTCGGACTTCCGCACCTCCCGCTTCTTCATCTGGGCCTTGAAGCGGGCGATGGTGTCCTCGACGTCGAGGCGGGAGTACCAGACCGCCAGGGTCGGCATGTCCGCGAACTCGCGCATCGCGCTGCGGTACCTCGCGACGGCAGCCACCGCGACACGCTGGGTCTGCGCGGCGGCGAAGCCGTTGTCCCTGCCCGCCACGACCAGGCTCGCCACCAGCCGCTTCACGTCCCATTCGAACGGCCCGGGCAGCGTCTCGTCGAAGTCGTTGATGTCGAAGACCAGGCGTCGCTCGGGTGAGCCGAACACGCCGAAGTTGGCCAGGTGCGCGTCTGCGCACAGCTGGGCGCGGAGCCCCGACGAGGGGGTGGCGGCCAGGTCGGCGGCCATCGGCAGGGCCGCACCGCGGTAGAACGTGAACGGCGAGACCAGCATCCGGCCGTGGCGCACCGGCACCAGCTCGGGGATCCGGGATCCGGCCTGGCCGAGCAGCAGGCCAATCGGATCACGCGACGCTGCCGGGTGAAATTCCCGGTGGGATTCGAGCGGGGCCCGACCCCGGGCCGCCTTCCCGTCCGTGACGCTCTGCTGGCGTCCGCTCATGGCCGCTGGTCGCGGACCTGGCGCTTGATCCGGCCCAGCATCGCGGCCATGCCGCGCAGCCGCAGCGGGCTCACCAGGTCCTGCAGGCCGAGCCGGCCGGAGAACTCGGCCGGCGTGGCCAGCACGTCGTCCGCGCCGAGCCCGTCCAGCCCGGCGTGCAGGATGGCGGCGAAACCACGGGTGGTCGGGGCTTCGGCCGGCGCCTCGAAGAACAGGTGCACGGCCTGGTCCGGCCCGACTTCCACCGCCAGGAACAGCGGCGTCTGGCACTCGGGCACGGGCTCGAGCAGGTCACGGTGCGCGGCGTAGCGCTCGGGCAGGGGCGGCAGCTCCTGGGAGAACTCCAGCAGGAGCTGCAGCCGGTCCTTGTCCGGCACGTCGTGGAAGTCGTCGACGATCTCCTGCAGCCGGGGGTGAAGGGTCTCGGTGGTCACGGGCTGTCCCCGCGGGTGATCGGCACCCGGACGCTGTTCCCCCACTCGGTCCACGAGCCGTCGTAGTTGCGCACGTGCGGGTAGCCGAGCAGGTGCTGGAGCACGAACCAGGTGTGGCTGGACCGCTCGCCGATGCGGCAGTAGACCACCACGTCGTCCTCGCGGCGCAGCCCGGCCTCGCCGGCATAGATGGCCTCGAGTTCGGCCCGGGTGCGGAAGGTGGCGTCCTCGGCGGCGGCGCGGGCCCAGGGGACGCTCCGCGCGCCGGGGATGTGGCCGCCGCGCAGGGCACCCTCTTGCGGGTAGTCGGGCATGTGCAGCAGCTCGCCGGTGTACTCGCCGGGCGACCGCACGTCGATCATCGGCTGGCTGAGATGCGCGAGGACCTGGTCCTTGAAGGCGCGGATCCGCTGGTCGTCGCGGTCGACGATCGGGTAGTCGGCGGCCGGCCGCTGCGGGGCCTCGGTGGTGACCGGGCGGCCCTCGGCGATCCACTTCGCCCGGCCGCCGTCCATCAGGCGCAGGTCTGGGTGGCCGAACAGGGAGCACACCCACAGCGCGTACGCGGCCCACCAGTTGTTCTTGTCGCCGTAGAGCACCAGCGTGGTATCCCGGCTGATCCCCTTCGCGGACATCAGCCTGGCGAAGCCGACCCCCTCGACGTAGTCGCGGGTGACCGGGTCGTTGAGTTCGGTATGCCAGTCGAGCTTGACCGCGCCCGGAATGTGGCCGGTCTCGTACAGCAGCACGTCCTCGTCGGACTCGGCCACCACCAGGCCGGGGTCGTCGAGGTGCGCGGCGACCCACTCGGTCGACACGATCATCTCCGGGTGAGCGTACTCCTGGAACTTAAGCGTGGAATCGTACGGCAGCGTCATGGTTACCTCCGCTCGTCGTTAAGCGTCATCGGGCATCCCACTACGCACTGTAACGCGGCGCCCCGGCGCCGCCTTCCCCGGGCACTCAGGCTCCCGGATGAGTTCGGCGAACGAGGTATCGGCGCCGCCGAACCCGAACACGTGGTTGAAGAAGAGGGCGCTGACGCCGAGCGCGGCGGCGAACGAGAGCACCACCGTGGCGGTCAGGATCAAGGGCGCCACCAGCGCCCGCAGCAGCAGCCCGAGGATGACGAACACCACCACCAGGATGAGCGGGATGATGAGGTTGCGGTCGCGCGCGGTCTCCGAACGCCTGGGCCTGGTACCGACAATGACGGCCGGCGGCTCACCGGGCATCCGGGAAGTCCCGGATGACGGTACCGATTTTCGCCGGTGGCGGACGGGCCGCTGACCAGGCGGCGATCTGCGCCCGGGCGCTGCAGCCGAGCTTGTCCATGATGTGCTGTACGTGGGTTTCCACGGTCCGGACCGAGATGACCAGGGTGGCCGCGATCTGGCCGTTGGACTGCCCCTGGGCCACCAGCACCGCCACGTCCTGCTCCCGGCGCGTCAGCTGGCCGGGACCCGCCCGGCTGGCGTCCGGCCTCGGCCGGGAAGACTCCCCCAAGGCGAACGCGATGGCCTCGGCCTGGTCCATCGCGCCGCCTTTCGCGAAGGCCGCCCGGTAGTCTGCGCCAGTCAAAGCCGCCCGGGCCGCCTGGAGCGCCGCGTCATGGTGCGCGCGGAGCGGACCCGCCGGCGTGGCCGGGATGGCCGCCCACTGCGTCTCGGCCGCCGCGGCCAGGGATACCGCGCGGATCGGCTCGCGGCGCGCCGCGGCGGCCCAGGCCAGCGCGTCGAGGCAGAGGACGACTCCCATCGCGTCATCCATGCAGCGGATGGTGCGCAGCGCCGCGCCCCCCAGCCGGTGAGCGCCTTCGGCATCGCCGCGCAGCAGCGCGGCGACCGCCAGGCCCCACTGCGCGTAGGCGTGGTACCAGACGTTGCCGCTGTCCTGGCATGCGCCCGCGCACCGGGTGAACCAGTCGGCGGCCGGCTCCGCTTCTCCGACGCACAAGTGGATGTAGCCGATCTGCGTCATCGCCAGCACCGCCCCCACCTGATGGCCGGCGTCACGGTGCAGCCGCAGCGCGGTCCGGGCCAGGGCGTGGCCCCGAGCGGCGTCGCCGTCGTAGTACAGATCCCAGCCGAGAAAACTCGATGCCCACGCCTCCGCGCTGACATCACCCGTCTGGCGGGCCCCGGACAGGGCGGCCTCGAGCAGCCTTCTGGCGGCGGGGATGTCGCCCTGGAACTGCGCGAGGAACCCGGCGGTCCACAGGACCCGGGGCCGGGCCGGCGAGCTCTGGTCGAGCCGGTCAAGCAGCGCGGCCAGGATACGGCGGCCCTCGGTCAGGTGCCCGTGGGTTTCCCAGTACCGCCATAGATCACAGGCCAGCTCCGCGCCAGCGTCCGCCTGCGCAGGCTCGGACAGGCAGAACTCCAGCGCGGCCCGCAGGTTCTCATGATCAGCATCCAGCGCGGCGATCCACTCGGCCCGCCCGGGCCCGAACGCCTCCTGCCGCGCGGCCAGCGCCGCATACCATCCCCGGTGCCGCAGCCGGAGCGCGCGCTCGTTGCCCCGGCCGCGCAACTTGGTCACGCCGAACTCGCGGATGGTGTCAAGCAGCCGGTACCGGGCCGTGCCCTCCCCCTCACGGAGCAGGATCGACTTGGCCACCAGCGCATCGACCAGGTCGGCGATCTGCCCGGCGGCGACCCGGCCCACCGCGCAGACGGCCTCGGCCGCACCCAGGTCAAACGACCCGGCGAACACCGACATCCGCCGCCACATAGCCTGCTCCCCGTCGGTCAGCAGGTCATAACTCCACTCCAGTGCGGCCTGCAACGTCCTGTGATGCGGCTGGCGAGCCGGCCCGCCGCCAGATAGCAGCTGGAACCGCGAGTCCAGCCGGGACAGGATCTGCCCCGGCGACAACGACCGCAGCCGCACCGCGGCCAACTCGACCGCGAGCGGGATCCCGTCCAGCGCCCGGCACACCCCCGCCACCGCCGCGCCGTTGCCGGCATCGACCGCGAACCCCGGCAGCACCGCCGCCCCCCGCCCCGCGAACAACCGCACCGCCTCATACCCCAGCAGTTCCTCCACCCCGGCCGGGCCGTCCTCAGCCGGCACCGTCATCGGCGGAACCGCGATCGTGACCTCCCCCGCCACCGCGAGCACGTGCCGGCTCGTCGCGATGATCCGAAGCCCCGGGCACCCCCGCAGCAGCGCATCCGTCATCACCGCGCACGCATCCGCCAGGTGCTCACACCCGTCCAGCACCAGCAGCACCTGCCGGGTCTGCAGGTGATCCGCCAGCGACGCCACCGCCCACCGGGCCGACTTATCCGAGAGCCCCAGCGACCGCGCCACCTCGCCCACCAGCAGCCCAGGATCCCGCAGCCCCGCCAGCTCCGCCAGCCACGCCCCATCCCGGAACGCCCGCCCCACCCCGGCCGCCACCTGCAGGGCCAGCCGCGTCTTGCCGATTCCCCCCGGCCCGGTCAGGGTGACCAGCCGCGCACCCGCCAGCGCGTCACGGACCCGGGCAAGCTCCGCCCGCCGCCCGACGAACTCGGTCAGCTCACCGCGCAGCCCGCCGGTCGACCTCCCAGCACCCATACCAGCACCTGGAACCCAGGCTAGGCCTCCCGGCCACGGCCGGCAACGGACACAACCATCCGGTCTTGGTGCCTACCGAGAGCACACGGCACCCCGCCCGCACAGCGCCAGGCCTTCAGTCCGCCGGACGTGGGCGACCAGAGCGGATCTCGCCTTGAACGCGACCGCGGTGTCTACCGGGATCGCGAGCGGGGGGGCCGCGCCTGGGACGAAGCTGAACTGGTAGGTGACGCAGCCGCCGGCGAAGGTGTACTGCGCCTACGAAGCTACGTCTGGGCACCGTCTGGCACCGAGCTCAGCACGGCCATAACGCGGGCCAGCGGGAACTGGGCGTTGTCGTTGACGCTGCGGACCAGGTCCGGGCCTGCCGCCTCGAACAGGCACAGGCACCGTTGCTCATCCGGCGCGTAGATGCGCTGTACATAGCGGATCCGGCCGCCGCGCTGGTTCTCCAGCCGGACGGCTTCGTCCAGGGCCCGGTGGACCGTGGCCAGCTGCCAGGGCGACAGGCCACGCAGGTCATGCTCGACCAGGAAGAGGCGACGGTCGCCCTCATCAGCCACAGGTCACCTCGACGACGGTCCGGAACGCGTGGCGCTAGCGTGTTACCGACAATGACGGCCCGCGGCCCGGCCGGCATCCGTGGAATCCTCGATGCCGGTACGGATTTTCCGGCGGCTTCCCAGCCACCATGCCGATAACAGCAGTTGTGGACTGTCTCGACGAGCAGCTGAGAGTGGAGCTCAACACATGGCGCGGCCCGCAGGAACCCACGCTAGCCCGGCACCGCCGCAGGCGCCTGCGGGGAAGCATGAGGTTTCATTCCGTGAGGCGCTGACCGATCCCCGGGTCCGGCTCGGCGTGGGCATCGCGACGCTGCTGGCCACGGCCGGTGCCGTGCGCCACGACCGCGTGGGCTCCGGGGAGGCCAGAGCCTTCCGGGCCGCCAACGGCCTGCCTGATGCGCTGTACCCGCCCGCCTGGGTCGTCATGCAGATGGGCGCCTTCGGTGCCGTGCCCGCGGCTGCCGCTACGGCGTGGCTGGCCGGAGACGGCGAGCTGGCGGGTCGGCTCCTCGTCGGCGGCGCTGGCGCCTGGGCGTTGTCGAAACTGGTCAAGCAGATAGTGCGCCGCCCCCGCCCGACCGCGCTGCTTCCGGGGACCCGCGGCCGTGGTCGGGACGCTGCCGGTCTCGGTTACCTGTCCGGGCACGCTGCCGTCGCCGTCGCCCTTGGCGCCGCCGCCCTGCCCCGGCTCGGCCCGGCGGGCCGGGCCCTCACCCTGACCGCCATTCCCCTGGTGGGGCTGACCCGTGTCTACGTCGGCGCCCATTTCCCGCTCGACATCGCGGGCGGAGCGGCGCTGGGACTCGCCGTTGACGCGGCGGCAGCCCTGGTCACGTCACGGCCCCGAACGCGGCCGGTGCGGTGCGCTACGCGGCGGAAGGCGCAGCAGGCCGACGGCAGCCGCTGAAATCCGTGCGGGTATCGGGGATTCCCCGGATGCCTTGCGGCGAGCCGGTCCGCATTCTTGATACCGGGGGCGCGCTCTGTATCGGCGCGACTGTGCCGTATCCGGCCGATTGGAGCCTGGCCATGGCCAACGTCACATCAACCCCGACCGCCCGGCTTGAGCAGAAGACAGCTGCCCGGACCGAGGACGCGGTCAAGATCTACGGGAAGGGCCAGACCGAGGTACGTGCGCTCGACGGCGTCTCGGTCGAGTTCGCCGCCGCCCGCTATACCGCCATCATGGGTCCGTCGGGCTCAGGTAAATCCACCTTGCTGCACTGCGTGGCAGGCCTGGACAGCCTCACGTCCGGCCGGGCCTTTATCGGCGACGTCGACCTGAGCACGCTCAATGACCAGCGGCTGACAATCCTGCGGCGGGACCGTGTCGGCTTCGTGTTCCAGGCCTACAACCTGGTGCCGACCATCAGCGCCGCGAAGAACATCACCCTCCCGCTGCTGCTCGCCGGGCGCAAGGGCGATCAGGCGTGGATCGACAAGGTCATCGAGATCACGGGAATAGGCGACCGGCTGGAGCACCGGCCCAGCGAGCTGTCCGGCGGCCAGCAGCAGCGGGTCGCGGTGGCCCGGGCGCTGGCCAGCCGCCCCGACATCATCTTCGCCGACGAGCCGACCGGCAACCTGGACTCGCGGGCGGGCACCGAGGTGCTTTCCTTCATGCGGCGAGCCGTGGACGAGATGCACCAGACCATCGTGATGGTCACTCATGACCCGCTGGCCGCCAGCTACGCCGACCGCATCGTCTTCCTGGCCGACGGACGGATCGTCGACGAGATGCACGAGCCGACCGCCGAACGGGTGCTCGAGCGGATGAAGCGCTTCGGGGAGTGAGCCGCGATGTTCAAAGTCGCCCTGGAAGGGCTGCTCAGACGGAAGCTACGGCTAGTCACCACGGCCCTCGCGGTGATACTCGGGGTCGCGTTCACGGCGGGCACGCTGGTGCTCACCGACACCATGAGTAACATCTTCAACGACCTGTCCGCCGGCGTCTACAAGGGCACCGACGCCGTCGTCCGCGCCAAGGCGGTCTTCAACGGGCCGATGAACATGGGCGAACAGCGGCCGCTGATCGACGCGTCCCTGATCCCGGGGTTGAGCCAGGGGCCAGGCGTCGCCGCCGCCCAGGGCAGCGTGCTGGGGTACACGCGGCTGATCGGCAAGGACGGCACGCCGATCGGCAACCCCGGGAGCGGCGCGCCCACGCTGGGCGGCAACTGGGGCGAGGTCCAGGCCCTCAACCCGTTCCATCTGGTGGCCGGGCATGCCCCGCAGGCACCCGACGAGGTCGTGATCGACAAGCAGAGCGCCAGGCTCGGCCACCTGGCCGTGGGCGACACCACGACGGTGATTGCGAACGGGCCGCCGCAGCGGGTGCGCATCGCGGGGATCGTGGGCTTCGGCACCGCCGACAGCCCGGCCGGCGCGTCCATCGTGCTGTTCACCACGCCGGTCGCGCAGCGGCTCGTCGCGGAACCCGGCAAGTTCAACTCGATCGGCTTCGTCGCCGACCGGGGCGTGTCCCAGCAGCAACTGGCCAGCAACCTGAAGCGCGCGCTGCCGCCAGGAACCGAGGCGCTGACCGGGGCGGCAGCCATCAAGGAACAACAGGACCAGTTCCAGAAGGCCCTGTCGGTATTCAGCAAGTTCTTCCTCATCTTCGCGGTCGTGGCCCTGGTGGTCGGCGCCTACATCATCCTGAACACGTTCGCCATCACCGTCGCCCAGCGCACCAGGGAGAACGGCCTGCTGCGGGCGCTGGGCGCCAGCCGGCGCCAGGTCCTCGCCTCGGTGCTCATCGAGGCCCTTGCGGTCGGCGTCATCGCCGCGTTGCTCGGGCTGGCCGCGGGAGTCGCGGTGGCCGCGGGCCTGAAGGCGCTCCTGTCCGCGTTCGGGCTCACCCTCCCCGGCGGGAGCCTGGTCCTGGGCGCCAGGACGGTCGTGGCCTCGCTGCTGATCGGGATCGGCGTCACCGTAGTGGCGGCGGTCTCGCCCGCGCGCAAGGCCGCCAAGGTGCCGCCCGTCGCGGCCATGCAGGAGGTGGCGGCCGGCAGCAGCGGCTACGGCTCCAAGCAGCGCATCGTGGTCGGGCTCACCATCCTGGCGCTGGGCGTCGCGGCGCTGTTCACCGGCCTGTTCGGCCACGTCTCCAGCGCCTTCCTGGTCGTCGGCACCGGCGTGCTGCTGGTCTTCCTCGGCGTGTCCGTGCTGGGCCGGACGATAGCGCTGCCGCTGAGCCGGATGATCGGCTCCCCGCTGCCCCGGCTGAAGGGCGTAACCGGCACCCTGGCCCGGGAGAACACCATGCGCAACCCCAAGCGCACCGCGGCCAGCGCGTCCGCGCTGATGATCGGGGTCGGCCTGATCGGGTTTATCTCGATTTTCGCCTCCTCCGCCAAGGCGTCGATCAACGCGACCGTCGACCGGTCATTCGCCGGGGACTTCGTGATCAACTCGGGCGCCGGGTCGTCGGGCGGCGGCGTCGACCCCGCGCTGGCCCAGCGGCTGAGCATGCTCCCGCAGGTAGCCGCGGCCACCGGGGAACGCCTCGGGTCCATGGTGATCCTCGGCCAGCCGTACATGATCGCGGCGATCGATCCTCGCACGGCCGGCCAGATCTTCAACGTCAGCTCGCTGCAGGGGTCGATCAGCGCCCTCGGCGCGGACGGCATCGCCGTCTATAAGGACGACGCCACCAAGAAACACCTCAAGCTCGGCGACCCCGTGTCCGTCGTGTTCCGCGACACCGGGCCGAAGACGCTGCGGGTGGCCCTCATCTACGGCGACAACCAGGCGGCGCCATCGGCCAATCCGGGCAGCAAGACCAGCTATTTCCTGGGCACCCCCGGTTACGACGCCAACTTCGCCGCCCCCCACTACGACAGCCAGGTGTTCGTGAAGAAGGCACCCGGCGTGACCACCGCGGCCGCGCTCGCCGCGGTCAAGAACCTGTCGGCCCAGTACGCGGTCGGCGCCACCGTCCAGGACCAGGCCGCCTACAAGGCGGAGCAGACCAAGCCGATCAACCAGATACTGGCGCTCATCTACACCCTGCTCGCCCTGGCGATCGTCATCGCGCTGCTCGGCATCGGCAACACGCTCGCGCTGTCGATCTTCGAACGCACCCGCGAGCTCGGCGTGATGCGCGCGGTGGGGATGACGCGCCGCCAGCTCCGCGGCACGATCCGCTGGGAGTCGGTGATCATCGCCTTGCAGGGCACGCTGCTCGGCCTGCTGGTCGGGGTGTTCTTCGGCTGGGCGCTCGTCCGGGCGCAGAAGAGCCAGGGCATCACCACATTCAGTGTCCCGTACCTGACCCTGCTCATCATGATCGCCCTGGCCGGCCTGGCCGGGGTGGCGGCGGCGATCCTGCCCAGCCGCCGGGCCGCCAAGCTGAATGTCCTGCGTGCCATCGTCACGGAATGAGGACACCCGGCTTCACCCTGGCAGCCTGTCAAACGTAGCCCATGCGCTGCAGCAGGCGCCAGGAGAGCCAGCCCGGCAGCACCGGCAGCCAGTAGGTGGCCAGCCGGTAGGTGAGCACCGCGGACACGGCCGGTCCCGGGGAGATGCCGACGCCGGTCAGGCCTGCGACCAGCAAGGCCTCGATGGCACCCAATCCGCCGGGGGTCGGCGAGGCGGCGGCGATGAGAGAGGAACCCATGTAGACCGCGCCTATCTGCGCGATGCTCGCTCCGCCCCCGAACGCCTCGACCGAGGCGGCCAGGCCACCGACATAGGCCAGCGTCACCAGGGCCGAGCCGCCGAACAGCAACGCGAGCTTGACCGGGCTCCGGCCCACCCGTCGCAGGCTGGCCAGGGAGGACCGCAGTCCCGGCAGCAGCTTTCTCGCCGCGAAGCGGCGACCCTGGCGGGTCGCCAGGACGATGCCGATGACGGCGGCCACGAGCGCGAGGATCACCAGCAGCTTGCTGCTCGACGGCAGCTTGAACGCCCGCGTCAGGCCGCGTCCCGCCCAGCTGAAGAAGATCACCAGCAGGACGGCGTGGACCAGCACTCCGGCGAGGGCGTTGACCCCGACGGCGGCAACGCCCGCTGACGGCTCGACGCCGGATTTCTGCAGGTAGCGGACATTGAGCGCCATGCCGCCGACGTTGGCCGGCGAAACCCGGTTGACGAAGGAGGAGGCACCCTGCGTGAGGACCGTGGGCCAGAACGGCAGCCGGACCGTTACGCTGCCCTGCAGCGAGATGGCACCGGCCAGGTAGGTCAGCACCGAAAAGGCGATGATGACGGGCAGCCACATCCAGTGCGCCGACTGCATGGCCCGCCAGCTGCTTCCGACGTTGGCCAGCTGGGGAAGCAGGTAGTAGAACGCGCCAGCCGCGGCGGCGATGGCCAGCAGGGTCCGGGGCCGCACGCGCTGCACCCGGGCCAGGTCCTGGGCGTCCTGCGCGCAGGCGGCGGCGGCCGCGGACCGGGTGCGGGCGAGCAGGCCGTCGTGACCGGCGACCGCGCGGCGGGTGGCGGCCGACAGGGCCAGCGGCTGCAGCAGTGGCACGGCCGGGGCTACTCCCTGGGCGCCGAGGACCTCGGCGGCGGCGGCCACGGCGCGGTCCTCGCCCGCCAGGGTGGCGAGCGAGGCGAGCAGTTCGGCCACGTCCAGGTCCATCTGCCGTGGGGTGGCGGCGAGCTCGGAGAAGCCGAAGTCGACGATCCTGGGCAGGCCGGCCGGGCTGACCATCACGTTCGCGGCCCGCAGCGACCGGTGCGCGATGCCGGCCCGGTGCAGCTTGTCCACCTGCGCCCACAGCCGCACGAGCAGGTCGCCGGTGACCTGGACCTGCTCCAGCGAGCTGCCGTCGACCCACTCCATGACGAGCAGCGCGGTGTCGTCACCCGCCCGGACGACACGGTCGACGGCGGGCACGAATACCCCGGCCCGTTCGGCCATGACCCCGACGAGGGCCTGATGCTCGACCGCGTGGAACAGCGACGCGGCGGGGCGGGTGTCGCCGACGTTGCGCAGCCGCACCGCCCGGTACGCCCGGTACAGCAGGTCGGCGTCGCGCTGGTCCGAGCCCAGGGCCTTGATGAACAGCCGCCGTCCGTCCGCCGCGACCGCCGCGAACTTCCTCGACCCCCTGGCCGTGACCTCGGCCGGGCGGACCGATTCCACCGCGATGCCCGCGCCGCACAAGGCGTCCGCGACCTCGTCCGGTCCCATCCGCCGGTCGGGCACGCCGAACGCGACCAGGACCGCGGCGCCCACCGTCACCCCGGTGGCGATCGCCAGGATCAGTTCCATCGGCAGCACCGTGCCAGTCAGCAGCCGCGCCGCGGCGACCAGGAGCAGCGTGAGCCACGCGGCCCGGCGCCACGGCCGGCTCAGCCACGGCGCGGCGGCCACGACCACGGCCGCCGCGGACGCGATCAGCGCCGGGCCGGGGAACGCGGCGCCGGCCAGCCAGGAGCCGCGCGCGAGGTTGCGCGTGAGCGCGTCCGGGTGCTGGCCGCCGAACAGCGAGAAGATCCCGATCGCGATGGCGGCGGCCGCGGCCGCCGCCAAGGCCAGCCCGGCCAGCAGCCGGAACCGGCGGCTGCGGAGCGCGGCGGCGACCACCACGGCCGCCGCAGCCAGGCACGCCACCTGCACGAGGCCGATCGTGACCCGGCGAGCCGGGCCGAGGCCGTCAACCACTGGCGCGGCGGGGCCGAGCAGCCAGCGCAACGCCGCCGCCGAGGCCGTGAGCGAGCAACCGAGCAGGACGCTCCCCGAGATCAGCCGGATCACGTCTCCCGGGTGACGGTAGCGGGAGGACGACCCGAGGGGTCCCGCCGAGACGGCGACCGAAGGGCTGCTCATAGCCGGTCGGCCGGCCGGACGGTATCCGGGACGGACGGACGGGCCGAACGACCCGGCCGAGGCGCACTCTGGCGGCGCTGGAGCCGGCTCACCACGAGCGCGGCCAGCAGCGCGCACGATGTCCCGAGGAGAATCCCGGCGACGGCATCAGACAGCCAGTGGGCGCCGAGGTAGGCCCGCGAGAGTCCCATCAGGACCGAGAAACCCGCGGCGACCGCGCCCCACGCCACCCGCTGGCGCCCGGGCGGCACCAGCGCGATGACGGCGGCGACGACGGTCACCGAGGCGGCAATCGAGTGCCCGGAGGGAAACGAGGCACCGCTCGTGGTCACCAGCGCCCCGGGCGGCCTGGCCCGGTCATAGATTCCCTTAAGCGCGCCGATCAGGATCTCCGACAGCACCACGGCCCCGGCGAACGCGGCCAGCTGCCACCACCTGCGGCGCAGGGCGAGGAAGCCGGCGATGCCGATCCGGACTGGAAGCGTGACGTAGACCAGCCCCAGCACGTTGAGGACCTTGGCGACCGCCGTGACCGGCGCCGACCGGCCGGAGATCATCAGCCGCAGCCACGCGTCGTCCAGGCGCTGAATGTGGGCCAGCAGGCCGTGGTCGGCGACCGCGGCGAACACCGCCGCGGTGAGCGCCAGCACCACCACGGTGAGCGCCAGCACCGCCGCGCTGACGGCCGTGCCCCGCTCCGGCGCGGCCAGCAGCTCCTGCCCTTCCGTACGGCTTACCCGGGACATGCCGCCCCCCGCCCGCACAGCGCCAGGCTCTCCTTGTCCCGGACGTAGTTGACCAGGGTGGCCCGGGGGATGAAGGCCACCGCGCGGCGGACGCCGGCCGCCAGCAGCGGGGACGCGCCGGGCGCGAAGTCGAGCTGATAGCTCACGCAGCCGCCGGGGAAGGTGTAGAAGCGCAGGCCGGCGAACTGGTCGCCCGGGCGTGCCGCGCGGTCGAACCGCCGCGTTCCCGGCTCGTCGGACGGTGCCTGCCGGGCGCCGGAGAGGTCGCAGGCCGCGGCGAGGGTGACGGTGACGGCCGGGGTCCCGATCGGATCGGAGTTCAGCGAGAACCTGGCGTGCCCGCTGACGATATCGGCGCCGCCGGTCTGCCAGCCCGACGGGAGCGCGGAAACGCAGGGCAGCTGCGCGGCCGACGGGACCGCCTGAGCGGCCAGGATCATCGCGTGGCCGGTGCCGCACCGCGGCGGGTTCGCCCCGACGTCCTCGGCGGGGAGGAAGGCGCGGGCGCTGACGACGACGGCGATCGCGGTGCTGCCCAGGATCGCGACGGCCAGGCCGACCCGGCGGATGCTCCAGCGCTGCAGCACGATCGGCTTGCGCGGCGGAGCCAGGGCGCGGAACGTGCCCAGCAGGTCACGCGGGTCCCGCTTCATGAACGCGCGCAGCTGGGTCGGGCTGGCGACCCCGCGGGTGGCGGCGAACGCCTCACTGAGCTCGGCCGGGGTGAAGTAGGCCAGCGCCCGCCGGTAGACCCGTTCCGGGTCGGTGCGCACGGCCAGGACGAGCATCATGTTGCCCAGGTCGACCGCCTGCCGCCACGGCGAAGGGCGCACCTGGACGAAGGCCACGTCGATCAGCAGCAGCTCCCCGGCGCGGACCATCAGGTTGCCCGGCTTGATGTCCCGGTGGGCGACGCCCGCGTCCCATAGCGTGCGGATCAGCGTCAGTCCCTGGTCGATCAGCCCGTCGTCGACGTGGGCCTCGCCGATCTCGACCGCGCCGGCGAAATACTCGGTGACCAGCATGTACTCGCGCTCGGGGGTGATCTCCACGATGCCGTACGGCCTGGCCGTGCGGACCCCGATGTCCTGCAGCAGCCGCAGGGCGTAGTCCTCGTACGTGACCAGGCGGCGCACGGTCTTGAAGGAAGACTCGTCTTCCAGGGAGCCGTAGAGGATGGTCCGCCACAGCTTGTACCAGCGGTCGGCGCGCACGTGGCTCTTGGTGTACAGCTTGGCGAACACGTACTGGTCCGGGTCTGAATCGACCTGGAGCCGCAGCGGCGTCGAGCCGGCCGAGGATTCCAGGCCGACGGGCTTGATCTCGGCCACGGTCAGCCCGAGCTGGTCGCGGGTGGCCTGCCGGATCGCCTCACCCCGGCGGCCGCTGACATCGACATGGGCGGTCCGGCCCCGGCGGTACACGACGGGGAACACCTCGTTCGGGGTGAAGTAACGGAACGCCGTGACCGTTACCGCGACCCCGAGCGCGACGCCGAAGAGCACGTCGTCGGGGTGATCGACGGCCAGGTACAGCCGGGCCAGGCAGAAGACGGCGAGCACCACGGCCACGGCGGTCTTGGCGTAGGCGCGCGGGCGGCCGGGCACCACCAGGCCGTACACCGCGCCCATGAGGAAGATCGTGAGCACGAGGACCGGCGGGGACGGCGCCGAGTACCCGCCCCAGCTGTCGATGATGGACACGCCGTACGGACGCGGCCGGGACAGGCCGAAGTAGATCCACTGCCCGACTATCACCAGGAAGAAGAGGCTGCCCACGAAGACCAGCAGGTGCCGCCAGCGCCGGAAGATCATCATCAGCGCGACCACCGAGAGCCCCACCACGGTGGCCCCCCAGGCGGAGCCGGCCTCCTTGATCCCGCTGGCGAGGCTGGTCAGCCAGGGCGTCCGGGCGTCCGCGAACAGGCGCAGCAGCCTGGTGTTGGCCCGGTCGTCGAGCCGGAGCCACGCGGTGCGCTGGGAAATCAGGAAGGCGCAGGTCACGATCACGACAGCCAGCAGCAGCCACGCCGTGGTCGTGACCCGGAACGGATGCGGCAGGGGCGGCGGCGCACCGGTCGGACGCCGCCGGCGGGCGGTGCGCTGGGCCGGGGCGCTCTCCGGCGGGGCGGCCTGCGTTACGGTGCGCTCTTCGTTCTCGCTCACTGCGCACCCAGCTCCCTGGGATCAACCGGCCCAGGCCTCGTGAAATCCGGTGTCGACCCCCGTATGTAGGGAATCCTCCCATCATGCGCTTGCCGGTCCGCGTTGACTAGTGATCCGCTGACACGGCTGGACCGGACGGCCGTCGCATCGCCGCGATCGTCCCCGCCAACGTGGCGGCGGCCGGGGCAGCCGCGATCGAAGCCCTCGGGGACGCCGACGACCTCGCGGTCGCAGAGATAGCCCTGGCCGAACAGGAAACTGACCACCGGCGCACCTACAGCCTCGATGAGATCGATGCCGAGCTAGGTGAGAACTAGCCTGAGGCGTGGCTGCCTACACGATTGAGCGCATCATCTACCGCGTCGAGCAGCAGCAAGTCCTGGTAATCGTGGTCGAAATCGGGCATCGGAGCAGCGTCTACGGACGCCGGTAAAGCTTTGCGACGCTACGGCGAGCGGCGGCGGAGCTTGACCCGGTAGGAGTAGTGCTCGGGGTCGAAGTAGCTGATCGCGAGCTCGACGGGGGTGTCCTCGGCGTCGAAGTACAGGCGGTCGATCCGCAGCAGCGGCTCACCGGTGTCGTAGCCCAGGTGCCGGGCGGCGAACGCGGGCGCGCCCGCCGCGCTGACGCTCTGCTCCGCGGCGGCGATGGATCCGCTTATCCGCGCGTCGATCAGCCCGATGACCGTCACCCGGCTGCGCCGGCCCGCCTCGGACAGCTCGCCGGCCCCGGCCAGCAGCTGCCCGATCCGCGGCGGCAGGTAGACCGAGGTGTAGCAGAACGGGACGTCGGCGTGCCGCCGGACCAGCGTCACGGTGAAGATCTCGTCGGAGGGAAGCCGGAGCCGGCTGGCGGTCTCGACGTCGACCTTGCGCTGCAGCGGGCTGACGACCTGGCACTCGGTGTCCAGCGACAACGCCATCAGCTCCTCCACGGAGCCGAAGTGGTTGACATACCTGTCTTGCTCGGCGACCGGGTAGGTGCCCCGGCCGGCCACCCGGTAGATGATCCCCTCCGACACCAGGTCCTGCATCGCCCGCCGGACGGTCTGCCTGCTGACCGAGTAACTGGCCGCCAGCTGCTCCTCGGTGGGCAGCTGGCGGCCGTCGGCGTAGTCGCCGTTACGGATCGCGTCCCGGATCTGGGCGGCCAGGGTCCGGTAGGCGACGGGACGCAGCTCCATGTCCCGAGCGTACGCCGCGGATTGACGTGAGCCGTACTTTTGTGACTAAATGGCCGTACATATTTCTCATTAAGTCGGCCAACTCCCGGAGCGCGGCTGCGGCGTGGCCAGAGGGAAGCGGCCGGAGGGAAGGGATCGGGTCCTATGACGTCGGTGGCCGTGACGCTGGCCCGGTGGGCCGCGCGGCTCGAGCCGGCGCCGGACGACCTGGAGCTGGCGGACCGGTCCCTGCGGGACACGGTGGCGGTCACGCTCGCCGCCCGCGACCACCGGGTCACCCGGCTGGCCGCGGGGCTGCCCGAGGGCGCGCGGTGGGCCGTCGCCGGGCACGTCCTGGACTTCGACGACCTGCACATGCCGTCGACCACGCACGTCAGCGCGGTCTGCGTGCCGACGGCCCTGGCCACCGGCGGCGGGCCGCGCGCCTACCTGGCCGCGGCGGGGGTGATGGCGCGGCTGGGCACGGCGCTGGGCTGGCGGCACTATTCGGCCGGCTGGCACGCGACCTGCACGGCCGGGGCTCCGGCCAGCGCCGCCGGAGCGGCCGTCGCGCTGGGACTGCCCGCCGAGAAGATCGCGGTGGCCATGGCGCTGGCCGTGCCCGCCGCCGGCGGGGTCCAGCGCGCCTTCGGCACCGACGCCAAGTCGCTGCAGGTCGGCTTCGCCGTCGAGGCGGGGATCCGGGCGGCCCGGCTGGCGGCCGCGGGCGCGCAGGCCGACCCCGCCGCCCTGGATGCGTGGCTGGAGCTGGTGGGCGGCGAGCAGGCAGTGGTGGACCCGTTCGGCCCCATCATTCCGAACGGGCTGGCGATCAAGCTCTACCCGTGCTGCTATGCCCTGCAGCGGCCGATCAGCGCCCTGTCCGAACTAGCAGGGTCCGAGCACACTGGACTGGACCCCGCCCGGGTCCGCCGGATCGTGCTGCGCACCCCGGAGGCCACGGTGCTGCCGCTGATCCATCACCGGCCGGACTCCGGTCTGCAGGGCAAGTTCAGCCTGGAGTACGCGGCGGCGGTCGCGCTGCTCGATGAGTATCCCGGGTTCGGCAGCTTCACCGACGCCGCGGTCCGCCGGGACGCCGCCCGGCGGCTGGCCGGCCTGGTCGAGACCAAGCTCGACCCCGGCGGCAGCTGGCTGCTCGACGGCGAGTTGGAGGCCGAGATCCACCTGGGCGACGGGACGGTGCTGCGGGCCAGCCAGCAGTTCCCGCCGGGGTCCCCGGCGCGGCCGCCCACGGCAGCCCAGCTACAGGCCAAACTGGCCGACTGCGTGCGCGGCCTTGACACCGACCCAGGGTCTTGGGCGTGGGAGAACGGGGCCGACGTGCTGCGGCGGTTCCTCACGGAAGGCGAGCAGGCATGGATGAGCTGAACGAGGACGAGCGGGCTATGGTGGAATGGTGGAGCTCGTCCGCGACTTCGTCAACCGCGAGGTCAAGCCGGTCGTGCGCGAGCTCGAGCACGCCAACACCTACCCGGACACGCTCATCGAGCAGATGAAGCAGCTGGGCATCTTCGGCCTGGCCATCGGTGAGCCGTGGGGGGACGCCCAGGTCAGCACGTCCTGCTACGCGCGGATCACCGAGGAGCTGGCGCGCGGGTGGATGAGCCTGGCCGGGGCGATGGGCGGCCACACAGTGGTGGCCAAGCTGCTGCAGGCGTTCGGTACCGAGGAGCAGAAGCGCGCCTACCTGCCGCGGATGGCCACCGGCGAGCTGCGGGCCACGATGGCGCTGACCGAGCCGGGCGGCGGGTCCGACCTGCAGGCGCTGCGGACCTCGGCCCGCCGTGTGAAGGGGGATGGGCCAGGGGGGACGGGGGGCGGGAGCCCCCCGTGCGCGGAGAGGGTGGGTGGGGCGTCCTACGTCATCAACGGGTCCAAGACCTGGATCACCAACGCCCGCCGCTCCGGGCTGACCGCGCTGCTGTGCAAGACCGACCCGGCGGCCCGGCCCGCGCACGCCGGCATCAGCATCATCCTGGCCGAGCCGGGCCCCGGCTTCACCGTCTCCCGCGACCTGCCCAAGCTCGGCTACAAGGGCGTCGAGAGCTGCGAGCTCGCCTTCGAGGACTACCGGGTCCCCGATTCGGCGCTGCTGGGCGAGCGCGAGGGCGAGGGGTTCGCGCAGATGATGCGCGGCCTGGAGACCGGCCGGATCCAGGTCGCCTCCCGCGCGCTCGGCGTGGGCCAGGCCGCGCTGGACGACTCGCTGCGCTACGCCCAGCAGCGGGAGGCGTTCGGCCAGCCGATCTGGAAGCACCAGTCCATCGGCAACTACCTCGCCGACATGGCGACCAAGCTCACCGCGGCCCGCCAGCTCGTCCTGTACGCCGCGCGGTGCTACGACTCCGGGCGGCGCGCGGACCTGGAGGCCGGCATGGCCAAGCTGTTCGCCTCGGAGACCGCGATGGAGATCGCGCTGGACGCGATGCGCATCCACGGCGGCTACGGGTACTCCACCGAGTTCGACGTGGAACGCTACTTCCGCGACGCGCCGCTGATGATCGTCGGCGAGGGCACCAACGAGATCCAGCGCAACGTCATCGCCCGCCAGCTCATCCAGCGTCACCCGGCCGGCTCGTGACCGGCCCGCCCGCCCCGGGCCCGCCCTTGGCCGGGATCACGGTCGTCGCCCTGGAGCAGGCGGTCGCGGTCCCGTTCGCCACCCGGCAGCTGGCCGACCTGGGCGCCCGGGTGATCAAGATCGAGCGGCCCGGCGGCGGCGACTTCGCCCGCGGCTACGACCGTTCGGTGCTCGGCCAGGCCAGCTACTTCGTCTGGCTGAACCGGGGCAAGGAATCGGTGGAGCTGGACGTCAAGAGCCCCGCGGGCGCCGAGGCGCTGGCCGCGCTGCTGGCCGGGGCCGACGTGTTCGTGCAGAACCTCGGGCCCGGCGCGGCCGGGCGGCTGGGCCTGGGCGCCGGGGAGCTGCTCGCCCGGCACCCGCGGCTGATCTGCTGCTCGGTCTCCGGCTACGGCCCGGACGGCCCCTACGCCGGCAAGAAGGCCTACGACCTGCTGGTGCAGTGCGAGGCCGGGCTGCTGTCGGTCACCGGCACCCCGGAGGCGCCGTGCAAGGCCGGGATCTCGGTGGCCGACATCGCGGCCGGCATGTACGCCTACAGCGGGGTGCTGACCGCGCTGTACGAGCGGGAGCGCACCGGCCGCGGCGCCAGCTTCGAGGTGTCCCTGCTGGACGCGCTGGGCGAGTGGATGAGCCAGCCGTACTACTACACGGTCTACGGCGGGCAGGAGCCCCGGCGCACCGGCGCCCGGCACGCGTCCATCTCGCCGTACGGCCCCTACCTGGACGGGCAGGTGTTCCTCGGCCTGCAGAACGAGCGCGAGTGGGCCGTGCTGTGCGAGCGGGTGCTGGGCCGGCCGGACCTGGTCGCCGACGAGCGGTTCGCCACCAACCCGGACCGGGTCGCCCACGACGGCGAGCTGACCGCGATCATCGAGGCCACGCTGGCCGGGCTGACCCCGGACGAGGTGGCGGCCCGGCTGGACGCGGCCGGCATCGCCAGCGCCCGGCTGCGCACCCCGGCGGAGTTCGCCGCCCACCCGCAGCTGGCGGCCAGGGACCGGTGGCGCGAGGTGGCCACCCCGGGCGGCCCGGTCCGGGCGCTGCTCCCGCCGGTGACCGTGCCCGGCCGCGAGGCGGCCATGGGCGCCGTCCCGGCGCTGGGCGAGCACACCGACTCCGTCCTAGCCGAATTCCTACCTGGGAAGACACCGTGATGACGGAGGTACGCGAGGTCACCGAGCTGATCACGCCCGGCCCGGCCGAAGCGCTGGCCGGGCTGCTCGGCGTGCCGCTCCCCGGGCCTGACCTCCCGCTGCTGTGGCACTGGGTGTACCTGCTTGACCGGCCGCCCCAGGCCATCCTCGGCCGGGACGGGCACCCGGCCCGCGGCGGGATACCGGTGCCGCCCGGCCCCGGCCTGCGCCGCATGTTCGCCGGCGGCCGGGCCTGGCGCCACGGCCCGCTCCGGATCGGGGCGCAGGCCACCCGCCGGACCTGGCAGGCCAGCTCGGCGGTCAAGCCGGGCCGGTCCGGCCCGCTGCACTTCGTCACCGTGCGCACCGAGATCAGCCAGGGCGGCCAGGTCGTCGTGACCGAGGAGCAGGACCTCGTCTACCGTGAGCCAGCCCCGGCGACTCCGGCCGCCCTGGGGCCGGCCGCACCTGGTTCACCGCCGGCCGCGGCCGCCGCGCCGGCCGGTGACGCCGGGCGGCCGGTCGAGGTGAACCCGGTCCTGCTGTTCCGGTTCTCCGCGCTGACCTATAACGCGCACCGCATCCACTACGACCGGGACTACGCCCGCGGCGAGGGCTACCCGGACCTGGTCGTGCACGGCCCGCTGCAGGCCCTGCTGATGGCCGAACTAGCCCGGCGCGAGGCAGCCCTCCCGGCCGCCTGCGAATACTCCTACCGCCTGGTCGCCCCGCTGTTCGACGGCCAGGGCCTCCTGGTGTACGCCGCCGCGGAGGACGGCGCGGTCCGGGTCACGGTCCGCGACGGCGCGGACCGCACCACGGCGACCGGCGTCATCAGCGCAAGGCCTGCACGCGGGTAATCAGGGATTGCGTCGTCAATCCCGCGATGTCGTTACCGTGACGTACCGGACGGCGACCACGTAGCGGCGCCACTCATTATATCAATCGTGATATCCTTTATACATTGGCCGATATCTTGGGGTTGACCGATGAGCAGAACCGTGATTGACCTCGACGACGACCTGGTCACCGAGGTCGCCCGGGCGCTTGGCACCCGCACGAAAAAGGAGACGGTCAACACGGCACTGCGGGAGGTGCTGGAGAACCGGCGCCGGGCGATGGCCCTGACCCGACTGCGCGAGGCGACCGAGGACGGCGCCTTTGACCTAGCGCTGCTGGCGGACAAGGGGAACTACCGCCGGTGACCGCGGCGCAGTTCCTGATCGACACGAGTGCGCTCGCCAGGCTCCTGCGCCCCGGCGCGGAGTCCTTCGGATGGGATCAGGCTGCCGCCGCGGGCCTGATCGCCGTGTGCCCCATCACCGAGCTGGAGTTCTTCTACAGCGCGCGTTCACCGGCTGATCGCGAGCACGGCCTGGAGAACCTGCGGTCCCTGTTCGGCTGGGTGCCGATGCACGCCCGGGCTTTCGCCCGGGCGTGGGACGTCCAGGGCGGACTGACCGCCAAGGGACAGCACCGGAGCGCAGGCCCGGTGGACCTGGTCGTCGCCGCGACCGCGGAACTGCACTGCCTGACCCTGCTGCACCACGACCGCGACTTCGACGTCATCGCGCAGGTCACCGGGCAGCCCCTGCGCTGGTACGGATCGGATTGAAGGACCCGGGAGCCCCGGTCAGAGCGTGGCGTCCAGCCATTCCGCGAAGGTCGGGCCGGCCAGCGTGGCGTCCGGGCCGGGCAGCAGGGCGCCGCTGGAGTTGAGCGCGTCGTCCTGGTCCGCCGGGTTGCTGACCGCCTCGATCTTCACCTGCTCGCCGCGCCGGGCGGCGAGCAGCGCGGCCATGTCCGCGAGGTATTCCTCGCGCGGGCCGGCGATCTCGGCCACCGGCGCCCCCTCCGGCGACACCGCCAGGGCGGCGAGCGCTTCGGCCACGGTCCTGGCCGCGACCAGCTGGGTGCGCATCCTGGGCAGGTAGCACACGTCACCCTGCCGCCCCCACTCCATCAGCACCTCGACGAACTCGTGGAACTGGGCCGCGCGCAGGATCCGCGCCGGGACCGGGCCGGCCAGCGCGGCCCGCTCGTGCGCGACCTTGGCGGCGCCGTAGCCGGCGGTGAACTTGCCGGCGCCGATGATGGACACCACCACCATCCGCCGCAGGCCGGCCCGCGACCCCGCCTCCTGCAGGTTCCTGGCCGCCGTGGTGAAGAATTCCGTCGCCGCGGCCTGCTCAGGCGACGGCCCGGTGGCCGTGTCGATGACGGCTTCCACGCCGTCCAGTGCCGCGGCGAGCCCTTCCCCGGTGATCACGTCCACGCCGTTCGAGCGGGATATCGCCACCACCTCGTGCCCGGTCTCGGTGAGCACGTCGACGACGTGCCGCCCGACCCGTCCGGTCGCCCCCGCAACTGCGATCCTCGCCATGTCCTATCTCCTTCAGAGCGTGTCTTGTCACTGCTCTGACGGATCGCGGCGGGCAGAATGTGACGCGCCTGCCCTGGTGGACGGGAATGCCGGATGAAACAGTGTGGCGGGATGAAGGAGGCCAGATGAGCAACGTCGTGGTCGTCGGTGCCGGGCTGGCGGGGCTGGCCGCCGCCCGGCGGCTCGTCGCGCTCGGGCACGAGGTGACCGTGGTGGAGGCCCGCGAGCGCGTGGGCGGGCGTACCGAGGGCCTGGTGCTGGCGGACGGCACGCCGCTCGAGCTCGGCGGGCAGTGGCTCGGCGAGGGGCACAACCGGATGCACGAGCTGGTCGGCGAGCTGGGGCTGTCGACGTTCCGTACCTGGAACGACGAGGGACTGCTGCTGCTCGACCTGCAGGGCAGGCGGTCGAGGATGAAGCCGCACAAGGGCGCCGTCCCGCGCATCTCGCCCTTCGCCGTCGCGGACCTCGCCCAGGGCCTGCTGCGCTTCACCCGGCTCGCCGCGCGCACCGACCTGCAGCGGCCGTGGCTCACCCCGGGCGCCGAGGTGCTCGACGGGCAGACGTGGGAGAGCTGGATCCGCCGCAACCTGCGCACCAGGGCCGGGCGCGCCTACTTCCACGTCGCCTGCGAGGCCGTGTGGGCCGCCGAGGCCAGCGACGTGTCGCTGCTGCACGCCCTGTTCTACGCGCATTCCAACGCCGACCTGGAGACGCTCATCGCGGTCGACCGGGGAGCGCAGCAGGACCGGGTGGCCGGCGGATCGGTCCGGGTAGCCGAGGCGATGGCCGACGCGCTGGGCGAGCGGGTCGTCCTGGGCCGCCCGGTGCGCCGGATCCAGCACGACGGCAACGGGGTCCGCGTCATCGCCCGCGATGGCTCGGAATACCCCGGGGACGCGGCCGTGGTGACGCTTCCCCCGGCGCTCGCCGGCCGGCTGGAGTACGACCCTCCGCTGCCATCCTGGCGCGATCAGCTCACCCAGCGGACGCCGGCCGGCTCGGTCATCAAGACGTACGCCATCTACCCCGAGCCGTTCTGGCGCTCCGGCGGGCTCAACGGGCAGGCCGCCTCGGACACCGGGCCGGTGAAGGTAACCTTCGACAACTCGCCGCCGTCCGGCACGCCCGGCGTCCTGATGGGTTTCCTGGAGGGCAAGCAGGCGCGCATGTGGGCGCGCCGCAGCCAGGCTGAACGGCAGGAGGCGGTGATCGGCTGCTTCGTCCGCTACTTCGGCCAGGCGGCAGCACGCCCCGGGCAGTACATCGAGCGTGACTGGATGGCCGAGGAATTCACCCGCGGCTGCTACGGCGCGCACTTCGCCCCGGGCGTCTGGACGTCCTACGGCGAGGCGTGGCGCGCACCGATCGGGCGCATCCACTGGGCCGGCGCCGAGTGCGCGCCCCAGTGGAACGGCTACATGGAAGGCGCCGTCCGCAGCGGTGAAGCCACCGCGGACACGGTCGCCGCCCTCTGAACGGCCTGCCTCAGCCGCTGTCCATCAGCATCGAGCCGATGTCGAATTTAGGGAAGCCGAGGAACTGATGCATGACGTCGACCACGCGCTGCAGCCGTGCCTTGTCCACGCTTCCGGCCGGCCCGGTACTAACCGGGTAGCTGTCCAGGGCCATGACGGCCGCGGTTTCCGCGGATACCCCGAACGGGGCCGGCATGTTCGTCATGGCCTCCTCGGCGGCGGCGCGGCTGGCGTCCGCGACCCGCTGGCCCTCCTCCAGCGCCTGGTAGAACGCGGCCAGTGTGCGCGGGTACTTCGCCGCCCACTTCTTGGTGACTACATAACCCTCGACCGGAAAGCTCGTAGTCGCGCCCTGATCCAGGTCAGCTAGCGGCACGCCGCCCTGGGCCTCCTCCGTTCCGCTGGCGAATGGCTCCGGCAGCACCGCCGCACTGACGGCGCCTGACTGGAGTTCGGGGGGCATCTCGGTGAACGGGATGCTGGCGAAGTGCACGCTTCGGGGGGATATCCCGTGCTCGGTCAGGACCGACGCGGTCAGCAGGTACAGAATGTTGTTCGGCGCGTTGATCGCCACCGTCTGGCTCTTGAGGCCGGCCAGGGTCGTGACCGGCGAGCCCGGCAGCGTGTATATGCCCTGAGTACCCGGCTCCATCACGGACCCCTCCGCGAAGATATCCAGGTCGGCCCGGCCCTGCTGCTGCGCCTGGATATAGGAGACGTAGTTGCCGCCGGTGATGTCGTACGCGCCCGCCACCTGATCGGCGATCGCGGTCTCGCTGCTGGTGACGGCGGTGAAGTTGACCGTCAGCCCCTGCGCCTTGAACAGGCCCTTATCAAGCGCGACGAAGAATCCCGCCGAATCGACGGCCGGAACCACGGCGACGGTCAGGACCGGCTTTTCTACCCGGGACGCATTCGACGCGCCCCCGCCGCTCGAGCAGCCCACGGCCAGCGCCAGCGCCACGACCGCGACCAGTAGCGCCCTGCCGCGCACATACCTGGTTCCCATCGCGCCAACCCTTTCCCGCGCGCCGGGGGCCGTTCACGGGGCCGGTACGTTGCCACTCGCTTCGGAGCGGCAGGTATGCCAGGCCAGCCGCAGTCCCGTATTCCGTCGGCAGCATAAAACAGGAGAACTGGCTCATTCAGGCGGATTATCAGAAATTGCAGTTAATAAATCATAAAATGCGGCGGACGGTGTTGCCGCAAGGAAAGCACATTAAAGGGATGAGAACCGCCTATAGTGAAGCACGAGATAGGCGGGAACACCGCGCGCTCATCCGCGTTCACGGCGACGGGCGGGCTCAAGCCCCCGCGTCAGGGTGACGGCGAGCCAGATCGCCACGGCGGCCAGCGGCAGCTCGACCAGGACCGCCTCGCCGACGGCCAGCGCGCGGTCGAGGCCGGGCGATGAGGTGCACACGTCGAACCAGGCGTCGGCGACCAGCAAGGCGGCGCCGGCCGCGGCCGCCAGGCCGGCCCGGGCGCTGCCCCGGCGGAGCAGCACCGCGGTGGCCAGCGCCGCGACGGCCTCGGCGAGGTCCAGGCCCATCCAGGCGATCGACCAGTTCGGCACGCGCGCGCTGGCCGGCAGGGTGACCCCGAGCATCGCGCACCACGGCAGCAGGAAGGCGCCGACGGTCAGGGCCGCCAGCCTGGCCCGGCGGGCGAGCACGCGGGGCCGCCCGGCATCCGGGCGGGTGGCCGGCGGAGGTTCACATGCGGGCGGGAGTTCAGCTGCGAGCGGAGGTTCACATGCGGGCAGGAGTTCAGCTGCGGGCAGGAGTTCACATGTCTGCATGGCCACCACGGTAGAGTTGCAGAGAAAATTCTGCAAACTATTTCCTGCATAAATTTCCCTGCATAAATTTCTCTGCATGATGGTACGCTGCTCCGGTGAGCATGACTCCGCGCCGGGTGACCGGCGACGCCCGGCGGTGGAAGGCGCTGTCGCATCCGCTGCGCCAGGACATCCTGCGGCACCTGGGCGAGCACGAGGCCGCCACCTCGACGACCATCGCGGAGGCACTGGGACAGAACACCGGCACCACCAGCTACCACCTGCGGGTCCTTGCCGACGCCGGGATCATCGAGGAGGTCACGGAGCGCGCGCACGGACGGGAGAGATGGTGGCGGACCGTCCCCACCGACCTGCGCGAGCCGGACTACGACACCCTCAGCCCGCAGGACCGGGCGGCGCTGGACGAGTGGCGGGCCGGCCAGATCCCCGGCGAGGTCGCCCTGGTGAACCGCTTCATCCGGGACGTCCGCCGGCACGGCCGGTGGGCCAAGGCGTCCCGGGCCAGCGGCTACTACACCGCCGGGGACCTGGACGCCCTGTTCGACGACTACCACGCGCTGCTCGCCAAGCACGGGCACACCGCCAGAAACGCCCCGCCCGGGGCGCGGCTGATGCAGCTGCGGATGTTCTACATTCCCGACGAACCCGCCGAGCAGGAGCCCTAGGGCAGGTCAGCGGGCGGCCTGCACGCGGGCGATCAGGTGCAGCAGGGCGGTGGCCACGGCCGGCTTGGACGGCGCCTTCCGGCCGGCCGCGTCGATGACGTAGACGTCGGTCCCGGTCACGGTGGCCGTCGTGTCGTTGACGGTGGCGGGAAGACCGGTGGCGGTCAGCGTCTGCACGGCGCGGAACGCCGGGAGCCGGCCGAGGTGCGTCTTCTTCAGGGACTGCGTGGTCAGCTTCGCCGTGCCGCCGCCGAACGGGGCGGTGACCGACCGGCACCGCACGGTGAACGCGTACAGCTGCCGGTAGAACGAGGCCGCCTGGCCGGAGCTGGCGAACTGGAAGACCGTCTGCTGGTAAGCCCCCAGCCCCACCTTGTTGACGATGCTGCCCGCGGTGGCGGTCTCGCCGAACCCGGTCCGCGGGAGGCCGTTGAGAATGTACCGCTTGCAGCTGAAGGTGGCCAGGCGGAACTTGGCCGGGGCGTGCTCGAGACTGCGCCCCGAGTTGTAGGTGCCCGACTTCACGATCTTGTAGCCGGACGGGAAGGACGAGGGCGGCAGCAGCGCGGACGCCAGCTGCGTCCCGGTGAGCTGGACCGCCGGGGCCGCCTGGGCCGCGGGCCCGAGCAGCAGGCCGGCCAGGACTGCTCCGGCACCGGCGATGGCGCGCAAGGACATCGTGACACCCCGTTTCGGCGCGGCTCGCTCCGCCAGGCCCTCCGGCGCTTCCCCCGCGCGGTGCCAACATCGTAGGGGTGCCGCGGGCCGGCGCACGGCATGTCCACGCAATCGTGACGTACCGGACTAGGGTCAGGTGAGACAGGACCTGGCGGGCGGCGGGAAGGGTGACCAGATGACGGACGCGAGCCCGAAGGTGACCCACGCGGCGGCCGCTCGCATCCTGGCCGAACGGGATCCGGTCATCGCCCGGCTGCTCGCCGAGACCGGGCCGCCCCGGTTCAGCCGCCCGGCCGAGACGCCCTTCGCCGCCCTGGTCCGGGCCATCGTCTACCAGCAGCTGGCGGGGCGCGCGGCGGCCGCCATCCACGGCCGGCTGATCGCCGCGCTCGGCGGCGACGCGCAGCCCGGGCCGCTGATGGCGCTGTCCGACGAGGCGCTGCGGGCGGCCGGGCTGTCCAGGAACAAGATGGCCTCGCTGCGCGACCTGGCGGCCAAAGTGCTCGACGGGACGGTGGTGCTGTCCCCGCGCGGCCTGGCCCGGGAGGGCGACGACGAGATCGTCGCGCGGCTGTCGGCGGTGCGCGGCATCGGCCCCTGGACGGCCGAGATGTTCCTGCTCTTCCAGCTGCGCCGCCTGGACGTCTGGCCGGTCGGCGACCTCGGCGTCCGCCACGGCTACGGCCTGGCCTGGCAGGTCCCTGAGCCGACCGCGCGCGAGCTGCGGCCGCTCGGCGACCCGTTCCGGCCCTACCGGTCGGTGGCGGCCTGGTACTGCTGGCGGGCCGCCGAACTGTACGCCGACGCGGCCGCGAGCGCGCTCACCGGAGGCTAGGACTTTCTGGTCAGGGCCAGGGCGAGCCAGATCGCGGCGGCGGCCAGCGGCAGCTCGACCAGGACCGCCTCGGCGAAATCGAGTCCCATCCAGGCCAGCGACCAGTCCGGCACGCGCGTGCTGGCGGGCAGCGTCATCCCGAGCACGACGCACCACGGCAGCAGGAATGCCCCCGCGGCCAGGGCCACCAGCCTGCCCAGGCGATGGTGCCGGATACCGGGGCACACCGGGTACACCGGGCCCGCGGGGCGCCGGGCGCCACGTCACAAGAGGTGACCATTCCGTTCCCGCGGCTGAGCCGATCTCCTGAAGGACACGGTCAACACGGCGCTGCGCGAGGTGCTGGAGAACCGGCGCCG
>WNGH01000219.1_pt1 | contig 45245 bp, 43 predicted proteins | sample 5400631 | NCBI WGS metagenome assembly WNGH01 (sample SAMN13153373, study PRJNA577476) | soil metagenome | isolation source: 115 cm soil or saprolite under Garry oak tree replicate 1 | place: USA:California | collected 2016-06-15 | reverse complement strand
CTGGGTCGACCGGACCCCGTACGACGCCGCCCGGCACGGTGGCGCCAAGCGACTCGAACTCGGCCGAAAGGAGGTGGCCTGAAAACAGCCCTGCAGCGCCCATGAGAGGCGGGTGGGTTGACACAGAAGGTGTCACGTCCCGCCCTCGTGCCCGCTCAGGCCGCGTGGGCCCTCAGGCCACCGCCCCGGCGGGCTCCCCCGCACCGGAGAGGCCCTCCTGGCGGTGGAAGTCCTTGGCCTGCACCATCACGACCGACACCACCGCGCCGGCGAACGCCACGATCGCCCCGATCACGAAGATGTCGTTCAGCCCGCCCACGAAGGCCGTACGGGCCAGCTCGGCCACGCGCGCCCGAACCGGCCCGGGCAGCTTCGCCAGCACCTGCGAGAGCGACCCGGAGGACACCGCCTGCCCGATGGCCCCGGCCTGCCGTGCGGCGGGCGTGCCGGCCAGGCCGGCCGTCATGGCGGACTGGACGTGGCTCTGGAAGATCGCGCCGAGCGCGGCGATGCCGGTGGCGATCCCGACCTGCCGGAACGTGTTGTTCACGCCGGCGGCCATCCCGGCCTGCCGCCCCGGGGCCACGGCCACCGCGGTCGAGGCCAGGGGCGCGTTGACCAGGCCCACGCCGGCGCCCGCCAGCACGAACCCGGCCAGCAGGGCCGTCCACGTCGACCCCGGGGTCAGCCCGCTCATCAGCAGCAGCCCCACGCCGATGAGCACCAGTCCCGCCCCCATCAGCAGCCGCACCGGGAGGACCGAGGACAGCCGTCCGGCGATCGGCGCGAACACGAAGATGAGGATGGACACCGGCATCAGTCGGAGGCCGGCACCGAGGGCGGAGAATCCCAGCACGTTCTGCAGGTACAGCGTGAGGTACAGGAACATCGCGAACATCGAGGCCGAGATGGCGAACGCCACCAGCTGGGCGCCCGTGAACGCCGGGATCCGGAACAGCCGGAGGTCGACCATGGACCGTTCGCTCCGGGCCTGGATCAGCAGGAACACGCCCATCAGTACCGCCGCGCCCACGAGGAACGCCAGGATCGGCGCGCTGGTCCACCCCTTGCTGTTCCCGCGGAGCAACGCGTAGACCAGCAGCCCGAGCGAGGCCGACAGGGTGACCAGCCCCGGCCAGTCGATCCGCCGGTTCCCGGGGTCCTTCGACTCGGTCAGCCGGACGATCGAGACCGCGGCGGCCACCAGCCCGATGGGCACGTTGATGAAGAAGATCCATCGCCACCCCGCGGACGTGGTCAGGGCCCCGCCCACCAGCGGTCCGATGGCCACGGCCAGGCCGGTGGTAGCACCCCAGATGCCGAACGCGGTGCCGCGTTCCTTCGGGGAAAAGGCGTGGTTGATCAGGGCCAGCGAGGTGGAGAACATGATCGCGCCGCCGATCCCCTGGACCCCCCGGAACACGATCAGGACCTCCGAGGACGGCGCCAGCCCGCAGGCCAGCGACGACAGCGAGAACAGGGCCAGCCCCATGATGAAGATCCGCTTGCGCCCCACGATGTCCGAGAGCGCGCCGGCGTTCAGGACCAGTACGGCCAGGGCCAGCGCGTAGGCGTCGATGACCCACTGGAGGTCGGTGAAGGTGGCGTGGAGGTCGTGCCGGATCGTGGGCAGCGCCACGTTCACCACCGTGATGTCCAGCAGCAGCATGAAGATGGAGACGCACACCAGGCCGAGGGTCCACCAGCGGTGGGCCTCGCCCGCCGCCTGTACACCACCGGGGCCGCCGAAGCCGGGGTGGGTGTCGGTTCGCGCCATGTCGGATCTCCGCCGCCGTCGCCCGACGTGGAGGCCGTCCCCGATCGGCGCCGACGACGGGATCGAGCCTACCGGAGAGACGCTACCGCGTGGTTCGAGGGTGGAGCAGGCCGAACAGGAGGCTGTCGGTGAGGGCCTGCCAGGAGGCCTCGATGACGTCCTCCGACACGCCCGCCGTGGTCCACTCCTTCTCGCCGTCGGAGGAGTCGATCAGGACGCGCACCGTCGCCGCGGTCCCCTCCTTCCCGTCCAGCACCCGGACGCGGTAGTCGGTCAGGGTGACGTCGTCGAGCTCGGGGTAGTCGCGGCCCAGGGCCTGGCGGAGGGCATTGTCCAGGGCGCTGACGGGCCCGCGCCCCTCCGCCGTGGCGATGTGTCGCCGGCCGGCGACGCGGACCTTCACCGTGGCCTCGGCCAGGGGCCGCTCGCTGCGGCGGCCGTCGACATGCGCGCGGAACGCCTCGACCTCGAAGAACGGCTGGCACCATCCGTCCAGCCGCCGCATCAGCAGCTCGAGCGAGGCGTCCGCCGCCTCGAACGCGTAGCCAGCCGCCTCCATCTCCTTCAGCGTGGACACCAGCCGGGACGTGGTGGCCGGCGCGAGCTCCAGGCCGAACTCGCGGGCCTTCAGCTCCACGGTGGAGCGGCCGCCCAGATCCGAGACCGCCACGCCACGCCGGTTCCCCACCACCTCGGGAGGGATGTGCTCGTAGGCGGCGGCCAGCCTGGCCACGGCGGAGGTGTGGAGGCCGGCCTTGTGGGTGAAGGCGTGGCGCCCCACGAACGGCTGATGGCCGTCGGGGGGCACGTTGGCCACCTCGGCCACGTAGTGGGAGAGCTCCGCCAGCCGCCCGATGGAACCCGGCGGCAGGCACTCCACGCCCAGCTTCAGCGCCAGGTTCGCCGCGACGACCACCAGGTCCGCGTTGCCGCAGCGCTCCCCGTAGCCGTTCACCGTGCCCTGCACCTGCAGGACGCCGGCCCCCACGGCGGCCAGCGAGCTGGCCACGGCGCACCCGGCGTCGTCGTGCACGTGGATGCCAAGCGGGACGGCGGTCTGCCCGCGGACGTCCCGCACCGCAGCCTCGATGGCACCCGGGAGCGTGCCGCCGTTCGTGTCGCACAGGACCAGGCGCTCGGCGCCGGCGTCCTCCGCGGCACGCAGCACGGCAAGCGCGAACCCGCGGTCGGCGGCGTGCCCGTCGAAGAAGTGCTCGGCGTCGAAGAAGACCCGCCGGTCCCGCGCGACCAGGAACGCGATGGACTCCCCGACCATGGCCACCGCCTGGTCCGTCGTGGTGCGAAGGGCCGCCCTGACGTGCAGGTCCCAGGACTTGCCCACCAGGCACGCCACCTCGGTCTCCGATTCCAGCAGGTCCCGGAGGGCCGGGCTGTCCTCGGCCCGCTCGCCCGCCCGCCGGGTCATCCCGAACGCCGTCAGCGTGGCGTGGCGAAGCGGCTCCCGGGCGGCCACCTGGAAGAACTCGGTGTCCCTGGGGTTCGCTCCCGGCCATCCGCCCTCCACGAACGGGAATCCCAGCTCGTCCAGGAGGTGCAGGATCCGGAGGCGGTCCTCGATGGTGTACGCGAGCCCGGCCCGCTGGGCGCCGTCGCGCAGCGTGGTGTCGTACAGCTCGACCCGGTGGGTCTCACCGGGAAGGGTGTCACCGGTCACCGGTCACCGGGTGGCGCCTTCCACCACCAGGTCGCCGACCTCGGACGTGGTGAACCCCATGTGCCCCGCTCGCATGGAGGCCATCTTCGAGGCGGCGAACCGGATCCCCACGTCGACCCGCGCGGCGGCATCCAGCTCGCCCAGGGCGTCTAGCAGCAACCGGAGCGCGCCGATCGCGGCCAGCGGATTGATGGTCCCCCGCCCGGCCTGGTCCGGCGCCGTCCCCCCGATGGGCTCGAACATCGAGATGCCCTCCGGGTTGAGGTTGGCCCCCGCCGCCACGCCCATGCCGCCCTGGAGCACGGCGGCCAGGTCCGTGAGGATGTCCCCGAACATGTTGTCGGTGACCACCACGTCGAACCGGCCGGGGTCCTCCAACAGGTAGACGCAGGCCGCGTCCACGTGGCAGTAGGCCATCCGAACGTCCGGGTACTCCGCCGCAACGGCACCGAACGTGCGGCCCCACAGATCCCCCGCGTAGTTCAGGACGTTGGTCTTGTGCACGAGCGTGACGTGGCGTCGCCGCCCCGCCGCCCGCGATGTGTCGAACGCGAACCGCACGCAGCGCTCCACCCCGCGCCGCGTGTTCACGCTCTGCTGGAGCGCCACCTCCTCCCCGGTGCCCTTCCGTTCGAACCGGCCCGCCCCCGCGTACAGGCCCTCGGAGTTCTCCCGGACGAACACCATGTCGATGTCGTCGGGCTGCACCGTAGCAAGGGGCAGTGACACTCCCGGAAGGGCCTGGACCGGACGGAGGTTGACGTACTGGTCGAGCTCGAACCGGATCCGGAGCAGGACCTGTCGTTCCAGCACGCCGGACGGCACCTCCGGATGGCCGATCGCGCCGAGGTAGATCGCGTCCACGCGGCGAAGCTCCTCCAGCACGGAGTCGGGGAGGGTCTCGCCGGTGCGCAGGTATCGCTCGCCGCCGAGGTCGTACGTGATCAGCTCCGCGTCGAAACCGTCCCACACGGCATTGAGCACCTTCAGCCCCTCGGCGATCACCTCCGGTCCCGTGCCATCGCCCGGGATCACGGCGATCCGGTGTGCGGTCGAGGCGGCCGTCGGCGCGACAGTCGAGACGGCCGCGGGTGCGGCCGTGGTTCGACCCATCAATCGAGCCGCCAGTCCGCCTGGGGCGGCTCGGACGCGGGGACTCCCACGCGGACCGCCCCACTGGCCGAGAGTTGGCCCTTGACCCACGGCATCAGCCCGCCGGCGTCCAGGATCTCCCGCATGAACCCGGGCAGCAGAGTGGCAGGATACGAGAGGCCGCGGCTCACGTTCTCGACCACCCCCCGGTCGAGGTCCACGCGGAACTGGTCGCCGGGCTGCGCACCGCCCGAGACCCCCGGACACTCGACCACCGGCAGCCCTACGTTGATCGCGTTGCGGAAGAAGATCCGCGCCAGCGACTCGGCGACCACGCAGGCCACCCCGGCGCCGCGGATGGCCAGCGGGGCGTGCTCGCGCGATGACCCGCCACCGAAGTTCCGGCCCGCCACGATGACGTCGCCCGGGCGGACCCGAGCGGCGAACGACCGGTCGAGGTCCTCCATGCAGTGAGTGGCCAGCTCGTCCGGGTCCGTGCTGGTCAGGTAGCGGGCCGGGATGATCACGTCGGTGTCGACGTTGTCGCCGTAGACGTGGGCCGAGCCCTCGATCATGGCGAGCGCGGCCATCACCCCACCACCTCGACGCCGACGGACGCCAGCGGGAGCGGCTCCACCCCGACCTCGTCCGGATGCGCGATGCGGCCCATGACCGCGGTGGCCGCGGCGACCGCCGGGTTCGCCAGGTACACCCGGGCCTCCCGGTGCCCCATCCGGCCAACGTAGTTCCGGTTCGAGGTGGACACGCACACCTCGCCCGGCCCCAGCACCCCCATATGGCCGCCCAGGCAGGCCCCGCACGTTGGCGTGGACACCGTAGCGCCCGCCTCAGCGAAGACCTGGAGCAGCCCTTCGGCATTCGCCTGCAACCAGATCTCCTGCGTGGCCGGGATGACCATCAGGCGGACCCGCGGGTCGGCCCGCCGCCCGCGCATCACATGCGCCGCGATGCGAAGGTCCTCGATCTTCGCGTTCGTGCAGGAGCCGATGAAGACCTGGTCCACGAGGACGCGCTCCACGCTGGACAGAGGCTGCGCCCTCGACGGGAGCGACGGGAGCGCGACCTGCGGCTCGAGCGTAGAGACGTCGACCTCGTGGACCGCCGCGTAGGAGGCGTCCGGGTCCGAGGCGTGGAGCTGGAAGGGGGTGAATCGCCCGGTCGCCTCATGGCGGGACCTGACGTAGGCCAGTGTGACCTCGTCGGGCGCGATGATGCCCGACTTGGCCCCGGCCTCGATGGCCATGTTCGTCAACGTGAAACGGGAGTCCTGGGACAGGTGGGCCAGGGCCGGCCCGGTGTGCTCCATGGCCTGGTAGCAGCAGCCGTCGTCGCCCACCCGCGCGATGACGTGGAGGATGACGTCCTTGCCCACCACCCACGGCCCCGGCCGGCCCGTGTGGCGGAACAGCACCGATTCCGGGACCCGGAGCCAGGTCCTCCCGGTGGCCAGCACCGCGGCGAGGTCGGTCGACCCGACGCCGGTGGAGAACGCCCCGACCGCGCCGTAGGTGCAGGAATGGGAGTCCGCGCCGATGATGACTTGCCCCGGCAGGGCGAGCGCCTGCTCGGGAAGCAGGATGTGCTCGATCCCGCCCCGGCCCAGCTCGAAGTAGTGCTCGATCCCCTGCTCGCGCGCGAACTCGCGCATCGTGGTGGCCAGCCGGGCGCTGGCGATGTCCTTGGCCGGCACGAAGTGCGACGGGACCAGCGCGATCCTGGAAGGGTCCCACACCCGGTCCAGCTCCAGCTCACGGAACCGGGCGATGGCCACGGGCGCCGTGACGTCGTTGGCCATGGCCAGGTCGACGTCCGCCATGACCAGGTCGCCCGGGCGGACCGACGGGAGCCCGGCCGCGCGGGCCAGGATCTTCTCGGTGACGGTCATGGCGACCGCGGCGGTCACGACGGCACCGCCGCCTCCCGGGCCCGGTCGCCCGCCGCCACCGCCCGGTTCAGGGCCGACAGGTAGGCGCGCGCCGAGGCCTCCACCACGTCCACGGACAGCCCGCGCCCGGTGAAGCGCCCACCCTCGACGTCGATCTGGACGACCACGTCGCCGAGGGCGTCGCTCCCGCCGGTGACCGACGAGACGGTGAACTGGACCAGGCGGGCGTCGATCCCGGCAGCCCGCTGGATCGCCCCGAACGCCGCGTCGATCATCCCGTCGCCCATGGCGGAGTCCTCGAGCCGCTCGCCGGCCGGGGCCGAACGCAACCGCACGGTTGCAGTCGGCGACAGGTGCGTTCCCCCGGCCACCTGCAGCGACTCCAGAACGAAGGCGTCCTCGGCGGCCTGGCCCAGCTCGTCGGCCACGATGGCGGCGAGGTCGGGGTCGGTCAGCCGGATCTTGCGGTCGGCCAGGTCCTTGAACCGGGCGAACGCGCGGTCCAGGTGCTCGCGGTCGAGGTCGAACCCCAGGCGGGCCACGGCGTCGGCGAACGCGTGGCGGCCGGAGTGCTTGCCCAGCACGATCTGGCTCCCCTCGAGCCCGATCTCGACCGGGTCCATGATCTCGTAGGTGGCCCGGTTCGAGAGCATCCCGTGCTGGTGGATGCCGGACTCGTGGGCGAACGCGTTCGCCCCCACCACGGCCTTGTTCGGCTGGACCGGGTACCCGGTCAGCATCGACACCAGCCGCGACGTCCGCATGATCTCGCGAAGCTCCAGCCCGTGCCGCAGGCCCACCGCCGCGCCCCGGGTAGCCACGATCATGGCCACCTCCTCCAGCGAGCAGTTCCCCGCCCGCTCCCCGATCCCGTTCACCGCCACCTCGACCTGCCGCGCCCCGGCGAAAACGCCGGCCATCGAGTTGGCCACGGCCAGGCCCAGGTCGTTGTGGCAGTGCACCGAGACCACGACCTCGTCCGGGACCGCGTCGCGCACCGTCCGGACCATCTCGGCGAACTCGTGCGGCAGCGCGTAGCCGACCGTGTCGGGGACGTTGACGGTGGTCGCCCCCTCCTCCACCGCCGCGGCGAGCACCTCCAGGAGGAAGGCCAGTTCGGTCCGGGTCGCGTCCTGTGCGGAGAACTCGACGTCCTCGGTGTAGCCGCGGGCCCGCCGCACGCTGGCCCGTGTCGCCGCCACCACGTCCGCCCGCGACATCCGCAGCATCGAGTCCATGTGCACGTCGCTCGTGGAGATGAACACGTGCAGCCGGGCCCGCTCGGCGTCCCGGATGGCCTCCCACCCCCGGTCGATGTCCGCCTCGGCCGTCCGGCACAGGGCGGCGATCACGGAGCCCTTCACCGTACCGGCGATCCTCCGGACCGCCTCGAACTCGCCGGGCGACGAGGCCGGGAACCCCGCCTCGATGACGGCCACGCCCAGCCGGGCCAGCTGCTCGGCGATCTCGAGCTTCTCCGGGGTGGTCAGGGCGATGCCGGGGGCCTGCTCCCCGTCGCGGAGCGTGGTGTCGAGGATGCGTACGCCGTCAGGCATCGGGGGCGGCCTCCCCGGTCATCCCGGCGGACCCGGAGCCGCCGCCGAGCCACGGCATCATGGCCCGAAGCCGCGCACCGACCTCCTCGATCTGATGCCCCCGCTCCGCGCGCCGACGCGCCTCGAACCGCGGGAACCCCGCCTTCGCCTCCAGCACCCATTCCCTGGCGAACGTGCCGTCGCGAACCTCGGCCAGCAGCCGGCCCATCTCGGCGCACACGCGCTCATCGACCACCCTGGGCCCGCGGGTGAGGTCCCCGTACTCGGCCGTGTCGGAGACCGAGTACCGCATGCGCGACAGGCCTCCCTCGTAGATCAGGTCGATGATGAGCTTCAGCTCGTGGAGGCACTCGAAGTAGGCGATCTCGGGCTGGTACCCCGCGTCCACCAGCGTCTCGAACCCGGCCTTGATCAGCGCGGTGACGCCGCCGCACAGCACGGCCTGCTCCCCGAACAGGTCGGTCTCGGTCTCCTCCGCGAACGTCGTCTCGATGACCCCGGCCCGGGCGCAGCCGATCCCCGCCGCATAGGCCAGCGCGCGCGTACGCCCCGTGCCGGTGGCGTCGCGCTCCACCGCGAGCAGCCCCGGCGTCCCCGCTCCCTCCACGTACGTCCGGCGGACCAGATGGCCCGGCGACTTGGGGGCCACCATGGCCAGGTCCAGGCCCTCGGCCGGGCGGATCTGGTTGAAGTGCACGTTGAAGCCGTGGGCGAACAGGAGCAGGTTCCCGGGCCACAGGCCGGGGGCCACGTCACGCTCGTACACGGCGGGCTGGGTCGTGTCCGGCAGCAGCATCATGACCACGTCCGCCTCGGCGGCGGCGTCGGCCGTGGTGCGCACCCGCAGCCCCGCCTCCTCGGCCGCGGGCCATGACTTGGAGTCCTCGCGCAGCCCCACCCGCACGTCCAGGCCGGAGTCCTGCAGGTTCAGGGCGTGCGCGTGCCCCTGGCTCCCGTACCCCAGGACCGCAATGCGCTGGCCCTCCAGGGCCGACGGGTCGGCGTCACGCTCGTAGTAGATGGTCGCCATGTCTTTCGAACCTCCTCGCTCGCCGCTCGAACATTCAGCGCTGCGCTGCGGCCAGCCGGGGCCCCCGCTGGGCGCGTTCCCTGATCCCGCCGTCCCCCCGCCCCAGCGCCACCAGCCCGGTGCGGGCCAGCTCCACGATGCCGAACCCCCCCAGCAACTCGCGGAGCGCCTCCAGCTTGTCGGGCGTCCCGGTGGCCTCGACCGACAGCGTCCGGTGGGTCACGTCGACCACCCGGGCCCGGAAGATCTGGGCGATCTCGATGACCCGGGCCCGGTCGTCGCCGTCCGCCGCCACCTTGAACAGCGCGAGCTCGCGTTCCACCGCCTGCCCCGGCTCCAGCTCCACCACCTTGATCACGTTGATCAGGCGGTTCAGCTGCTTGACCACCTGCTCCAGTGGCTTGCGGTCCACCGCCACCACGATGGTCATGCGGGACAGGCCGGGCTCCTCCGTGGTCCCCACGGCCAGGGAGTGGATGTTGAACCCGCGGGCCGCGAACAGCCCGGCCACCCGGGCCAGGACCCCGGGCCGGTCCTCCACCAGGACGGAGAGCGTGTGCTGGCTCATGCGATCGGTGCCTCCGCCGGGTCAAGGACGTGCGGCGCCTCAGCAGGGCCCAGGATGATGTCGTCGTTCGACGCACCCGCCGGGACCATGGGGAACACGTTCTCGGTGGGGTCGCAGCGGAAGTCGATCACCACGCAGCGATCCTGGACGGACAGGGCCTTGTCGATGACGGCGTCGACCTCCTCGGGCGACTCGGCCCGCAGCCCGATGGCGCCGTACGCCTCGGCCAGGCGGACGTAGTCGGGCACGTCCTGGGTCAACGAGACCTGCGAGAGCCGGCGGTCGTAGAACAGCTCCTGCCACTGCCGGACCATCCCCAGGAAGCCGTTGTTGATGATGGCCACCGTGATCGGGATGTCCTCCACGGCGGCCGTGGCCAGCTCCTGGGCGGTCATCTGGAAGCACCCGTCGCCGTCGATGGCCACCACCCGGTCGTACGGCCGCCCCACCTTCGCGCCGAGGGCCGCCGGCACGGCGAACCCCATGGTCCCCAGCCCGCCCGAGTTGATCCAGGACCGGGGCCGCTCGAACTTCCAGTGCTGCGAGGCCCACATCTGGTGCTGCCCCACACCGGACACCACCACGGCCTCGCCGCGGGTGGCCTCGTGCAGGCGCTCCACCACGAACTGGGGCTTGATCGGCCCGTCATCGTCCTGCGCGTACCGGTAGGGAAACGCGCGCCGCCACTCGTCGAGCTGCCCCAGCCACGCGGAGCGGTCCGGCACGCCACCGGCCGCCTCCTGCTGGCGCTCCATTTCCGCGGCCAGCCGGCCCGTGACGTCCTTCACGTCGCCCACGATGGGGACGTCGGCCCGCCGGTTCTTCCCGATCTCGGCCGGATCGATGTCGACGTGGATCACCTTCGCGTGCGGCGCGAACGTGGAGAGCTGCCCGGTGACCCGGTCGTCGAACCGCGCCGCCAGCGTGATCAGCAGGTCGGACCGCTGCATGGCGGTGACCGCGGTGTACGAGCCGTGCATGCCCGGCATGCCCAGCGACAGCGGGTGCGAGTCGGGGAACGCGCCCCGGGCCATCAGGGTGGTCGCCACGGGGAGCCGCCCCGACGTGGCCAGCCGGTGCAGCTCGTCCCAGGCGGCGGCCTTCAGGATGCCGCCGCCCGCGTAGATCACCGGGCGCTCGGCCTCCAGGATCAGCCGGGCCGCCTCCCGGATCTGCCGCTCGTTCCCGCGGGTGGTGGGGCGGTAGCCGGGGAGGTCCAGGCCGTCCGCGGGCCGCCACTCGACGGAGGCCAGCAGGACGTCCTTGGGGATGTCCACCAGCACCGGGCCCGGCCGTCCCGTCGCGGCGATGTGGAACGCCTCCCGGACCACCCGGGCGATGTCTGCGGCGTCGGTCACCAGGTAGTTGTGCTTGGTCACCGGCAGCGTGATGCCGGTGATGTCGGCTTCCTGGAACGCGTCGTTGCCGACCACGGCTGTCGGGACCTGCCCGGTGATGGCCACCACCGGCACCGAGTCCATCTTGGCGTCGGCCAGCGCGGTCACCAGGTTGCACCCGCCGGGACCGGACGTGGCCATGCACACCCCGACCCGCCCCGTGGCGTGGGCGTACCCCTCGGCGGCGTGGCCGGCACCCTGCTCGTGCCGGGTCAGGATGTGGCGGATCGGCGAGTCCAGCAGCGGGTCGTACGCGGGGAGGATGGCCCCGCCCGGGATCCCGAACACCACCTCGACGCCCTCGGCCTCCAGCGAGCGGATGAGCGCCTGCGCGCCCGTGACCGTGGTCAAGGCCTGGCCTCCACCGGGCCGGATGGCACGCGCTCCGTGGACAGGCCGAATCTCGACGCCAGCATGCGGCAGGCCCGCTCGAACTCCCACGGCGTCCAGTCCCGCCGGCGGATCTGGAACCCGCCGTCGCCCTCCGGGTCGAAGCCGCCCTCCAGGTACACGGCCTGCTCGGAGAAGAACCGGCCGAACTCCTCCCAGGCGTCGCCCTCCGGCAGGTCCAGCCGGACCTGCCCGGGGCCCTCCCACAGGGCCGCGCCGATCACCGTCCCGTTCCTGCTGAACTCGTATCGCATGTGCTCCTCCTTTCGGGTCTGGTGGCTGCTGGGTGGGCGAGTGCCCGGAAAAACGAACGACCCCTCGCGTGCGCGAAGGGTCGTGGGCGCGGACGGCGGGCCTGAGCGGCCCCGCCCGCGCCTAGGTAATAAGTACGAGGGCCAGGAACGTGCTCGAAACAGTCCTCGGGTCGGTCGACATGTTGGGGGCGGACTCTACCGGGGAATCCCGGTTTGTCAAGTTCCATGCTTTCGGCGCGGAATCACCCTCGCCATTCCCGCGAGCGGGAGATAGGGTCGGGCGGCGCGCTGCGGCCCGACGGCGCGGCCCACGGCGAAGGAGGGAACGTCGATGCGCCGGACGCGACGACCATTCCTGCTCGTGGTGACACTGGCGGCCCTGGTGTCGTTCGTCGCGGCGTCGCCCGTCGCAGCGAAGCCTCAGGCGGCACCGCGGTCGGGTCCCGGGACCCTCGACCCCTCGTTCGGCGACCAGGGATGGGCCGTGGCCAGTTTCGGCGCCCGCACGCTCGGCAGCGCCATGGCCGTCCAGCGAAACGGCGACGTCGTCGTGGTCGGGACGGTGACCAACCGCGGGACCCCTTCATTCGCGCTGGCGCGGTTCCGGCTGGACGGCGCGCTCGACACCACGTTCGGAGGGGATGGCCGGGTGACCACGGCGTTCACCCCCAACGGCGGCCAGGCCTATGCCGTCGCCATCGACGGCCACGGGAGGATCGTGGTGGCCGGCCGCAAGCACGAGCAGAAGGCCCAGCTCTACGACTTCGTCCTGGCCAGGTACCGGCCGGATGGCTCGCTCGATCACTCCTTCGGGAGCGGCGGAAAGGTCACCACCGGCTTCGGCAAGGACGACGGGACCGCCACCGCCGTGGCGATCCAGCACGACGGGAGGATCGTGGTCGGCGGCCTGCTGGACACCACCGGCGACGTCTCGGAGCGATGGGAGCTCGCTCGGTACCTGCCGAACGGCTCCCTCGACCCGTCGTTCGGGGACCACGGGAAGGTCCAGACCATCTTCCCAGTCCACACTGCCGAGGGGTACGAGTTCCTGTCCGCGATCGTCGTGCAGCCCAACGGCCGGATCTTGGCGGGCGGGGACTTCTTCGACGGCCAGGCCTGTGAGGGCCGGGCCGCCCTGGCCCGCTACCTCCCGGACGGGACGCTGGACCCGAGTTTCGGTACCAAGGGGACCATCCTCACGGCGTTCGGGGGACGCAACGACTCCATCGTCATCGCGCTGGCTCGGGCCGGGAAGGGTGACCTCGTGGCAGCGGGGCGGACCGCCTCCCTCGGGTGCGGGGGCGAGCCTCCCCCCGAGCATCCACAGTTCGTGGTGGCCCGGTACAAGCCGGACGGCACGCTGGCCCCCCACTTCGGGGCCAAGGGCGTGGTCATCACGGGTTTCCACAAGCCCCTCAAGGACGTCTTCAACGCGACCTTCACCGGGGTGGCCGTGCAGAAGGACGGCAAGGTCGTGGCGGCCGGATGGGAGTCAGACTCGTCGCAGCCTGCAACCGTGGGCTCGGCCATGGTCCTGGCCCGCCTCCTCCCATCCGGCCAGCTGGATCCGGCCTTCGGCCAGGATGGCAAGGTGGTGGCGGAGTACCCGGCCGGACAGGAGGCGATGGCCGAGGGCGTGGGTCTCGAGCCGAGCGGCAGGATCGTCGCCGGCGGGACGGTGCGGCCCGACAAGCCCGACGAGTACTCGGTCGTGGTGGCCCGCTTCCTGGGCTGATCCCGGGGGAGGGACGCCCGCGGACGGAAGACCCGGTCAGCCGGTGACGGCTCCCTCGGACGCCGACCCCACCAGGCGGGCATACTTCGCCAGCGCTCCCGTCGCGTAGCGGGGCTCGGGAGCCCGCCACCGCGCCCGCCGCCGGTCGAGCTCGGCGGGTTCGACGTCGACGTCGATCCGGCGCGCCTCGAGGTCCAGGACGATGGTGTCGCCCTCCTGGACCAGCGCGATAGGTCCTCCGACGGCGGCCTCCGGGGCAACGTGGCCGACCGCGAACCCGTGCGTGGCGCCGCTGAACCGGCCGTCGGTGACCAGGGCCACCTCCCGCCCCAGGCCCGCCCCGAACACCGCGGCCGTCACCGCCAGCATCTCCCGCATCCCCGGCCCGCCCCGGGGGCCCTCGTGGCGCAGCACGATCACGTCGCCCGGCCGGATCCGCCCCTCGGTGACCGCGTGGAACGCCTCCTCCTCCGAGTCGAACGGGCGGGCCGGGCCGCGGAAGACCGATCCTTCCATCCCCACGGCCTTGACCACCGCCCCCTCGGGGGCCAGCGACCCGTGCAGGATGGCCGTGCCACCCCACGGGTGGATCGGGTCGTCGATGGGGCGGACCACCTCACCGTCCGGAGCGGGAGCGCCTTCCAGGTTCTCGGCGACCGTCCGCCCGGACACCGTCATTGCGTCGCCGTGCACCAGCCCGGCCTCCAGCAGCGCCCGCATCACCGTGGGCACGCCCCCCACCCGGTCCAGGTCCGCCACGACGAACCGTCCGGCCGGGCGGAGGTCGGCCAGGTGGGGGGTACGCCGGCTGATCTGTTCGAAGTCGTCGAGGACCAGCTCGACCCCCGCCTCGCGGGCGATGGCCAGCAGGTGCAGCACGGCGTTGGTGGACCCGCCCACGGCCATGGACACGGCGATGGCGTTCTCGAACGCCTCCCTCGTGAGGACGTCTCGGGGCCGCAGGCCCGTCTCCAGCAGGCGGACCACCGCCTCGCCGGAGGCCCGCGCCGCCTCGTCCCGCCGCGGGTCCACCGCGGGGATCGACGCCGTCCCCGGCAGCGCCATCCCGAGCGCCTCCACCGCCGCGGCCATGGTGTTGGCGGTGTACATGCCAGCACAGGACCCGGCCCCCGGGCAGGCCACCCGCTCCAGCTCGGCCAGGTCGCCTTGGCTCATCCGGCCCGCCGCGACGGCCCCGACCGCCTCGAACACGTCCTGCACCGTGACGTCCCGGTCCCGGAACCGCCCGGGCAGGATGGTTCCCCCGTAGAGAAACACCGTGGGGACGTTCAGGCGGGCCGCCGCCATCACCATCCCGGGCAGGCTCTTGTCGCACCCGGCGATGGTGACGGCCCCGTCCAGCCTTTCGGCATGGATCATCAGCTCGACCGAGTCGGCGATGACCTCGCGCGAGACCAGCGACGCCCGCATCCCCTCGTGGCCCATGGCGATGGCGTCGGAGACGGCGATGGTGGTGAACTCGATCGGAACCGCCCCCGCCGCGCGCACACCCTCCTTGGCCGCGGCGGCCAGCCGGTTCAGGTGGAGGTTGCACGGCGTGACCTCGTTCCACGACGACGCCACCCCCACCTGGGGACGGCCGAAGTCCTCCTCCGTGAACCCGACGGCTCGGAGCATGGACCGGGCCGGAGCCCGCTCCGGCCCCTCGGTGACCTCGCGGCTCCGGCCGCGCCACGCGTCGCTCGGCATGTCAGTCCTCCTCGGGGAAATGAGAGAGGGAGCCTAGCCGCTCGCCACGCGGACCGGGAAGCCGTGTGTCCAACGGTTCGACCTGCCGGGAGCACGGGCCAGAGCGGTTTCTGAACAAGCGGCTCCGCCGTGGAGGCGGACGACATCACCCGGGCAGGGCCAGGACGAACGCGCGGACGGTCGGATAGTGCTCGTACTGCTCCTCGATCGCGCGCGCGTGGTCGAGGGGGACGTCGAGATGGTCCGCTGCCGACTCCGTGAACAGGGCATAGGCCTGGCGCCCGATCAGGTCGCCGACGTGGTTCTTCAGCAGGAGGTGGGCGACGGTGACGTCGGGCCCCAGGAGCTCCTGATGGCCTGCGATCGACTGGACGACGTAGTCGCCGTGGTGCACGACGAACTTGAGCTCGAGGCCGCGGATCGACGAGCACGCGTCGCAGGTGCAGATCATGAGGTCGCGAGCCGTGCCCACACGGGCCCGAAACGCCTCATAGCAGGCGTTCAGACGGATCAGCAGAGGACCGCCTCGGAGTTCCAGGTCGTCGTCGGGTCCGAAGGCGAAGACCGCGTCGCCCTCGAACTTCGACAGCACGAACGGCGGGGCGATCTGCTCGACGATCCCATCGAGCAAGCTGGTCAACAGCGGATACGCCTCGGGAACGAACGTTCCGGCGGCCATCTCCGCGGCGTGGGCCCGGGCGACCCCCTGGAGGAACGCCGTGTACCCGGAGATGTCGGCGAGGAGGAGCGTGCCGCGCCCGGACCCCGAACGAACGCTCGACGGCATGTCCGAATCCCTCAGGCGGTCATCGGTCACCTGCGCGGACGCACCTCCACCACGTCCCTCACCACCCGGGCGTCGTACACCGGGAGCCGTTCCGTGGCCGGCCCCCGCAGGACCCGCCCGTCGGTGAGCAGGAACGTGCTCCCGTGCAGCGGGCAGGTCACCGTCTTCAGCGACCCTCCGATCTTCACCACCCCGCGGTCGAGCGGCGCGCCCTGATGCGTGCAGCGGTTGGCCGTCGCGAGGATCGTGTCCCCCATGCGGTACAGGAGCACCTCGGTTTCCCCGACCACGGCCTTCCTCGGCTTCCTCTCGGGCAGCTCCGCCAGCGGAAGCACCGGCATCCAGCCGTCGGTGATCTCGTCCGAACCCATGCTCAGACCCTCGCCGCCCGGGCCGAGGCCCGGCCCGCTCCGAGCTCCCGGGACAGCCCCCTGGCCACCTCCTTCACCACCACCACCAGCGCGGAGTCGGGGCCCTTGGGGACCAGCCGCTCCACCGGGCCGGTGACGCCGATCCCGCCGACGGCCACCCCGCGGTTGTCGAACACCGGCGCCGCGATGCCGCCCTCCCCCACGATGGCCTCCTGGTCCTCGGCCGCGAACCCCACCCGCTGGACCCGCTTCAGCTCCTGCTCGATGGCCGAGGCGGAGGTGACCGTTCGGCCGGTGAGCGGGGTGAGCGGGCCCTCCTCCAGCGACCGGCGGGCGGCCACGTCCAGGTGGCCCACGACGGCCTTGCCCAGCGCGCAGGCGTGCCACGGGATGGACGCGCCGACCTCCAGCATCTGCACCGTGTTGTCCGGACGGAACACGTGGTGCACGATCAGGACGTTGGACCCGTACAGGACGCCGACCTTCACCGCCTCGTTGGCCCGGGCCGCCAGGGACTCGGCCCACAGCAGCGAGCGGGCCCGCAGCTCGTGGTTGTCGAGGAAGGAGTTGCCGAGCTGCAGCAACGCCGGTCCCAGCCGGTACTTGCCGGTCTCGGGGTCCTGCTCGACCAGCTCTTCGGCCTCCAGGGTCCGGAGCAGGCCGTGCACGGTGGGCTTGGCCAGCCCCAGACGGTCGGACAGCTCGGTGATCCCGAGCCTGGGGACGCCCGACCCCAGGGCCTTCAGGATCTGGGCGGCTCGCTCTACGGATTGGATCACCGGTTTCAAGCCTTTCAGTATTGCCGAACGCTATTCGGTATTATAGACTCCGGCTCAACGTGACCGTCGGTATTGTACTCGTGTCGCACAGCCCGGCCCTGGCCCAGGGGCTGGCGGATCTGGTCGCCCAGATCGGGTCCGGCGAGGTCCCGCTGGCCGTGGCCGGGGGCGCCGGTGACGGCCGGCTGGGCACCAGCGTGGACCTCGTGCAGGAGGCCATCGGGGCGGCCGACCGGGGACAGGGCGTGGTGATCGTCCCGGACCTGGGGAGCGCCGTGCTCACGGTGCGCACCGTCCTGGGTGAGGGCAACCACCCCGGAGCGGTGCTGGTGGACGCCCCCTTCGTGGAGGGGGCCGTGGCGGCCGCGGTCACCGCGGCCTCCGGCGCGACGCTGGACGAGGTGGCCGAGGCAGCCAGGCAGGCGCGCGATGTCCCCAAGTTCTGAGCGAACGGTCCGGCTCCCCGCCGACCTGCACGCCAGGCCGGCCGGACAGCTGTCCCGGATCGCGGCCGGATTCAGCTCCCGGCCCATCACGCTGGCCGCCGGCGACAAGGAGGTGGACGCCCGCAGCGTCCTCCTGGTGATGTCGCTGGGAGCCACCCGGGGAACCCACGTGACCGTCCGAGCGGAGGGCGAGGACGCGGACCGGGCCGTCCAGGCCCTGGCGGACCTGCTCGCGGCGGTCGAGCCCTTGGACGCGCCCGCCCCCAGCTGAGCGGCGGCGCGACGTCAGGGGAGGTCCGGCCAGGCCTCCGCCCGGACCAGGTCCCACACCTCTTCGACCGAATCGGCGGCCATGGCAGCGCGGGCCACGTCCGCGCACTCCTCCGCGGACAAGCGCCGGATACGAGCCCGGACCTCGTCCACCCGGGCCGGGGAGACGCTGACGCTCTCCACCCCGATCCCCACCAGCAGCGGGAGGACCAACGGGTCGGCGGCACCCTCGCCACACACGCGCACCGCGCATCCATGGTCCCGGCCGGCCCGGGCCACCCGGTTCATCAGCGTCAGCACCACCGGATGCGCCGCCAGCGCGGGTCGCGCCGCCGGGTCTCTTCGGTTCACCCCCAGGACGTGCTCGGTGAGGTCGTTGGTGCCGATGGACAGGAACTCGAGCTCCTGGGCCAGGCGGTCGGCCAGCAGCGCCGCGGAGGGAACTTCCACCATCGCCCCCAGCTCGGGGACGGGCACGCCGGTGTCCCCGGCCGCCCGCTCCAGCACGGCTCGGGCCATCCGGACCTCACGAAGGGAGGTCACCATCGGCACCAGGATGCCCAGCCGGCAGTCGCGGCCCAGGTCCAGCGCCGCCCGGAGCTGGGCGCCCAGCGCGTCCTCGTCGCGCAGGAGCGACGGGAGTCCCCGCAGATGCGGCCCGGCCTGCCCGGGGAGGTCGGAGAACAGGAAGGGCGGCACCTTGTCGCCGCCGAAGTCCAGGATTCGTACCACGGCGCGTCGCTCCGGCAGCAGCCGAAGGATGGGTCCGAGGGCCCGGCGGTGAGCTTCCTCGTCCGGCCACTCGGTGGCGTCCAGGAAGGCCAGCTCGGTCCGCAGGAGCCCCACGCCGTCGGCGCCCGCCTCCAGCCCGGCGGCCGTCTCCGCCGCGGTCCCCACGTTGCACAGCAGCCCGACGGGGACGCCGTCCGTGGTCCGGCAGGGCAGCTCGCGTTCCTCGGCCAGCGCCGCCCGGCGCCGGGTGGCCGCCTCCATGGCCGCGGCGACCCGCCCCAGCTCGTCCGCGGCCGGCTGCACGGTCACCGTTCCCCGGTCGCCGTCGACCACCACCACGGTCCCGTCGGGGACCTCCAGGAGGGAGGGCTCCACCCCCAGCACCAGGGGGAGGCCCAGGCTGCGGGCCACGATCGCCGCGTGCGAGTTGGGGCCGCCCCGCACCGCCACCGCCGCCGCCACCTCGCACCCGCCGGGCCCGACCACCTCGGCCGGACCCAGCTCCTCCGCCACCAGGACGCGTGGTCCTGTTCCGGCCGGCGTGGCCACCCGTTCGCCGCGGAGGAAGGACGCGGCCCGGCGGGCCACCTGCCGGATGTCCGCGGCGCGCTCTCGCAGGACGGGGTCGCGAAGGGCTTCCATGGTCGCCGCGTGGCGCTCCGCCACCGAGGCGATGGCGATCTCGGGCTCCCTCCCGGACCGGACCGCTTCGTTGACCTCGTCCCGGAGGACGGGGTCCTCGGCGATGAGGGCACCGACCGCCACGATCTCCGCCTCTTCCGGGTGCCCTCCCTCCCGGAGACGAGCGGCCGTCTCGGTCAGGTCCCGGGCCACGGCGTCGAATGCCTGGTCCACCCCCAGGCCCGCCGAGCCGGCGCTCCCGTTGCCTCCGGCTCCGGGGTGAGGCGAGATCATCCACACCGTCCCGGAGGCCACCCCGCCCGACGCGGGGACGCCCCGGAACACCCGGCCGGTCACGGCTGGAACCGGCGGGCCACCCGTTCCAGCGCGGCGAAGATCAGCGCTGTGGAGGTCGCCCCGGGGTCCTGGTGGCCGACGCTGCGGGGACCCAGGTACGACGCCCGGCCCTTCCGGGCCTGCAACGGGACGGTGGCGCGCATGCCCTCCTCGGCCGCCTCGCGGGCCCGGGCCGTGGCCGCGGTCAGCGACCCGCCGGCGTCGAGCTCACCGGCGAACGCCTCCACCGCCGGGGCGAACGCGTCCACCATGGTCTTGTCCCCGACGGTCGCCGCTCCCAGCCGCTGCACGCCGTCCAGCCCGGCGCGCAGCGCGGACAGCAATTCGGAGGGCCCGACGTCCTCCTGCTCGCCGAGCGACTTCCCGGCCTCGCGGAATGCGGTCCCGTACAGCGGCCCGGCCGCGCCGCCCACCGTGGAGATCAGGGTGGCCCCCACCGTGGTCATGACCTTCCCGGGGGGCGCGCTCTCCGCCGCGGCCAGCTTGGCCACCGCGGCGGAGAACCCCCGGTGCATGTTGACCCCGTGGTCGGCGTCGCCGATGGCGGCGTCCAGCTGCGTGAGGTGGTCGCGCTCCGCCTCGACGGCCTGCGCGACCTCCTCGACCCAGCTTCGAACGAACGCCGCGTCCACCGCTCTCCGCTCCCCGGGCTCTCCGACCTCGTCCCGCACCGGCTCTAGGTGCCCCATCGTAGCGCCGGGGTCTTGACCGGCGCGTCCCACAGCTTCTCCAGCTCGTCGTCCAACTTGAGCAGCGTGAGCGAGTAGCCGGCCATGTCCAGGCTGGTCACGAAGCTCCCCACCAGGCTGCGGCCGATGGCCACGCCGCGGCCCTCCAGGATCTTCGCCACCTCGGAGAACACGACGTAGAGCTCGATGAGCGGGGTGCCGCCCATCCCGTTCACGAACACCAGGGCCCGGTCCCCCCGGGCGAAGGGGTAGTCCTCCAGGATGGCGTTGGCGGCGACCTCCGCCAGCTCGGAGGCGGCGCCGATCTTGCGGCGAACCCGTCCCGGCTCCCCGTGAATGCCGATCCCGAGCTCGATCTCGTCGTCCCCCAGGTCGAAGGTGGGGGTGCCCGCCGCGGGCGTGGTACAGGACGTCAACGCCGTCCCGAAACTGCGTGCGCGCTCGTTCACCTTCCTGGCCACCGCGGCCACCGAGGCCAGGTCCCCGCCTGCCTCGGCCAGGGCCCCGGCGATCTTCTCCACCAAGGGAGTGGCCCCGGTGCCCCGGCGGCCCGCCGTGTACAGGCTGTCCTCCACGGCCACGTCGTCGTTCACCAGGACCGACTCCACCTTCACACCCACGTCGGCGGCGAGCTCCGCGGCGAGCTGGAAGTTCATGACATCGCCGGTGTAGTTCTTGACGACGTGCACCACTCCGGCCCCGCCGTCCACGCCCTGGGTGGCCGCCAGCATCTGGTCGGGAACCGGAGACGTGAACACCGCGCCCGGACAGGCCGCGTCGAGCATCCCGAGGCCCACGAACCCGCCGTGCATGGGCTCGTGGCCGGCCCCGCCGCCCGATACCAGCGCCACCTTCCCCGCCCGGGGGCCGTCCCCTCGGTACACGATCTGGTTCTCCACGTCCACCCGGAGCTCGGGGTGCGCGGCCGCCATCCCCCGGAGGGCGTCCGTCACCACGTCTTCGGGTGCGTTGATGAGCTTCTTCATCCCGTCCTCCTCACCGGTCAGCGGACCGCGTGGGTCTCGCTAGTCGCTTCCTTCAGCGTGAGCTCGATCTGGTCCGTACGCTGGGTCCTGGTCCTGGCCATGGTCACGTAGGCCAGCGCCGCAAGGACGCCGCCGCCGAACTCCCCGATCAGGTAGGCCCAGATCTGGCTCCACTTCACCGCGCCGCCGACGGCCTGCAGGATCAGCATGGGACCGAACGTCCGGGCCGGGTTGATGGAGGCGCCGGTCACCGGCCCCACCACGATGATGGCCGCGAACACCACGAACCCGATCACCAGCCCCGCCCAGCCAGCCGGGGCGCGCTTGTCGATCACCCCGAACACGGTGAACACCAGGATCCCCGTCCCGATGGCTTCCGCGAAGATGGCCCGTCCATAGCCCACGGTGTCCGGGTTGAACGCCGCGACTCCGAGCCCGAGGTCCTTGGCCTGGGTCCCCAGCGTGGCCAGGATGGCCAGCGAGCCGAGGATGGCCCCGATGACCTGGGCCGTGATGTAGGGCCCCACGTCCTTCCACGGGAACTTCCCGGTCACCGCGAGCGAGATGGTGACCGCCGGGTTGATGTGGCACCCGGAGATGTGGCCGAGCGAGTACACCATCGCGATGACCACCATGGCGAAGGCGAACGAGATGGCCCCGAGGTCCGCCATGGTGAACGGGTGGTTCCCGCCGTGCGCGAGCAGGAGGGTGGCCGGGACGGAGCCGACCCCGATGAACACCAGGAAGCCGGTTCCGAACACCTCCGCCATGAGCTTCTGACCGTACGAGTTCTCTTCCACAACCGGCGCGTCCCCCACGGCAAGCCGTGCATCGAGGCGCGCGCTCACCCCCTTTCGGCGCTCGGGGGCCGGCCCGGCCCGTCGAGACCACGAGCGCGTCGAGGGGAGGCGATTCGCTCTCGGTGGCGCCGTCCCGAGAACGTCGGCACCTGGTCGGATCGCCGTCGCCGCTCCCTGCAATCCGCCCGTCTCCCACGAGGGGGCCGCCCTCACGCGGGGGCGGCCGATCCGCCGCCCTCCATCCGTCCTCTGTTCGACAATGCTGAACAGTGTTCGGGCAACATACTCCCGGCTCCTCCCCCTGTCAAGAGCGAAGCCGGCACCCGCGGGGGATGCCGGCTTCGGCGGCAGCGGCGAGGACCGCTACGGCGTCACGGTCGCGTAGTCGACCTCCAGGTTGAACGGCTGGGGCGGCGCGAACCCGGTCCAGGTGATCCCGCACCAGTCGTTGGTGGAGACCTGGCCGTTGTAGTCCCCGATGAACGGGCGGAACCCGGTGCTGCTCGAGCTGCTGGGGACGCCCCACTGTGACGGGTCGAATCCCTGCGGCATGACCCGCGCGGTCCGCCACGTGGCGCCGCCGTCCGAGCTGGTGGCGTAGGTCAGGTCGACCAGCTGGTTGCCGCTGTAGCTCCGGTCGTAAAACGAGACATCGATGCGCCCGTTCGGCGCGATGGTGAGCTCGTTCTCGAACCGGTCCCCGTTCGCCGGCGCGATGGCCGTGGGGGCCTGGTCCACCGTGAGGTCCGGGCGCAGCGACGTGAAGTAGATCTGCGCGTAGGTCCCCCGGATGTCCGGGAAGGCAATGTCCAGCCGGTTGCGGACGGGGTCGAAGGCCGGGGCCGGGTAGGTGCCGCCGGCCCGGAACTGCCCGCCCGAGATGTTGAAGCAGTACGGCGGGAACACGCAGACGGGGTTCACCAGCGTGGCGAAGTGGACCGGGGCCGACCAGGTCGTCCCGCCGTCGGTGGACTTGCTGGCGTACAGCGCGGTGCCCTTGCCGCCCTGGATGCCGTTGTCGAAGGTTAGGTAGGCGTCGCCGTTTGGCGCCGTGACGATGCGCTGGTCCTGGTTGTTGCGCACGTTGCCGGCCGTGACCTGCGAGACGGTGAACGTGGCACCGCCGTCGTGCGACACGGCCACGTTCACCGGCGAGTGGGTGCCCTGGCCGTTGAACTGCGCCCACGTCACGTAGATCGACCCGGAGAACGGGCTGGTGGCGCTGGTATCCACGTGGATGTTCTCGTGATCGGGGAACTGGCCGGTGGAACCCTTGCTCACACCGTTGCCGTTGAACGTGGAGATCTGGGTCAGCCCCGTGGACTGCCAGGTCAGCCCGCCGTCGGTGGAACGGTTCAGGAGCAGGGCGATCTGGTACGGCGAGGTGAAGTTGAACGCCTGGCACACGTAGTACGCGGTCTTCCCGTCCGCCGAGAAGCTGATGGTGGGGTCGCCGCCTGCGTCGTACGCGCCGGTGCCCGGCACGTTCGGATCGTTCGTGAACTTCGTGACGCCCGGCAGGAACCCGTTGGGCAGGGTGGGCGTCCACGTCTTCCCGCCGTCGAGGGACGTGTTCACGCCGCACCCGTCGTTGTAGTTCCAGTCGTTGTTGCCGGTGATGAGGTCCTGCGGGTTGGCCGGGTTGACCGCCAGCGGGGTCTCGTTCTGCGAGGTCTGGTCCCGCGAGACGTCCACGACCTTGGAGACCGTGATATGGCCACCGGCGGCTCGGGCCAGGCCGGCCGGGGTGGCGAACGCCGCGAGGGCGAACGCCGCGATCAGCGCGCGTGTGGTCGGACGCACGGATTCCCCCTTCCTTGTGCGTGGTGAGGCGCCACGATACCGCCGCCGGGGCTGCAAGCAGAACAGGGGGCGTGTGGGGCGATCGGGGGTCCCCGCCGCGGCGGAGGCACGAGCTTTTCTCGACACCTGCGCTACATTCGGCCGGTGTCCGGCCCCGTCGCCGCCGGCCCCACCCGGGGGTTCACCGGATGGCTGAGGCGCGAGGTCGCCGACCTACTCACCGCGGCGGGGACCATCGTCGCGGGCGGCCTCGTGGCGGGAGGGCTGCTCTCCGTCTACCCGGCGAAGGGATTCGCCAGCCCGGTGGCCAACGACACGCTGAAATACATCTGGCGAAGCGACCTGGCCGGGCGCCTGGGGCTGCACGCCATCACCCGGGTCCCCGCCGGGACGACGGTGAACCCCGACCGGCCGGCGTTCCCCGTGCTGGCCTCGCTCGTGCACGCGGTCTCGGGCACGACGGCGTTCCGGCTGGCCTTCGTGGTGTCGCCGGTCGCGGCCGTGCTGATCGGCCTGGCGGCGGCGGCCCTGGCGGTCGAAGGGCTGGGCGAGCCCGGGTGGAGCCGGCCGGTGTACGCCCTGGCGGTGGGCGGATCGGTGAACGTGGCGTTGATGTCGCTGGGCTACCTGGACAACCTTCTGGTCGCCGCGGTCGTGGTGGCTTGCGGAACGTGCACGCTGATGGCCGTGGACGGCCGGGGCGGCGGCGTGGCCGCGAGCCTGCTGCTGGCGGGAGCGGCCACCATCCACTGGGCCTTCGCCGCCGTGTTCACGGCGATCCTGGTGGCGCTGGCCGTCGTCCTGGTCCCGGATTCGCTCCGTGGACGGCGCCGGGGCCAGGGATTGCTGCGCTCGCCCACGGCCCGGCTCCTGGGCATCACCGCGGCGGGGGTCGTCGGCGGGGGCGGGATGCTGCTGCTCGCGCCCGCCCTCCCCCGGCAGCCCCTGGGCGGTCGGGGCGTGTTCCTGAAGAAGCTGCGGGTGGACGGGCCCGCCTACCGCTTCGAGGTGAGCGGACCGCTGGCCGGCGCGGGCGCCGTGGCCGCGGCCCTCCCTCCCTCGGCCCGGCGCTTCCGGGGGCTGGCGCTGCTGCTGGTGTGGGCGCTGTCGGCCGGCGCCGCGGTGCTCGCGCTGCACCTCGGGATGGGCGCCCCGGCCCACCGGCTGATCGCGTTCGCCCTGGCCATCCCGATCCTGATGACGGCCCTGGTAGTGGGGGTGGCTCGAGCCGCCGGCAGGCTCCGGTGGGTGGGACGGCCGGTGGGCGCCGTCGTGGTCCTAGCCGGCCTGGCCGCGTCGGCGACGCTTGCCCATGGAGTGTGGTTCGATCGGGCCCACCCCGTGTGGGACATCTACCCGCTCCGGACCTACCCGGCCACCCAGGAACAGGCCTCCGCCCAGGCCGAGGCGGCCGGCTCGTACCTCGAGCGGTACGCCCCCGGCCGACCTACGGTGTTCGTGATCGAGCCCTCCCCCACCGGGAACTCCCTGGCCGTCGGGGTGGCCGCCGCCGGGATCATCCGCGACGCCCTGCCGCGGCAGGAGCTGCTCACGACGGCGTTCTTCCTGGGCCGCGCGGACGACATCCTGGCGGGCCGGCAGACCGTCGTGCCGAACAACCCCCGGTTCGACCGTGTGGCGTCGAGGTTCTGGGGTGGGGTCCGCCAGCTGGGGCCCCACCCCATCGTCGTCCAGCTGGCGGCGTTCAATCCGTCTCCGGCGGCGCGGCGATCGCTCCACACCAGTGGGGCCGGGGCGATCAGGGTCAGCCCCGGCGTGCTGGTGGCGCGGGGACCCCGCCCCGCGGCGGAGCTCCCCGCCCTCCCTCCTGCCCCGCGGCCCTCGACGGCCGGGCTGGCCATCCTGGTCCTGGGCATCCTGGCCGGGCTGGCGGTGGCCGGCTCCGGGTGGACGGCCGCGCTCGTTCCGGGCGGGTGGTTGACCCGGGCGTCGCTGTCTCCCGCGCTCGGGGTCGTGGTGCTGTCGATGGCCGGGCTCCTGGCGGACCGGGCCGGCCTCCGGCTGGGTTCGGGGGGCGGGGTAGTCGTCCTGGTCGGGGCGAGCGTCCTGGGGTGGGCGCTCGCCGTGGGCCGCCGCAAGCTCAGCGCTTCCCGCGGGCGAACATGGCCACGAAGTCCCGCTCGTCCGGGACCAGGTATCGGTCCGCCGACCGGACCATGTCCGGGAGGAGCGTGAACGCGTCCACGCCCAGCGGGCTGGCCGGGTGGGGCCGGTAGTAGTTGAACGAGGTCCAGTCGGTGTTGATGTCGAGCTCCATGGCCCGCACCGCGCCGGCCGCCGCCAAGACCCTGGCCAGCGACGCCACCGACAGCCCCGGCCCCGCCGCGTAGAGCAGCCCGCCGTTCCGGTCCACGCCCAGGCCCGACCGCCACACCAGCAGCTGGTTGCCCAGCGTGGCTCCCCATTTGGCGATGGAGTCCTGCGCCAGCCCCGGCACGGGATGGCCGTGATCCACGATCAGGGAAAGGTTCTGCCGCACCGACGCGACGTTCGGCCCCATCGACGCGTCGCGACCCCACCTGGCCACGGTGGCCGTCCCGTCCCGGTAGATGACCAGTGATGCCTCGCCGTTCCCGAGCGGCGCCGCCGTCCGCCCGTTCGCGTAGTAGCCGCCGTGCGAGTCGCTCAGCTTGAACCCGGAGTTGAACGTCGCGGCCAGCGTGGACCGTTGCGAGGTCGGCACCTCCGCGCTCCACGGCCATCCGCCGCCACCCGGTTCCTGGGTCCCGGCCACCAGGACCGCTCGCAGGAGCTTCGTGTCCATCCACGCAACGCCCGTGACCAGGCTGGTGTGGACGCTGTCCGGCCGCAGCGAGGTCGTGTACATGGCCGGAATCCCCTTCACGGTTCGCCCCGTGGGATGCCACACCCCCTCACCCTTCAGGGCCGGGGACGCGAACGGGGTGATGTCTGCCGGTCGGGGCAGGTGCGCGGGGACGTGGCGCTGGACCGGAAGCTGGCCCGATGCGCCGCGGAAGACCCCCGCCCCGCGGGGGAGCCCGCCCGGCGGCGTCCCGCCCACCGGCGGCTGGTGACGGGAGTACCACCACCGCTCCACCCACACGACGAGCCCGCGCCCGCCGTGGTCGCTGATCCACTCCACGGTCCGGGCCGTCCACGGAGCGCTGCCCGGCGCGGTCAGGGCCCCCACGTACGACCATCCCACCGGGATCATCAGGACCAGCAGGACGATCGCCACGATCCGGCGAAGCCGCCACCGGCGACGGCGGCCGCCACCGGCGACGGCGGCCGCCGCCGCCCCGCTTCGGCGTGCCGTGGCCCGTGGCCAGCCCGTCGGGGGGAGCGGTGGTCCGTTCGGTGATGCTCACGGCGTCACACCTCGATCCGCCGGAACAGCGGCCGCGGGAGGTGGCGGAGCGCCGACATGGCCCACCGCAGGGCGGGCGGGACCCACACCCGTGCGCGCGTCCCGCCGCAGGCCCAGGACCACGGCTCGGGCGACCTCCTGGGGGGTCGTGGACAGCGGCGGAGCCGTCCGCCCGGCGGTCATCTTGGTGCGGACGAACCCCGGACGGACCACCAGGACCTGCACCCCCGTCCCGGCGAGCCGGTCCCCCAGGCCCTGCGCGAAGGCATCGACCCCAGCCTCCGACGCGCCGTACACGTAGTTGGACTTCCGGGCCCGTTCGCCGGCCACCGACGACAGGACCACGATCGAGCCGTGCCCCTGCTGGACCATGCGAGCGGCCACCGGGGTCAGGACGGAGACCGCGCCCAGGAAGTTGGTGGACACCACGTCGAGGGCGGCCTGGGGGTCGCGTTCCGCGGCTTCCTGGTCGCCCAGGACGCCGAAGGCCACCAGGACCACGTCGAGGTCGCCGAACCGCTCGAATGCCGAGTCCACGAAGGCCGGGTGGCGCTCGTAGTCCCGGGCGTCGAACTCCACCGCCTCCGCCCGGGTCGCTCCGCGGGCCCGGAGGTCGCGAACGGCCCAGTCCAACCGCTCCGGCTTCCGGGCGGCCAGGACCACCGTGCGCGTGCGGTCCGCCACCATGGCCCGAGCCGTGGCCAGCCCGATGTCCGAGCCACCCCCCAGCACCAGCAACGACTGCACGGAACCGAGACCGTCCCTCATGGGGCAGCCACCTCCCGCACTCGCGGTCGGTCGGCGGTGCCGCGGCGGGTTCCCCTGCTCAGGCCCAGCCTCCGGTCGAGGTCCGAACGCAGGACGTGACGCGGGTCCAGGCGCTCACGGACCTCCCTCCACCGGTCGAGCTCCGGATACATGGCCTCGAGCAGCTCCGGCCGGAGCCGGGCGTCCTTGGCCAGGTACACGCGCCCGCCGGCCTCGGCCACCAGGCGGTCCAGCCGGTCCAGGGTGGGCCCCAGGCCGGACGCGGACGCCGGGATGTCCAGCGCGAGGGTCCACCCGGGCACGGGGAACGACAGCATCCCCCGGCCCGGGCCGAACCGCTTCAGCACACCCAGGAACGAAGGGCATCCCGCCACGGCCAGCAGCTCGAGTGCGGCCCGGACCGCCCGCTCCTTACCGAACGGCACCACCAGCTGGTACTGGACGAAGCCGCGCGGTCCGTACAGGCGGTGCCACGACCCCACCGCGTCGAGCGGATGGAAGAAGGCCGACAGCGGCTGGAGGCGGCCCCGTTCCATCCTCGGCGCCTTCCGGAACCACGCCACGTTGAAGGCCCGGGCCGTGGCCGGGCGGAGGAGCCCGAACGGGACCACGGCCGGCACCTCGGCCGCGGGCCGTGGCGCGAACCGCAGCGGGTCGTGCCGTGCTCGCGGCGGCAGCTCCTCGAGCGTGGCGTGGTCGCCTCGGGTCAGGACTCCCCGGCCCAGGTGCCGCCCGCGGGCCAGGCAGTCGATCCAGGCCACCGAGTACCGGTACCGGTGGTCGCCTTCCTCCATGCACGCCATCAGCTCGTCGAGGTCGGCCGCCCGCTCGGTGTCCACCCGGACGCGGGAGGTCTGCACGGCAAGGAGCTCGATGGTCGCCCGCACGATCACCCCGGTCAGTCCCATGCCGCCGGCGGTGGCCCGGAAGGCCTCGCCGTCCCCGGCAGGCGTGACCGCCCGGAGGCCGCGGGCGGGGGTGAGGAGGTCCATGGCCACGACGTGGTCGGCGAACCCACCGTCCACGTGGTGGTTCTTGCCGTGCACGTCGCTGGCGATGGCCCCGCCCACCGTGACGTGGCGGGTCCCCGGCGTCACCAGCACGAACCATCCACGGGGCACCACCGCTCGGAGGAGGGCGTCGAGGCTGGTCCCCGCACCCACGGTGACTCGTCCGGCCCCCGGGTCCACCTGGGCCACCGCCTCGAGCCCGTGCAGGCCCGACAGCAGCACCACGCGGCCGCCCGCGTTCTGGGCGGCGTCCCCGTAGCTTCGGCCCAGGCCCCGCGCGATCAGGCCGCGCGGGCCGGCTGTCTCCATCAGCCGGCGCACCTCGGCGAGGTTTCGCGGCTCGTGGACCCGGGCGAAGGTGGGGGCCGTTCGGCCCCAGCCCGACAACAGCCGGCCCTCGCCCTCGGGTTCCCGGGCCTCCCCGCCGCCGTCAGGGCCCAAGGTAGACCCCGCACATGAACAGCAGGAGCCACAGCAGCCCGAGCACCTGGAGCGCGCGGTCGCCGAGCAGCACGTCCTCCGGGGACTCGCCGTGCCCCGTCTCCAGGAGCAGTCCGTACCGGAGCAGCGCCAGCACGAAGGGGACGATGGAGAGCTTCCCCCACGGGAAGTCCAGGTCGGCCTGGGGCCGGGAGAACGCCCACAGGCAGTAGGCGGTGATGGCCACCGCGGCGCCGGTCATCCACACGAACCGCAGGAACTCCACCGTGTACGGGACGAGCGTGGTCCGGGTGGCGCCGGCCTCGGCGCCGCCGGCCCGGAACTCCGCGAATCGCTTGCCCGCCACCACCAGCAGGGAGGCGAAAGACGTCAGGATCAGGAACCACTGCGACAGGTGCACCGAGGCGACGACGCTGCCGGCCACCGCCCGGACGATGAACCCCGAGGCCACCACGCCCATCTCGACGACGGCGACCCGCTTCAGCCACAGGGAGTAACTCACGCTCAATGCGGCGTACGCGCCGAGGACCCCCAGGAGGGCCGGCCCCGCCGCCGCGCCGATCCCCAGGCCGGCCCCCGCCATCGCCACCGAGGCAACCATGGCGGCCCGGGGCGACAGCTCGCCCGAGGCGACCGGCCGGAACCGCTTCCGAGCATGGAGGCGGTCCGTCTCCGCGTCGACGACGTCGTTCAGGAGGTAGGTCGCGCTGGCCACCAGGCACAGGGCGGCGAACGAGAGCATCGTGCGGGCCAGCACCGGTCCACGACCGAGGACGCCGGCGGCACCGGGCGCCGCGAACACCAGGACGTTCTTCATCCACTGCTTCGGGCGGGCACCGCGAGCGACCGCCCGCGCCGTGCGCCGGGCGCGGTGCTGCTCTCGGACGGGCGTCGGCTCAACGGCCGCGACCGGCGGTGCCCCCGGCGCGATCGGCACCGGCGCGAGGACGACGTCCTCGGCGGCGAGCGGTGGGGCGGGATCGATCATCGAGTGCGGCCTGCGCATCCTTTTCGGGTGGCGGCCGCGGTCACGGACGCCTCCAACCTTCAGCCTTCAGCCGTGGTTCGCCCCGCCTGGATCGGTGGTTTCAGACCGTACCCGCCCCGGCAGCGAACCAAGGAGAAACAGACCGAATTCATGCCGTTCTCAAACCACGCCGGGTCGAGGGAGGCGTCGCGGCCCGGGCCGCGATGGTCACTCCGGGGTCAGGTTCGAGCCGTAGGGGCAATCCGTCCGGTACTGCAGGATCAGCGGCTTCAGGTCGGGCTGCTGGGTGAAGTCGAACGCGCCCGACAGCGGATCCGCCTGGGCGTCGCGATCGGTCAGCGACTTCAGCCCGAAGGTGTCCTCGATGAACCGCAGGACGGAGGAGAACTCGTAGGTGTGGTGGTCCACCAGGCCGCCGTCCGGCCCGTTCCCGTGACGGGTCCACGGCGAGATGATCAGCGCCGGCACCCGCGGACCGAGGCCCAGCACGTCGTAGTGGGGCGGCGGGACGTGGTCGTAGAACCCGCCGAAGTCGTCCCACACCACCACGATGGCGGTGGTCGGCCAGTACTTCGAGTGCATGATCGCGTTGACGTGCTGCACGGTCCAGTTCTCGCCGGCGCACACGCTGACGCCCGCGCCGGGGTGCTCGTTGTACGAGGCCGGCGGGTTGATCCACGACACCGCCGGCATGTTCCCGGCCTTCAGGTCGGTGATGAACTGCTCCGGCGGCTGGATGTCCTTGCGGTCGGCCCCGTTCCACACGTGGTTGATGGCCTGCATGGCGTTGTAGATCGTGTTGTCGTCGGTGTAGTAGCGCCAGCTGATCCCAGCCTGGTCCAGCTCGTCCGAGATCAGCTTCATGTCGAAGCACAGCCGCTGCTGGTGCCAGAAGTGGGCGATCTTGAAGACGTAGGACGGGTAGTGCTGCTGGACGTGGTCCTCCCAGTACTTGATCTGCTTGACCTCGGCCGCGGTGAGGTTGGGGACGTCGAAGGCCGGAGCGGTCTCGGAAGGGTCGTCGCACATGGTCGGCACGCCGCCCGCCGCGTGGATGTTCTGCGGGTTGTCCACGATGCCGTAGTCCTGCGCCGCGATCGTGTACAGGTGCTCCGGCGTGGTCGGACCGTACATCGAGCTGTAGAAGTGGTCGGCCAGCACGTACCGGTCCGCGTACCGGTAGTAGTTGGGGATGCATCCGCTTCCCGGCTGGCCGGACTTCGGAGTCGGTGGATGGGCGCAGGTGCGGCTCATCACGTCGTAGCCCGACTTGTCGGTCCCGTCCAGGATGGTGTTGTACCCGTCCATCTTCCCGCCGTCGATGGACAGGATCCCCGAGACGAACCCGTGCGTGATGTCGTGGGGCTGGATGTCCGGGGCCGGCGTCAGCGGGATGTCCACGGTCTTGCCGCCCGACAGGCCCTTCCCCGTGGTCACGCCGTCGGCTCCCGGATACTTGCCGAAGAACGTGTCGAAGGTTCGGTTCTCCTTCACCAGGAACACGATGTGCTTGATGGGGTTCGTGCCGGCCAGGACCTGACACTTCGGCTTGGGGTTGACCACGTTGCAGCCGTTGGGCTGGACGACGGGGGTGGTGGCGCCGCCGGAGGGGCTGTTCGAACCGCCCGGTGACGGGCTTCCACCCCCTCGGGACACCTGCCATGCGACCCCCGCCCCCACCAGCACGACCAGAAGGACCAGCGGGACCAGGCGCCGGCGGCGTCGCCGGCGCATGAGGTGACGGCTGCCGCGGGGGATGCTCACGCCGTGCAGCCCGGGAGGTGTGTGGACGCGCGCTGCACGGCCGCGTTGGCCGCGGCAGCGTCTCCGTTGCCGAGTGCCGCCGCGCGAACCCGGGCCAGGGCGGCCGCAAACGTCCGGACCTTCACGGCGTCGGTCGGGTCACTGGCGCGCTGGTACAGCGCGGCGTCGTGGCGGAGCTTGGGCAGGAGTCTGGCGATGGCTTCAGGGCGGATCTCGGCCCCGCCGCCAACCGCGACGAGGTCGCGGCAAAATGCCTTCCGCGCGGCGTCCAAGGCTGCGGTGATCGGAGGCCGATCCGTCGTCGTGACAGTCGTGCCACCACCCCCACAGGCTGCGAGCAGCAACGCGACGCTGAGCACGGCGATGCTGAGCACGGCCGCGGACACTACACGACTCACCGCTTCAGCTTACGGGCCAGCTCGTGTGCCTCGCGTTCCGCGGAGTCGTCCAGAGGGGCCAGCGCCCCGCCGCCGGTGACCCCGGCCAGAGCCCGCTCCAGGATGGCGTCGGCCAGCTCCGGGTTCGCCGGGAGCACCGGCCCGTGCAGGTAGGTCCCGACAATCAGGCCCTGCACGGCGCCCTCGGTCCCGTCCTCGCCGTTGTTCCCCTGCTTCTTCGGGACCACGGCCAGCGCGGTGGCGGCCTGCCCCAGGACGGTTCGCCCCCCGTGGTTCTCGAACCCGAACAGCTCGAACGAGCGGCCCCACAGCGCACCTTCCGCCCGTACCCGGCCGATGATGCGGGGGCTCCCTGCCCGGGTCTCGGCGTCCAGCAGCCCAAGCCCGGGGATCTCCCGGCCCTCGGCGTCGACGTAGCGATGGCCCAGCAGCTGATAGCCACCGCAGATGCCGAGGATCACCGTGCCGTCCGCCACGGCGTCGGCCAGCGCGTCGCGGCGCGCCAGCAGGTCCTCGCCGATGGCTTCCTGCACCCGGTCCGTCCCCCCGCCGATCAGCACGATGTCCGGCCTGCTGGCCATTCGGTCGCCCCGCCCGACCGGTTCGATCTGCACGGAGAAACCTCGCCACTCCGACCGCCGGGCCAGCGCCAGCAGGTTCCCGCGGTCCCCGTAGGTTCGCAGGAGGTCGGGGTACAGGTGGGTGATCCGGAGGTCGGGGCGCAACGGAGGCGGGGCGCTCAGCCGGAGACGTCCGCCACGCTGGCGGCTCGGGACCCGAGCACGGAGCGCCGGAGGTCGAGCATGGCCGTGTACGTGGCGAGCGTGGCGATGGGCCGGTCCGAGGAACTTGCCCCGGCCGCCGCTTCGAGGGCCAGGGCCGGATCGGTGCACACCGCGGCGGGGTCGATCCCCGCGTACTGCAGGCGCACGGCGACATCGGGAGCCCGACGGCCGGCGGCAACGACGGGCACGTCCAGTCCGGCCAGCCACTCGAACTCGGCGTCCCAGATCCACGAGATGTCGCGTCCATCCGCGGCGAGGTCGCTCACGGCGACGATCACCGCGCCCAAGGCCGGCTCCGCCGCCACCTGCTGGATGATCGCGTCGGCCCCGGCGGGGTTCTTCATCAGGACCACCCACAGGGTGCGCTGGCCGAAGACGAGCTCCTCGGCCCGCCCGAACCGTGGCCGGAACCCTTCCAGGGCGGCGGTCGACCGGGCCGCCGGGATGCCCAGGGCCTCCGTCGCGGCCACCGCCGCGGCGGCGTTGTAGGCGTTGTGGAGACCGCCGAGGGGCAGCACGAACCGTTCCCCGGCCACGTCCAGGGGCATGAACCCCAGCCGCACCGGCCCGGCCACGCGGGCCCGGAGCTCCGGCCGGCCCGACGACCACCCACAGCCCTCGCACCGGGCCCGGCCGAGGTGCGCGAACGTCCGGCGCTCGTACCGGAGGGCGTCGCCGCACGCGGGACAGATCTCCGGGTCGCCCCCCAGGGTGGGCCGGTTGCCGTTCTCCGCCGCCTCGACCGCGAAGCCGATCCGGTCGACGGGCGACCGCGCCAGGGCCTCCCACAGCAGTGGGTCGTCCGCGTTCGCCACCAGGCGGGCGTCGGGCGGCAGCCGTCCGGCCGCGTCCCGCAGCAGCCCCGCCACCGTCTCGGGCTCCCCGAACCGGTCCAGCTGGTCCCGGAACACGTTTGTCAGCACCAGGACCCGCGGGCGGACCATCCCCACCACCCGCCCCAGCGCGCCCTCGTCGACCTCGAATACGCCGACCGTGGCGTCGGATGGAGCCGAGGCCAGCGCCGCGGCCACGCCCCGGAACAGGTTCGCCCCGCTGGCGTTGGTGACGACGCGCTCCCCCTCCGCCCCCAGGATGGCCGCGATCATGGCGGTGGTGGTGGTCTTGCCGTTGGTCCCGGACACCACGACCGCGCCCAAGGGGAACGCCGCGCTCCGGCGTTCCACGAACCGGGGGGCCAGCCGCTCGATCAGGATGCCCGGCGCGCTGGTGCCGCCGCCCGCCCCGACCACACGGCTCAGCCGGCCCGCCACCCGGGCCGCGGCGATCACGCCGGCCTGATAGGCGTGAGCCCGCGACCGGGTCCGGCCGATGCGGAACGGGGGCGTCGCGGCGGAGCTGGGGTGCACACCAGCGAACGTACCCGGCGTCTGCCCGGAAGGCCGCGCCGTTGTGTTCCGGACGTGTGACGGTTCGGTAAGAGGAGGATATGAGATCGCGGGTTCGTGCCTGGGAGGCCCCCCTCAACAGGCCAGGGAACCCCACACCATTCGGGCCACGTGGCTCACCGTGAACACCCCGTAGGGCATCGAGGGGTTGTGGTCCGACAGCACGGCGATCACGTACTCGCGGCCGTGGCCCTGCACGTACCCGATGCTGTTGATCGCCCAGTTCCCCGCGGCGACGGGCAGCCACCCGTTCTTCAGGGCCACGGTGGACCCCGACAGCACGCCGGCGGAGACACCCCACCGCTGGGAGGCGACGACATGCTCCATCAGGTACATCCCGAAGGCCCGCCGCTTCGGCGGCAGGACCGTGCTGGGGTAGGCGAAGTGCCGGATCAGCGCCACGTTGTCCGGCGCCGTGGTGAGCGTGTCACCCCAGTGGAACCGGTTGGGAACCGTTCCGGGCATGGGGATCAGCCGGTCGAAGGCGCCCACGCCGACGGTGCCCCCGACCTCGTTCCACAGCGCGGTGGCCGCGTCGTTGTCGCTGACCTCGATCATCTTCGTCATGAGGCTCCGCTCGGTCGACGTGAGCGGCCGGTGGGCCCGCATGGCCCGCCGGAACACGGCCCCCATGATCTGCACCTTCACGATGCTGCCGGTGTGGAACTGGCGCTTCGGCCACAGCTCGTAGGTCTTGCCGTTCACGGCGTCGTACACCGCCGCCGACACCACGCTCTTCCGTCCCGCCAGGTAGGAGTGGACCCTGGGCCCCAGCACGCCCCGGGGGGCGTGGCACTTCGTCGCCGTCGAGACCCTTGAGCCCGCGGAGCCGCGTGCCGGGGCCACCCATCCGGACACGGCCATGCCGGCCGCAAGGATCGAAACCAGCGCCACGCGAGCACGGTTCAGCAGAGGGCCTCCAGTCCGGCGGTTGCAGCCCGGCAACCTCGCACGGTTGCGGCGTTTCCGCCACCCCTCGACCGGCGGATCAGCTGGTGATGCTCGTGCACGCGAACGGGGGGCGCGCTGAGGAACGCCGCGACCTCCGGCCAGGACGCCTCAGGCCAGGACGCCGCAGGCCGAGCAGACGCCCCAGCCACCCGCGTCGTGGTTGAACGCCGCCTGGCGGCCGCAGTGCGTGCACGTCCTGATGTCGAGCGGCGGCTCCTGGTGGCGTTCCAGCGCCCGCAGGTACCTGGCCAGGAGCAGGTCGCCCTGGTGGGCGAGGGGTTGCCCGTTCCGGTACCGGTGGGTGGCCGCGAGGTAGCGGGCCAGGAGTGGATCCTGCTGGAGGTGTTCGGCGCGAAGAGCCATGGTCGCCTCCTCCTGTCCTTCCGGGTAGATGTACCCGGTAACCCCCTCCCAAACCGGCGGACGCCGACGAAATGTGACAATTCCGCCCCTCCCGGGCATGACGGCGCCCACGCCTTCCGGCGCCCCCACGCGCCCGAGTAAGCTCCGCTCGAGATGCCCACGGTGCGCGAGGTCATGCGGGCCGACCTGATCTCGGTCCGGCCTGGAACCCCGGTGATGGAGGCCGCCCGCGCCATGTTCTCGGGAGGGGGAGGGTCGGCGCTCGTGCTGGACGGCGGCAGGCTGGTCGGCATCTTCACGGAGCGGGACATCATGCGGGCGCTGGCCAAGGAGGCCGACCCCGGCCGCTCCTCACGGGTGGAGCGGTGGATGACTGCCGATCCCGACACCATCGGGCCGGACGCGACGGTGGGCGAGGCCCTCGACCGGATGCTGTCCGGCCATTTCCGCCACCTCCCGGTGATCGAGGACGATGCCGTGGTCGGCATGGTCTCCATGCGTGACCTGGCCAGGAGCATCGCCAAGACCTAGCGGGGGCGGCTGCGGTCAGTGGCAGCCGTCGAACGAGAAGTGGCCCGGGTCGGTCGCCGGTTCGGATTGGCACCACCCGGCCCGTTCCAGGGCCCCCACGACTCCGGGCGTGTCCAGGCTCAGTTGCGTGACGTCGACGGCCGCCCCGAGCTGGTGATACGAGGTCCCCGGCGAGGCGCACCGCCCGGGGCATCCGTCGGCATCACCGCAGATGGCCCGGCACGCCTCCGCCTGCTGCCCGCACGACCGGTAGCTCTGGACCACGTCGATGGCTCCTCCGGCCAGCCGCTGCGCCTTCCGGAAGGCCCGCATGGCCACGGGCTGGAGGGTGACCCCGTGCCACGTGCTGAGCGGGGGCCGCTCGCGGCAGACGTCGTCCGGCCGGACCAGCGGGTCGCGCGTGGCCACCCGCCACGCGAGCAGGCCGCCCGCCACGAGGGTGACGCCGACCATCGCGGCGGCGACGCGCCGTCCTCTCCGCGTGAGCCTCACTGGGCAGACGCTACCCGCTGCGCCCTATCCTGCCGTGCACGTGTTCGCAGTCGTCGAGAGGAGGCCTGAGGCCATGTGCCACGATCCGGGTGCCCGACCGCCCCTGCCGCCGATCGCGGGCGGTTCGGGCGGGCCCTCGCAGGGCCTGATCCTGGAAGCATCCGACGGGAACCGCTTCCGGGCGTTCAGCGCGACGGCCGCCAGCCCCGGCGGGCCCGGCGTCATGATCCTCCCGGACGTCCGAGGGCTGCACCCGTTCTACGAGGACCTGGCGGTCCGTCTCTCCGAGGCGGGGGTGCACGCCACGGCCATGGACTACTTCGGCCGCACGGCGGGGGTCGGAGAACGGGACGCCTCCTTCGACTTCATGTCGCACGTGGGCCGGCTCACCTCGGACGGGCTCGGGGCCGACACCGCGGCCACCGCTGCGTTCCTCCGCTCGACGGCCGGGGGAGCCGCCGAGCGCACGTACTCCGTCGGCTTCTGCATGGGCGGACGGATCTCGTTCAACCAGGCCTGGAGGGACCACGGCCACGCCGGCGTGATCGGCTTCTACGGCGGGCCGCAGGGCCGGGGCCCTGACGACGAGACCGCCCCGATCCGGTTGGCCGCCCGGTACCGCTGCCCGGTCCTCGGGCTGTTCGGGGGCGAAGACCCGGGCATCCCGGTGGAGGAAGTCGAGCGGTTCCGGCAGGCGCTCGACGAGGCGGGGGTCCCCAACGAGATGGTCGTGTACGAGGGCGCCCCGCACTCGTTCTTCGACCGGACCGCCGACGAGCACCGAGAGGCCTGCGACGACGCGTGGCGCCGGGTGCTCGCGTTCGTGGGGGGAGGAAGCGCCCGGGCGGGGTGACCGCGCCCCAGGGCGACACGAACCACCTCGAAGATCACCATTGACCGCCGGCGCCGAGCGGACCTACGATCGGAAAACGCGGTGCCCTGCTCCCCCCAGCAGGGATGAGCAACCCGTCGGGGGGCAGCGTGGAGCAGGGCAGCATCCGGGGCATCGCCACCCTTTCAGCGCGTCGTTCGGGCGGCCGGTTGTGCGGGCTCCTCGGCGGACGCCCGGCACGGATCGGCCACGAAGGGGCGTCATGCTTGGGACGATGATCGATCTCGTCATCGGGCTCGTCCTCATCTATTTCCTGTTCAGTCTGGTCGTATCGGGGATCAATGAGGTCATTGCCAGATGGGCCAGGCTTCGCGCCAAGTACCTCGAAGCCGGCATCCGTCGCATGCTCGGTCCCCTGGCCGACGAGTTCTTCATCCATCCGACCATCGCCAGCCTCGGCGGAAACGATGGATGGATGGGGCTCCTGGGTGAGCGGCCCTCGAGCTCCGGGAAGAGCCGCAAACCCTCCTACATTCCCTCACGGACCTTCGCCACGGCGGTGCTGTCGCTGATCGCACACCACGCCACCAGCGCCCCTCCGGCCGGCGCGGGCGGTGAGCCCAAGCTGGCCGACCTCCAGATGAACCTCGAAACGTGGCTGGCAACCCTGCCCGACGATCAGCTGAAGCGGACGTTCCAGATGTTCCTGACCCAGGCCGGCAACGACCTCGATCGCTTCGTTCACAACATCGAGGGCTGGTTCGACGACTCGATGGACCGGGTGTCCGGCTGGTACAAGCGCAATGCGAAGCGAATCATGCTCGTCATCGGCATCGTGGTGGCGTTCGCCGGCAACATCGACACGCTGCTGCTCGGCAAGACACTGTGGAACGAGGGGCCGCTCCGCCAGAGCCTGGTCTCGCAGGCCACGAATCTCGTGAACTCCACCGCGAGCCCGGCCCCCGGTGCACCCACCGGTGCGACCGGTGCGACCGGTCCGACGGGAGCCGGCGGCGCGACGGGGGCAGCCGGGGCGTCGTCGGCCCTGCCCTGCCCCATGCCCGTCCCCACGGCGCCCCCGGCCACATCGCCGACACCTGGAGCCACCCCCCCGCCCGGAGACTCCGTGGCCTGCATCGTCCAGCAGGTCAAGGCGATCCAAGAGCTGCACATCCCGCTCGGGTGGACCACACAGAAGCCCGATCCGAGGCTGCCCGCCAACGTGCCCCAGTGGGGCTTCAAGGTCCTGGGCCTCCTCCTCACCGGTGTGGCCCTGTCCTTCGGTGCTCCCTTCTGGTTCGACCTCCTGGGCAGGCTGACCAATCTGCGCGCGTCGGGCCCGCCGCCCCCGTCGTCATCCGGGGGCGGCCAGGCAGCCGGGTCGACGCCCATCACGATCAAGCCGGCCCCCGCCCAGCCGGAGGACGAGCCGGCCCCGCCGGCGGGGGGACAGATGGCCGATGGAAGCGCTGACCCGCACGGAGGCTGAACGGAAGGGGGAGCCATGGCGAATGAGACGCCGTCAACGACGAAGGTCTGGGAGCCGATCCCGGTGGCCGACCCTCCCACCACCGGACCCCACGTCATGCAGGCGCAACGGCTGCTGAACACGAACCCCTTCGGGGACTTCCAGATCGGGACGATCAACGGCGTGGCCGGAAAGGACTTCTACGCCGAGGTGAAGCACGCCAAGCACGCGCTCGGCTTCCCCGAGCATGCGACCACCCCGCTGTTCGGCCAAGAGCTCCGCGACTTCCTTTCCGGCGACACGCCCCTCCCGGCGGACTTCGCCCAACGTCGAGCGCAGCGGGCGACCCTGGGGGTGCAGGAGGCCGCCGTGCGGGCGAAGATGGTCGCCGTGTGCGAATGGGCCATCGCCCACGAGGCCGACATCCACTACAGCAAGGTCAGGCCGATCGCGATCGACACTCCGTTCGAGACCATCCCGCCCGGGGGGCTGGAGGTGGACTGCTCGGGCTCGACGGAGCTGTTCGCGAAGTGGGCCGGCGCTCCGGACCCGAACGGGCTCGATTTCGACGGGTTCGGCTTCACCGGCAGGATGGCCGACAACCTCCGCATGATCCCGCAGTCGGCGCTCCAGCTCGGCGACCTGGTGATCTTCGGCAACCCGACGACCCACGTGGCGGTGGTGATCGAGCTCGGGGCGGACCCGGTCATGGAGTCGCACGGCGTGGAGGAAGGGCCGCTCCGCATCTCGCTGTCCTCGGAGGCGAGTGCGCACGCCGACCAGGGCGGCTTCCGGTGCTATAGCCTCCTGTGAGACGCCGATGCGGCTCGGGGTCGGTTCGGTCCCGTCGCTCGAGGAGGCGACATGGTCGTGCATGACTGGGCGGGTCGAGCCAGGACCACCACACCGTGTCAACGGACCGGGACGTGCTTCAGCACCCAGCCCGGGACGGTGCCTCCGACCTCGTCTCCTCCCGCGGCCCACGAGGGGACGCGATACGACTTCGCGAAGGTGCGGATCGAGCCGTCCACGGATTCGAGCGGAGAGGTCGATCGGGTCGATCGCCAGGTGGGCGGTCGACCCGGAACCGGAACGAACTACGCATTCGACACGGGGCAGCTCACCGAGTCGCACCTGTCGGATCCCGAGATCGTGGCCCGGCTCAATGCCCTGTCCAAGGACGGCCTGCGCGACTACCTCAGGATGGTGGCCGATCCGGCCGTCCGTGCGTACATCGAGCAACTGATCGCCTCGCGCCCGGCGGAGACCTGCACCGCCGACCAGGCAGCCCGAACCGGTCGGCTGGCCGAACAGGCCCGGACCGATTCGCTGCCCTTCCTGGCGTCGGCTCGGGTGGCCCTCGATCGTCTCCACGGGCGGTGGATCGACAACAAGCCCGACCTCCTGTCGGGTGCGCGGCGCCTCGAAGGGGAGGTGGCCTGGGCGTTCAACAGCAACTTCAACATCACTCCCACGGACCCGGACTACGGGGTCCGGCAGATCTGGGTGATGTCCCGCCTTCGCTCCCTGGAGAGCAGGATGAGCGCCGCGACCCCCGCCGCCTGCGAGACCGGGGACGATCCCGTGTGCGGCGGGACGAACCAGGACACCGTCGCCTACGTTCGCGGCGGGCGGCCTCCGATCCATTACTGCCCGCAGTTCCGCGACGACCCCGATGCCATGAGCCGGCAGGCCAACGTCGTGCATGAGTACGCGCACCTCCTGCCCGGCGTCCACGATCAGGGCGGATACGCCCTCGGCGGATTCGGAGCCCAGGTCACCACATGCAGCACGGGAGTCAAGTTCCGCGCCGGCAGCGACGTGCTGACCAATACAGCGGATGCACTCGCGGGGTTCGTCATGCACATCGGCCAGAGAGGTGCGGACGACCTTCGCGTCCGCTGAGCGGCCGCGGCTCTGCCTCAAGGACCCGCCGAGGCGCCGCCGTCTCTAGCGGTCCCCCCGCCGGTCGAACCACTCGTAGAGGTCGCGGACGGACTCCTCGACCGGACGGGGACGGTGCCCCAGCTCGTCGACGGCCTTCCGGCTTGAGACGCTGCCCTTGAAGCGGAGGGCATGCAGCGACTCCGAACCGGCCAGCAACGGGCTGTCCCACCTGCGCGACAGCACCGTCCCTACCGGTCCCCACATGCGGGCCACGCTCATGGGCACCGTCAGCCGGGGTGCCCGGACGCCGGTAGCCTCCGTCGCGATCCGAGCCAGATCCTCCAGCGAGCGCCACTGCCCGGACACCAGGTAGCCCTCACCCGTGCGGCCGCGTTCCTCCGCGGCGATCAGCGCGTCCGCGACGTCCCGGACGTCGACCCAGTCGAAGCCGCCGGCGACCAGCGCCGGCAGCCTCCGCCGCCGGAGCGCCAGGAAGAACTTCCCCATTCGCGAGGGCTCGAAGTCGCAGGGCCCGACCACGCCCGTGGGGTGGACGACGACGGCGTCGAGGCCCCGCTCGACGACCTTCCGCAGCTCCTGTTCCCCCGCCGCCTTGGACCGGTCGTACACGGGCAGCCCGGGCCGCTCCGCCCGAGGGCTGCGCTCGTCCAGATGACCGCCGGACCGGTCCAGGTCGAACGCATGGACGGAGCTGCAGTGCACGAACCGTCGCACGCCGGACGCCAGCGCGGCCTCGGCCGCGTTCCGGACGCCGGTCACGTTGGTGGCCCACACGCGACCGTCCGGGTCGCCCGTCACCGAGATGCGGGCCGCCAGGTGGTAGACGGTCTCGGCGCCGTCGAACGCCGCCAGGAGCGCCGCCCGGTCCAGCACGTCCGCGGTGGCCCACTGGATGGGCAGGCCCTCCAGGGAATCCCGCCGCAGGCGCCCCGCGGCCCGCACTCCGCGTCCGCGCTCGAGGAGCGCTCGCGTGAGGTTCGCTCCCAGGTGGCCCGACGCGCCCGTCACCACGGTGAGCACGATCGGGCCAGTCTATGGGCTCACTCGTCCGCGCCTGGCCGGTTCCCCTCCGCCGGACGCCGGCGCCATACTCGGCGAACTCATGGGCGGAGAAGGGCGAAAGAGGCCGGGGCCGGGAGCCCGCGTAATCGGGGCGCTGGGCGGGCGCCGATGGTTCACGCGGATGACCCGCCTGGTTGCCTACCCGGTCGACGCGAGGCGATGGCGGCACACCGGCCGGGCGCCCGATCACCGGGACTTCCCGCACCTGGTCCTGGTCACGACGGGACGCCGAACGGGGGCCTCGCACGCCGTTCCCCTCCTGTACCTCGAACACGACATCGGCCTGGTGGTGGTGGGATCGAACTGGGGCCGGGACCGGCACCCGGCGTGGTCGTCGAACCTCCTGGCCGAGCCCCGGGCCACCGTGCACATCGGGCGTTCCAAGCAAGAGGTCCGCGCGCGGCTCGCCGCCGACCGGGAGCGCAGGGACCTGTGGCCACGGCTCCTCGAGCTGTGGCCGGCGTGGGCTGCCTACGAGGAGTGGGCGGCGCGGCAGTTCCGAGTGTTCATCCTGGAGGTCGACCATGGCGAGCCGCAGGCGTGAGAACCTGCCTCAGTCGGCCGCGCGGGCCAGGACCTCCGCGACGGGGCCCGGCAGGAAGCGGCTCCGGAAATCCCGCAGGGTGTACCCGGTGAGCACCGTCGGCGAGGTCGCACGCGCTGTGGCGGACCGGGGAAGTCCGAACAGCGGTGCAATCTCCCCGAAGTACCGCCCCGGAGCGACGCGAGCCCGGACCTCCTCGCTGCCGTCTGACCGGAGCCGGACGACCTCGACCTCCCCTTCCTCAACCATGTAGACCAGGTCTCCGCGGTCGCCCTGCTCGAACAGCACCTGCCCCGCCGCGAGCTCCACCCGCTCCGGAGGGCGGGACTCGGACACGGGCACAGCGGTCATGGCGACCACCCGGTCCGCCAGGGGCAGCATCCGCTCGTCGTGCGTGGCCACCACGACGATGTGCCCCTGGTCGGCCAGCGACCGGAGCAGGCGGAGCACTCCCTCCACCTGGATGTAGTCCAGATGGGCGGTGGGCTCGTCCGCCAGGAGCATCGGCGGGTCGTGCGCAAGGGCCCTGGCGATGCCGACCCGCTGCTGCTGGCCACCGGACAGGTCACCGGGCCGGTGGTGCATGCGCTCGGCCATCCCGACTTTCTCCATCAGCCCGCGAGCTCGCTCCCGAGCAGCCTTGCCCCGGATTCCGGCCACCCGCAACCGGACCTCGACGTTCTCGAGCGCCGTGAGGCTGGGAATGAGGTTGAACGCCTGGAAGACGATCCCCACGTCATGCCGACGGTAGTGGGCCAGCGCGGGTCCGGAGAGCGACGTCACGTCGGTCGTCCCCAGCCGCACGGTCCCGGAAATGGGAGTGAGGATGGCGGCGAGCACCGAGAGCAGGCTGGTCTTGCCGCACCCGCTGGCCCCCAGCAGCAGCACCAGCTCACCGGGGGCGACATCGAGGCTCACCCCGTTGATGGGCCGGACCACGTACCCGCCGCTCGAATACTCGACGACCAGGTCGGCGACGTGCAGGCCGTTGGCCCGGTTCTCCACGGGCTCACGCACCTCCTGTGGCTCAGGCACCGGCGAAGGCAAGGGCCGGATCCACCCGGATCGCCCTCCGCACACCGGCCAGGCTGGCCAGGACGCCCACCATGACGGCGACGACGGGAAGCGACAGGTAGCCGGTGGTGGAGACCTCCACCGACATGGCCGCCGCGGGGGCCATCGCCACCTCCAGTCCCATGGCCACGATCGCCGAGACCAGCGCGAGGAGGACGGCTTGCAGGACGAGGCCGCCCAGCAGGAAGCCGGTCGAAGCCCCGGTCGCCTTGAGCACGGCGAAGTCCCGGGTCCGCTCCATGGCGGACAGGTAGATGATGGCGCCGACGATGCCGGCGGCCACCGCCCACAGGAGCCCCCGGATCAGGGCGATGGTCTGCCTGGCCTGTTGGATGGGGCGAAGGAGGTCCGCCTCGACCTCCCCGTTCGAGAGCATCGACATGCCGCGCGGCGCGGCCGGCGGGGCGCCCCGGGTGACGATCGCCGTGGCCAGGGGTTGCCCGCCGAAGAACAGGCTCTGCGCGTCGCGGAGCGGGATGAAGACCACGGGGATGGCGGCGAAGTAGGTGATGCCGTGGACAACGCCCACCACTCGGAACGGCCTCCCCGAGAGGTCGAACCTGCTTCCGACGTCCAGGCCGAGGCTGGCGTCGACGACCGCCACGCCGGTCCCGGCCAGTTCCGCGCCGCCAGCGCTCGCTGGCGGCGCCCCCACCCCGCCCGGGACCACGCCGACCACGTTCAGGTCGCGGACGTCGCCCGAGCCGGCGTGCGTGATGCCCCGCGCCGCCGCGATGGGGTCGGCGCGCCGCACCCCCGGGAGCGCGGCCACGGCCGTGGATCGGTCTGCCGGGAAGGCGTTCGGCGAGGTGAACGGCCCGGCCACCCCCGACCGGACCAGCCAGGTGTCCACCTGCATGAACCCGACGGTGCGCTGCACCTCGTTGCCGAAGCTCGCGTTCACGCCGGAGAGCAACAGCGCCAGGGCAAAGACCAGCGACGTTGCCCCGATGGCGATAGCGAATCGCCGGCGCCGCCATTCCAAGTCGCGAAGGCTGACCAGCATCATGTCGGTACGATCCTCCCCGCGGCGGATCGTACGACGCCCGAAACCATCTGTTGTTGACAAGGCTCCGATCGGTTCGATCCGGTCCCGGATAGTCTCGTAAGGGGCCGCGAGGGATGCTGCTATGGGCCGTGGCTGTCGCGAAAAGGTTCCGCCCGGTGGACGACGGGCGCGGAGGGTGTGTTTCCAGCCGGGATTGGCCGGAGGGCCGCCCAGGGGCCCGTTTCAGGCCCCTGCGGCGGCGATCCGGTGGCGGTGGAGCTTCAGGAGGTTGTGGGTCGCCGCGGCTAATCGCCATTCCGAGCGCACGGCCGCTCTTCCTCGTCGGTGGAACCGGTCGAACCGGCGGTTGTACTTGACCTGCCCGAACACCG
>WNGH01000942.1_pt1 | contig 45267 bp, 69 predicted proteins | sample 5400631 | NCBI WGS metagenome assembly WNGH01 (sample SAMN13153373, study PRJNA577476) | soil metagenome | isolation source: 115 cm soil or saprolite under Garry oak tree replicate 1 | place: USA:California | collected 2016-06-15 | reverse complement strand
TCGACGACACCGCCAATCGTAGTCGAGAGAGCGGTGCCAATGCCGGTGATGCGAATGATCGTCGGCAGCAAGCCCTTCAGCGCGGCCGCGATGGCGGCGGCGTCGGCCGCGGCCTGGCTGATGTTCTGTGCCGTGCCGCAGCCACACAGCGTCACCGCCGGCAGCATCGAAAGCAAAGCCCTCCGAGAGATCATAGCTCTTTCCTCGATCAGCAAAACGGGGCGGCCTCTAGTTTGTCGGCCACCATCTGGGGAGTGACGAGAGACCAGTTCCTCGGTATCTGAGGATCAAACCCGTAGGTTGCCACGCCTAAGAAGATCTCGTAGCCCAAGGCATGGCTGAGCCCAAGGGCATCCGAGACTGTCCAACTGTGATGCGGTCTGATACCGGGTATCCCGATCTCCAATGCAAGCCCCTTTGCGCAGCCCAAGGTTCCGCAGTTGGTCTTGGTGTGGGTTTCAGCGTAATCCCAGGTAAAACCTTTCGGCATCGGCGCTCTGAGAGCTGCTACCAGCCTCGCGCGGTTGACCACAACATCCCTGACTCCTGTTCCGTCGAAAGGCATCAATTTCTCCTGTTAAGGCTGAGAACTCCTTATCGCTAAGCCCCGGTGTGTATTGTCAAATCGCGCGCTACGCCACGACGCAGGCCCGCCAATGAAGCGCGCATTGATCTGATGCCAACCATGTCTCCTGTCAAAGAGAGACTGATACCCTCCCGGCAGCATCGTTGGGCAATGCCCCCGAAGCTGTCCTTGAGCATCAAAACTTCCAGCCTTCTTCGCTGACCAATAATCCGGCCACACAACATCACTAAACAGCATGTTGTTAATGGCAATGCCGAACTGATCCGCCTCAACCGCATCACTTAATTCTTGGGGTGCGATGTTCCCAGCAAATGGGCCATCAGGAATCGTGAAAAACTTATTGATCTGCGGGTTCCACCGTATCTCGGCAGCTTCATGGGAGATATCTGTCGTCGGCGAAACCCCATACCTGATGCAATCACCAATGAAGGCCCGCCCATAGGTGACTCCAGGGTAGTCATGAAAGCCGAGCACCCCAGGATCAACACTGTGCCGGTTGAGAAACAGCGGGACAGCTCCGGTTCCCTTTCCAGCCTGGAAGTCACGCATCGTCATGAAGCTGTAGATGCACTTATCGAGGGCGTAGGCGGGGCGTACATACTGGTCATCCCATGCCTGTATTCCCGGCAACACGGCGATCACCTGCGTATCCGTCCAGACTAGTGAGGCGTTGACTAGGACGATGTTCATCGAATCGGTGCTCCGAAGATGCCCCAGCCTAGGAGGCCGATCAGGATGAAGAGGATCAAGGAGGGACCACGCTCAGCAGTGAAGGGCCACCACCACCAGCCTGTCAGCAGGAAGCTTATGACGTAGAGAATCCAGAACCAGATGCCTGCGCTCATGGTGCTTTCCCTGTCCCTGCGATGGTCACAACAGCTCCAGGTGTAGGAGGCACAGAGGTCGCCAGGGCGACGCCCGCCGGCGTTGGCATCACCTCGACCTTAGCGACTTCAGGAAGTGCAGCCACGACCGCGACCATATTCGCCTGCTTGTGCGCGACAAGACCCCAGACGCCTGAGAACGTGGAGGCTCCAGCTCCTAGGAGCGCGACGATGATAGCAGTTGCGAGGCTGAGGACTTCTTGGTTCGAGAGGATTGCGGCTGCTTGGCTCTGAGTGATCCACCCCTTGCCGATGGCCCACCCGGCAGCTACACCGCCGAGGGACGCTACCAGAGTGCGGATCGCGCTCTTAACCTGCTCCGGGGATGGGTTCATGCCTGATCCGCCTGTAAATACAATGATCTCTCCTGCTCACGGCGATGGGTCAGACCGGGTAGAACAACCAGCTCGCCATCAACGTGACCCTTGTTCCACCGCAGAAAGGCGTCTGCTGCCCGCTCCCACGCCTTTAGCCGATGCAGCTTCAGCACAGTTGAGGAGCGAAAAGCACCGACTCCGATGTTGAACGCCAGGCTCACCATAGCAGAAAACTGATTGCTTGTGGTAGTGATATCGTGCGTTACAGAGTCAACCGCAATCGCTGCGTGCGCTGTATCAGCACTCAGAAGCCGGTCAGCCTCCACCTTAGAGATGGTTTGGCCCTTCCTGGAAGGCGTATGTCCCCAGCCTATCGTCCAGACCCCTACAGGGTCTAAGTAAGAATGGAGCTTCAGGCTCTCACCCGACTTGATGATCTCTAGCCCGTCTGAGTTGATCCACTGCCTTGCTGTTGTGACCTGCAACTCGATCATCTTTTCTCGCCTTGTTTTATCTGCTTTAGAGCTTCGGCTATATCACGCTGCACAGCCTCAATTCGACGGTCGGCCTCTCCGTCTTGAAGTGGATAGATAGACGGCGGCGGCGGCTGAACCGGCTGCGCCGTCGGTGGCTTCCTCTCTTGCTCTTTCCGAGGAGCTACATAGGTTCGATAATGAGATGGCGGGGCAAGCCTAAGAGAGGGAGGTCTCCAGTAGCTCCCTGGTGCCTGAGAAGCACATCCCCCAAGGACGATGCCTACTGCTATCATGAGCCTACTTGTGCGTGTCATGACTGCCGTCTCGGATTGTAGCCAGGAGGATTCTAAGGTCAGTCAGCTGGTCAGTGATCTTGAGCAGGGAGGTCGTCGTTCTGTCAGCTAGATTCTTCTGTTCTTCCTGGATCTGTTGCATCCACTTTATCGTTTGGATCTGTTGTTGTTGCAGGAGCGCGATGTTTTGATTGTTTGAGTAGACTTGTGACTCGACGGCGAAGTAGGTGCCGAGGACTGCGCCGACGACAGTGAGCATGAGAATGGCGCCCTGTATAAGGGTCCCTAGATCAATCCGGTTCCTGATTTCTGGGAGATCCATTTTTAGGTATGATAACTGCAATAACCAACAATGTTCATCACTGTCACAGCTCCTATAGCAACAGTCGCAGCAGTTTGCCCTGACCCACTTTGCACTATAGGGATTGAAGATGAGCCAGATCCAACTTGCCCACCAATCTGAGTGTAATTTGCTGTCAAAGCAATTGCGTTGTACTGAGTAATAAGGCACACTCCAACATCATTCGACACACTCGCAGCAGGGAACGGCAGTCCAGTGATTGATAAGTTGCCAGTCGGTGAGCCGGTCCATGCTGTCGTTGCCACGTTGAAGCGCACTGTAACCTGACGGCCAACTTTCTCGTAAGTACCCACTTGGACTGAGAATGTCGGAGTTCCAGGAGTACCATCAACGGCGATGATAGGAGTCCAGCTGCCAGAAACTGGGAATGGGCCGCCTGTTATCTGTGCCGGTGTTGGCTTCGCCAACAACAAGAAGAGAGCTGCTACAGCTACCCAAGAAAGAATTTTCATTTCACGGGTCCCAATCCAGCTACGTAGTCCTGCCAATACTTCTCTGTCTGCTTCGTCTGGGCCTGCATGGTTTCGAGCTGCACTGCCAAGTCTGCTGCTCGTGACATGAACTGATCCCTCTGCCCCCGTGTCACTTGAAGTGTGATCTCGGCTGGAGTAGCAGGCTGTGGCTGTTGGGCCTGAACCAGAGAAGCCATTACAACACAAAGAGCAAAGATCCCTCCAAATCGCAGGAATATCATGGATCTCATCTTAGTATCCTGTGATTGCGACCCGCCGCCAGTTCCCCGACGATGGACAGAAGTATGCAAAGTTAGTATCAAAAGTAACCTGCCCAACAATGCAGGCATCAGCCCCTAGAGGAGTAGCTGTTGTCTCGATGACATTCTTGATATAAGCGTTTTGCCACCGAGCCGCCGCTGTCCCTAGATCAAAAGCATTCGTTGTGCCCGGAGAGAGATTGGACCCATTCCAGGCTGCTCCCACCACGTTGTTGACAGAAAGGATAGCCTTGAAGGTAGTAGGCGCATTCAAGACTGCATTGTTACCTGTGCTATTTATTTGACCATCTATGTCAACCTGACCGGAGCCAGAGTGGATGTGCATGTGATTTGCGGTATCGCCGAAGATCCGGCCCTGTAGACCAGTATGATACCACTGGATCTCTTGGTTGTACATTAGACCGAGAGCAGTTATAGTGGCGCCGGGGCCAGCACCACTAGGAAGAGGTGAGGCGCTCGGCCCATAGAGGCCGATCGAGTTATTGAACATCAAGATCCCAGCACCAAACTGGGTGGGGTTGGCTGCTAGATACATAGCTACAGTTGTTGCAGCCTGCCCCGACGACGACAGGCCGGCGCCTGAGCCTAGCTCCAGCCCGATTGTGCCTGCTCCATTTGCTACCTCGGGAGTCCACCCAGTCACAGCTGCCTGGAAGTTAGCGACCTCGAACTCGGCCACATAGGTTGAGCCGGCGTTCGCCGACACTCGGTGGGCGGCTGAGTAATGGCACCAAGCTGGAACTGGCGGGCCGCCGCCACTTGGAGCAGCGATGACATTGTTAACCATCGCACATTCAATCGTGCGCGGTGTGCTATAGGTCGTCGTGGATGTCGACACACCACTGAGCGACTCATTTCCTACCATTAGGGCTTGAGTCGGTGTCGCGATGGTCGCTGGCGACCCAGCAACAGGTGTCGGATTAGAGAGGATGTAGACTGTCGCGAAGTCCCCAGTCCCGAAAGGCACCTGAGACTGGCCGGCTTGTGTAAGCTGACTCAGCCAATCAGCCTGAGGGAATGTATTAACGCCGGTGTCGAGAACCGCTGCCCCTAGAAACACACGATTTGCGAGCCTAGTCTGTACTCCAGTCGGCCCATCCCAGAAAGAACTCGTGAGCGGCTCATTGATCGCGCCCTGCTTCGCAAGAGTTCCAGTCGTGTTGTTGAACACAACTGGCATCCCGACTGAGGTGCTGACAGGACCTACTATCGTGCCGGCGCCTGGGCCAGGGAAGTGAACAGTTGAGCCGTTGACATTGAATAGGAGGTCGAGCTGTGGAGCACCGTTGTAGGCATTGAAGGAGATCAGGCCGCCGTTGAGCGCGTTGGCATCAATACATAAAGCATAATGGGCAGTGTTGGCGGGCGCGCTCAGAAAGCAACTGTGCTCACCATTAGGGCCAGTGCCCGCCGGCGTTGCTGGGTTAACCTGGAGCAGCTCGCCTAGGCCCGGTCCATTACCGCCGGCCGACCCAGCATCTCTGACAACACGATTCACTGACCAGACAGGCAGGTGCCCAGGAACCATAGCACCAGACTGGCTGACCACCCCCTGCGCCGAAGCTGGCACCGGCGCAAAGAGCGCCGGTAGCAGCAGCCCAAGGAACCAGAGCACACCACGCTTCATCACAGCACCTCTAAGCGAGCGGAGCGAGCTTAGCCGCCCGACGGCGCCATGCAGATGTACTTGGCCACATTACCGCTGGCTGAAGTCTGGGTCAGCGTGAGTGCAGTGTTGCTGGTCACATAGCTTTGAGAAGCCAAGGGAGTCGCAATCCAGTTGACAACACAAACGGGCGTTCCGACGTAGGCGACATTGAACGTGACGACGCACCCAGTCGCTGACGTGCCCATCGTGATAGTGCCAGCAGTATCGGTGCCGACTACAGTAGGAGAACCAGTGCCGCAGCTAGTTGGGACAGGGGCTGTAGTTTGGGCCGTCGCAAGATGCGTCGGAGTGCCGGCAACCGCTCCAAATGTGATGAGTGGGTTGGTAAAGATGTAGGCGCCGGAGAGACTTGTGGAGTAGGTTGAGTTACCACCAGTCACAGCTTGGAGGAGCTGCCCTGTCAGACCGGCGGAGGCCCCTAGCGGGGCGCAGGCAGTTGAGACAATGTTGTTGCCGACGCTGTTGACGAATTGGCCGGCGGGGCAGGCTCCAGTTTCCTGAGCGACGGCTGATGTGAAAGCTAGGATGATCCCCAGGAGAGCTAGGGACAGGCTACGAATGTGCTTCATTGAACTAACCTCCAGGGGGTCTCCGGGTTGTATGGTCGAGCCAGATCAACGGGATGACTACTAAAGCACAAAAGCCGCCGAAGATCGAGCCTCCTACAAGGTCCCGGGCTTCGGCGGCGAGGCCGAAGGCGCCGGCGACGCTTAAAAGCAAGATCGCGCGGGTTGAGAGGATCTTGGCTATAGCGTCGAAGGTGCCGAGGGCAGCAGCAACGCGCGTTGCACGTTGGAGGGCAGCGAGGTCAGCCGCTGGCGGAGCCGGCACGGGAAGGGGCAATGGTGTACTGGCGGCTGGAGCTTGTGTTGGTACGGCCCTTTTTGGGGCCAGGGGTCGCTCGCTCAGAACTTGCAGCCGGGGTACCGGCTTCGCCGGCGGCTGATTCAAGTCCTCGTCGGGGTCCAGCTGCATCATTAATTGAGTTTCGCCAGCCATCGAACGCATTCCCTTCTTCTGGTAGGCTCATCCGGTTCTTGACCGCAACCCACCGTGTCGCAGCCTGCATACACTGAATCCCGAAGTCGACATTGTCAGGATCAGCCTCAGCCTTCGCAAGAAGAGCCTTCATGAGCTTATCAGTCGCACCGACGACATCATCCTTCTGTCCAATTGGATTAGCCATCCTAGACCACCACAAACACGAGTAACCAAAGCGCGATACAAACAAGGCAGCCGAAGAGCTTCTTCCATTCATTCTTAGCTGACATGTGTATTGCTTTGTTCATTGGTGTTCTCCTAGTCCCATCGTGTCAGGGATCAAGCCAAGAGCGGCGGCATCGAAGATGCTCTGCATCGTGTAAGAGGCCGCCCGTCGAGTCGCTGTGTTTCCATCCAACCCTTGCGCGATCCATTTGATCGTCGTCGGCCGAGAAAGAATCCAGCCCCATCCAACAGCATAAGCATAGGCTGACATAGCCAAGCCTGTGATCGACCCGCCGCTTGCCATCCCAACAGCTTTACCTATCGTCCCGAAAGGCATGGCACTCTTGATTGCGCCGGCGGCCAAGCCAGCTGACATATCAGACCCAGCTTGAGGAAACAAGAACCTGGCATGACGGGCGATCATCCTGATGTCATCATTGAGGCCCGCCGGCATCAGCAGCTCTTGCTGCTCCTTCGTGTATCCTCTTAGCCCATGAAAGATCCTATTCGGATCGACAGTCTTAATACCGCTCTGAGTCTCTGTCATAGATTGCTTTAGCAGCCGAGCCATGAAGGTCTGCCTGACCTCTGCAACAGCATCAGACCCTTCACCAAACCAATCAAAGGCAGCCTTGAGCCGTTCAGTTTGTCCAGGCTTCACGACATGATTGAGAGCCTCATCGTGCATGAAGCCAGGGCGGGCTAGCTCAGATAGGAAATGACCGTTGAGAAATTGCTCTTGGACCTCGACAGCCTTGTTGAGGCGTTCGATATTGCTGAGCATTGAGTCGCCAGAAACAAGGGTGTTCAGTGGAATTTTGCCCTCAAGAGCAGCAGCTCTATCAGCCATCTGACGGGTAGCGTCGGCGGCCTTTCGCCCAACAGCGATGTCAAGGAGCCCACCTTGTTCAGATAAACTTGCTTTAAGTGTTGCTCCCTCTAGGTGTCCCAGCTTAGAAGCGTCAGCGATCAGCCCTCGAAGATACTCGGTCCCAACTCGACTCCACACCTCTCCGCCGACGATTTTGCGGAGTTCAACCGCTCGTGCATCAAACCCCGGTTTGAGTAGCATCTTAGCTATAACTGATGGGTTCGGCGGCATCCCAGACTTGATCGAGTCGATCTCCTTGTTGAAGACAGCATCTTCGAACTTCCTGATCCCGTCGCCATACCACTTACGGGCGCCTTGAAGAGCTTTCACCGCGCGAGGATCAACTGAGCCGCCTCGCACCCCGTCCTCAAAACTAGAGTCCGCCATCTTCTTCAGCAAGCGCCACTCATGCTTGGTGACGCCGGCGGCAGCTAGATCCTCAGGCTCACCAAGCTCCCTCAACTTGGTCACATAGCTCTGCATCTCTGACGGCTTGATCTTATCAGGCAGAGCTGCTAGCTCATGTACCAGAGCGAATCGCTCTTTAGGGAGATTCTTGGCTAGCTCTTCTGCCTGCCGCTTGACGATTCTCGTAGGGACAATTGGAGCATCACCGAACAATGAGTCCACATGCTGGAAGACACGGGTGGATGCCTTGGAGAAGTCCTGTCTAGCACTGATTATCTTGTCGGCGACATCAGTTGCAAGATCGCCCGGCGGCCGCTTAGCCTTCCCCAGCCGGTTAACCTCAGCCATATCCTTAGCGAGAGCCTCATTAGCTCCTTCTTGAGCCGAAGTTACAGTCTTAGCGAGAAGGTCTTGATGCTCAGCGACCTTCGATCCAAGGGAGGCTCCTAGCTCTCTTGTCGCTGAGGCAGCCGTCGTGTCTTCGATCTCTGCCATCACTGAGTTGAGGTCAGCGTGATGAACGCCGATCTCCTCTAGTGCATCCTTGATTTCCCCTCGAATAAAGTTGAGGTTCCGCTCTTCGTTGAAAGCACCGACGAGGCTACGAGATAGAGCTTCATGCCACTTAGCGACTCCCATGTGAGGCGCAATGGAGCGAATCGGAGGGACACCGCCTCGGGCGGCGGTTGTGGCAGCTAGCTCATCACTCTCTTGGGTCGCGCCGGTGAAGAAGTGGGGAAGCCCCCCACGGGTCACTCGGCCGACGAGACTACTGACTAGGCGGCCGCCGGCTTCACCAGCAGCTCCAGCTTCGCCTTCTTTCCCAATTGATTTGATGATGCCAGCAGGTGACTTGGCTTCAAGCCCAGTCGCTGCTTTGGCAGCTTCGTCGGCTGTCTTACCTGCCATCCCGCCGGCGGCTCCACCAAGAGCACCTCCCAACAACATGCCCCAAGGTCCTGCTGGAGCACCCATTGCAGCTCCTCTCGCTCCACCAGCCATCATCCCAGCCAGCGGCGCCCCCTGCGCTGCTATATCAGCACTCAGTCCACTGACAAATCCAGTCGACCCCGGCGCAACCTTCTTCCCCTCAACGTCAACATAGAACCGACCGTGAGGATCTTGATGAACATGCTCTTTCCCGTAGGCGTGGGAGAGATAACGTCGGCGCTCCTCATCATTGTCCGCCCGCGCGAGCATCATAGCATCAGTCCAGCTTGTGCCGGAGCTGTAGTCGACATCCTTGAGATGACCAGTCGCATCAGAGATCAGGCCGCCGACGGCTGAAGCTCGCTGACGGATAACCTCAGCAGCTCTAGAGCTACCAGCGCTGAGAGCACCTGGAATTGATCCGATAGCCTTTCCTATATCGACCGGCTCAGCTGGAACCGGCGGCTTCTTGGTTGAGAGATCAAACCCTCCAGCAGCCGGCACAGCCGGCTCAGCTGAAGTCGTGGACGGCGGCGCAGCTGCCGGAGCCGCCGTAGATGGCCGCTTGATCGTCGACAGATCAAACCCTGTATCACTCATTGCGCCACCATCGGCACCATCTGGTTACCCTGCTTCTTCCAGACATGACCAGCAGAGTCATCCACTGTGGTTCCGTCGGGATCATTAGCCATCTCAGGAGGCACAGGCCGCACGAGCCCGCCGGTCAACTCAGAAGCCCCAGTGTCAGGTTTGACTGCCCCAGTCTTGATTCCTTGAGCTTGTTGCTCAAGCCGATTCCTAATTGCTTTAAGTGACTCCTTCGTCGTTGTTGGAGATGAGAACCTCTCAAGTCCCTTAGCGATCTCCTCAATATGAGCCGCCCCAATCCCAGTGAAGTAGTGAGCCCCCAGTAAGGGCCTCACCAGGTTTGCCTGGAAGATACGCATCTTGTCACGGAAAGCTTCAAGCTCAGCAGCCTCAGGTAAGCTTGTCCCAGGGATCTGGCCTAGTGTCGACTCCCACAGATGCCGACCCCGTCCTTGGAAGCCGACCCAACCAGGATGTTGCTCAACTGCCGCCGTGAGTTCGTCAGCTGTCTTAACCAATTCCTCTAGGTCTGTCACTACCTGCTCAGGTTTGAGGCTGCTGCGGCCAGAACTCAAAGCCCGAGAGCGCTCCTGAAGAGCACCGATCGTGACTGATTTCCTGACATCGGGAGAAATCTGATCCTTTGATACACCTAGCTCTTTCGCTTTCGCATCAAGCGCAAGATTGACAACATCAGCAACAGAGCCAGGCTCTTCAGCTGTATGAGGATGCAGCTTGCTATATGCGTCTTCATACAGCTTCTTGTCTTCAACCTCGCTCGGCTCTCGCTGATTTTCAGCGACGAAAGCAGCCTTAGCTTTGGCATATTCAATCTGCGCCGGCTGAGTGCCACCCTGTGCAAGTTGTCTCGCACGGGCGAAATGCTCAGCCGTCAGAGCCCTCTTCTCCTCCAGATCAGCTTCAAGCCTCTTGCGGTCGTCTTGGCGCTTGTCGATCTTCTCCCACATACCAGCCTTGGCAAGCTCTAGGTCCTGCTGAAGCCCAAGGACGCGGAATGCGTTCTGAAGCTTGTCTTGGCGTTCTTTCTCAGTGAGAGCACGGTCTCGAAGAATGATGTCGATTTCCTCATTCTGCATCCCGAAGGCTTTGGCGGCATGGTCGGTCTGCTTGGACCAGAGGTCGACGGCGTTCTTGTAGTTCTCATCGTTGCCTTGCTTGAGGGCGCCGAGGGCAGAGCCCATAGCGTTTATGGCACCGAGGGCAGGCTGACGGGTAAAGGCGCCGGCGAGTGTGACCAGCCCAATCAGGAGAGGAGTCATCTCGCCGGCGGCCTCGAAAGGCGATAACGGCTTCGGCGGCGCCTCACTTAGCTTCTCATACCGCTTCATCAACGTCTCTGAGTGCTCCATCATTCGCTGCATTAGAGCGCGCCGCTCGTTAGACCCTGGAGCCTCCCTAGATGCTGCTTCAGCCAGCTTGTCTATCTGACCGCTCAGCCGATCGAGCCCCTGCTGCTGAATCCGCCTGTAGGGATCGCCGGCGGCCGCAGCTCCAGCAGCTCCGCCACCGTCAGCAACTGTGCTCGCAGCGAATTGCTTCATGCTGCCAGCAGTCATCCCAGCCAGTCGCGGATTGGCCGCAATTGCCCTTGGATCAATTACACTCGCAAGAGGTGTGTCAGGTGGTGCTTTCAGCACAGCAGCAGCCCCAGCTGGGCCTAGGAAGTGTGCTAGGTAGATTGCACCGTCATCAGTCGGTAGCCCTAAAGACCTGAGGTACTCCATGTTAGTGGAAGCATACTTTCCAGTCATTCGACGGGCGAAAGCTGGGTCAGACACTTTCATCTGCAAGATTTCTTGGGGAGTTTTACCAGCTACTTCGGGCTCCCCTCTAACAATCTCCATCCAGGTGCCGTCGATAAACTGACCTGTCCCCTCAGCAGTTGACATCACGTTGCGAGCAGTCCCTTCAACCCCGATAATACGGTTGACGAGATCAGGCGTCACGCCTTCAGGCGTAGCTGGAGCGCCAGCGGGAACAATCCCATTCGTGCCTCCAGGCACGGAGGTGACAGTAGGCACACCTGCGTTGCCCTGATTATAGAAAGCGTCGGCAGCTGCCTTGCCCTGAGTGGCCCATATCTCGCGATACCGCTTGTCGGTGTCTGCTTGACTGAGAGTGCTTGTATCCGCCGGCTTTGCTGGTACAGGCAGCTTAGGTGTAGTCGTCGGCGGTGCCAAAGCTGGAGTATCCAGAATTTCGTCGCCAGTGAAGCTCACCGGCGTCCTCTTGCCGGCCGGCGGCTCGATCGTGTCTAGGACATCATCTGCGGCAGCCATGCTGCTTGACTCAATTAAGTGATGCTAGGAGATACTAATCGTGCGGGCAGGCATTGATCCCAGCACGAGGTTTGAGGCCAGAGACTGGAGGGCTTTCTGGAGCTTGTCGTCCTGAGCGATCTGGATCTTGGCGAGTTCGAGGTCTTGGCCACCGGCGGCCCCAAGGGCATTCACGCCGGCCCCGCTAGCAGTGATCCCCTTCGAGATGAGATCCTCCAAGATCGGAGCCCGCTGAGCATCAATCGCAGCCGCGACGTTCGCTCGATCAACAGCCTCAGATGTGCTGCCAGAGAGCCCAAGATCCCCGTACCGATTACCGACCCGAGTGGTAGCTGCATTCTTCGCCTGCTCAATCGCAGCCTCGAAGCCCGGCGGCAGCACACCAGCCATTGCATTCCCTTGAAGTGCTTGTCCTTCAGCCGATAGATTCTGCCCTTGCCGTGTCAGAGCAGCAGAGTTTGCGGTCGCTGCGTTCAAGCCAGGGATATTCGGCTTCGGGCTGAACAGCATCGAAGCCAGAGGGAGAACAGCTCCCCCAATTGAGAGAAGGTCCTTGTTATCCTTCATGAAATCGCTGACGCCGCCGAGACCGACCTTGCTGAGGAGACCGCTGCTACCGCCGCCTGCGTCGGCAGTGCCGGCACCGACGGTCGAAGACCCGCCGAAGGTGTCAGCTAGAGAACCAGTCCCGCTGACAGGACCGCTGAGCCCTCCACCTTCGACAGGGGCCTGGGCTGATCCAGCTAGAGAGGCAAGGGGGTCAACTGCGCCGCCGGCGCCGGCTTCACCAGCGGCCGCGAACTCAGCTGGTGGAGCTGCCGCTGTTGGTGTTGCCGCTGTGCCAAGTGGGGCCACCCCAGTCAAAGTTGAGGCGCCCGGAGCGGCAGTTGAGAGCCCACCAGCTCCTGCTGCAAGACTCCCACCGGCCTCAGCTGCCGATGAGCCGAAACCACCTAAACCTTCAAGCCCTGGCAAGACATCCGCTGCTCCTGCAAATGCTCCAAGCCCACCGAGCCCGGCTTCAAGTCCACCGGCTGCCGCTTCAGGCGCCAGTGCGCCAACAGCAACTTCAGGCAGCACTGCATCAACAGCACCGAGCCCGGCACCAAGCCCGCCGGCGAGCCCAGCCTCCCCAGCAATCCCAGCTCCAAGGCCAGCTTCGAGCCCTCCAGCAGCAAGTGCTTCAGGCAGCACTCCAGCCAGTATCGCGCTGATGGGATCATGCAGCATGGCCTTCGGCCATGCAGAAGAGAGCAGAGACGAGGCCACTGCCAGCAAGAGCAGCAGCCACATAAGGTCCGCAACTGTCATGGCCCAATCTCCAGAACCCATGCTATTCTAGTTCCTATGTTAACCTCGACCCCAGTCTCTTTGAACCCAAGCCACTTGAGCCAGCGGATTGATTTGCGCCAGCGGCAGTCGACGGCGGTGATAATCTTGTGCGCGTCTGAGTGCCGCTGGATTTCTCTAAGCTCCTTTCGGCTCATCATGAGAAAGGATTTCTTTGCATGCTCAAGTCGAGGAGTAGAAGCGATCATCCAAACCTGAGATGGCTTCCCATACTCCTGATGAATAAGGCCCCCGATGGCGGCCGGTGACTCACCTAACATATAACAGAAGCTATAGCTGGATCTCTCTAGAGCCACGTAGAGCGCCCCACTAGGATCACCCTGCGCTAAAGTAAAGAGTTCAGTCCGGTCAGCTGAGGACAGACCTTCAATCAACGCTGGGATCAGCTCGACAGGCGCTGGATGAATAGCGGTCAGACTCATGTGAGGCTCATATGTTTAGCCTCTGGCGAGCTGAGTCGTGGTCAGAGAAGTTCTCTCCAGCAAACGCCTCGAAACCAGCCTCAGTAGTTAGGTCGAAGCCAGTCAAGTCAGAGCTGTCTAGGCCAAGGGCTTGATTCATGGCGTCGTGCTTGAGCTGATGGTTGAGGAGCCAAGGACCAGCGGCGTCAAGCGGCGGCATCGGGTCAAGCGGCACAGCTGGCGAGTCAACTCCTCGCGCCTTGAGAGCATCGTCGATCTCATCATGGTCACGTGCATGCGCGAAGCTGAAGAGTGCCAGAGCCTCAGCTGTGTAGCGAGGAGTCTGAATCAAGGCAAGAGGCACTCAATAACCTCCGTCGCTGCCTTCGCCTGTTCGGTTGGTGTTAGCTTGACCAGGCCGGAAAGGAGCCGCCGTCGGCTTAGTGCCGGCATCTCCCTTCTGCATAAACCCATTGCTGTATGTGCGTTGGTCGCCGGTGCTTCGCACTGTTCCATTGACTGTGACGTTGCGGGCTTCGCCGCTGGTCTCTGTCGGCCATGCCCGGCCGCCTCTATGATTGCTCATGAAGTTAACTCCTTGATGATCCACATGATAGACGCTTCAAGCTCAGTCAGAGCAAGGGCACGATAGCGTCCAGCTTTGACTTGAAGGAAGAGATTCTCAAGTACGACGGCTTGCTCTTTGATTGCGTCGTGGAGCGCTACTTCGTCGTGGATGAGAGAGCGGTAGCGAGGTCGAAAGCGGCTAGGTTGGATATCGCCGGCTTGGCGCTCGTCGGCTGAGCCATCGAAGACGTTCTCAGTTCGGTCGCTCACGACACCACCTCCAAAGTCTGATCCACCACGCCGGCTTCGCCGGCGGCTCGGGTTCCTTCTCCTCAAGGAGAGGAGCCCAGACCGCTAGAAACTCAAACAAATCAAGCCCAAGCGTCTCGCTTAGGCCCTCAATTCGAGGCACATCGTACCCCGCAGCATCGAGGCGTCGGCGCACCTCGGCGGCGTCAAGAGACATGGCACCTTAATAGTAAGGTGCATAGAACCGATAAGCAAGAGCCATGTAGTCAACTGTGCATGTCGCTGTATAGGATGTAAGTGTCCACCCAAGGAACTTCCCGTAAGCTGGTGCATCTTGACCCTGGATGTTAAGCTGATTACCATAAGGACTTACAACAGAGGGACCTGCTGCACCTGGATAATTCGTAGTTGGTAAGACTGAGTCAGCAACTTCACCGTGAATCGTGACATCATAGGTACAGCCCTGCTCAGCGGCGAAGTAGAACCTCAGGGATTGCTTGACGTGCTCAGCTGAGTCTATCCCATAGAACTTGCTGATGATCTTCTTCTGCAAGCTAGTGCTCGGTGTGAGGAAGCATTGATAGATGTTGGTGCCATCACTCCCAAAGCCGATGTAGTTTCCGCCGGTGTTCAAGGTCCGAAGTGAGATGATGTTAGCGACCTGAGTCGCAACGAACCACCTGAAGCCGTCCCAGAGAAGGATAAGCTGCCGGTTGATTCGTTGGATCGGATCGAAGACGAAAATCGACAGGGCGTAGAACTTGATATTGTTTATGATAACTATTGCAGATGAGGGAAGCTGTGGTTGAGTGAGGTTTGATGCGAGGATGTCGTCAAGGTCAGTGCTAATCTTCTTGACGCTACTGCCGAACAGCTCATAGACACCAAGAGGAGAGGCGAAGACAATAGCTTCACCGAAGTTCTGAATAGTCAGAGGCCACAGACACCCAATTTGAGGATCAACATTGGTGATCGTGACGGCTGTAGTGGCGAGATTGTTGGTGATGGTTGTGACTGGGTTGCTGATCGCGTTGACGGAAGAGTCTCCGAACTCGTAGAGGAAGCCGCCAGCTTGCTTAAGGCCAAGGAGATTGAAAGCCAGGAAGCTGTCAGTGTTCTCAGAGATGATGCCGCCGTCGGTCGCAGCAAAGTCGGAGACGGAACCTGGAGCCGAAGTGAATCTGTGGGTCTTGTTAACCATCCAGACGCGGTTCTTGAAGGTCTCAATAGCGGAGGCTGAGACAGGGAACTGACCGCCGGCGGGCATAAGCTGAAGGGTAGCAGCAGCAACTAGAGGATTTCCACCGACAAATCGGACGACGGCATTTTGGTAGTTCTGTCCTGGGTTGGTGACTGTGACGCTGGCGACGGTTCCACTACTCATGTTGGCTACGGCGGCGGCGCCAGTGCCGAAGCCCGTCGGGTCAGTGATGACAACCGTCGGGGTAGTTGCGTAGCTGTCTCCGCCATCGGTGACAGTGACGGAGAGGATGCCGTTAAGGCCAATGGTTGCATTGGCTGTGGCGGTGTTGCCGCCACCAGAGGGGGCTCCAATTGTGACCGTCGGGTCAGATGTGTAGCCGACGCCTGGCGTGACAACCAGGATATTCGCGATCGAGAGGGCTCCCACCGTCGCCCCTTGAGCGACGCCTGTTGCTTGAGTAGAAGCGCCTCCACCTGAGAAGGTTACTGAGGGTTGATTGGTGTAGCCAGTACCGCCATCAGTGACGGTGACAGAGACAACCCCACCGCCGCCGACGGAGGCTGTCCCTTGAGCTATCTTGTTAGAGTTGCCGCCGCCGGTGAACGTAGCTACAAGCAGCGGCGAGTCTGTCGGAAGATAACCTGAGCCAGGATTGGTGATGACTACATCAACAACCCTTCCATTGGCTAGAATTGCAGTTGCGGTCGCACCCGTCCCTGAACCGCCGGAGATCGCGACCGTCGGCGGCCCGGAGTAGTTGAGCCCCCCAGACGAGACCAGGACCTGCGGGGCTAAGGTGCCTGGCTTGTAGAATGATGTCCCGTCCCAGATATAATACCCAGCTGAGTCCCCGATAAGGAGATACTTAGAGGCCCACTGCGTAGCGACAGGGAGCGTCGGCGTCAGAGCAAAAGTCCCAGCGCCTGCGAGGGCTGTAACCGCGAAAGTATTCGGATTTACGATGACAGCGGAGCCGTCGGACAGAAACACAATCACATCACCGATAAAGTTCGGTATGCTGAAGAAGAAGTAGGATGCTATAGTGAGGCCGCCGGTGGTGGTATAGACCGGGAAGGGGTTGTTGCTATTGAGGAAGGCTAGTTGACCAGGGCCGATCCAGACGATGTTTTCGAGCCAGACGAAGTTGTCGTCAGCTATACCAGCGACTGAGCCCTTGGCGTCGATACCTTTGAAGGGGAATGGGGTGTAACGACGGAGCCCGGCAGGGAGCCCCTCACCAGAGCCAGCTCCAGCCTGCGGTTGGGCCTCCTGCTGAGCTTGCTGCCCTCTAGCCATCTTTAGGCATAGATGTCCGGGATTGAAGTCGGCGACGAAACAACAGCTGCAAACTGCATCCGCTTATCATAGTGAGCTGTGAATTTATCTACCATCTCCCTAAGATCAGGCTCACCTAAGACTGCAATCTCGGCGGCCTTGTAGGCTACTGCATTGTTCCAAGGATAGGGGATCGCGTCGAAGTCCTCGTTTGAATCAAACCCGATAGGTGCAGGCAGGCAGAGACAGTCAAGGTCCATCTGAGCAGCCTGAGACGGTACAGGCCAGAGATAGAAAGAGCCTAAGTCACCCCGAAGATATTGGGACCAGATCCTAGGGTAGCCTTGTGCTGCAACATTGTAGGCCCTGTAGTAGGCTTGGAACTCACTCCAGGGTTTGTAGCGAAGAGCGGGCTTCATAGAACCCCAAGATACAGCTATAGAAGTAATTGAGAGGATCTTGCTGGCACCAGTGAGAGCACTAGAGCTGGCAATTAAGGGGTTGAAGTCAGTGAACTTGTAGACCTCCTTGCCAGCGATGACTTGAGCTAGGGGCATAAGAGTAGCGGAGGAGGCTGCTGCACCAGTGCCGCCGCCGCCAGAGAAGGTGACACTCGGCGGGGCGACGTAACCGTCGCCTGGATCGATGACCTGGACTGAGAAGACGCTTGTGTCTAAGAGAGTAGCAGTAGCTGTCGCAGTTGTGCCAAGAGGAGGGGGTGCCACCGTGACAACAGGGGCCGTCGTGTAGCCTGTGCCGCCGGCAGTCACCGTGATCGAGCTGATCCCAGAGACACTTGGGCAGAGGACTCTGACGCATTCACCTTGAGCTGCGACGTAGTTGCGGGCCTCGTTGATGTAGTCGAGGAGGTCATAGGGGTTAAACTGCTGGAAGGTCTGGTCCCCTAGGATGCGCTGAAGGCGTTGCATATACTCAGAGAGTGTCATCGCCGTGGCCCCCCACCGCCAGCGGGGCTGGCAGGTGCCATTCCAGGAGGAGTTCTGGCAGCAAGTCCACCAGGGAATGTCTTCTCCTCTCTCAGTGGAGTCACCACTCCTCTAGCTCGCTGCATCATCTGCTCGTAGAGACTGAAGGCATCTCCAGCATCGGCCTTGCGCTGGCTGTCAGTATAGGCAAGAAAGAGGGCATAGAACTGAATAGCATCAGTCCAGGGGTAAGGGATAGCCTCAGCTGTGGTATCATTAGCGAGATCAAGGGGGGTCCAGACGCCGTCGATCTGAAGGACGTAGACACTGTCAGGGTTAGGACCGACATAAAAGCTGCTGGTTTTACCTATTTGGCGAGGGCACCAGGCAGCTGGAGGTCCCGGCGGCGGCGCAGCAAATCCAAGCCAGTAGAAGTTGAACCAGTCCCAGTTGCGGTTCTCCAGGGTCAGAAGCCCCCCGTTGGGTAAAGTACCCAACGGGAAGGAGATCGACTTGGGTGTGATGAGCTTGTCTACCCCAGCGGGGACTGATGGTGCTGTAGCCGCTGTGCTCTGGTAGAGCTGCTGGTTGAGCACGGTGTTGAGTGTGCCGGTCCCATTGACGCACTCGCCCTCAAGCGCGACCTGCTGCCGCGCTTCATTGATGAAGGTGGTCAGAGTAGCGGAGGTGTAGAACTGCGCGTTCGGGTCATGCAAGAGGGTCTGAACAGCGCTGATATAGGCATTCAGTGCCATTCAAGACCCTCATGACAGGCTAGCCGCGAAGCGGCTGCGCCCAAACAAAGTCGAGCTGGCCGCCGACGGTGGCAGCGCCGGCCCAAACGCCGCCGGAGAGGCCAGTGCCATCAAGTGGGACCAGGATCGGGATTAGGTGGAAGCCGATACCCCAATCATCGACGCTGAGCGGCGCAGTCGTGGCTGAGGCGACGATGCCGGTGGCGAGCGCCGGGATGATCCAGCAGTTGCGTGGTTTGATGATGCCCTTCTCGACGACCGGATTGACGTTGGCCGCTGAGACAGAAGTCGGTGAGGTGCCGCTGCTCGAAGTCAGGACGGTGCCGGCATGGAAGGTGCCAGCCGTGCTGACTGTGTAGCCGGTGACCGAGAAGTTCATCAGAGCTGTGGCGGCCGCTGAAGCGCCGGCACCCGTCGGGTCTGTAATTGTGAGGGTTGGGACCGCAGTCACAGGGGTGCCAGGGTCAGTGCAAAGGATCGCTGAGAGCGTGCCTGCACCAGTCAGTGCCTGAACGATAGGAGCCGCCGGGACAATCGTGGTCGACGGGTCTCTCGGATCAGTGATAAAGGTCAGAGTCTGCGACCCAACATAACCGCCACCTTGATTGTCGATGACGACGGTGTTGACAGCGCCGGCGGAGAGCGTGGTGTGGGCAGTGGCAGGAACACCACCAGGGCCTGGCGCTGGGATCTGGACACGAGGGGCATAAGTATAGCCGGAGCCGCCAGTGACAACTGTGACTGAGGTGTTCAGCCGGCCACCGATAACAGGCCGCCATAGCGATCCGCCGGCACTCGCAGTGACAGTTGTCGTTGCAGCATAGTTGGTCCCAGCATTCGTGATGACGGCGCCGGCGGCGCAGCCGCTCATGTTGATGAGACGGAAGTTGGTGCCGTCGGAGTCAACATAAGCTACCCCGTCAGTCGAGCGCGGGATCACTTTCCACACCGACATCACCGGGTCCCAAATCTGGAGATAGCTGTACTGGCCAAGGCCAACCATCAGCTCACCAGCAGGCAGGATGCGAGAGTTGCCAGGGAACAGCGACTCGCCGTTGGTCGCAAGCGCACCCAGCTGGGTCAGAAGGCCGGTGCCGCGAATAGCAGCCATCAAAGGTTCTCCTTAGAAAGCATTCCCGGTGATGCCGGTGATCTGCATCCCGCTGACCGGCTTAGTGCAAAGCACATTGAAGGCAACGATCAGCACGCCGATGTTGGCGATTTGGAAGTTCGGGATCGTTGAGTGGAAGCCGCTGAATGCGAAGGGTGCATCCTCGCTGATATACATCCCGACATACTTGGAGTTGAAGAGGTAGGAGCTGCCCTGAGGGAGGAACGGGTCAGGGAAGATCGGGACATTGAGGACAGTCAGGCAGCGGAAGCCGGCGTTGACCTGGTCATCGACCCCATAGCGGGAGCCTGGCGTGGTTCGGAACTGCTCGGCGGCCATGAAGTCTTGCATGAGCGTCGTCCAGTCACCGAAGGCCATGACACCAAAGTCAGGGGCCTCACCACCAGCAAGAAGGGTGAGGTTGCTGATCTTGGTTGCGAGGCCGATCCGAGTGCTGATCGCACCACTAGATGTCTTCAGCGTCGACTTCCAGAACGGGTTAGCGTTGCGGTTGACACCACCATAGGTGGCGACATTTGTGCCGTCGTCGAAGGCTTGAGCAAAGCTGTCGACCTGGAGAGGAAGGGCTGAGTTGTTGGTATAGAGCGCTGAGGCGATCTGCTGGGTCATGACAGCTTTGGCATCTGCCATGACAGCGCGGAGGCGAGGGATGACGACTTCGGTTGATTGGACCAGGGCTTCCATCCCGAGGAAGGGGATCGGGACAACACCGAGCTTGAGATTGAACTCAGCATTCTGGATCGCAGTGAGATCCGTCGGCTGTGGGAAGACGCCATCAAAGCCGGCCCAGCTGTAAGCGACGAAGCTGGCTCCTTGAACCGGCACGGTAACCGAGCTGATGCCGCCGGCGGCCCGCTGCGAGTTGCCCAGCAACAGGGACAGGACAGGATGAGCCTTGTAGAGCTGGACGACGAGGCTCGGAATGAACGCCCGGCGCGTGATTGCCGCAAGCTCGTTCCCAATCGCGCCCGACGGGATAATTCCACTGCCGAATTGCGGCATCTAAGGTTCTCCTCTTACCAGCCTCGGCGGCAAAGCCGCCAAGCCGAAAGGTGCTACGCGCTCCGGCTATGCAGCCGACCGCCGGATCTCAGTCAAGACGCCGGCGGCTTCCTGGTCAGCCCAAGCCTCAGGGTTCGAGATCAGAAGCTTGGACGAAGATTCATCCTCACCGGGCATGCCGAAGTCACCGCCTTTGACCCAGCCCGCGGGTGCGATCGACGAGGGGGTAACTGGCGCCGGCGGCTCGGGATTCTGCTTATAGTAGAGAGCAGCGGCAGCCTCAGGATCAGCAAGTTTGCGGTTCTTCATGAAGTTGATGAGTTTCTCCTGGCCCTCTTCAGTCAGGCTATAAGCTGAGACTGTGTCGTTCCAGCTCTTGTCGAAGTCGCCTTGAGCCGCTGCATCAGCGGCGGCCTTCTTCTCAGCGTCGCGCTCTTCGATCATCTTGTTGAGCCGGGCATCGACATCGTCGATCCGGGCGACATAGGGAGCTGCTACATCAGAGGCGACCTGAGCCTCTGGCACCACAGTCTTGATTGCTTTCTGATAATCGACGGCCGTGTCCTTGTGTGTATAGAGCTTCTGATGAAGAGCATAGGCTCTCATGCCAAGGTCAAGCGCACGAGCACCGCCGGCCTTCTTGACTGCGTCAAGAAGAGCCGAGTCTTCGTCACTGAGGTCGATCAGCGGCATAGCAGACCCCTATTTCGAGTTCATATTCGGGGTGTGAGAGACAGACTGCGAGTTCTTGATGCTCGGCATGACGGACTTGCGGGCACCAATGTCAGTCTTGCTGAACGGCACTCGGGTCACCATCGCGTCGGGATTGTCGAGATCCTGAGGGACGGAGTTGCGGTACGGGCCAGGAAACTTGTCAGCCATGTCAGGCTCCCATTGGTGAAGGCATCTGCGGCGGCATGCCGCCAGCAGGAGGCATTGGAGGTGCGCCGCCGGCGCCAGCAGGCGCCGGCTGGCCGGCTTGTAGAGCAGCCAAAGGACTCTGCTGCATCCTCGACGCAAGCATCTGCTTCAACGCCTGAAGATTGACCCCGGGGGAGGCAGCTTGTGGAGGTGCGTGCTTGCTTAGCTTCGAGATCGTCGCAAGCACTTCTTTGTGCAGCGGATGCTGCACAGGGATGTTAGAGAGGGCCTTCTCAAGCATGTTCACCGCCTCTTGCACCATCGCCGCCCCGTTGGCAGCTTCCCCTGGATTGCCGCTAGGGCGAGCCAAAGGGGAGGAACCAAACGGCGGTTGCTGAATGGATGAAAGAGACGGTGAATCCATGTCCTCAACGTGCTTGGAGCGTGCTCAGAATCTAGCGCTTGCCGCGCCGATGCCTACGCTTCGCCATGTGGGCCTCCTCTAGAGTGAAGCTAACTGGAGAGACGCCCTATCCAGTCAGCGATGTGAACCCTTGCGGAGAAGTTCAGGATGGGCAGCTATCAAAGCTGCGTGCTCCCTATGCCTCTCTTCAGCGTTCGCGATCAATGTGTCCTCACGAGCAGGATGTGTCAAGCGGATAAGATCAACATCGTCGACGGCTTTAAGCCGAGCTAAATCGAATGCAAGCCGGCGAGCATCATCAGCGAAGGCTGGACTGGAGCTGTGAGCATCAACCTCTAGCCGATAGTCATCCGGGATTTGGTCTAGCAGGAATGCTACTGGCTCTGCTTGATCTTGTTTCTTTACCTTCAAAGTGAACCGAACAGGGAGCTTCGCCCGCAACATCTGAAAGCCGAGATCCCCGAGCGCCGCATATCGACGTTCAACACCAAGAGCCCGATCCCGGAGCCGAGGAGTTGCCATCCTGATAGCCGTATTGGATTGAAGCCCACTCCTCATCCCCTGATCTCCTAGCCCACGAGAGACTGGAGCATCAAACCCAGAAGCTCGATGGAAGATATTGTAGAGCGATTCGAGCCAAGGAAGAGCCTGCTCAGGGAGTTTGGGGGCATGATTCTCGATCTTGAACTGAGGACTCATCTCAGCCATACGGCCGCCAGGTTTCATGAGAGCGGAGCGGCGTTCATCAATGTTGCCTGTGATCCCTTGGAAAGATAGAGGTGGGTCTTCCTGCATTCTCATCGTGCGGCTGATACCATTGACTTGAGCTGTAACGGCCTCTTGAGCCATCATCAAAGTGGCGACCTCGGAGCGACCCCAGAAGTAGTCCTTGGTAGTGTTGGGAGAGACCTGGATGAAGGGATGGCGGCCTTTAACACCAGAGAGATTCCGGCGTTGAAGCTTGCCTTCAATGATGATGTCGTCGATCAGCTGGAAGGTGGTGTAGTCCTCACGCTCATTGTCGAGGACCCAGAGTTCGTCGATTTGAAGGAGGTCAGCTAAAGTCTGGGGGGCCATGACGGCAGAGGGGCCGCGAATCCATTGGACCCACCCGGCGGGCTGAGAAGTTTGAGGGGGAGTTAAATTGACAGGGATGGTGCCGCCGATGAGGAGCCGACGGAGGCCGCTAGGCCCATCAGTGTCAGACATGTCAGCAGTCGCCCTACGGGCGACTTGGCGGAGGATCTCTTTCTCTTCTGGGTGACCTTTGATCGAGCGCTCGAATGAGGCAGGAGTGACGAAGCTGGTGTGGACAAAGGCATCTTGGCGGTCGATGTCAGTCGTGGCTTCGTTGAACACCCCCATGAAGGTTTGGCCGACAAGATAAGGGTCAAAGCCGCCTCGATCCCAGAGAAGCTTGACGAAGCAAGAGGCTTCAATCAGGCCCCAGTTGACAGCGTCGGCGAAGGTCTCATCGACACCGTGGCGCTGAAAGTCCCGGCTCAAGTAGGTGGCGGCGGCCTCACCCATCGCCCGGTTGTCATCGGTCTCGGAATGATCGAAGGTGATAGCGTAGTGGGGGTCCACGGGAGAAAAGAGTGAGGAGGCCAGGTGATCGATCTCAGCGTAGACCTCATTGTCGACGCCGGCGGTCCCATCAGCTGTCCCTGTGAAGTAGAAGTTCCGCATAGTCTTACACTGAAGAATGCGGTCTTGGCGGGAGACCGTGCATTGGTCGACCAACTCTCTTGCCCAAGATGCGACGCGGCGCTTGGGTATCTTACCGATAGAAGACATGAGGAAGGTGCTTTCAAGGGAAGGTGATCTTACGTCCTGGTGAAGGAACTGCGCTTAAAGCATCGGAGGCTGAAGCTGGCGTCAGTTGTGGGACCTTTGCCGGCGGCTCTATATACTGATCCGGCGGCGGTTGATAGAGAGGAGCATTCTTGGAGGCAGCCGACGGCTCCATTCCCTGCCAACCTTTCTCGCGTTGAGTAGAGAACGACTCAGCAGCATCAAGTGTCGGGAACCCTTGAAAGGCCAACCCACTCGCTTTAGCAAGTTCGATCGCCTCAGCCTCATCCTTAGCAACATAGGGCTTACCGTCTTTGATCCAAAGAGATGGGATAACTGTAGGCTGCCCATTGTTGAAGGAAGGATCACCCATGACTGTCATGCTTAGCTCGCTCGACCATGATTTGTCAGGGCTGGTGAGGTACTCGCCAGGAGCAAAGGGGCGAGCTGCGCCGGCGGGCACAGTTGGAGCAAGAGACTGATCTAGACTGAGTTCGCCTGGAATGAAGCCAGGTCCAGGTCTCGTCGGTGGAGCCTGCACCTGAAGCTGCTGAGGCACGAAGGCTGACAGAAGCTGAAGAAATTGATCCAACGAAGGCATCTCTCACTCTACGACAAAGGTTCCTGGTTGACTAGAGGCGACACCTCCACGATCAGCGTAGACTGACCAGGTCCCAGCCTCACTTAGATCTCCTGGCCGGAAGTTATAGAGCAGGAGGTCTGTGTGGTAAACAGCCGATTGACCCCTGAAGCCTAGGAGTGGCGGAGAGATCCGGGAGATTAGAGATGGGTCGACATGGAAGATTAAGCCTGACGGCTTGATGAAGGTCAGGCTGTCAGCGTTTGAGCGGGGCTCTATAGCGAAGAAGAACGAGAAGCCGACCTCATTGACATGTGGGAGCATTGGTGAGGTCGAGAACTCGTCGAGACGAGTGATATATTCCTCGCCGCAACCTATGAAGACAGACCAGCGGCCATCTGCTGCCGCCGGCGTAGGAGGCGGCGGGGGAGGTGGTGGAGGCGGCGGTGGGCTTGGAGCAATCTGGCCAGCTAAGATGTTCGTCGGCGGCGGCGGCAGGTAAGCAGGATAGATCCAAACCAGACCAGACTGAGGTCGAGGAGGGACAGTCTGTCGAGTCGCAGGATTGTTCTGGGCTAGAAGGTTTGGAGGGACTGGAGACGGGGGATAGTTCCAAGTCCAGCCATGCTGCTGCCCAGGCGGGATGATCGGCGTCGCAGTAGGTGCAGCCTGACCAGCTGTGTTGGGGGGAGGGACTTGAACAGGATAGGTCCACTTCAGCCCTGGTTGTGGGTAGAAGGAAGTAGGCTGACGAGTGTCTGGGTTGGCTGAAGCGAGAAGGTTCGGCGGCAGAAGCTGGACAGAGTAGGACCAAGTCAGACCCGGCTGTGGTGGTAGCGGGATAATTGGGTTGACGGTGACGACGACAACTTGAGCAGCCAGGTTCGGCGGAATGAAAGGAAGCGGATAGGGCCAAGTGACTGAGAGGCCCGACGGCGGATAGAATGGACGGTTAGGTTGGGTTGCAGCGGCCTGAGCAGCCAAGTTCGGCGGTGGCGGTGGCAAGTAAGCTGGGTAGAGCCACTTCCACCCAGGCTGAGGATAACGAGGAATGACAGGCGGGGTAGCAGCAGCCTGGAGAGCTAGATTAGGTGGCGGTGGTGGAAGATATGACGGATAAGACCAGGACCATCCTGCTTGAGGGTAGAATGGACGAGAAGGCTGAGTCGCATCGGCGGCTCTAGCTAGATTCGGAAAAGGCAAAGGCAGATACGTAGGGTAGGCCCAGGACCAACCTGACTGAGGATAATGTGGGAGGTTCGGTTGAGTCGCGTCAGCTTGTAGAGCAAGGTTAGGTGGTAGTGGTGGAGGTGGATAGACCCAAGTTAGTCCTGGCTGAGGATAGACAGGAGTAGTCTGCCGAGTGTCTGGGTTGTTGAGAGCGAGAAGATTAGGCAGGACTGGGTAAGCTGGATAGATCCACGGCAGTCCTGGTTGAGGGGGCAGAGGGATGATCGGAGAGACAACAGCAGTAACTGCTTGAGCAGCTAAGTTAGGCAGAGGAGGAGAGGCCAGGTAGCGCCAAGTCAGTCCCGCCTGGACGCCAGGCGGGACCGTTTGACGGGTGGCAGGGTTGGCTTGGGCGAGAAGTCGGGGCGCCGGCGGATAAGGTGGGTAGCGCCAAGTCCAACCAATCTGGCGCTGAGGCTGAATAGTCTGACGGGTAGCTGGATTCCTGCCGGCGAGAAGATTCTGAGGCGCAAGCGGATAAGGAGGATAGATCCAGAGGCGACCTAGTTGTGGCGGAGGGGGAGGAGGCTGCGCGACATCTGCTACAGGCGCGAAGTCCCCTGCGATATGCTCAATCGAGTTGACCGCAGTTGTGCGGGTTGTCGTCATACTGACAGAGCCCGCCGGCGTTATCGCTGCGTTGTGGTCGAAGAGCCCCACTGCGCCGAATGCCGCATCGAAGGTTCGCCTTGTCGCCCCCGTGCTGGCTGAGGGTGGGTTGTTAGCGTTGTAGCCAGCTTCCTGAAGTAACTCCAGTATAGTCCGCCGCCGTAGCGATCAAATAGTGAGTGGCTGTACAGCTGATGACAACATTATTGGCACCTGTGGCTGGACCGAGCAGGTAATAGGTATAGACATTACGGGCTTGCGAGAGGCCACCAACGACCTTCCCCAGTTGAGTCATTGATACGCCGGCGTAGGTGACGCCGGTTATATCGTCAGCGCCAGCAGCAATATCGCCATCAAAGTGGACGATCAGCAGGCGGTCAGAGCCACTGCTGCATGTATAGCTGACAGTTAGGCTGTTGGTGAGGCCACTGTTATTGCCGAGATCGGCGGCAGCATTAAATGCTATCGCCATAGCTTAATGGCTTAGCTGATACCGAACAGCTGCACTCCGGCTGTCGAGATCCCGACGGCCTGATAAGTCAGGCGCATCAGCTGTCCAGTTTGATTGTTGAGAGGGACTCCTAAGGCTGGGTCTGGATTGACGCGGACAGTGCCGTCAGGGTCGGTAACGGTGAGTCCAGCGGGGCCGTAGGAAGTCCAGTTGATGCCGTCGACGAACTGCCAGGTTGCACCGCCGTCGAAGGAGAAGAAGCTCGACAGATCTAAGATCTTGCCGACGGCCAGCTTGTCAGCGTCGGAGAGGTTGACGACCAGCCTCAGGCCCCGTGGAGCCGTCGTCGGCACAACTACGCCGCCAGCAGCTGGCACGGTAACCAGTTGGTTGTCGATCACCGGGACTGAGGCCACAGCGAAAAGCAGAGTGTAAGTTAGTGCAGCCATACTTCATCTCGCTTTGCTCGACGAAGTTGAGTCTAGAGAGCTTCGTATTCTGCAAAGGCGCCCATCAGTCCAGGCGTGCCGCCGGTGAAGCAACTCAAGGAGATCTCGCCAAGGTTGGCAGCGTTGCCGACAAGGGTAACTTCCTCGCCGGGGTAGGAGACTTGCCAGAGAGCAATGCCACCGAAGGCATTAAAGCTGAGATTCTGGAGATGCAAAGTCGCGGCTCGCTGAGGCTTCGTCGTAGCATTGCTGTTTCCAGTTAAGACCGGCGCTGCAAGCGCAGCAGTAGCAGCGCTCAACGGTGCATCAGTTTGACCAGCGCCGTTGGTATTGGTGCCGGTCTGAACTGTAGAGTCAAAGGCAAGCAGCATGATTGTCGGCGACTGAACTGTTGCTAGGCCGTTCAGCTGGACCTTGACGATGTTGACCTGTTGAGTTGCAGAGCCTCCCTTGAGTAGGAAAGGATAGGTCGCATCGACAAGGTTGGTCGTGTCCGCCGTAGCTGTTGGGGTCTGGCTGGTGACCGAGACTACACGCTTTGCCATCTAAGGTTCTCCTAAGGTTCTCCGCGCTTCACAGCTGCCTCAAGGATTTCATCCTTGATCTGCTCAAAGGATCGGCACTCATAGCCGCTCGCTACGCGGACGGCCTCACACCTGTCACATACATAATGATTGCACTTAGGGCAATAGCCGCGAGAGCGTGTCCGATCAGGGTTGAGGACGATGAGACGCTTGCAATGAGAGCAGGTGCTGGTTGCGGCCTCGAAGATTCGGCCTTCGGGAACAGGGAAGAAGCCAGGATTCGCGGCGGCGAACTCCTTGCTTATGCCAGGGCTAGCTCTATGGTCAATCCGCAAGTAGCCTTCCTTCTTACGCTGCCATTCCATCGGCTCACTCCGTTCGACGATAAGTCAGCTGGCTGCCGCAGTCATAGCCCAGCTCTCCGTCCTCGGCAAGGAAAGGATCATGGAACAGGAGGCTGGCTAGGACCCGGCCGTCGGCGGCATCGACGTAGTCGACCACAGCGTTCGGCTGAGGCTCTACTCTAGAACGGTTCGGCCGACGATCGAGCGCCACCACTCTTCAGTCTCCTCTTGCGTTGTGCAACCTGCCTCGATAGCAGAGAGAAGATCCTGCATCGGCAGAGGGAGCCCATTAGCGACCTGCCGCAAGTCGGCAGGAAGGCTGTCGTGCCAAGCCATCATCCGCTTGATTCTGGCTTGCCGTCTCTCAACGACATCCCAACCTTCAATCGAACTATCGGCAGGGATGGGACCAGCCGGCTCGCTCAGTGCGACCGGCGGCTTCGGTGCTCTGCGCATGTCCAGTCTGCATGAGGTGAGGGGAACATGGTGACCTTGTTCATGCTGACGCCGCCGGGTGTACCAGGAGGAGCCTGGACAACCATCATCTGAACTGCTGGAGGGTGAGCCACACAGCAGAGCGTCGGGTCAGCGCCGACGGGTCGATAGTGAATGCAACTCTCGCAGGTCGAGAGGATGAGAGTGGAAGTAGTGTTCATCGACGGGCAAGTCCTTTGAATCCTTGTTGGAGAAAGGAGAGAGCATTAGTGACAGGATCTAGCTTAGAGTTGAGAGCTGCTTGAACAAGGTTCTGCATTTTATGCCTGTGCAAGAGACCCTTCTGCCTTTGGATTTGGTTCCAGATCTCCTCTTGATAATAAGCTAGTCCTTGCAGGTGTCTCAGATTTAGCATCTCTAAATGAGATAGCTGCTTTAGCCCTTTACTGGACCAATGCCAACAACTATCGTTCTCAGTGATGAAGAAGGCAGCAACAACCTCAGCCGTCAAGCTATGAGCACAAGAGACTTGACGGCCAGCTAAGGCAGCCATTGAACGAAGAGTTCGGAGACCTTCAGGCTCTTCAGGCATCTTAATCTTTCCTAGAGACATTGCGGGTAATCGACATCATGTCTATAGGCCTATTTAATCCATACCTTGCCAATAGTCTGTCTACGCTCTCGTCGGACTCACCATAAGAGGGCGGGAAACCTAACGAAAGTAGATCAGCATAGGCCCGCCTCTCCTCCTCAGCGTTCTGAGCATTCCAGTAACGATGAAGAGGCTCATCCCACTCGATACGCATCTTCAGCCACCTTTGTTGAGTGGGAGGGCTTGAAGCTTGGGGCGTTGACGGTGGAGGAGTTGCATCGGGTTGCGGCCTTCGGCCGAAGCAAGTCTGGCAGCTCCCCGAGCAGAAGTAAGGGTGTCAGCGACGCCAGGCATGGCAGCAGCAGCTGGAGCTGCGCCTCCCCAAATCATTTGAGGCGTGCGAAGCGAGCGAGGATCAGGAGCCGAAGTTGGTGGAGCAATGAAGGCAGCCTCACCTTCTTTAGCATTATCTCGCATGTTGGTCAGGCCGAAATCCTCCTGAGCAATCTTCCAGGCTTCATCGACGGCTTGGCTCTTCGAGCCAATGATTGCTGGAGCTGATATACGGTCAGGTAGCGCAGGCTCAAGTATGCCGCACTGCGGGCAAGGAGCTGGGTCCTCAGAGCTGTCTTGAGTGCGGCGGTACTTTTTACCGCAGTCAAGGCAGCGAATGACTCGGACGACTTTCACAGCATCACCTTAGTTTCAATCCCTTTGCTCCCACAACTAGTCGAGTAGACTCGGCTCTCTACGGAATCACGAGCTGGCATATAAACCCAAGAGCTATTAGGAGAAACGAAGACAGCAGAGTTGATAGTTCTTTTATCATCTCCGATATCGTACTGAATCCTCGCCCCAGCAAGAGCTGCCATTGACTGAAAAGTCCTAAACTTAGGATCATCATCGAAATGAAGAATCACAATCGGCACTCCATAGAGATTGACCGTCGGGAGATCTCTGTAGAAGTTAAAAGAAGGTGAGATGCTATAAGGATACTTTTCTAGATAGACCATCAAAGTTTTATATTCACTTACTGATAAAGGAATGACAGCTGGAGCAGTCAGTGGCTGATTGGCCCATACCTCCTCGACATACGTCAACGCTTTGCTGAAGATTTCAGGTCCGGTCAGACTCACTTGAACCCTCGCTGCACAGACCACGGATCACGGGCAACTTCGAGGCGGGCCTTCTCTTTATTGTCAAACCATTGGCCGACGACACCGGCAATGAACCCTGGCCTATCTCCTGAGATCCGACGAGCGTCGTCGAGCTGAGCGCGCTCATAGCTATAGTTGGTTGCGATCATATCAGGCCGGACCCACTCCAGCCAAGCTCGATGAGCGAAGGCAAGGCTGAACACAAAGTCGTCGTGTTTGCGGCCCTTAGCTGAAGGGCCAATGTCAGAGCCCTCCTGAACGATATACTGCATTTGTTCGAGGGCACGGCTGGATCGAATTGCAAGGTAATCATTCGTGTAGCTATCACGCATCTCATTCATGATAGCAATCTTGTTGTCGACGTTGGTCTTCCATCCGTAGGCGTAACCTTTACCTAGGCTGTCGGGGCGGTGGTAGAGATACCACTTGACGCCGTCGAGTACAGCTTCCCAAGACTTAGCTTTGACGATCTCAGTGTAAGCCTGAGACTGAAGGATCTGTTTGATCCGGCGCATCTCAGTCATAATCGCAGTGCCAGGACCGGAGATCTCCAGGTTAATATAGCAGTCCTCGTACATCGAGGCTAGATGAGCAAGAGCCCAGGTAACCTGGAAGGTTTCGGGCTCAGTTGAACCATATTCAGCAACCATAACAAGCCGATCAGAATAGCAACGACAAACAGTAATCGCATGAGAATCGTTCCAATCTGAACGACCATACGCAGGATCACATCCAATGACATAGCGGCCCCAAGGGACAGGCTCTTCCCAGACGCGAAGCTCAGCGTCATCAAGGACATAGACCTGCTCGATAGAAGTGGTAGAGAGTTCACGGCCGAGGTAATAGCGATAGGCTTTGAACTCGACTGAGTGGCCGTCGAGCACAATGTCTAGGTGCTTCTCGACCTTGCGGAGAGGGAAGAAGGAGCGACCTGAGAGGATGAAGGCTTGCTTCTCAGTCCAAGGTTGAGTTTGATGGAGCATTCCCTCATCGAGTGAGCGGGCAACTGAGCGCCACCGATACCAGGCGAGTTGTTCATCATCGACGGCGACACCGTAGTTATGGGCAACCTCAGCTTGAAGTTCAAGCTCATCGGCAGACCACGGCTCAGACATATACTCGGTGAAGCGTGGGTCGGAGCGCTCGATGCGTTGATCGTCACGAGCCCACCAGCCGATGAAAGTGAACTGCTGGGTGCTGTCTCGCTTGGCCGCCTGGCACATTGTGTGGAAGTGGTTGAAGCCGTTGGCGGTGGATTCTTTGATGAAGAGGCGGTCAGGGTGATTCTCTGAGAGGGTCTGCATGAAGTTTTCAAGGCCGTCGGCGTCACCATAGTTCGCGACTTCAGTGAGATGGGCAAAGCGATAAGCGCGGGAGGCGCCAAGAGTGCCCCGCCGCTTGCCTGCGACCAGGAAGTCAAACATGGAGAGCTTGCCGCCGACATTGAACGACATCAGGGTCTTGTTGTCATCAATGATCGGGTAACGCATATTGCGGGGGAGAGAGTTCGCGTATTGACGGAGGATCACGCGGAACTTGTCGCGGTTGCCTTCATCGTCGATGAGGAGGACACCATGGATGCCGGGGTGGAGGAAGAGCCAGAAGAGATCAGCAGCCAGGAATAGGGTAGTCTCGCCGAGCTGACGAGACTTGAGGAAGGTAAAATCACGGATACCGAGATCCATGCCTTGAGCTAGGGAGATTAAGGCACGGCGCTGAGAGCCCCAGAGGTTGTCACCAAGGGTTGTTTGGCCGGTTTCGCGGGACTCAATTGTGAGGTGGGAGGTGAAGTTGACGAAAAGAGGGAGCCACTCTGTCGACGCAGTCGATGAGACAGGCATCTGAGAAGAGGACCAAGGCAACGCTGGAGGCGTCGGCCGCCGGCGGCGGGTCGGGACCTTGTTTGCAGGAGCTAGGGATCGGGTAGATCTAGCCATAAGCTACCACTTCCTTGGAACCCACTCACCCGTATAGGGGTCGTTGAGGAGTTTCTCGACGGCACCCTTGATTGCTTCACCCTGAGAAGACCCTACTCCACCACCAGTGTAGGTTTTGGACTTGTCGCCGTCGCCGGGGCGGGAGATAACAAGGTCGACTTCGTGGCTGGACTCAGTGTCACGAGTGGTCACACTCACGTCGGGTCGAGGCAGGTCAGTCGGCTTAGACATTGGACGCCTTAGCTAGAGGGTCATGGAATTGAGTCTCGATCCAAGTGTCAAGATCGGCGGGCCGGTAGACAGCATAACGGCCTCGACCTCCTCGACCAAGACCGCCCTTGCCTCCCCAGATCCGATACGGAGGACCGTCGCCGGTCGAAGCCTTGTTGGCTAGGACAGTTGCAGTGATAGGGACACCGACGCGGTGGGAAATATAGGCGGCGGCTTGCTCACGGCTGAGCCACACCGACTGCGTCGGTGGAGAAGAAGATGGATCAGAGGAGGCTAAGGCAGCTGTCATCTCTTCGCCCGTCGGTGAGATCGGTGCTTGCGAGACATAGCTTTGCCTTTAGCGGTTTCCTTAGAGCCGCGCATGGCTCCAATCGAGTTCATGATCTTGTAAGGCACAGAGCTGTTGCGGCCGTAGCGGCGCTTGAGCTTGTCTTCTAGGAACTTCGGCACAGGCTATCTCCTAGATCCTTTGGCTCCCAGCAGCTCTTGGGAGACTAGTATCATACGATGATGATGTTCCCAAGAGCCACTGCCTACCAACGACATGCTGGCAGGAGCCAATCTGGCTATGCACATACACATGTTGCATGCCATCGACGGCCGAGCCTCTCTGGCTACTCCTTCCACGGTGGAGGCTCGCTGTCGGCCTGAGCCCCTAGATCTAAGTCAGCTCCTTCGAGCCGCTCAGTTGCTGACACGAACAGCTCAGCTGCCGAGGCGCAGTCCCTGTCCTCATTCAGTCCAGGGGCCTTCGCTGAGGTTGCCGTTGTCTCTCCTAGGCTAGACTCAGAGTCTTGAATATGAAGTGGGGTGCCTACGATGTTGTAGATGGGATGGCCGAGTTCAGCGGTGAGTTGAGCGAACTCGTCGGCGGAGATCGGCCAGCTGCGGGGCTCATCGCCACCCCGGAGGAGAGTGGCTTGGCTGATAGCGCCGGCGATGGCTAGGTAGAGGCTCAAGGCGTCGGCTTCGGGAGGGAGTCGATGACAGTCTGGCCCTCAACGACCATAGAGTTCGCTAGATCGAGGGCAGCCTGCAAGGCGGCAGGGTCCGCTGAGGCGATAGCAGTTGCCAGTTGGGCAGCGAGGTCCTTGTTAGAGGCGACGAGGGCCATCACGCCGGCGGCGATCTTGTCGAGTTCGGCTTTGACGGCCGTATCGGCGGCGGTGATATCTGCTAACGTTGCCATGATCTTCTCCTGGTTGTAGAGGATTCGGTCGATCTTATTATACAGATGGCCCCATCTTGACCAGCTACGAGACCACATAGGCATCAGACAAGGCCGCCGACCTTAACCGTGAAGCTGTTGCCTGTTGTCGGCCCAAAGATGGCGACGGCCGAGGTGGGGACGATAATCATCCCAGATGTGGAGAAGTTGGCGCCGGCGACAAGGGGAATCCCGACTGTTGCCGAAGGCAACAGGGCGCCGCCGCCGAGACTCCAGAGGGGGTTCTCCAGATATATATAAGGTAGGATGGTTGAGACATAGCCGGCGCCGGGATCATCAATCACGAAGGAGCTGATTGCGCCGGCGGCTAGGATGACGTGGGCTGAGGCAGGGTGTTGAGGGGCAGTTTGGAGGTCGCCGGCGATGACGCCGCCGAGAATCCTGACCAGAGGGGGGACTGTATAACCTATGCCAGCATTCGCTACCGCAATTGAGGTGACTCCACCCCCACTGATGGTGGGGGTACCCATCGCCGGCCCTATGCCGATAGTTATAGTTGAGCTGGCCGACGTATTGGCGATGAAGAGGGAGGTTCGGCGGGGCTGCTGGGGCAGGACAAGCTGCGCTGTGCCACCACTTGCTATCGTGCCGCTGAAGTCAAGGAGATCATCCAGGTGGGTCTGACCACGGATTCCTGGTGCTATAGCGGGCACGGCGGTGCTCCTATCTAATGCGAGGTGACCTCAACGGCGGTGCCGCAGGCGTCGGTCGAGGCCGCCGATCTGTTGGAGGGGGAGGCGGCCGTCGACTCACGCTAGGCTGACCTTAATCTGCTTTCTTGGCTGCTGCCCTGGCGGCGGCCTTCGATTCCGCAGTCACGACAGCGGTGATCTCGGCGGCCGAGCCGACGAGAGCCTGGGTGACTGAGAGCGGCTGGGTGAGGCCGCCGCCGTGCTCCATATCATTATGCGCAGCCTGAAACACATGAGCCAGTCGGTCGTCGGCGGGCAGAGAAGCTGCATCTGTGAGAGCTGCTTTGAGCCAATCAGGCATTGGTGAGGTCCTCTATATATAAGGTGTGGTGCTTCATCCGAGTGAAGCGAGGATAGCATAGGTCAGTCAGAGTCCAGCCGGAAAAATTGCCGGGGGGGAGAAAGTGGGGGCAACGCTTTTCGCTCACACGCGAGCCCACGAGCACGCGCGCGCGTAGGTAGTATCCTAGAGGGAGGGAGGCCGGACCGCAGTGTGGGAAGCGATGGGGGAAGTGGCCAACGCAGCTAGGCCACAGCGTTGATTTGATTGAGCTTATCGCTTCGATGCGGCGGAAAGGGTATCCGTCTTAACTTCCAGCTCCATGCTTTGCAATATAGGCTCTGCAATACTTGGCCCCACTACTTGTGACCCTGTAGCGCTTTGCTATGTCCCTAGTTGCCATCATTGTGAACTCTCGCACAGTCAAAGTACCATGCAAGATATCATATCTGACGCCAGATATGCCTCTAGCACCCTTCCTAGGCTTGTCTGGGGTCCTTCCAGCTACACCAGCCATAGGATTCAAGTGGGTTGGTCGGGCTCTAAACCGTGGTTTGTGCCCCTCGCCAGCGATCGAACGCTTCACAATCTCAGCGAACACGATCTAAAATCCTCTAGGAAGGCGCTACAGCTAGGCTACCGGGCGACCCAGCTAGGTAGGTAGCAGGGTCAAGCTATGTCGCGCCAGGGTTCAACTACGAAACTCCTATGGTATCCGGTAGCGTTTCATTAGGGGCAAGATAGGCGATCTACTGTAACAATGCAACGCTACAGGTGCGTTTCATTCCCTGGCAAAGAGAAACCCCGCCGAAGCGGGGTTTCCAGGGAAGGTACGGGATGCTCAGGTGATCGGCGGCATTCCTACCGCTTCGCTGAAACGGTCGAGTGCCTCAATCAACCGAACCCGAAGGCGCTCCGGCCGGGGCTGATCCCACTCCGCGCCGACGAGTAGAGCGACCTTCGCATCGTTGACCGCTTGCCACGTATCGGTCACAGCATCGAACCAAGCGGCCTGAGAAGTCGCGGTCAATGTGCTGCACTCCCCTGCGCTTGACCGTTCTTGACCAACGCCGGCTGTGCCGGCGAAGGACGCGGCCCACCTGTCCAAGCATCGTCCGTCGTGATGACGTTCATGCCCAGCTTGACCGTGCCAAACTGCGGCACGTGAACGCTGGTGAAGCCTTCCGTGCTGGCGATCACCTGAGACTTGCCCGACTTGCTCAAGGTGCCCTTGGTGTTCAGGTCGACCCGGATAACCAGCTCGTTACCTTCGATCGCGATCTTCATGGTGTGGCTCCTATGCCGGCGGCGCGTCCGACGGGGTTGATTTGCGCCATGGCCACCATGACACAACCCGAAGTGGCCTAAACGCAACAGCGGCGTTGCGTTGTTGCGAATCCGCCTCGTCGGCGCAGACACTTAGCGCAAGCTAGTGGACAAATTGTCGCAGTGCCGCGCCCATGATGCGCCTATGCGCGCGTGTATGTGAGCAATCCTACCCCTGAGATCGCCTCACGCGCGCATGACTTCTCAGCTTACCAGGAACCAGCACTCTTTTCCTTAGGAGTATAGGAGAGGTCCCCCCCAGATAGCTTAGACCAAGGGGGGCCGGTCCAAATCGCTTCGCGATTGGACCAAGCCTCTTTGCCCTAGGCTGGTCAGCTGAAGGTATCTTCGTCGGGCTCGCTTCGCTCGCCTGGCGCGGGGGCAACTGAGCTGGTCTCCACTGGGCAGGAAAGGGCAACTTCAGCACCTGGGGATCTCCAAATAAACCTATTAGGCGGCCCGCCGGCTGCGCCGTCGAGGCGGCCGAAAAGAATGCAACGCCGCCGTGACATTTCGCTCAATCGCGCAACTAAATCAAGAGATTGCGCCTGCGTCACTTTGCCGCATTGAATCTGGCAGCTAAATCGGCCGATTTTCTCATCAACGACACCGCAAGTGACCAAGTGACCGCCACCTAGTCAAATAGAGGGGACCCCTACAATGACCAGCGATATCAATCAACTATCCTACCAGGAGATCATGCGTCGGCTCAACCCCTTCACCCGCGCTCGTGCTCCTACAGACGGCCCATGTCGGTGCTCCGCCCGCGCTCGCCCGATCGCCTGTATAGGCGGGTGTGAGAAGATCTGCCAGCGTCTCGTCAATGAGCGGGGAGCAGTCTAATGGCAACTTCCCCTGTCACTGAGACCCGCTATGAGGTCTCTCACCCGATGGGCACCCTCTACACGCCCTCTCTCCCTGTAGCTCTTGCCTGCAAGAAAGCTAAGGGCAAGGTCACCATAACTGAGATCATCGAGACCCGTCGAGTCCTCACTGTCGCTCGGACCAGGAAAGCCAAGGGAGCCTAATCATGTCTGGACGCGCCCTCAGCGAAATCATGGCCGGCGTCGATCACCTGCCTTCGCCTAAGCCAGCTCTAATCGCCAGCTCGACCGCCGGCTTCTGGAGCGCCAAGGAAGCGACAGGATGCGGCCTGCCCTAAGAAAGGCGGTCAGGGAGTATCTGAGAGAGTTGACCGGACTGGTGCCTGCGGCACCAACAGAAGCTGACCTAACCACGGATCTCTAGAGGGGAGAAGGACCATGAAGTTCGCTGAAGTCCGTGCTCACATCAACAAGATGTACAATGCTGGGCTGCGCCAGACGATTTATCTCAGCGGCCCGCCAGGAGTAGGCAAGTCGGCCTGTGTTAAGGCTGCCGCCTCTGATCTCGACATAGGCTTCCTGGCTGTCCCTATGACGATCGTTGACCCGCTCGACTTCGGCGGCCTCCCCGCTGTCCTTGACCGAGGCGACGGTCCCTATGCTCAGCGCCTGCCCTTTGTCGACATGATCCCCACAACCGGCAAAGGCCTCCTGTTGTTCGATGACCTCCCAACGGCTCCCCCTCTTTCTCAGGCCGCTGCCTATCGGACGATCTGGGAGCGGGACACAATTGGCCCCGATTGGCTCATTGTTGCCACAGGCAACCGCGACAGCGACCGTGCCGCCACCCAACGTATGCCAACACCTTTGGTGTCGAAGATGGGCTGGCTAGAGTTCGAGCCAGACATTGAGAGCTGGAACCTGATGATGGCTGGCCGAGACGGCAGCACGCTCATTCGAGCGTTTATCGTCTCTCGGCCTGACCTCTTCGTCAACTTCAACCCGTCGGTCCCTGGTCCCTTCGCCACAGCCCGAACCTGGGAAGCTCTCGCTGACCTCTGTTCAGCCTACGAGCCCGGCCTACCTCCTTTTGAAGCTGCCAAAGGCTGGGTTGGTGAAGGCCCCGCAACCGAGTTCATCATGTACGCCTCGATGGCAGCCCAGCTCGTGTCTCCCGACACGATCCTGATGACCCCTGACACCGCTCCAATCCCAGAAGATCCCGGCGCCCTCTACGCCGTCACCACGGCGCTCTCTTCGAGAGCGAATGCTGGCACCATAGACAGGATCATCACCTATCTGCGCCGAATGATGCCCGAGTTCCAGATCTACTGCATCAAGTCAGCCCTTGCCACTCAACAAGGTCGGATGAGCAAGCTCGGCCCGGAAGAGCGCAAGAAGACCCGGCTGATCGAGCATACTCATGCCTTTGTGACCTTTGCGGCTGAGCACAACGACATTCTCAGCTGACGTTGAGAATGAAGGGAGTTGACTGATGTTCAAGTTGCCCGCCGTCGAGTGGACTGAAGCCTTCATCGGCGTCCTAATAATCGGCCTCTCAGCCTACTGGCTGCTCTTATTGATAGGAGATTGAGCTATGACAACAATCACCAAGCATCTACTCCCACATGAGTACATGGAGTTCTTTCGCCGGCTCGAAGAGCTGCCCTTCGAGGAACAGGTGCATGACGTACTGGCTGCCTTGGTCCTGCAACACTGCCACTTGAAAAATCTGCAAGAGAGTAGCGGGAAAGAGGCTGCTCAGTCCTTCAAGCTGATCGAGGGCACCACTGCATTTGTAGCGTTTGTTCACAGCCACAAGGCCGAATTGGGTGACTTTAGCCAGGTCGAGCAAATCCGCAGCCAAGTCAAGAGGGAGTTAGGGCGATGAGCAGTCTGCTCTCTCAGCGTGCTGTCCTGGTCCGACCCTCAATCAGTATTTGGCGTGGGGAGATCACAGACCGAGCCGCCGGCGCTTCCAGCGCCGACCTACACAAGGCTGAGCGTGCCTCAGTCCGCCTCTCTAAGTTCCTTGTGCCTAAGGATGCGATTGATCCGATCCTGACCGAAGCCGGCGCCTTGAGATCCTTCGTCAAGCAAGAGACCCTGCCGTGGCGATGGGATGGCGTCGGCCTCCTGCCGACTGAGAACTACCTGCCCTTCATGGATGGCTGGCGAGGTCGCAGAGCGACCTTTGACGGCGCCGTCAGCCATCTCCTGCGCCGCTGGCACATACACTGTGCCGTCGGCCAGCGTGCCCTCGGCGACCTTGCCCGTGAATACGACTACCCCTTCCCTAGATACTCTCCGAGCCGCTGAGACCTTCCTGTGGGAACAGATGCAAGAGTGTGTCTCTCACATCCATGAGCGCCTCTCGGCCTACGGCCGAGATGAGACCACAGGTAAGGTTGTCGGCCGCTTCCATGACACCCTGATCGGGAACCTTCGGTCCCTGGTCAACCGGCTTCAGCGGCTCAACCTCAGCGGCGACCCTGCCATCGAAGCTATGCGGGCTCGTCTAGAGGCGAGCCTCTGCCCCTATGAGCCCGCCGAGCTTCGAGACGACGACAACCTTCGGTTGTCGGTCAGAGACGAGGCTGCCTCGATCATGGAGCAGATGTCATCAATCTACAGCAAGAGGGAGGCCGCCGAATGATCGACTTGCAGCCAAGGGATATAGACTGGTTGAAGTATTGCGCCTATCCAGCTCCTTTTGCCCAACTGACAGGCTGGATTCCGTCAATTCAGGTTCTAGTTAGTAATGGATTGATTGAGGCAAGAAAAGATCAGCAACCACTATATCTTCTTCATTTAAGCCGATCAGGAATTATCAATCAACCATATTATCTAATCACTGACAAAGGCCGAGCCTACTTGACTGCACTCAAGAAACTAGGAGCTTTACCATGACACCCGCCGAGATCAACCACGTCGCCGCCCGCCGTATAGCGAAGGCCCGCACCCAGCTCTTGCTGAACCCTCGGTTCATCTTCTGGGCAACCTGTGCCCTCCACCTTAAACTTGTCCCCTATCCTGGCATGAGCCAAATCGAGGCCGGTTCGATCGGGACCGACGGCAGCAACCTCTACTATGATCCTGGCTTCATTGCCGGCCCGGCTTGGACTGATGATGAGCTGTGCGGGGTGATCGCTCATGAAGTCAGTCATGCCGTCAAGGGTGACAACTGGCGTCGGGGCAGCCGTGATCCGCAGAATTGGAACCTGGCCGCTGATGCGAGGATCAATCCTGAGCTGACTAAGAATGGCCTCAGCCTCCCAGTCCCCAAGGACCCCTATCTGAAGCAACTGCTGCATAATCCGGCGAACTTCGGCCGCTCGGCGGAGGAAATCTACAATGAACTCCCCCCGCCGCAAGCCGGCGGGAAGGGACAAGGCCAAGGACAAGGTGGTGGCACAGGAATGGAGGGCGACGTTCAGGAGCCCGGATCAGGTAAAGGTGGCTCACCCGATCCATCAGCGGCTCCGCTCACAGGGCAGCAGCGCCAAGAGCTAGCTGAGGCTCTAAACCGCAAATGGGAACTTATTGCCCGTCAAGCTGCGCAGATCGCCAAAGCACAAGGCCATTTGCCCGCCGGCTCTGAGCACCTGATCGAGCCTATCCGTCCCCACCTCGACCCCTACGCTATGCTGCGGCACTTCGTCAGCATGTGCCGCAAGGATGACTACAGCTGGTCCCGTGGCAGCCGCAGAGCAGCTTGGCGCGGCCTCTACCTGCCCTCTCTCAGCTCCGAAGGAGTTGGTGAGCTGGTTGTCGCCATTGACACCAGCGGCTCGACCGCCGGCGTCGTGCCTTTGTTCCTCGGTTTCCTCAACTCAGTTCTGATCGAGGTCAAGCCTGAGAAGGTCTGGTTTATCGAATGCGATGCTGCTGTCCACAATGTGACCGAGTTTCAAGCTGGCGAGGAACTGCCCTCAGCCGTCGCAGTGCACGGCTTCGGCGGCACCTGCATGGTGCCGATCTGGACATGGCTGGAGGAGCATGACGTGCAGCCAGTCTGCGCCGTCGTGCTCAGCGACATGCAGATGAGCAAGAGCGACTTCGGCCCCGACGGCGGCCCAGGCTTCCCTACCCTTTGGGTTAGCAGCACTCCTGGTCACGTCGCCCCATTCGGCGAGACAGTGGAGATGACAGCATGAGCGAACTCTTCCAAGCTAACATTCACTTGGACCTCTCCTACGCTGAAGTGGGAGAGGTGCAAATCAACTCCGTTGCGAACGAAGCCCGAGTGATCCGTCTACGCCGCAACGTCCCAGTCAATCTAAGAGGAAGCCAAGATATCGAGATCCTTATACCTCATAAGGCGACCTTCGTCTGGCCCGATGACTTGTTCGAGGCTGAAATGGAGCGTCGGACCATTCCAATAGCAGAACTAGCTAGAAGAGCGGCCGACAAGCTTAATTCGCAGAACTGTCGAAGCTGCGCCGGCAAAGGATGGGTGCCAAAGGCTGCTGTATTAGGCAGAGGCGCCTTTCAAGTCTGCCATGCTTGTTTCAACCCCGCTGGTCTGCCAATGCCATGAACGACACTGACCGCCTCCGTTTTGTCGAGACTATCCAGCGGCTCCAGAATTGGATGACCCGCACTCGGCTCACGCCGAGTGAGTTCCTCAGCGTCGGCTCTAACCGGGAGCTATTTGATGAGCTGGTCCAACCTGTCGTTGCCCCTTTAGCTTCTAAGCCGGCTCAACGCCCTCGCCGCCGGCGTCCTTGGCGCCAGTGGGGAGACCTACCCACCCAAGAGCAAGACGGCCTTCTAAGACAGATGGCCCGCCGTAGAGCTATATACAGAGCTAATCACTCTGACGGAGACGGTGAAAGAGCCCAGTCATATCTAGCTCGTCGCCGTATCGTGACTAATGCCCATATCTATATCCCTCACTTATCTCAATATCTTGGCTATAAAGTCCCGACTTTCGCTAGTTTCCCATCCCATTGGATTAAAAATCATCGCCCAGTGGCTCTTCCTGAGGGTACTCCTGCTGAGCGTATCCATCGCCGTCGGTCTCAATACCTCAGTACCTTGATTTATCCTATCCAGCTCAAAGAAGCCGACGTTGCTTTCGTCAAAGAGTGCCACCCTGACGATATCGAGTTTGACAGCGAGCACGTAGTTGCTGCTGAGAACTTGATGCAGCTTCAGACGCTATTCATGTCCTCAGAAGGAACAGAGGAGAAACCTCTCGCTGCTACTCTCTTCCTGACTGACCCTACTACATCAGTCCAAGTCTACTACTGCGCTTTGCTCTGTCATCATCGTCATCATCGGTCAGGCCCACTCACTCTGGAAAGAGCTTACCTAGGCCGAGCCTTCAACCTCGCTGAACAGAGATGGCTAACTACAGCTAGGTTTAAGCGAGCCAGTAATGCATTGGTTGCTGCCTTAAAGATCTACGGCGAAGGTGTAGCAGCCCGTATCCAACCCTCAACTGGTGAAGGCGCTTTAAAATGAGCTATCACCGTCAAGTCCTAGACTACCTCCATGACACCTATGGCGTCAACGACGCCAAGATCACTCATGGTGGATCACACCCTAAGCTGATCTTTACCTACAACAACAAGCGATGTCATGTCACGCTTCAGCGTGATGATGATAGGCCGACCCTATTCAGCATGAAGAGGCAGGATATTCGTCGGTTGTTAGGGCCACCACTTGGGGAAGATCTCTTCCCTGAACAACCAACTCAGAAAAGGAGCTTAGATGAGATGACAGCAGAACTTCAAGCCAAAGCCGGTGACTTGGATCGAATTGCGTCTCTACCAACAACTGCGCCTCCGGCGGCCGTAGTCGTCATAGGCCAGATGTGCCGATATGCGGACCGGCTCAAGTTCGTCGCCCCCCGGGAGATAGGTCAGGCGCTGAAAGGCTCGCCGGTAAAGCCGGCAGCGCCGAGCGTTGGGTCTTCCGGGCTCCTCTAGTTGAGTAGCTGTTGATGAAGCCTCACAATAAACGCTTCCGGTCAACTAAGTCAGGAGCGCACTACAAGCGTCTCCTGGATTGGCGAAGCCGCGCCTTGCGGCGTCTAGCTGCTACTGAAAAGAGCCTCAATCGCTTCGACAAAGAGATCACCTACCTTGAACGTCGGTTCAAGGACCAAACAGATCAATGGAAGCAAGAGGCTCAAGCTTCTAAAGCCGCCCGAGGTGCAGCTCTTCGTCGGCGCAAGAAAGAGCTTGCTGACATTGTAGCTTATGGGAAGCTGATCGCTGGACACATCGAATACTCAGGTGTCCATCCACTTTACAACAGAGCCGGCGCCCACGTCGGCTATCATCTTGGTGTCACGAAAAGGATTATGTATCTATTTGGCAAGGGATGGTTCCAAGATGTCAGCCTCATTAAAGATGGCCGAGGCTGGCGGGGCACTCCTGTCCCCTTCGGCCGGCCCAACAATCCAACAACCGTAAAGGATGCAGCAGAATGACTCCTCAGACACCAGCTGAACTCAAGACCGCTCTCATTGGCGCCGCTACTCAATACGTCGATGAGAGAGTACCAGCTAATATAGTTGATCCAGTCACCCGGGAACTTGTCATCTACCTGATGACAGGATTTGCCTGTGCGACTATGCTCAAATACCTGCTTGGAGAAGACGCATGACTGATACTAGTGTGGCCGACGGTGCTCGCCCCGTCAGAATCAATTGGCGAGATTTCCCCGGTGAATATATCACAGCTCTTCAAGTCGCCGGGCGAGAGGGCTCTGTCCAGCTCGGCCCGATGAGCTGGAACGACGCTCGCTTCGCTCAACGGGAGTTCTACCGCCTGATGGCGGTCTTGAGGCGGACGGCCCCCACTGATGCTGAAGCCGCCGGGCTCGATCAGATCGCCCGTCGGCTCCGGGTCAGCTGCCCCCGCTGCGAAACTGACCTGACCCGACACTGGTTCGTCCTTCAGGCCAATCCAATCGTCGAAGGAATGAAGGACCGCTGAGATGGCCCGCCGAGTTCCTCGTGAAGGCTCACTCACCCGTGCGATCTATGACGAACTAAACGAACACGCTGGTCACTGGTTCATCCCTAAGTATAGCTGCACTTCAACCCGCGCCGCCCGTGCTGTAGAGTATCTGCGCGACTACTACGGCCTCGATATCCGTTGTGACGGTAGAGGGATACGTTGTTCGTTGTGGCTTCTCGCCGGCGAGTACATTGACGGTGATTACCTAGACTATGTTGCTAATAGGAGATTACCATGATCCGACTTCTTGCCTCACTTGGGCTGCCGCTCCCTCTAGCAGCAGCCCTTGCTGCTGCTGACATCGACATCCCTGGCGTCTGGCTCGTAATCGCCGGCGCCGTCGTGGCGTGGCTCTGCCTCAGCCTCACCCTCACCGCGTGCATCGCCCTCTATGTCTACTTCACTCAACCCGCTGAACCCGGAGGCCGACGCTGACTGCTCGAATGTCAAACTTTCGCCCTGGTAGCTTTCCCTCCCAATACCGACGTGAAGTCTGGATTCCGCTGTAGTTCGGTATCTGACCTTTATCATCTCGATGTTGATAGAAGCAATCCCCGACTTCCATTGTCTGGAAGGGATACTTTGTTACTCTGCCAGGACTCCGGATGATTGCTTCCTTTTCAACGGGATACTGCTCTGTGCTCATCACTTAAGCCTTATGATTCGGATTTCATAACAGGGATCAATATCCAATATAGTGTTGGACCACCGTCCAGCGACGCTGAAGTCTACACCAATCTTGTTCCTCCAGTAAGTCCGAGAATATCGGAGCAGCCTAAGCATTGCCAAGCCCTCTTCACATGTTTCAAAATCAATATACTTTTTCTGCCCGACCTTCATTCCAGGGAATGGATATTTAGATTCCCTGTAAGCCCAAGGCCAGCAATCTGGCTCCTTCATGAAGAGCCTAGCTCTAGTGTAGACATTATCTGAACTGTCTTCAGGTTTGTCCATGAGCTATAAACTCCTGAGAGTTAGGCTCAGACATCACTACTTTTAGATCTGTTTGTCAACCACAAAAGTTCAGCGGGGTCAGATTCTCTGATTATGAAGTTCCCTTTTTTAGCCGGGGGGGACTGCTATCTTTTTTCCCTTCCTGGAGCAGCTCTTCTATGTATGTATGGATGTATTCTTTTATATATATATACAATATATATTACGTATAGTAACACCTATCGTGAAGCTCGCGCGTCGTGGACTTGAGGAAAAAGATAGCACACCCCCCCGGCTAAAAAACGTATCTTGATTTATACGCAAACGGCTACTATCATTCACTTTATGGCCTACACCTCAAAAGATCCCCGTCGGCGCGCTGCCTACAGGGAGCGCCAAAAGATCTACAACCGCCGACGCCGCGCCAAACTCAAAGCCTTGAATCTCTTGAAAAGGAGTCCCTCTGTGGCACTTCGCTGGTCTCAATACGACCCCGGCTACCAGACTGCCCTCCTCTCTTACAAAGAGCACGGAACCTTCAGTTCGCCTCCCTGCTCCCTGAAGCAGGCCCAAGGCGCAAGGATTAAATTCCATCTATATAAGAAGGCTGTCCACAAGGCTGTCGAGTCAGGCGTCGATTATGACCCGATTCTGCTCGACTTGGTCGACATCCTTAGGCATGTCACAGTGACCATCGAGCCCGCCGCCGGCGCCGACGAGGGACTCCATGTTGTCAAACTATATCGTGACATTTGGGCAGCCCCTCTCAGTGAGTCTCTCGAATGACCCTTATCAACGACCAGGAGAAGCTGACTCCATCTCAAGCCTTCAAACACTTGGTCGCGATGAGAGCCCTTTTGCCTGAGGATGCTCCTTCTGTTGTGGCCTGCCGCCGCCGGCGCGACAACA
>WNGH01000698.1_pt1 | contig 45311 bp, 37 predicted proteins | sample 5400631 | NCBI WGS metagenome assembly WNGH01 (sample SAMN13153373, study PRJNA577476) | soil metagenome | isolation source: 115 cm soil or saprolite under Garry oak tree replicate 1 | place: USA:California | collected 2016-06-15 | reverse complement strand
GGTCCGTCGTCGCCGGCAGATCTATGGTCAAAGCGAGATGAGTCAGGATAGCGCGGCTCGAACGTTATCAAAGGAAGACAAGGAACCTGAGAGTTTAAGCGTGCTATCGCTCCTTGTGGCCGAAGAAGCCGCGCAGGACATGGAGGTGCAGGCATTTCGTAAGAAGGTGCTTGGTGGCCAGTATCTACCCTCGCATAAGGTCACCAATTGGCTCCAGGAGAAGGCCAGGGAAGATGAACCGGCCACGTGGTGGGTGAAGGATTATCCCATACCCTCAGATCAACTTGTCCACCATATCATAGCGATTACCACGAGCGAGGGTGATACCCAGCACAAGCTAGAGCTGCATATCCCTCAGCCGCCACTTGCGTTAGGCATGAACGTGCCACTCTCGGAATGCCTTACCTTCCGCTTCCTGTTTTACCGCGAACCTGGCAGTGAGGAGATAAAGGAAATACCCACCGCTATGAACGGGACATTGGAAGCCCTTCGGCAGTTGAGCGAGCGTCTGGCGAAGGAATATGCATGGACAGCAGCAGATGCAACGCTTTTCGTCCTCACTAACCATCCTCCTGAGATCAGACCTTTGACCAGCACATCCCAGCCCAAGCAACTGCCAGCCCTCTCGCGTATCGTGCTCACCATAGACCCGGCGTTGTCGCCACAGGAAGTCGCAGAGCACTACCGTCAACTACGGCAAGAGATCATGCCGGCGCGACACCGAGACCTGAGCGAGAAGCACTTGCAACTCGCCGCCTTTTCAGGAACACACCCGAGGCTAGGAACCTGGCAACAGAAGATGGTGGAGTGGAACAGCAACCACCGCGACTGGGCATACAAGGAAGCATCGAACTTTGCCCATGATTGTCTACAAGCTCGTCGGCGCGTGTTGCGCTCCAATTAGCAAAGCAATAGAGCATTTTTGCGTTTCCTCCTTGCAAAGAGCCTGGCAGCGAAAGTCGGCCTGACTCATGATTTTTTATAAGATGAGGGCGACAGAGCTACCGGGCTGACGAGGCGACCAGACCCAACTGCCGCATCTGTGAACCGGTATCACGAAAGCCCCACATTTCAGCGAGTTTCCCGTTGGCAAGACGACAAATCTGGACGGCATCCAGCGTATACGATCTGCCGGTGGGAGGCATGCCCATGAAACTCCCCTTCATGGACTCTGCTGGCGAATGACACATAGAGTGAAATGTCCGGGTGAAGGGAAAGAAACGTTCCTTTGCCGCCATGCACGCCCCGGCTTGCGAAGCCGTACCATGGTAGGGCGATCCCTTGTGGTCGCCCGGTTCTGTGTAATGGGGCGGTGCGGTGGACAGAACGGCTCACATAGCCGCTTCACGACCATGAAGCGGAAAACGTCCATAGTAGGGGCGATCCCTTGTGGTCGCCCGGTGCGGGTGGTCGCCCGGTGCGTGCCGCCGCCCGGTGCGGGTGGTCGCCCGGTGCGTGCCGCCGCCCGGTGCGTGTGGTCGCCCGGTTCGGGTCAATGAATTTCGTTGCACTCGTTATTTCATTCGCCTATAGAGTCCCTCGTGGTCGCCCTGTGACGGGGCATTGCCACCATACACGCATCGGCTTGCGAAGCCGTAGCATGGTAGGGGCGACCCTCGTGGTCGCCCTGTGACGGGGCGATGCCTTGTGCTCGCCCTGCCCCAGGGCCTATGCACGTCCCGGCTTGCGAAGCCGTACCATGGTACAGTACGTTATTATCAGGCTCCACGCTCGATGTCGGCACGAGTGAACTGTATGACTCCGATGGCAAGCAACAGCGCAGCAATGCCCAGCATGGCCACGAACGGTCCCCACTGCCAGCCATCAGTGATCGGGCTGCCATAGTGGTGGAAGATCGAAAGCGACTTAGCCCACTCTGGCAGCTTGAGCACTGTGTGCAGCAGTTCGACAAAAAATGAGAGCGCAATGAAGGTGCCAACTATGCCGAGGATGGCACCCGGACGCAGTCGCCCAGCCAGGACGTAGACGAGCGCTGCAACGATGAGCTCCAGCGGCAGAATGCCGAACGATGCCGCTGCCACGTTTCCTGCATCTAGTTGCACATCTGTCAAGCTCGCACCCAGCAGAATACTGACCCAGATGGTGAGTACAACAATGACAGCAGCAATGAGCACTGCCCCAAAGCGTTCGAGGACAATCCGATAGCGCGGCGTTGGTGTGCTCAAGACCAGTTCCACACGCCCTCTCTCCAGGTCGCTTGCCCAGGCGAGTGCCTGGAACAAGGCGAAGATGACCGAAATGATAGGCACGAAGGCGAAGATGGCTCCTGCGAGAAATCCTGCATTGGTGCCAATGTCATGGCCACCAAACAGCTGGTAAAAGACCGGGTTGTTAGCATACATCTTCTGCAAGGGATCCTCCATGCTGCGTGTCAACATCGTGATCCATCCCACACCGATCACCAGACCCACGACCCACCAGCACACTGAGAACAGCTGCGCTCGCAATGCTCGCAATCCCACCGTGCGCACAAAGACGTTCCTCTTCGCCGGTTCTAAGGCTTCTAAACCAGCATCGGAACGCGCCTCTGGTTTCCCCCGATTCCACGATGGCAGCACGAGCCCGCCTATATCGCGCCTGACGAAGAGGGGGATACTGGCGACCGCAAACATGAGGCTCAGTGCCAGCAGTAGTAAGCAAGCGCCGGGATTGAAACCATGCGTTGGCGTGTAAAATGGCAGCAGCGGCTTGCTCGCATGGTAATAAAAGAATGGCGAGAGACGCTGGAACCACTGGACCCATGTGGTGTTCTCGATGATATGTCCTGTACCATCAAGCACATAGCTGAGCGCCAAAAGCAGACCGGCCCATCCCGCTGCTACCAGCCGGCTGTTCAGCACTTGCGAGAGGAACAGTGCAAGCAGACCGAAGAGCAGAGCGAGCAGGCCCAGATTGAGGACTGCCAGCAACGTCCCGGTCAGGTCTACCATAGTGTGAGCACTCGCCTCACCAGCCACTCCTCCCGCGACGATCAAGAGGGCAATCAGGACGAGGGCTGTGATCAGCGCGGCGATTTTCTCTAGCAGCACACGCAGGCGCGACCGCGGGGTTGAGAGGAGGACCTCGAGCGAGCCACGCTCCTCCTCCCCACGTACCAGACGCGCACCTGCCAGCAGAGTCCAGATGCTGAGCAGGATCGGCAGAAAGATGCCAAAGTCACGGAAGGTGACGTAGCCTGCGGGAGTGGTGAAGGCGAGCGGGTCACCGAACAGGCGTATCATTTTCGCAAGCTGGCCCACGGTGCTCAGGGTGGCAGGGTCTAGTGTGCTAGCACTCGCAAACTCCGCGAACACGAGGAGTCCTAAACCAATCCCCCAGCCAGGGATGGCAAAGCGATACTCGCGGAGAGTCTTGCTCCACACTGTGCGAAACATAGTCAAGCACCTCTCATCAGGCAACAACAGAAGGGGAACGTTCCGGCTCGTAGAAGCTCAGAAAGATCTCTTCCAGTCTCGGCTCGTGTGTAACAATGTTGGTGGCATCGTGCAACGTCACAGATCGTCCTTTCTGGAAGCCTCGTCTATGTATAGCGGGGAGGAAAGAAAGCCCCGTCAGGGGAGCCGTTTTGAATGGGAACGGCTAAACCCCTACACGCAGGATTGCTCCTTTGTGCGTCATGTGGGCCTCGACAAACTTATCCGACGGTTTAACGTGCAACACACTGGCTTAACCCGTTAGACCTGTTTAATGTTGCACCGTAGAGCTTCAGACTGGCCTCGCATCTAAAGGTACCTATTTCGTCAGTAAGGGAGCTAACGCTAGACTGATTGTATCCAGGCTAGAGGCGCTAACTGAGTCTGGTCATGTCTCAGGCTTGCGAGATGTCGGTCAGAACTCAACCCATCTGCAAGCCCCTTGGCTTTAGCCAGGGGTTCATGACTGTAGTACCAGAAGCATGTTTAGAAGTGGGGCGGAGGAGGTGGGATTTGAACCCACGAAGGCTTTCACCTTACACGATTTCCAGTCGTGCTCACTAGACCACTATGAGACTCCTCCGTAGAGGCCCGATTACACAGATGAACAAAATAATCCGGACACTCGTCGGGGCCGATTTATCGCGCCCACCGCCGATTATAGCATTTAACAAATTATTCGGGACATCCGTAGGGGCCGATTTATCGTGCCCACCGCCGATTTATCGGCCTCAGTGGATATTCCGCTATCCGGATTATTCAGTAAATGTGCATTATCGCGCCCAGGCGGAGAGAGTGGGATTCGAACCCACGAGGGCTTGCACCCTACCGCTTTTCGAGAGCGGCACTTTCGACCACTCAGACATCTCTCCACGGCGGAGTATAGCATATCTCTCCGGCTATAGCAAGCACAATCAGGGCGTTAGGCCCAGAAGCCCTACTGTGGGAGCTGAGGAAGGATTTGCTCGTGGAACCTCGCCAACTGACTTGTCTCGTCCTCGACCGGCCACAGGAAAACCTTTTGGACCCCTGCTGCCTGGAGCCTGGCCAGTTTTTCGGCGCACTCGGCAGGCGTCCCAATAAGTAGTCGCTCGCGCAACAGCTCGACCGGGCGACCCAGCGTCGGACTCACCACCTCAACCAGGAGTTCTTCGGCCAGGCGTTGGTCCTCCGTCAGATAGTAGAACATCGAGCCTAGCGCGTGGGGGAAGCGCTCTGGCTCTCTCCCGGCTTGGCGCAGGTACTGGTTCAGTCGCGCCAGGGCATCGACGAACGACGCTGGGGTGACGTGATAAGCGGAAGCGAGCCAGCCATCTCCCAGGCGAGCCACCCGGCGCAGTCCCGCTTCCGATCCCCAACTCCCAATCCAAATGGGCATGCCCGGCTCCTGCACTGGAAAGGGTTCGAGTCGGGTCGTGTCTCCCGTATAGAACTGGCCTCTGAAGGGAGGAACCTCTCGTTGAAGGAGACTGCGCAGCAGTTGGATCGACTCATCAAAGCGCTTCCAGCGTTCTTCGAAGGCAATGGCCGCCAGGGCATAGTCCTGGGGCGAGGAACCAGGACCGACCCCTGCGATCAGATGCCCACCGGAGAGGACGTCAAGGGCGGCCAGGGACTTTGCCAGTGGGACGGGCCCGCGTACCACGGGTAACGCTACCGTTGTCATGAGCGTCATGTGAGGCGTCTTGATGAGGATGGAGGCCAACGCCGTGACACTATCAAGCCAGGGACGGGAGAAGGTGAGATGATCGTTTGCACACAGGGTGGTGAAGCCAAGCTGCTCCGCCGTCTCAGCATAGTCGACCAGTCGTGAGAGCGAGAACGCTTGCCCGCGAAAGGCAAGCAACGGTAGGTGGACGCCAAATTCCATGATGCCCTCCCTTTCAGCCCCCTTTAGCTACGGCCATTCCTGCTCCGGGAATCGTACTGACACTCCCCGCCATAAATGGACGGGGTTCTTCCTTCATCCAGCCCGCTTGCTCGTATCCCTTACGAAGATGCGAGTAGAGGCAGTCTGTCCAGAAGCGTTTGACGATTGCTCGTCCGTTTCCCTGTGCCCCAGGGTACGTGCCTTTGCCAGGATGTTCAGCGCGGCATTGTGATCTCTATCCAGTACCACGCCACAGCCGGGACAGATGTGGGTACGCACACTCAAGGATTTCTTGACGAGCGTGCCACACGCTGAGCATGCTTGACTGGTGAACTGAGGGGGCACGGCAATGACGGGAATGTCATGCATGGCTCCATAGGCGTTCACCCACCGCAGGAATTGTCCCCATCCGGCGTCATGAATGCTCTTGGCCAGATGAGGGTTCTTGACCATGTTGCGTATCTGAAGGGATTCATAGGCAATCAAATCGTGAGATGAGACGAGCGTGCTTGCCGTTTTCCTGGCAAAGTCTTCACGCTGCCGTTGGACTTTCAGATACGCTTTAGCGAGTTGCTTTCTGGCTTTCTTGCGGTTGCCGCTCTTCTTCTGTTTGCGGGAGAGGTGTCGATGCAACCGCTTGAGTTTCTGTTCGGCTTTGCGATAGTGGCGCGGGTTGTCCACCGTGTTGCCATCCGAGTCGGTATAGTAGGCTTTGAGTCCCACATCAATGCCAACCTGCTTATCTGTCGGAATGTGCTCAATCACCCGCTCAGCCTGGACACTGAATTGCACATAGTAGCCATCGGCCCGATGGATGATGCGCACTCGTTTGATCTGCTTGGTAGGGAAGGTTTCAATGTGCTGCTTGGGATTGCCAAGCAGCTTCAATCGTCCAATGCCACAGCCATCGGTGAAGGTGAGATGTTTCCCATCGGGTTCCAGCTTCCAGCCGGTTTGTTTGTATTCCACTGAGCGGTTATCACGCTGAAACCTGGGATAACCCTTCTTGCCCGGCTTATGCATTTTGCAATTCTCATAGAAGCGAGAAATGGCGAACCAGGCGCGATCTGCTGAGGCTTGACGAGCTTGCGAGTTGAGACGAGTAGCAAAGGGATACTCACGAGCCAGGACAGCACAATAGCATTGCAGATCATTCTTCGAGATGCCACGCTCGTCCATCCAGAGACGCAAGCATTTGTTTCGGATGAATTGTACTATGCTGATCGCTTCATCGATAGCCGCATATTGCTTCTTGGAAGCGTCCACTTTGTACTCGTAGATCAACATTAGACTTTGCTTTGCCTTTCGATGTACTTCTGAATGGTTTCCACGCTCACATTGCCTACTGTCGAGTAGAAGGTAGAGCGTGTCCACAACGAGGGAAGCTTATGCAACTGAGGAAATTCTTCCCGTAGCAGGTGGGAAGAACGGCCCTTGATCGTCCTGGCAATATCCGTTGGCAGGGTATAGGGATTGGCCCGGATGAACAGATGCACATGATCGGGTTGAATAGCAAGTCGAAGCACTTCCCATTCCCGCTGCTTGGCAACCTCAACTACAATCTGCCCTAACCGTTTGGCTATGTCCTCTTGCAGCACCTTGCGCCTCCGCTTGGGACACCAGATGATATGGTACACAATCAGGTGTACGGTATGTTGCTCATGTTGATAGTCCATGTTGACAATATACCGTATACTTAGCCTTTTTACAAGCAGTTGGGCCATTCATCCACGGGCTAAAGCCGCGGGGCTTTCTGGCCCGTTTTCTGTAAAGACGAACGCGGAAGAATCACTTTTCCCAAGTATAACTCACGGTTCGGTCATTTTTTGGGGCAAAAAATGAATTGTATTCCCCACTTCGGGGCTAAAAACGCCAATAAAATGGTGCTCATTCCCCACTTGGTCAAGATGGCTTGGGCCAAGTGAGTGCATGTTTTGTCAAAGTGAGACGTATTTCTCATTTTCACGTTCAAAACATACATTTCGTGTGGCCAATTCTTTCAAACTCCTTAAAAAATGACCGAACCATGAGTATAACACAGGGAATGAAGCTTTTTGGCAATCGGCACGGCTAAACTGGGATTAGGCCGGGTGGCATCGCCAAACAGAAGACAGTTGATAGCAGCGCTGGAGCGGCTTCGGTGTTGTTGGGTAGTTGGCGTGAACCACTGAGTCTCACTCTACATGTATCAACGCGAAAAAAAGCATCACCAGGGAGTGAGCCTTTTTGTGTGTTGCGCGTCTAAAATAAGATAAACTCAGGTATTATGACTGGGCGAATGATTCTTAGTGGTGGCAGTCCAGGAGCGGATTTGTGCTCATTTTGGCAGCAATCGACGCAACATTGTTGAGCCTTGTTCTACTTGCGCAAGCTGAAAAAAGGCTCACTCCCTGAATATCAGGGTCTTTGGCAACTCGTTTCTGTTGCACTTCAAGAGTGGGACGGCAGACTTCGCCTCAGGGAGTCAAGCTTTTTTAATGTTGATGTATCTAAAGTGAGACCCAGCAGTTCGCGCCAGGGAGTGAAGCTTTTTTAGCAATTGGCACAACTAGAGTGAGAAAATGGTACAATGCGGTCACGGTTTTGATATGTAGATCGAAATTCCTTCTCCCCAAGGATGGTACAGATGAAAGCTCACGCCCAGCGCATGGCTCGCTTACAACTGATTGCCAGTATGCTCGAGGGCCAATCCTGGCAGCAGGCGATGGCCAATGCAGATTTGTCCATAGGAAGATCGACGGCCTACCGTCTCGTGCAATTCGCACGTGACCCGGAGCGGAGCGAACGACCGTTTCTCGACGACCGGCACGGCCACCCGTACAAGCTGACGGAACCGATGCGCCGCTGGATTGTGGAGTACTGCACACAGCATCCAGGTGTCTATTCGAGCCGGGTCAAAGCAGAACTCCAGGCGCAGTTTGGCCTGGAGGTCAGCCGTGGGCATATTAACCGGGTGCGTGCGGAGGCGGGAGTCACCGCGCCGTGGAGGGGACGCGCGAAAAAAAACTAACGGAGCCGCAGCCGGTGTGGCAAGAGGGGATAGGGAGCCTGTTGCTGCTGGCGGCAGCCCACCAGACGGGGTTGCTGGCAACGCTTAGTGCCGCAATCCAAGGCGTAGCCAGTTCGCTCCTCTCCAATGGTCTGCCGCGCAACCTGGCGGTCGTAGAACGACTGGTCCTGACTTTGCTGTTTCTGCCCGTGGCTGGTCTGGCCCGCACCTGGGATCTGCGCACCTACACGGGAACCCTGCTGGCACTGCTGACAGGGCGAGGTTGTGCCTACAGCTATACCTATGTCGAGCAGTTTCTCTCCCGCTTGGCGCATGCCGGGGCAGACGAGAACTTGACTGATGCAGTAGCACAGTGGACATGGGCCTTGTGGCATGAGGAGCAACTCCAGGTAGAGCAGGAACAGGAGGAGCAAAGGGCGGTTTTCTACGTCGATGGTCATCGCAAAGCGGTCTACAGTGATGTGCTGGTTCCCCGGGGACCGGTGGGCAAGCTTGGCGGGAAAATCTTGGGGTGTCGAGAGTTAGTGGTGCTGCATGACGATGAGGGCCATCCACTGCTGGCAACCACGCATCGAGGTGATCAGCATCTGACGCAGGGCGCCCCTCAGTTGCTGCACCGCTATGAACAGGCGACCGAGCTGGGGCATCTGGATTGCCTGGTGGTAGATCGAGAAGGCATGGCAGCCGAGTTCTTGTTCCAACTCCACGCTGAGGGACGGCGCGTCGTCACGCTACTACGCAGTAACCAGTACAAGGATGAGGGGTCGTTTACGGAAGTCGGGGAGTGGCTCCCATGGCGCTTGAATCGGGCTGGCAAGGTGGTCTGTGAAGTGGCGACAGCTCGGTTTCAACTGCCACGCCCTACGCAGCCCGACCAGCCGTTGACGGTACGGGTCGCTCTGATTCGCGATTTGCGTAAGTTGATCGGAGGTTTCGCAGCAACGGAAGCTGAGACGGATGAAGGCGGGCGATGGAAGGCCGATTTAGCCCCGGAGCAGCAACAGTTCTGGGAGCCGGAGTGGCAAGCCACGCCTGCGCCTACCAGACCAAAGCTCATCCCCGTCGTGACAACGGCGAGGGAAGCCAATGCGGTGGAGTTAGCCCAAACGTACTTCCGGCGCTGGACTTGTCAGGAGAATGCGATCCGAGATTGGCTCATTCCTCTCAACCTGGATACCAATCACGGATATGCGAAAGAGACAGTGGTGAACTCGGAACTGGTCAAACGACGGACGGTCTTGGAGAAGCGCGTCGCTCATTTGCACCGACTGGCAGCAGAGAGCCGCAAACGGCTCCGCCAGATGCGCGAGTCCGACCAGGTGCGAGAACAGCAAGTCGTGATCTGGGAACAACGGCAGCAAGACTTGTTGGCGCAAGTCACGGCAATGGAGACCATTGGCCAGTCCGGTGAGCCTGGATTGCTTGCCATCAAAGCCCAGCAACTAGAAGCAGAGTGGGAAGTACATCATCGACGAGTCTTGCTCGAAGCCACCAGCGTCGGTGGAAAACGCGAGTTGAATTACTGTGAAAAGTCCTGTCGAGTCCTCCGACAAGTCCTTCGCCAGCAAGAAGACCTCCAGGCATGCGAACGCGAAATGCAGGAACTGGATAACACCAAAGATCAGATCATGACTTTGTTGAAGGTTGGACTCGCGAATCTGGGCATGTGGCTCCGGGATCACTACTTTGGGGAAAGCTATCAAGCGTGTGGGTGGGAACGCCTTGTGCCGTTCTTCCACTTGAGCGGGTGGGTCACCGCGACACAAGCCGAGATAAGGCTCGACTTCTCCCCGTTCAATCACCGAGGATTGGGACGAGACCTGCAAGACCTCTGTCAAAAAGTGAATACGAGTGGAGTCCACCTTCCAGATGGGAGACGGTTGGTGCTGACAGTGGGACAACAGCGGAGTAGACGCCTCGATGGACCACTGGCGAGCACAGGGTGATTCCCACTTTACTTGTGCCAATTGGAAAAAAGCTTCACTCCCTGCGAGCACAGGGTGATTCCCACTTTACTTGTGCCAATTGGAAAAAAGCTTCACTCCCTGGTCCAAATGGTTGCGTCTTATTCTAATTGTGCAAACATCAAAAAGGCAAACTCCCTGTGGCAGATAAAGTCGTCCTGGTCTAGATGGGCAAGGCTAGACTTTCCCTAACACCCTGACAATATCACGTGTGGTTATGTTGCCATAGAACGGCTGTGCAAAGGCAGAGCTGGAAGTTACCGCATCAAAATCCGCAATACACGCTGGAAATTCCGCTTACATTCTGACTTTGTGAAATCCTCCTCCAGGACCAGCGCCTCTCCCGCCTCTCCCGCCTCTCCCGCCTCTGCTGTATGCTGCTCTGATTGTTCTGCAGCAGTTGTGGCGTCAATGCGGTGCAGCATCTTTCCTTCGGGGAGAGCAACACCTGCCATGTCCAATATCTCTTCGGAGACGAAGACGGGTGAGCCAGTAGCAACGGCCAGCGCGATCGCGTCACTGGGACGGGCGTCGATCTCATGCAGCGTGTTATCACTGCGAATTCTGGCCGTTGCGTAGAAGATCTCCTCTTTGAGTGACTTAATACGGACCTCTTCGAGCACTGCGCCGAGGGAGTGTAGGATACTGGCGATAAAATTTATCGTCATCGGGCGTGGCAACGGAGATTGGCGCAGTCCCCGGTCGATGGCGAAGGCTTCGGCTTGCCCAACCCAGATACCCAGCGCTCGATGGTGAGCCTCATCATGCAAAACGACGACAGAGTATGGAGGACGGGATGCCTCTTTGTTCATGACGGTTACACTGTCAACGACAGAAACCTGGATCATAGTCTTCCTCCTTCGTGCCCATACTTGCGGTACGGACGTTACTTCAAACCATGCTGATAAATCGTCTTTCAGTTGTTTGCGCGCTTTATGCAGACGCCCCTTGACGGCTACAACAGAAATACCGAGGATGACGGCGATTTCACTAAGGCGAAACTGGGCATAGTAGAACAGGAGCGTGGCTTCCCGCTCGGCTGGAGAAAGCGTGTAAACAGAGCGCAAGATCACTTTCGCTACTTCGTGTTCCTCGGCAAGAGCAAGTGGATCGATCACGCCTTCAGAGAGCAGCAAGGGATCAATCAACATCCCGCCCATCAACGCTTCCAATGAGCGTACATCTATCTTTTGCGAACGGAGATAGGTCCGGCAGACGTTCAAGGTGATGCCGTAGAGCCAGCCGGCAAAGCGTCCATCGTTTCGCAGGCGGTCCAGCGAAAGATAGGCCTGGAGAAAAGCCTCTTGCGCTAGTTCCTGGGCAATGTATGCATTGCCTACCATACGCTGAGCGACCCGTTCAGTCATGTGCTGGTATCGCTCAACCAGGTAGCCAAATGCATCCTTGTTGCCATCGCGGGCCGCAGCGAGCAGCTCGGCGTCTGAGTTCTCCCTCATAGTTGTACTTGCCGATCAATGAGAACGAGCATATATCAGCACTCTTCTTCTATGAATATAGTAGTTACCAGCATGCAAAAGGTTACCACTTTGGGGGAAGAAGCAAGGCACATCCCGGCTCAGAAACCCTCCCAACAATGACTCTCCCCTGGAAATAGCCTTATATATTACGTCATGCACTAAATGCCGCTATTTCCCTAGACCCTGATGCGCCACAGCGCATGAATTACTGCTGGCGAATGACACGCAGAGTGAAATGTCCGGGTGAACGGAAAGAAATGTTCCTTTACCACCAAGCACGCTCCGGCCTGCGAAACCGTAGTAGGGGCGACCCTTGGGTCGCCCAATACGCATCAACCTAAGCTGCCTCACAGTGTCACCCTGAGCGCAGCATGACCGTGTTGCCTTGTCCCCCTGAGCCGCAGCGAAGGGTCTGTCTGCATGGGCGTCGAGCTGCTTCGCCGCGCACAGCATGACAGGGTTCTCTTGTCACTCCATTCACTTCGTTCTGGGCAAGCTCTGAGCGCAGCATGACCGTGTTGCCTTGTCCCCCTGAGCCGCAGCGAAGGGTCTGTCTGCATGGGCGTCGAGCTGCTTCGCCGCGCACAGCATGACCGTGTCGTCCACCTGCCGCGCCATCGCCATCTGACAGCGTTCCGCTTGCTCTCACCTCTTCTGGTCATCCCTGCCACTCCTTCCTCCACTCACCCTTCTAGCATTTGATGAGCTTTTTCTTAGGTTGATGCGTATTGGGCGACCCTTGGGTCGCCCTGTGACGGGGCGATGCCTTGAGCTCGCCCTTCGACCCTAACACGCGTTTACCACTTTTCATAAACCAAAAAGAACAATACAGAAAAGGGACCAGTCCCTCCCTTACAAACTCGCCCGCCGCGAGCCATACACGAAAAGAAGAAAAAACCATGCCAACCTACACATCATATTCAAAAAATTATCGAGCAATTTGCGCAGTAATTCCCGAAAATAGCGAGCATAGTAAACTCAACTGTTTCCAAAATAAATAGAGCATATTACTCGCTATTTGCGCAAAATAGCGAGCATCCATCCCACTCTCCTCTGGCCTGGTGCGGGTCACTCCGGCCTGGTACTGGTCCCGCACTCCTCGTGAATGAAGGCCTCGGTCATCTCGTGCGCCAGGTCATCGGGATGCTGCACCGGGGGTGACTTCATGAGGTAGGCGCTCGGTCCCTCCAATGTCCCGCTCATGCCGCGATCCATGGCGAGCTTGACCATGCGCACCGCGTCAATGACGACGCCGGCGGAGTTTGGCGAGTCCCAGACTTCCAGTTTTAGCTCCACGTTGAGCGGCACATCACCAAAGGTGCGTCCTTCAAGACGAATATAGGCCCATTTACGATCAGTAAGCCACGGCACGTAGTCTGAAGGACCTATGTGCACGTTGTCCGCGCCGAGGTCATAGTCGAGCTGGCTGGCGACGGCATTGGTCTTGCTAATCTTCTTCGATTCCAGGCGGTCGCGGTCAAGCATGTTGTAGAAATCAGTGTTGCCGCCGACATTGAGCTGCATGGTGCGCTCTAGCTTGACGCCCCGTTCGCGAAAGAGATGCGCCAGCATGCGATGGACGATAGTGGCGCCAACCTGGCTTTTGATATCGTCGCCTATCATCGGAAGGTTGGCTTCTTTGAAGCGCTGCTGCCAATAATTCTCACGCGCGATAAAGACGGGAACGCAATTGACGAAACCGACCCCGGCCCGCAGTATCTGTTCCACGTACCACTTGGTGGCCGTTTCGGAGCCGACCGGCAGGTAGTTGATCACGACATTGGTGCCGCTATCTTTCAGTATTTTCACGATATCGTCTGTCTGACCGGGCGCTTTCTTGATGATCTGGGAAAGATATTTGCCCAGCCCGTCATGTGTCATACCACGATAGACTTTGACCCCGAGATGGGGAACGTCGGCGAAGTGGTAGGTATTATTAGGGGCGGTATAAATGGCCTCGCTGATATCCTTGCCGACTTTGTTCTGGTCAATATCAAAGGCCGCTGAAAATTCAATATCGTTAACGTGATAGCCTGCCATGTCGACATGCATGAGGCCGGGCACAAAATCCTCGGCTTTTGCGTCGCGGTAGTAGTGAACGCCCTGCACGAGCGAGCTGGCGCAGTTGCCTACGCCAATGATGGCTACACGTACTTTCTTCGATTGTGTCATTTTGCTCATTCCTTTCACGAAATATCCTCAGCACTACTGGTGGATGGCCGTACATATGCCAACGCCTCTCGGCCAATGGTTATTCCTTGCCGCTCCTCTTGTCTGATTGGGTTATACTGAAAACATAAGCTCTGTCATAAGATGGAAGCAATAAACAGTCCAAACAGGCTCTCCATCCTTCCGGGGGAAACCCCCCGTAGGGGCGGGGGCGGAGCTTTCACGGGTAGGTTTTTGGAAAAGGAAGGAGAAAGAAGTGACAAGACGTGATAATCTGGTACGATAGAACAAAGTACGTCTCATATCGAAACAGGAGAACATCATGTCTTGTCGAGAAACAGTATCGCAGTGGGAAACCATCGTGTCAACGCATTTGCCGCACTTGAGTCGACCGCAAGCCCGCGTGTTGGCGTGGTGGAGTTATGGCATGGTGCTGGCGAAATCGTGTGGCATCACCAACGTGGTTGCCATCCTCGCACCGCTGCTCAAGCAATCCGAGTCCAGCATGAGGCAGCGTTTGCGCGAATGGTGTTACCCCATCAAGCAGAAGAAGGGAACGCATCGGCAAGCGTTGGAGGTGAACCGGTGCTTTGCGCCCTTGTTGCGATGGGTCTTGAGTTGGTGGGATCCGGGCGAGCATCGTCTGGCTTTGGCGATGGATGCCAGTACGCTGTCCGATCGCTTCACGGTGCTAGCGATCAGCGTGCTCTACCGTGGCTGCGCCATCCCCGTGGGCTGGAAAATCGTGCGCAGCAATGAGCCGGGCTCGTGGGAGCCGTACTGGAAGGAGCTGTTGAGCCAGTTAGCAGAAGCGGTGCCGCCCGACTGGCTGGTGATCGTGTTAGCCGATCGTGGCTTGTATGCCAAGTGGTTGTATGAGCACCTTGTCAGCCTGAAGTGGCATCCCTTCTTGCGCATCAATCGCACGGGCAAAGTGCGTCCAGCCGGGGAAAGCCACTTTCGCTGGCTCTCGAGTGTGGTGCCGCAGGTGGGGATGAGCTGGAGTGGGACGGTGGACTGTTTCTCGGAGGCGACGTGTCGCTTACCATGCACGAGGCTTTCACGCTGGGACGAGCCATACACGGAGGCATGGCTCATTGTCACTGATTTGGCCCCGCAGGCAGCCAATATCGTGTGGTACAGCAGGCGTAACTGGATCGAGGCGGGGTTCAAAGATACCAAACGCGGGGGATGGCAGTGGCATCAAACCAAGATGAAGGATCCCGAGCGAGCGGCGCGCTTGTGGGTGGCGATGGCCGTGGCGACGTTATGGGTGGTGAGTGTGGGAGGGCAGGCCGAGGCGACGAAGACGTGCAGCGGGCTGGCGGCCTTGCCTGAGCAGCATATTGCCCGACGCACGGCCACGAAGCGATCACAGCCGCGGCTCTCGAGTTGTTTTGGGCAAGGGATACGGCTGATCCTGGTGGCCTTGCTTCCGCACGAGGATTGTCCCGTCGGCTGTTTCCTGGCGGAACCGTGGCCCAGCGAACTGCTTCCGCGCAAGAAACCCACGGGCAAAGGCAAAGAGAAGAAGAAAAAGAGTCACGGGCAGAAGCAACGCTGGCGAGAGGCGCGTCGGGCTTCCAAGGCGGCTTCATGAGAAACCTACCCGTGAAAGCCCTTGGGTCGCCCTCGTCTCTCTTTCCCCCTCTCGGATGGAGAACACCCGAACAGTATCCGTGGAGACCAGAGAGGTTCCCACGCTGGATTCGGACCGGCAAAAAGGAGTTATGTAAGTATGCAGCAGCGAAAAAAAGTCCTTGTCATAGGACTGGATTGCGCCCCGCCAGAACTGATTTTTGATCAATGGCGCGATGAATTGCCAAACTTCAAACGGGTTATGGATGATGGTGTATGGGGGAAGCTAGAGAGTTGTATTCCTGCGATCACCGTGCCCGCTTGGAGTTCGATGATGTCGAGTAAGGATCCGGGGACATTGGGCTTTTATGGTTTTCGCAATCGTGGGGACTACTCATATGATACATACACGCTGGCAAATGCACATTCGGTGAAGACCGATCGTGTATGGGATGTGCTCTCACGTGCGGGAAAGAAAGTGATTACCATTGGCGTGCCGCAAACGTATCCGCCAAAGCTGGTCAATGGCATCCAGATAGGCTGTTTCCTCTCTCCTTCGACGAAAAATCCCGCTCAACCTTACACATATCCTGCTTCGGCGATGAAGGAAATAGAGGCTATCGTCGGTGAATACCTGGTAGATGTGCCGAATTTCCGCACAGAAGATAAAGCATACCTGCTGCGCCAGATTTATCGCATGACCGAGAAACGTTTGAAGCTCGTCAAGAAGTGGATCGCGGAGAAGGACTGGGACTTCTTTATGTTCGTTGAGATGGGTACCGACCGTATTCATCATGGCTTATGGAAGTATCACGATCCTACCCACCGCAAGTATGAGGTCAATCCACGGCTGAATTCAAGCATTCATGACTATTATCACTACATCGATAGCGAGATCGGCCGGATCCTCGACCTGGTGGATGATGACACAACGGTATTCATTGTCTCCGACCACGGGGCCAAAAAGATGGATGGTGGCATCTGTGTCAATGAGTGGCTGATACGCGAAGGGTATCTCACGCTGAAAACACAGCCAACGACGTTGACGGCCATCGACAGGTGCGAGATCGATTGGAGCAAAACAAAGGCTTGGGGTGATGGTGGATATTATGCGCGTATCTTCCTCAACGTGGAGGGACGTGAACCCCAGGGTATTGTCAAACCCGCTGAAGTTGAGGCGCTGCGCGACGAGCTTATTGACAAGTTCGAGGCATTAGTGGATCATACTGGTGTGAATATTGGCACAAAAGTCTTCAAACCAGAAGAAATATATCAAGAAGTACATGGTGTGCCACCTGACTTGCTTGTCTACTTTGGCGACCTTTCCTGGCGTTCAGTTGGGACAGTGGGTCACCGCTCGATTTACACATTCGATAATGATACGGGGCCTGACGATTGTAATCATGCGCAGTTTGGAATCGTGATCAAACATGACCCTGATGCTCACGAGGGTCCTGGGGGGCGCGAGCTGACAGGATTGCAGTTGATGGATATTGCTCCCACAATATTGGAGCAATTTGGTATTCCTGTTCCAGCCGATATGCAGGGAAAAGTGTTTTAATTGCAATAGGAAGCATAAAGAGAAAGAATTAGTGTCAAATAATCGAAGCTATGCGCCAGTTCGTAGTATAAATCATCGCGAAACCTCTCCTTCCCCGGAAGCGGCTCCGTACCCGTAGGGGCGGGGATTGCCTCTACAGGGTTGAGCGTAGCGTTCGTGTATAGTAGGGTTGACCCTTGCGGTCAACCTGGGGGCTCCTGTTTATTCAGCCTTTTTGAAGTACTCGACTGTTGCGCGAATTCCCTCTTCCAGCGTGACTGCCGCGTTCCACCCAAGGATGCGGGCTGCCTTACTGCAATCGAAGTATGAAAGGTAGATATCGCCGGGGCGTTTGGGCGTTCGCACAATCTCTGGTTTGTAGCCGATCAGTTTTGCCATCGCCTGGTAAATCTCGTTGACGGAGGTCCCTGTCCCTGTGCCGATACAGAAAATATCGTTGTCGCCGTGCTCCATGGCGATGAGGTTGGCCTGTGCGACGTCTCCCACGTAGATGTAATCCTTCTGCTGTTCCCCGTCCCAGTCAATCCGTATTGTCTCGTGGTTAAGAAAGCGCCTGGCGAAGATGGCGATGACGCCTGCTTCTCCATTGGGGTCCTGGCGCGGACCAAAGACGTTGCCATAACGCAGAATTGTATATGTCAGTCCATTTGCCTCTTTCCAGTAGCGCAGGTAGTGTTCCGCGACCATCTTGGTGATACCGTAGGGTGATTCTGGATGTTGTTCAACCTCTTCGTCGATTGGGAGACGAACGGGGGTGCCATAGGTTGCGCCAGACGAAGCAAAGACGATCTTGCGGGTGCCCACGCGAGTGCAATTGGTTAAAACATTGAGCAGGCCCAGTACGTTGACACGCGCATCAAGTTTCGGATCCTGCGTTGAGACTGCAACGCTTTGCTGCGCAGCCTGGTGGCAGACAATTTCTGGGCGTACCGTATCGAAAACCTGGTTCAGGCTGTCTTCATTTGTGATATCGACATGAAAGAACTGTGTTTGTGGCTGAAGATTTGTTCTCTTCCCCCCGCCCTCTTCCCACAGGCTGTCCAGGACAGCAACCTTGTGCCCTGCCGCAAGACATTGATCAACGATGTGAGACCCAATGAAACCCGCTCCACCAGTCACTAAAATATTCATCAGATATACAAAACCTTTCTATACATATTCCGTCTGATCTCTTGGGCAGTATACTACAGTGTATAAGAAAAAGCATAGATTTTTTCAGGTACATCTCGCGAAACCACTCCTGGCCTCAGGTTTATGCACTTGCCACGTATCAAATCTATCACGATGAGGCTCACCCTCAGTACTCTTAAACCACAGAGTGGAATCAAATCAATTGCTCAATCGCGGTCTGCAGTGCTTCGGGGTGCGTTAAAACGGGGAAGATATGTAGTCCGGTCTCCTGTTGAAGGCGCTCAAGGGCCGCGTGATCCTGTGGATTTAACATGGCCACAGTCAGTATGTTGCGATCGCGACCAACGGGAAAGCAGCGAAGCTCCTGGGCCAGCTGGGCATTGACGAGCTGTTGTAGCCGTGCGTGGGGCTTTTTTGGTAAGAGCGAGAGGTAAGGAATGCCCAATTTGCGGGCGAGGGCTGGTAACTCGTCATCCGCGGTTTGATGTCGGGTACTCTGCCCCTGGCGGGTGATAGTTTTGCGCGCTGAACGTTTGGGGGTGAAATTGAAGCGTAGGCTTGTCTGGCTGGCGGCCTCGATTGACTCGCCGATAGTTTGATAAGGCGTCGGGTAGGCACTATGACCGATAGTTATTTCAATGGGACGGGTGAGCTCCATTTCGGTGGTATTATGAATACTCCAGAGTAGAGCATCCCAGAGACGGCTTTGTACAATTTGCCCTCCCTGGAGGTTGGCTCCAGGCAAAAGGAAGTGCAACGTGTTGCCAAGGAGAAAGACTACATCCGTTTTGCGTACGAGTGGGCGCAGGCAATTCATTAAGTAGTGCGTACTGGCAAGTGGGTCGGTATATAGAGTGTTATTTGAGTTTGTTTTTGCGTCGGATTCAAGGTAGAGCGCGATGGTTACTAGGGCGAGCTGGTTGGCACGAGTAGCTACAATATGCTGGATCGTCGCCACAATTGTCTCAGTTGTAGCAATCGTCTCATAAGTATACAAGGACAATGTCGGCTCTATAGTCGGACGAGACGCAGCTTCATTACTCATACTTGGCTCCTCAATTAGAATGAAGTTACATAGAATTTGTTACAGCCAATGATACACAAGCAACACTAAGAAATATGTGGCAATACGGTTGCATTTCCGTTGAGACTCTTTGATCAAGGTTAAGAAGCGTGTACTCAAAGAAAGGGATATGGCTATGAAGAGTAGTTCAGAGTTTGCGGTTGACCCTGGAGATATGCCCGCACTGAAGCGGTGGTTGGCAGCGCAAGACGACCAGTCAACCCTGCGCGCCATTGGTATCGACGAGATTCTCATCGGCCAGGATGCGCTGCTACAACTGCCACAGGTGCTACAACGTGCAGGGGTTGCTCCCGGAGTGCGGGTACTGCTGGTGATGGACGAGACCTCCATGCTGCGGGAGGGGTGGGACTTGAAGCCCTTCGTACAAGCATTGTTGCATAATGCCGGTTACCATGTTGCGTCTCTGTGGCTCGAGAGTGACCGCTATGCTCTTGTCCATGCTGATTTTGAGCAGGTGCGGCGCGTTCACGAAGCAATTCTGCCAGGAGACGCGCTGATCGCGCTCGGCTCTGGAACAGTGACCGATATTGTCAAACACGCGGCCTATCTTTATGACCGGGAGCAGGGCGGGCTAAAGAATATTGTCTACATATGTTGCCAGACTGCCAATTCGGTCACAGCCTTTGCCGCGAATATGGCTGTACTGCTCAAAGATGGTGTCAAGCGCACTATTCCTTCGCGTTACCCTACGGCTATCATAGCTGATCTGCGAGTACTTGCCTCAGCTCCAAAAGCAATGACATTGGCAGGGCTTGGCGATTGCTGCGCCCGCTTCGTCGCCTATGGTGATTGGTATCTCGCCAGTGCTCTTGGCATGGTTGATTTTTATAGCGAAGTCCCACTGGCGCTGCTGGGCAGCCTTGAAACTATACTCATAGAGCACGCGGCAGGCATCGGCCAGCGTTCACTCGAAGGAGAAGCGGTTGTAGCTCAAGCTTTGCTGCTTGCTGGTATTGCTCAATCCATTGTCGATATGTCGGCCCCCATTTCAGGCACTGAACATGTGACATCGCACGTCCTGGATATGATCGCGGACCATCACCGGCGCGGCCTGGCACTGCACGGCGCCCAGGTGGGAGTAGCCACCATTAGCGCAGCGCGGCTCTACCAGCATTTTCTAAGTAGCTTTGAGCCAGAAGAGGTTGATTTTGATAGCTGTTATCCCGATGACGCTGTATTGCAAGCGCGGATGGAACGGCTCTTCGTGAAGATTGATGCTTCCGGAGCGATGGCGCGGGAATGCTGGAGCGACTATAGCAAAAAGCTGAAATTGTGGCGTCAGAACCGCCGGCGGTTTGAGCAATTCTGTGGCGATTGGCGAGCCGTCCATCGCCCGAAACTCTCCTCGTTGGTTTGCTCACCTGAAATTGTAGCGACTATTCTCGCCCAGGCAGGAGCGCCGCTTGTTCCTCAAGATTTGGAGCCACCAATCAGCCAGGTAGAGTACGATTTCGCCCTGGAGCATGGGCACTTCATCAGGGTGCGTTTTGTATTAGGAGATCTGTTGTATTTTCTAGGATGGTAGGACTCAATTATTCCTTTGTATCTTGAATTGATTGAAGCACTTTCAGAGTTTCTGCACGCACCTGCTCGAGTTTCACGCCCATGCCCGCCAGTACTCCCGCGGCAATACCTTCCCCTTCGCGTACCAGTCCCAGGAGAAGGTGTTCGGTGCCAATATACTGGTGCTTCAACAGCTTTGCTTCATCAACAGCCAGCTCAATTACTTTTTTTGCACGGGGAGTAAGGCCAATATCACCGGGTGCCGCGTGGTCACCACGACCGATAATATATTCAATTGCGGCACGCACGTCACTCAATTGTATGCCGAGGTTCGTTAATACTTTGGCGGCAACCCCTTCACCTTCGCGCACAAGGCCGAGTAGGAGATGTTCAGTGCCGATGTAGTTGTGTTGGAAGCGTTGAGCCTCTTCCTGTGCCAGTGTCAAGACCTTGCGAGCACGTTCTGTAAATTTATTAAACCTGTCCCTGTTCTCCACTGTGTGATACCTTTCTATTAGGGATACAGCGTAGAAATGATACTTTTCGTGCCTGTTTAACCGAACAAGTTGCGTTTATTAAGATACAAGGTTGTAGTGGTAGCGTAAGTGTAAGTTTTTGGTGCTACATGTACGATCTCAAGTAACGCTAAGGCCTGTGAGGTAGACAGTACAAGCATAACACGCATAAGTATCGGTTGGCAATAGTGATTTTTTGGCTCTCCATCCTTCCGGGGGAAAACACCCGTAGGGGCGGGAGCGGAGAGGACGTGGGGTGGGGACCCTTGGGTCGCCCTCGTCTCTCTTTCCCCCTCAAGTCTGAACAGTATCGATTTTTTGAGCGACTTGACAGGGACATAGTGCAGGTAAGAAAATATAGTAACACACAAAAGATTAAATAACAGAAGATTACCACCATATGCAACAATATAACATCAACACTTCTACCAGCAGCCCTTTGCCACCATCGAACGGTACTTCTCGGGAACAACAACCTGCAGGTCTGTCTCTGGACATGCAGGAAGCTGCTCGCGCCGCTGAACGGGCCCGTCTGCGGCAGGGTATTATGCATGTGCGTATTCGCCACTTTTATTGCACTCTGGAGGAGATGTTCGATCCCTCCTTGCATGGCCAAAGTTTTGTCGTGGGGACCGGCACAGGGAGACCAAATGAACCGGGCCGTGTTATTGATGCTTCTCCTGCCGCGATGCGCCTGGGCGTCAGTCCCGGGATGCCTTTGCGGCGCGCTAAGGGTATAGTTCCGCGTACTCGTTTTTTGCCGGCCTCGTATGATCGCTATCAACCTGTATTGCAAAGCTTGCGCGAACGGTATAAAGCCTATTCTCGTATTATTGAATCGATACCTATCGCGGACACTTTTATTGATCTGCGTGGCTGTGAAATTCCATTTGACTCGCCCGTCGCACTGGCTGAGCGCCTATGCGCGGAGGTGGCTGAGATGGGATTGACCGCGCTGATTGGGATCGCCAATGGAAAGGCAGTTGCTGAACTCGCCGCGCTAATGAGCCGCAAAAATGGACGCCAGGGTGTATTATATATCCCTGCTGGGCGCGAAGCATCATTTGTACAGACGTTACCGCTTTCGATGCTCTTGCAACTGCGCGCCGCAGGTGCAGGTATCCCGAGTGCGTTGCCAGACCTGGGAGAGCAAGTAGAGAATTCTGGCTCGCGTCCGCCAGAGGTCGAGGGGAAGAGCGAACAGGTGGACTCGGTAGCAGTAGCTGAACTGGTGGCACACCTGCGAGATTTCGGTATAAACTCTTTCGCCCAGGTAGCAGCGTTGACGGAAGAGGGTTTGCGCCGCCGCCTGGGGCGCCTAGGCTCGTGGGTGTATCAGGTTGCCTGTGGCGAGGATACCAGCCTCGTTGTGCCTGACGCACCTCCTTTAAGCCAGAATGCACGCGTGCGTTTTCATACTCCCACAGATGCAGACGAAACCTGTGCCGCTGTTCGCAAACTTGCTAACTATCTGGGAGAGCGTTTAAGGGAGCAACGGCTGAAAGGTCAGACCATTGCGTTGATGCTCTGGCCTCATCGCAACGTGCAGCGGGATACGCGCAGGCTGCTGATGAATGAAGAAGGCGAAGAGGTGGCCGTCACTGCCGCCGAGGAGACGATTGGTGGTCAGATGATTCTCTCTCGCCATACGGATGAGGCTGATGTGATTGCTAATCACGCTTTGATGCTCTTTGCGCATTATCACCGACCGGCTTACCGCTACTTACAAGTACAGTTACGTATTGGAGATATCGTGGCGATAACGCAGGCTTACTATCCGCCCCTCGCGCGGGCCAGAGGTAGGGCAACCCGTAAGTTATAGCCAGCCCGATAAAGATTATAGTGGAATAATTCACGGCTCCTGGTGAAACACTTGAAACAGTGAGCCACATCGACTCAAACTTGTGTGAAACACCTGATACACCTGATACACCTGATACACCTGATACACTTGAAACAGTCAACATCGCATGAGTCGCAATAATGGCATTTTCACGATAATTCACAGACGCTGCATTTGAAGCCAGTGTAGCTAGAAAATACTTGCTGCGGTTTGCTACAATTACCTGTGGGGAAGACATAATTGTAACGCTACGTTCCACTAAAACGTACTAATAATTAAGACTTTGTTGGCGAATGACACATAAAGTGAAATGTCCGGGTGAAGGGAAAGAAACGTTCCTTTGCCACCATGCACACCCCGGCTTGCGAAGCCGTCACATAGTTGGGGCGATGCCTTGTGCTCCCCCTGTCTGGGGGCATATGCTCGCCTTGTGACGGGGCCGATTCAACTCGCTTGCGAAGCCGTCGCATAGTAGGGGCGATGCCTTGTGCTCGCCCGGTGACGGGTCGACCCTTGCGGTCGACCTGTCGCGGCTTTCCCTTGCTCTATTTTTATTTGTACCGGCTGGGGGCGGAATATGTCCGACACGTTACCGAACAGCGGCCCTTTAGAGACTGGTAGAACACCTGCTGAAGAAAACCTTGAGGATAGTCAAATAGCTGATATAAATATATCGGTTATAATACCATCAACCGTATCAGCGCCTCCTGTTCTACCAGCTCCTCACCCTCGGCGCAAAAAGAAGACCCTCAGGATAGTTATCCCTCTGTTGTTGCTGGCTTTAAGCGGTACGATCATTTCCGCCGCCCTGGCTATAAACTTTGGTATAGGCGCTTATACTACCTATACGACCCTGCGCAGCGAAGCCTATGATGGTATTCAGCACCTGCTCAACGTGAAAACAGTTTTTACTGGCCTCAAAATCCATCCAACTGGCTTTCTTGATCTGGGCAAATTGCATCTTGCGCAGAAAGAGTTTAGTACTGCTCACAAGGATTTTCAGCAGGTCCAGTACACTCTCGATCATGCTGCTGTTATCGGCACGGTCGTACACTATTTTCCCCAGTATAGCAGCCAGGTTACCACGACTCGCGCCCTTAGCCAGATTGGGATTGAAGTTACAAATATCGGGCAAGAGCTTATTCACGCAGCGACGATACTCGCGCCATCATTCCGCGAACCGCTACTCAATGCAACGAACAAGCCGCTAGTTACCCCGGCTATGCTTGAGCTTGTGCGCACCACCATCAACAATATCCTGCCGATGTTGCGTGATATCCAGACACAGAGCCATAAGTTTTCGCTGGAGGCCCTGCCAGCCAATATAAGCGCTCATCAGCGCGCCCAATTGGTGCAGTTGCTCCAGTTGCTTCCACAGGCGCAAACGGACCTGGTACAGGTCCGTAATCTGCTGGACGCCGCTGGATGGATGCTTGGTGTGAACGAACCGCGTACATTTCTTGTCCAGACCATGGACCGGGCTGAGCTGCGTCCAACAGGAGGATTTACCGGGCAATACGGCGAACTTTCTATTAACGGCGGACGAGTTGCTCCATTCTCACTCAGGGACATCTCGCTGGTAGAGTACGTCGAAAATAGTCCCACCCTTGGGGTCAGAGCGCTTCCGCAGTATCGCAGCTGGTGGCCTTTTGCTAATTGGGGGTTGCGTGACTCAAATCTGTCTGCTGATTTTCCGACTTCCGCCCAGATCGCTATCACTAAATACAAAAGCGAGGTTGGTCACCAGGTCGACGGAGTGATCATGTTCACTCCTTTCTTGATCGAGCATATCTTACAGGTCATTGGGCCTGTTGAGGTGCCCGGTTATAATGACGCGATTACGGCTCAGAACCTTGAAGAACGCTTGCATTACTACCAGCTGGATAACGTTGGCATACTCAAACAGCTTTATCAACCTGGCGATAAAGCGACGTCCAGCCGTAAACGTTTTACCGCCCTATTGGCGCACTTGTTGGTAGATCGTCTACGTCAGGCTCCCCCAGACGAGATTCTTGCCATTGCTCAGCAGGTGCTCTATGATGTGAAGACAAAGGATTTGCAAATTTATGTGACAAATCCGCAAGTAGAGGCAGCGCTGGTACAATTTGGTGATTCTGCGCAGATTGATCGCTCCACGACACACGATGGGTTATACGTTGTCCAGGCGAATATCAGCGCCAGCAAAGCCTCTCAGTATGTAAGAACCATTATGCATGACACGGTGACCCTGAATGCTGATGGAGGCGCTACACATCTCATGCAATTGCGCCTGGTGTACAACCAGGTTGGGCCAGTATATGGCTATGATACGTATCATGACTATGTGCGTGTGTATGTCCCTCCAACGAGTAAATATTTGTGGGGAGATGGCTTTGACACCGGGATACCACTCTGTGGCGCGTTCTATTCTGCCTGCGCGTCTACAGATGTATATCCAAACCATGAACTGCTGTGCCCGACCGGTCAATCCCAGCCAGGGGCGGCCGCCCCTTCGCTCAGCGACGAGAATGGTGGGCGCTGGCATCCACTGGATACCGTGGGACCGCCGACTAGTTTTCAAAGCGATGAACCCGGGCGAGCGATGTTTGGAGGTTGGGTGATCGTGCCCAAAAACTGCACGATGACTGTCACTCTCTCGTGGTATGTTCCGCCAGCAGGGCATACCACTCCTTATACTCTGCTGGTGCAGCGCCAGACGGGTACCTTTCCCGAATTAGATCTCACCATTCTGCCGTCTCCTGGCAATTGTGGCGTGCTCAAAACCGCGGGGCAATACTTTAATGGTATCCTCGGAGAAGATACAAACTTTGTTTTGAGAAACTTCCCGGTAGGAGAAAATGTGAGAGCAGGATGTTACCCACAACCGGGAGTATAAGCGTAAGTATTGACACTGACATATCCCTCTCGTATACTGCTTTTGCAAACATCGCGGTGTGCTTTTCGTCATGGACGCGAATTTGGCGTATTCCGGGTACAGTGTGGAATAATAAGTAATATGGAACAATCGGCTCTGCTTACAATACTACGGACAGAGACTGTCTACCGTTTTCGACTCGAACTGCCTGAGGGTTCATCTCAAGGAGATCAGGAATACAGTATTGATCTCACACCCGAGATACGCGAGCGCCTGCGACGCGCTTTACAAGCGGCTGCCCAACAAATGCAGGCAATTGAGCAAGCTATGGCCCAGGCGACTGCCCAACAAATGCAGGCAATTGAGCAAACTATGGCCCTGGCAGATGTAAAACGCCAGACAATGAAGACGAGCGCCAACAATGATTCTTTGCTCAACCTGGGACGCTTCCTATTTGATCATCTGCTGCCCACCCGGATACAAGAGGCGCTCCGTCACCTTGACACGCCACTTATTATCAATACCAACACACCTGACATTCCCTGGGAGTTATTGTTAGATAGCAAAACGAAACCCGGGCGTTTTCTTTGCCAGCACCTCAGTATAGGTCGGCAGGTGGCCGGTGGTCTTGATGGGGCACCTCGTCTCCCTGTATCGGAGCGGACTACGCGAAAAATAGGGCGTCGTGAAGCACAGGGTCTGACGGTATTGTTTCTTGTAAACCCTGGCGGTGACCGTCCTGTGGCCGAAGAAGAGGTTGCCACGCTCTGCACAACCCTGCCCGAATCGGTGTCGCGTATCATTCTCTATCGCCAGCAGGCGAATCAGCTGGAGATGAAGATGCGTATCAGCGCAGATTCACCGCATGTGCTTCATTATGCCGGGCCGTTGCCCATTACCAGGGGAGAGGAACCTGTCCTGGTTCTTGGAGGTAGTTCCCGTTTAGATAGCGCTGTCCTCGAACAATTATTGCAGCCGTTACCAAGGCGTCCCCTGGTTTTTCTGAGCTATCATGAAAATGAGCGGCAGAGTCGCAATGGTAGTTCGGTCCCAAGCCAGCAGGAACGGGAAGAATCCATGGAGAAACTGGCGCGTAACCTGTTAGTGTCGGGGGCAGGCGCTGTGCTGGCTATGCGCTGGCCTGTCAGCACTCAGCGCACGCGCGAATTTACGGTGCTCTGCTACCAGGATGTGGCGGATGGAGTGGCACTTGGTGAAGCAGTGCGCCGGGCGCGATCAAGTATGGCGCAGCATCACCCGGAGGACACATCCTGGATGTCTTTTGTGCTCTTTGGCGACCCCACGCAACGCTTAGTGACTGCTTCTGCTTCAAGCAAAGAGCGTAGCAACGAACCGCGCTTTGAGGCATTTGATGATAACCACCTGATCCCTCCTATGATGTCTTCCTCGAACACGCTTGAACGCCGTTTTTTGCAGGAAGTGCTGGGCCTTGCTTTGATGGAAGCGCGGCGTATGCACAAGGACTACCTGGGGACTCCCCATCTTTTTATCGCTCTCACAAAGCTAGATGGCGGGTGTACACAGGATGCGCTGCATACCCTGGGCTTCTCTCCCAAACAGGTGCGCGATGTTATTCGCCTGGCGCTGGGCAATGGGAAAGCCACCAGTGATACGCCAATTCTCCCAACTCGCCGTTGTAAGGAGATCCTGCAGACGGCTGAGCGCAATGCCATACTCTCTGACTCACCTACAATAGACGAGCGAGCAATCGCGCAGGCAGTATTGAGTGAAGGGGATGGCGTCACACATGAATTACTCACTAAACTGGGCATTAATCCAGCGCAATTGATAGAGCTTATCCTGGCCAGCAATGCGCGTGCGCTGCTCGAACTGCTGCCATATATCAGCGCGAATCCGGCGGACGCATCCGTTGAGCTTCCAGTAGGGGTAAGCCCCGATGTTGTGGCTAAAGGAAGCAATTCGGTTCTGGAACGCCTGGGGCGCGACCTGACCAGGCAGGCCAGTCTGAAACAGTTGACGCCCCTGATTGGGCGCGCGAAAGAACTGCGTCTCCTCATGCAGACGCTGATGCTCAAGGATCGCAATAATCCCGTCTTGATTGGCGATTCAGGAGTTGGGAAGACAACCATTGTGGGCGGCCTCGCCCAGCGTATCGTCGATGGGAAGGTCCCTGCCGAATTGCGTGGCAAGCGCCTGATCGAACTCTCTGCCAGTTCGCTGGTTGCTGGCACCAAATACCGCGGTGAATTTGAGGAGCGGCTCTTAAAAGTTCTTGAGGAGGCAGAGAGCGCCGGCAATATCATTCTCTTCATTGATGAAATGCACCTGCTCATAGGAACGGGGCGTGCCGCTGATGGCAGTATTGACGCGGCGGGTATTCTAAAGCCCGCCCTGGCCGGTGGTCGATTGCGCTGTATTGGCGCCACCACCGCGCAAGAGTACCGCCTGATTGAAAAAGATGCCCCAATGGAGCGCCGCCTGCGCCCGGTAATCATCGAGGAACCAACCCCCGAGGAGGCCCTCACTATTCTGACAGGTATGCGGGATCTCTATGAGCAGCACCACAACGTCAGTATTACCAAAGAGGCTCTCCACGCCGCGGTGCATCTTTCTGTGCAGTACCTGCCCAATTTGCGTCTACCCGACAAAGCGTGCAGTGTTCTGGATGAAGCCTGTTCGCAGGCGCGTGTCTTCTCAATGGAAGATGCAGCGGCAGAGGGAGCGGATCAAGAAGATGATCTCGAAGATCTGGATGAGTTGCCTGTGATCACTGCTTCAATGATCGCTGAAGTAATCTCACACCGCACAGGTATACCCGTTCGGGCACCAGGACGCGAGGAACGGGATCGCCTGTTGAACCTGGAATCTCGCCTCAAAGCAAGGGTTATCGGCCAGGATGAGGCAATCAGCCGTGTTACGCAGGCCATACAAGTGGCCCGCGCCGGTCTGAAGCCGCGTAACCGTCCTGCCGGTATCTTCCTCTTCTTGGGACCGACAGGGGTCGGTAAGACCGAACTGGCGCGCGCCCTGGCGGCAGAAGTCTTTGGTTCCGACGAATACCTGATTCGCATCGATATGTCAGAATACATGGAGAAGCACGCGGTCTCGCGCATGGTTGGCGCTCCTCCTGGCTATATCGGGCACGACCAGGAAGGTCAATTGACTGGCAAGCTGCGCCGCCGTCCTCATTGTGTCGTCTTGCTGGATGAACTAGAGAAGGCCCACCCGGAAGTCTTTGATCTCTTCTTACAAGTGTTTGACGCCGGTCGTTTGACAGACGCCCAGGGCCATACCGTCGATGCTCAGCATGCCATATGGATAATGACTTCTAACGTAGGTACCGATATGCTGGGGCGATCAATGCCCAGTGGCTTCCGCGCCACGATGAAAGGAACAGCGGAGGAGATGCAGCGCGACCGGTTACTAGAGCGCTTGCGCCAGACCTTCCGCCCTGAATTCCTCAATCGTATCGATGAAGTGGTAATCTTCCATCCATTGGGACAGGAACAGGCGCGCGCCATCACGCGCCCTCCTCGCCAATATACCCGAGCATGGAGAAGTCCACGTGAAGGCCAGGGATGGGCATCTCGAGATCGATATTCGTGAGCCTGGGCAGGTTGAGATTGTTCAGCCTGAAGTCCTCTTCTAAGCGGGATGGAGAACGTTGTTTGCACAAACTTGTCGGTAAATAGAGAAGATTCTTTCCTTGTCTTATATACAGATTAACCAATTCATCCGGACACTCGTAGGGGCCGATTTATCGTGCCCAGCGCCGATTTATCGGCCTCGGTGGCTATTCCGCTCTCCGGATTATTGAGTAAATGTGCATGTAAGACATGAAGGCAAGTGTAGTCAAGGATGGAGGTCACTTTGTGATATGATAAATTGTAGAAGAAAATACATTTGATTGGACCGACTACACTTCTGCATGTCCTGTTCAATACCATAAACATTCAAGAGGAATATGTTTCATGAAAGCCGTCAAGACTCATGTTGGGCGTTGTGATACCTGCGGGGAGCCGGCTGCCTATGCGCAGCTGCTGCCGGGCGGGCGAAAATTTCTTTTTTGTGAGCAACATGCTCCCTTACTCGTGAAAAAACAGGCTGAGGCGACTGCGGCAGCCGCGGAAAAAGAGAAAAAGTAAAAACTAATCAGCCATTGGCAGTTGAATGTGAAAGGTGGAGCCTTCTCCCGGAATACCGCTACTCTCGATCCAGATTTTCCCCTCCATTGCCTCGATCAGGCGGCGAGAGATATAGAGACCCAGGCCGGAACCACGTATGGGGCTATTAATGTCTCTTTCCAGGCGCACAAAACGCTTAAAGAGGCGTGCTTGATGCTGCGGCGCAATGCCCAGGCCTCTATCCCTCACGCTGATAACGACATGACGTCCGTGATCAAAGATGGCACGTGCAGTGAAGACAATCGGTGAAAGTGGTGGCGAATATTTTAAGGCATTGACGCTAATATTGACGAGCACCTGGCGTAGTTGCCCCTCGTCTGCTCTTATGTTCAGTCGGGCCGGGATGTCTAGGTGAACTTCGCGTTGTTCCTGCGTCAACTGAGGCTCAATGAGATTGAGCACACTAGTAATCATGGCTTGCACGGATACCGACTCTAAATGGACAGGGTGAATACCGGCCTCCATCTCCAGACGGCTGACATCCATGACATTATCAAGGAGCACGACCAGTTCCTCACAACTTCGGCGGGCTTTTTGCAGAAATTCCTTGCGTTGCTCAGCCGGCAGCGTTTCACCGTACTGTACCATCAGTTCAATATATCCCTGAACGGCAGTCAACGGCGTACGCAATTCATGGGACGCGGTCATCATAAACTGATCTTTGAGCTGGTCAACCTCTTGCAGGCGGCGATTGGCCTCACGCTGCCTCTGATAAAGTTGCGCATTTGTCAACGCAACAACCGCTTGTTCAGCGAAATCTTGTGCCGGGAGTAATTCAGCGCTGGTTAACGCGTGCTTTTCATGAGTGCCTGGTGGCAGAGAACGAGCCAGTATGAGCAAGCCAAGAGGATCTCCGCCGGAAATTAACGGGGCAAAAATGGCTGAATGCACAGAACGCCGTACAAGCATTTCTCGTAGTAACGAGGTGGGAAAGCCATTGATGATCTCCCTGGATGCAGTATATGTTGGATAAGAGCCAATTATTTTTGAGCGCGAGGAAATGGCGGGTATAGCCAGGGCTTTATTATACCGGGGAACATTGAATTGCATCAATAGCGGCTGTAGCTCCGTAAGAGCCTGTGCTTCGTATTCGTTTTGATAGATTGGTGGCCAGTCGCTTAGTGTCGTAGGAGGCTCATGATCGTCTGCATAGAGAGCAAGTGGTATGAGTGTGCCACCATTTACTATGCCATAAAGTAACGCATAGTCAGCACGCAGAGCAGTGGCAGCCTCGGTGCAAATGAGCTCTTGAATTTCGAATGGCTCTACGGCGGCCGCGTTTAGACGTGCCGCAATATTTGCCATCGACTTCGCAATAACCTCTTGTTCATATGATAGTTGGTAGAGGCGTGTGTGTTCGATATTCGGAGCGACCTGTTCCGCGTACGCTTTCGCGAGCATTTTGTCATGCTCGCTAAAATGTTTTTCAGTGCGGCTGGCAAAACCTAAACTACCTAAATGTTTCCCCTGGTAGATCAAAGGCATAAAGAGCGTTGTGAAAATGTTTTGTTCCTGGTGCCATTTCTCTACCTCTGACGGCAGCTCAATGTTGTGTGCTATCCAGGTCACATCTTTTTCGGTCTCTAGAAGCAGTATATTGTGCGGAAGATCCGTGTCCTCGAGTCGCCATGTGATAGACTCTGATGAGGAAGATGTAGCGGCATGGATAATGAGACGAGATTGTGCATAGAGTGGATGATCGTCCTTGTCGATGAGAATGAGTAGAGAAGCATCAAAGCCAAGGTCAGAAGTAGCTATCTTGACGATGTGTTCAAGAAGTTCGTCGAGTTCAAGAATATTGGAAAGCTCTGTCCCCAGGAGTCGCAGGTGCTCGGCCTCCTGGCGGCTCTGCTCTCGCTCTCGCAGAAGAACTTCATTCTCAAGAGTGGTGATGAAATAGCGAACTGCGACCAGGATACCAACAATGGCGGTGAGGATTACCATAAAGAATGTTCGATCGCTATGGAGTGAGTTATCACTAACCGCGCTATAAATCGTCAATATGAGTAAAACGGCGAGCGGAAGGTAGATCAACGTACTTTGCAGTAATACATTGCGGCGCTGTAATTTTTTACCTTGACGAAATAATTCTGTTTCTCTCTGCACAGCTACCTGGTCAGGGAGTGTCTGTCCACTGTATGCCCGGTACGCGAGTGCAGAATATTGATAGAGGGCCGCGAGGCCAAACAGAAAAAATCCTATAAACCAGAACGGGTCGATAAAGATCATGCCGGTGTAATACGTGCCAATTGCCAGGGTATACGCATATCCAATATCAGCCCAGATTTGGCAGAGGATACCGATGGTAAAGATGAGCAGAGAAGTGCGGAGGACAGGTTCCGTGCGCCGCTGAACAAGTAATACTACGGCAAGTATAAGCAGCATATCCCAAAAAGGGTAGGATAGTGTAACGAAAAACGTATAGAGCGATTCATTGGCATTTTTATTGGCCATAAATACTGTACTGATGAAAAAAAACCAGCTTACCCCCAGAATGCAGAGTGTCGTAATTACTGAATCAAGAGCTATCCGCTTACGGAAGGGAATGGCTGAGGGCATAATGAGTAGCGCGACAAACGTGAGCGGATAGAAAAGGGTAAACCCGATATCGCCAGGGGAGGGTACTGTGTCTGAGACGCCTTTTAACTGGAGATACGTAAAATAGATTCCACCGAAACAATTCGCCAGCAAGCCTAAACCGACGAGGAGCCAGGCCAACTGGTAATGCCGTTCCAGGTGCAGAGGGCCGCGGCGCGCTCTGTAGGCGGTGATTAAGGCCCAGATAGCGCCAATCATTGAAGATAGGGGGTACATGATGTTCGATAGACGCATTAAGCCTTGATCGCCGCCGATGTGAAAGAGAGACCAGAAAATAGAGATGGTAGCTAACACTACAAAGATGGTTGTAGCTATGTAGTTTTGCCGGCCCAGCTTTTGCAAATATTCACGAGTGAGCACATCGTTTATTTTTGCTTTCAATGGGTCCCTCGGTGCCTGGTTTGGGCTATTCTCTCTACCTGTTCGCAATCTATATGATTTTGTATTATTCTGTATGATACTAAGGATAGTATATACAAAGTTCCGCTGTTTGTCACTTTTTCGGTACAAAAGAGGGCGGTTTCTCATGCAGCTGCTTATTATTACATCAGCGATAGTAGGTGCTGAAGTCACAAAAGCGCAGCAGCCATTTTTACCCATTACTCCTGAAGAGATTATTCAGTCTGCCGTGGAGTGTTACGAGGCTGGTGCTGCGATCATCCATATCCATGTGCGTGATGCCGGGGGCAATGCGACACAGGATGCGCAACTTTTTCGCCAGGTTGTGCAGGGGATTCGCTCGCGTTGTGACGTGATTACAAGGGAAATATTACAACTCAATCGCTTTGAATAGTGGTGAAGATGCACATTGACATAATCTTAGCTTGCGTGTTACTATGCTATTGTTAGATAATCGATAGTACGCCGTGCAGCGAGACGCTGTGCTGTACTTAATACTGGTCAGCAACATGATGTATATCCTTCACTTTATCCAAATGAGCGACTTAGCCGCGTAGGCGATCACGCCGGGCCTATGCGGCAGGAAGTGGCGCTATCAAAAGCATCTACCCGCACACGGGTACCGCCCGCAACTGCGAGTAGTATCTTCTGTTCGCCTTCTCATTGACCAGCAAACGTATCTTCCTCGCTTCTATCCTCGGGTGTATCGCCATAAGGGGCACTCCCTGTCCTCGTGCCTGCGGCGGTTTTTTGTTTTCAGAGAGCCAGGGAAGTCAGCCCAACTTACAAACTTTTTACTATATTCCTGAGTGTGTTTTCTCATATTCCATTTACCTCTATAAAAATCGTTGTACATATTCTTAATAAGGGGTAAAACTCATGTCAAATGTACCTGATAAGATGCAAGAAGAACAGTTTCTTGATGTAGAAGTGGTGGCTGCACCAAAACAACGCCCAACAAAACCATTATGGCGCAACCGTGATTTTCTCTTACTGATAAGCGGCCAGGCTGTGTCCTCTGTGGGTTCGCAGGTCTCGCTGGTTGCGTTTCCGCTACTCATTCTCGCGTTGACGAACTCGCCGGCACAGACCGGCTTAATGACGGCTCTACGTGGGTTGCCCTTTGCACTTTTTTGCCTGCCTGCCGGTGCGCTGATTGATCGTTGGGATCGCAAGCGTGTCATGATCATCTGTGACATAGGTCGAGCTATTGCCCTGAGCAGTATTCCGCTGGCCCTCGCTTTTGGCCATCTGACATATCTGCAACTCTACGCGGTCTCGTTGGTTGAGGGGACGCTCTTTGTCTTTTTTAACCTGGCAGAGACGGCCTGCCTACCCCAGGTTGTGTCGAAGGAGCAGCTACCCGCCGCCGTGGCACAGAATGAGGTTCTGTACTCAGTATCGAGTGTCGTTGGTCCGGCCCTTGGCCCCATCCTGTATGGTATCGGCAGGTCCATCCCGTTTCTCGCTGATGGCATCTCCTACGCAGTCTCAGCTATCTCACTGTTTTTCATCAAAACGGAGTTTCAGGAAAAGAGAGATGTCGAACCACGGAAACTATGGACTGAGATAGGTGAGGGTATGTCCTGGCTCTGGCATAATCCGCTGGTGCGTTTCATTGCAGTGCTGACATTTGGCCTGATCACGCCTTGTTCAGGCTATGTGCTGATTATTATCATATTGGCGAAGGACTTGCATGCATCGAATGTGGTGACGGGCCTCATTTTCGCTGGTGGGGGTATTGGCAGCGTCGTCGGAGCCTTACTGGTGGTTCCGCTGCAGAAGCGTTTCAGTTTTGGGCAGTTGATGATCGGCACTGCGTGGTTCTGGGTACTGGGGTGGATACTGTATGCTTTCGCCTTTAATCCATGGGTCTTGTTAGTGGCTAACCTGGTGGGCTTTGTGGTGGTGCCAGTCTATATGATGGTGCAGTTTAGTTACCGGCTTGCCTTGATCCCGGATCGTCTGCAGGGGAGGGTGAACAGCGTCTTTCGCCTGATCGCCTTTGGCAGTCAACCTATTGGCCTGGCTCTGACAGGAGTTTTGCTCCAGGTAATAGGCCCTATTGCTACGGTGGTGGTGCTCGCTATCCCACAACTCGTGCTGGCAATAGTGGTTACACTCAATCCACATGTACGGAATGCGCCTCGCATAGCTGAGGTAGTGCAAACCCAGTAGGGGCACAATTATGCTGTTTAAGATCATTATTGGGCCCCTACAGCTGGTTTTGCTTATCCGCGGTACTGTGGGTTTTGCGGCGTTTGAGGATACTGCGGATTTTGTGGATACTGCGGATTTTGTGGATAGGGTTGATTTGGCGGGAATTGTTGACCTCTCATCATCCGGAGCTGATTAAGCTCGGCATAAATGGGCCACTCGGCAAAGGCGAGGATCAGGATCATGACTAGGTTTGCTATGGGAATGAACATCAGCAGGCTTAGCGCTCCATTGTATCCCGCTTTGGAGAATATTCTCCACCAGACGATGACGGCAAAAACGATTGAGACTATTCCGATAATCCCGGCAATCAGGCCAAAACTTGCCATTGCGGCGGTTAATTGGTCTGTGGTTGTTTGGTCCATGTTATCTGCTCCTTCTAGTGATGATATTTATAAAATGTGACTATGTTAACCAACCTTGATCATTATATTATAAATCAGTGTCGAGGTAAACAACGGTTCCTCATGGGAAAGGGGTTAAAAATAGTTTGATGAAATACCGCCATCGACCATGAGCCATGCACCCGTTGTCCACGAGGATTCATCGGAAGCCAGGTAGAGTGCCATATAAACAATATCTTTTGCCTCTCCGAAGCGGCCTAGCGGAATACGATTGAGCCGCAGATCACGGGCCTCTTCACTCGTCCAGAGGACTCGCAACAGTGGAGTCTCGATAGGGCCAGGGCAAATTGCATTGCAGCGTATGCCATGACGGCCATATTGCACGGCGAAGGATTTGGTGAGCGACAACATACCACCTTTGGAGGCTGTGTAGGCATCTTGTGGGACGCTACAGCCCATGAAGGCGACAAATGAGGCCACGTTGATGATGGAGCCTTTGCCCTGTTTTATCATGTGAGGAATGGTGTATTTGGAACAGAGAAAGGCGCTTTTGAGGTTGATATCCATGATTTTATCCCAGGTGGCCTCGCTTATATCCGTCACACTGCCGTCCTCCGCGGGCATGATGCCAGCATTATTATAGAGGACATCCACGCGCCCAAAGGCGTCGATAGCAGCGTTGACCATGTGTTTGACCTCATCCTCGTTGGCGACATTTGCCTTCACAAATATGGCCTTGCCACCATGGTCACGAATAGCCCTGGCGATCTCCTGACCCTCTTTTTCGGCAATGTCTGTGATCACAACACTGGCTCCTTCACTGGCAAATAGTTCGGCCGCATACCTGCCCATGCCGCTCGCGGAACCGGTGATAATCGCAACTTTATCTGCTAACCTCATAAGCTATGTGTCTCCTTCAAATTAGCGATTAGAGATCTTTTTTAACCAGGTCAAGGTACCAGTACGGTATGCGTTTGCGCAACAAGGGTTTGCTGCGTACCACGTTGCCGGGAATACTATCGCGAATATCATAAGCAAGCTCCCCAGTTAAAGAACCTGCTACATCACCAGGAGCATAGTTAAGAGGGTGAGTGGAAGAACGACGACCTGTGCGTTGCTCGCGCGTGTCGATAGTCATCATCGTCAGGGTTAGTTCACCCTCGTCGTCGATGACCTCTGACCAGGGGAAGGTGGCACAGGAGGGTGAGAAGATACCACTGTTGCCATTGGCCTTCATACTATGTCGTTGGCCGCTCCAATTTGCCAAAGCCAGGTAGACATTGTGCTCGGCGGCCCGCACACGCCAGATGAGATAATGGGTTGGATCAAAGTCCTCTGGAGCAACCGGGCGGTGGTAGCGAATGCTGGAGGGTGGTAGGCCAATAGGATCTGGGAAATTGAGCAGCGCGGGTGCACACACCAGGTCGGCCCCTTGCCCTGCCAGGACGCGCAACGTTTCTGGAAAGAGAACGTCATAGCCGGTTGCCAGCCCGATGCGACCTGTGGGAGTATCAAAGGTAGGCAGGCCAAGATTGCCAGGGCTTGCCCAGAGGCGATCTTTAGCCGTCAGGTGGAGCTTGCGATACGTGCCATATATGCCTTCGGGGTCGATGAGCAGGACAGTATTGTAATAGGTAGGGACGGGTTCGTTTACCCGCTCGGCTACTCCAATGACCAGGCTAATTTGCAGTTCGTTGGCGAGTTCTACCAGGGCGGCGGTTTCTGGACCAGGGAGTACAATGGCCCCATTTTGAAAATGGGCGATGATATTCTCGTCAGCGCTGGATGTGACCGGTCCTGGTAGTATCAATTCAGGCAGTACCAGTACATCGGGGCGTGCCGGATCATGGTCGATGATGAGAGTTTGCACAACGCTGCGCAATGTTTGTGTTGCATTGGGGCTAGCTGCTTGTGTCCCCCATTCTTGTAGATTGGTCTGGATAATCGCGACGCATGAGAGCTGCCCAGGTGGCAACTCGCCCAGTTCATACAGGCTATGATAACGCAAAGGCTCCCAGAGATAGGTGTTGTTTGTGATCGTTACGTACTCGGAGGGGCGACGGTCAGCGAGGCAATTTCCCCACGGTTCATCTTTGCTGGGTCCCCAGCTTTTATCGCGGCACTGGCTGAGATCAACTTCGCCATAGACGATTCCTTCACCGTTATCGAGATACGCTTGAATGGAACCATCAGGATTCAGGATGCAGCTACCTCCGCTAAATTGTGTGCCGCGCTCGCTGCCATAGCGGTTCGCGCCAATGAAGTAGACGCCGTTTTCAAATGCACGAGCCATCCAGATGCCGCTGGGGGAATTTTCGTCCAACCAGTTTGTGGGGAAGAGGAGCACATCTGCGCCATGTAAGGCAGGAATGCGCGCTGATTCGAAGAATTCGGCGTCCATACAGATCAAAGCGGCAAGACGGCCCAGCGGTGTCTCCCATACCGGCATGCCCAGGTCTCCATCGCGCGCCCAACGAGAGTCTGACATGTAGGAGTGGATTTTACGATAGGTGCCGATCAATCCTTCAGGCCCGATCAGGGCCATGCTGTTGTAATAGACTTCTGTAGAGGGGTCTACTTCAGGCAGGCTGATGGCGATAAAACAACCATAGCTGGTAGCAATGTGCTGAAAGCGGCCGGTTGTGGGACCAGGGATGGGTTCGACAAAGGGTGCAATTTCGGAACGAGACTCCCAGCAGTAGCCGGTTGTCACCATTTCTGGCAACACGATGAGGCGTGCTTCGTGTTGGGCGGCCTCTTCTACGAGGTGGAGAAGGGCGGTCACATTCTTCTCTTTCTCGCCTAGTATCGGTTCATATTGGATTGCCGCAACCCGGTATGTGCTGAAAGAGGATAAAGATGTGCTCATGAGAGGCTCCCAAAAGTTGTACTTAGAAGGTACCACCTATTCCTATATAGTGATTTCTCTGATCTCGTGTATTGCTCTCTGGTTACGTTTGAGGATGTTACAACGATACCATTTAGCTTCTATTAGCGTCAAGTAGGCGTATTCCGTTCCGTCAGGTAAAATGTTAATGAGCTGGTACACTTCCATTTGACGTTACACAATCTCAGGTGCTACACTACAAAAAAAATACTTATTATGCATTCTTTCTGTAGCATTGATACATTCATATCATTTTATCATGGTGTGAGGCCCGGCTCACGTCCTTAGCGTGCGCTGGGCGTTTTTCTAACCAAGGAGGATACTGCTATCATGTCTTTGGCGTATGACCCTGGCGCATTTGATGAAAAATTTGCCAGAGAAGGTCTCACGTTTGACGATGTACTCATCTTACCTGCCGCTTCGTCAGTGCTGCCCTGTGATGTTTCCACACAAACTCGCCTGACCCGTACAATCACGATCAACATCCCTATCATTAGCGCTGCTATGGATACTGTCACCGAAGGAAAGCTGGCTATTGCGCTGGCACGAGAGGGCGGTCTTGGCGTTATCCACCGTAATTTGTCTCTTGAATGCCAGGCGCAGGAAGTCGATAAAGTCAAGCGCTCTGAGTCGGGGATGATCACCGATCCTATCACATTGGAGCCAACCGCCTTACTACGTGAAGCTCTGGCCGCTATGGAGCATTTTCACATTTCTGGCGTTCCTATCACCGAACAGGGAAAGCTCGTTGGTATTCTTACAAACCGCGACATTCGTTTCGAAACGAACCCGGAACGTCCTATTACCGAGCTTATGACCCGTGATCATCTCATCACAGTGCCTGTTGGTACGACATTAGAGCAGGCACGAGATAGCCTCCATCGCTATAAGATCGAGAAATTGCCGGTGGTGGATGAGCACGGAATGCTCAAGGGCCTTATCACCATGAAGGATATCCAGAAGAAAATTCTCTACCCACATGCTACCAAAGACGAATATGGTCGCTTGCGTGTTGGGGCCGCAATTGGTGTAGGACCAGATACTCGTGCTCGTTGTGCCGCCTTGATCGAAAAGGGAGTGGATGTGCTGGTAGTAGATACCTCCCACGCTCACTCGCGCATGGTCATTGAAGCGGTGGCGCAAATAAAAAAACGTTTTGGAAGACAGGTGCAGTTGATCGTGGGCAATGTCGTGACAGCCGAGGCAACTGAGGCCCTTATCCTGGCAGGAGCAGACGCTGTGAAAGTAGGTATCGGTGCAGGTGCTATTTGCACGACTCGCATTATCGCGGGTATTGGGATGCCACAGATCACCGCGATTTATGACTGTGCTCTTTTCGCCCGTCAGCATGGTGTGCCGGTTATTGCAGATGGTGGTATTCAATACTCTGGTGATATCGCCAAGGCTATTGCCGCTGGCGCCGATACCGTCATGCTGGGTAGCCTCCTGGCTGGTGTAGATGAGAGTCCAGGAGAGCTTATCATCTCGCATGGGGAGCGCTTCAAAGACTACCGCGGTATGGGTTCTATTGGTGCTATGAAGCAGCGAAGCTACAGCAAAGATCGCTACTTCCAGGGTGACACAAAGTATGAATCACAATTGATTGCCGAAGGTATAGAAGCGCGTGTTCCCTATAAAGGCCCGCTAGGCCCATTGATGCATCAACTGGTTGGAGGTGTACGCCAGTCAATGGGTTACTGTGGCGCTGCCACCATTGCAGATATGCAAAATAATACGCGCTTTGTACGCATTACCACCGCGGGTTTGCGTGAGAGTCACCCACATGATGTGATGATTACAAAAGAAGCGCCCAATTATGGTACAAAATATCAGGGGTGAGAAGCTATGCCTCTTTCTCTGATGGAGCAAAATGTCCTCTCAGTGCTGGATGAACAGGGGCTGATCGGGGCTTTTCGCGACCTCGTGCGTATTCCAAGTATCACTGGTCAGGAGAGTGTAGCACAAAACTGGCTGGCACAGCACATGCAACGGATCGGTCTCGATGTGGACCTCTGGACCATTGATGTTGCGGAACTGCAGAAGCACCCACGATTTCCTGGGATGGAGGTGGATCGGAGTGATAACGAAGCTGTTGGACTGGTAGGTACCTGGCAGAGAGAGGCACATATCCTGACTGGGAAGAGGCTGGTTTTTAATGGGCACATCGATGTTGTGCCCGAGGGAGACCATGCCAATTGGTATCACGATCCCTGGGGAGCTGAACTTGTGAATGGCTGCATCTATGGGCGTGGCGCTTGTGATATGAAGAGCGGTTTGCTGGCTGCCCTCTATGCCGTCAAAGCGATGAGAGACTCAGATTTCCCTATCAATGGCTCGTTAATGGTACAGAGCGTCATTGGAGAAGAGGATGGCGGCCTGGGCACATTCGCCAGCCTCTTACGTGGCCACAGGGGAGACGCGGCTATTGTATGCGAGCCAACACAATTACAACTCATTCCCGCTCAGGCCGGGGCGCTAACATTCGCAGTGCGTGTACCTGGAAAATCAGCCCATGCCTGTGTTCGCCTTGAAGGGGTCAGTGCCGTAGAAAAGTATCTAGATATTCATCGAACGCTGCTACAACTGGAGCGAGAAAGAAATAGCGAGGTAGAGCATCCGCTACTCGGGAAACTGCCCTTGCCATATCCCCTCAACATTGGACGGGTATATGCTGGCAACTGGTCTTCTTCAGTCCCTGAAGAACTGATCTTTGAGGGGCGTATTGGTGTGGCAATGGGTGAATTAAGCGATGCCGTGCGTCATCAGTTTGAGTGCGCCCTGGCGAACCTGGCAGAAGCCGACCCCTGGTTACGTGACCATCCTTTGGAGATCAAGTGGAGTGGAGGCCAGTTCGAATCAGCCGAGATACCTCTAAATCATCCACTGATTACGCTCTGCCAGCAAAGCATGTTTGATCTCACAGGCCTTAAACCTGAATTGGAGGGTGCGCCCTATGGCTCCGATCTACGCCTGCTAGTCAATGGGGGCATTCCCGCCATACTTTTTGGCCCTGGTGATGTTCGCGTCGCACATATGCCTGATGAACACGTCGATGTCGCTGAAGTTATCCTGGCTGCACGCGCATATATTGTGTTTGCTCTACGTTTTCTTTTGTAGGAACCCACCATAGAGGTCCAGGATATGACTCGATCATTGTATTCTAGCATGTCATCCATTCTCATGCGGGCTGTTTGCTCTACGATATTAGCCAAGATGTCTCATGTGGTTGCTACTTAGCAACACATCAGTTAGAATAACGGTGATTTATGCTGGGTTATCCAATATATAGACTGTAGAGCCCGTCAATTGCGGAGGGAAGAATGGTTGATCTTAAACAGACACTTAGCCGCTTTTTATCGATTCCTGGCGTGTGGCAAGCCATCCTGGTGGGTCGTGACGGTTTAATGATAGAAGGATTAACTCGTGACGGCAAAGACGATATGGAGGCGGTCGGGGCCATCATGACCACTGGCTTGAGTACAGCTGAAGCGTTGGGACTGGAAATCTCGCGAGGTTCTGTAATAGGCGTGCTCATGGAATATGAAAATGGACTGGTAAGTGTTGATCCTTTGGGTGACTTCGCCCTCTTGGTCACACTTTCTGATAATGCCTCAAATATTGCTCGCGTGCGCCACTTAATCAAAACGAGTCGTAATGAAATTCTTGAAGCTCTAGACATAGCGTAACATTGTTACATGAACATTGAGCATGTACGGAGGGCGGCCCGTAGATGGAACAACTGACCAATCTTGTCATTTCAGATCGTGAACTTGCTTTTATCTCAACTGCATTAAATAAACTAATGAATGACACCAATGCAACTTCTGTTATGTTGATTGACAAAAGCGGGCAGGTCATCGCGACTCAAGGCACAGGCGTACGGCGTAATGCCACCTCCTTAGGTGCGTTGCTGGCTGGCGCATTTTCCTCCTCTCGTCATATTGCTGAACTCCTGGGAGAAAAAGACTTTCGTACTATTTTCCAACAAGGCGTGAAAGAAAATATATTTACGACAATGGTCGAAGAACAATGGCTGCTGGTCATTGTTTTTGATAAACTCACTCATATTGGTTTGGTCAAAGTGCTTTCGAAAAAAGCTTCGGATGAAATGGGACGCATACTTGAGCGGGTGCGAGCCGATACATCGCGCACAAAATCCTCGGTTATCAACGTACAGTTTCGCTCTTCCGTCGAAGATACCATTGATCTGCTCTTCCGCGATTAGAGGTGCTAGCATTCATGGCGCTCATCAATATTGCTACCCACGAGATCCACTGTAAGATCGTCTATTATGGCATTGGTTATTGTGGTAAGACGACAAATTTACAATACGTTTTTAAAAGTATTCATCCAAATGCCCGCGGCGATATGCTCTCGATTGCTACGGAAACTGAACGTACCCTCTTCTTTGACTTTCTTCCCCTGGACATCGGCGCCGTTCACGGATTTCGTACGCGCTTCCATCTCTACACCGTTCCTGGCCAGATTCTCTACGAGCGCACACGTTTGGCTGTACTGAATGGCGCTGATGGTATTGTCTTTGTTGTGGATTCCCAGGCCGAAAAGTTTGAAGAAAATGTGCAGAGCATTGCTGAACTTGAGATCAATATGCGCCGTATCGGTAAAGACCTCGGGAATTTCCCCTTCATCATGCAGTGGAATAAACGCGATGTGCCATCAGCACTCCCCGTAAACGTGCTCGAACGCTATCTCAATCGCCGCCGCGTTCCCAGTTACGAGGCCATCGCCTCGAATGGCAAAGGCGTTTTTGCGACATTGAGGGCTATCAGTAAAAACGTGATGGCCCAGCTGTAAACTAGAGGGCGCTCAGTGCCAGGTAACCGGCATAGCGTCAACAGGCAAACCTACTCATGAAGATATTTGGTCTTGACTTTACCAGTGCGCCAGGCCCGAAGAAACCTATCACTGCTGCTGTATGTGAGTTGAATGATAATCTCTTGCGAGTGAACGAGATACTCAAAATCGATAGTTTTGCTGCGTTTGAGTCATTTTTACAACTGCCAGGCCCCTGGGTAGCTGCTCTCGACTTTCCATTTGGTCTCCCACAAAAACTACTCACCAATCTTGGCTGGCCCTCAACCTGGGAGGACTACATCTATCCTCTATCATCAATGGGTAAAACTCAGTTTGAGCGAACGCTGATTCAGTATTGTGCGAGCAGACCGCCAGGTGATAAACACCATGTAAGAGTAACGGATAGGTGCGCAGGCGCATGTAGCCCTATGATGTTACAGAGGGTGCCCGTAGGGAAAATGTTTTTTCAGGGTGCCCCTCGCCTGCTTGCAGCAGGGGTGTGCATTCTCCCATGTCGTCCAACGAATGACGACAGGATAGTGGTTGAAGGGTATCCTGCTCTGCTTATGCGCAAGTTAATCGGCAAACGCAGCTACAAGAGTGATGAGAGTAACAAGCAGACATCAGAGAAAGCCACGGCGCGTCACGACATTGTCTATGGTTTGTGCTTACCTGCATTCTCAAATCAGTATGGCGTAACCATTGAACTGCCTGATTTGCTTGCTGAAGTTTGTATACAAGACTCCAAGGGTGATAACCTCGACGCTCTACTCTGCGCTTTGCAGGCTGCCTGGGCATACACCCAGCGCAACAATGACTATGGCATTCCGCCAAAGTCGAATAGAGGGGAAGGGTGTATCGTTGATCCGGCCCTATTGCACTATCTTCCCTCTGATCAACCAATAGCGTAAAAGCGTGCGCGCGGGTAGGTCCCTGTACTTTCGTCCGTCGCTCCCATGCCAGCCAGCGCCAGTGATGCTGAGAGCCGGACAGAGCGGGGTAGCCGCTTATTGCGAGACATATGCTGGAGTAGAGGGATAGTTTCTGTACCGTTTAGTAGAGTGAGTAGCCAGACGACATTCTGACGTTTTTGTTGATCATCGCTTTGAAGCGAACGCACAAGCTGCGCAGCAAGTTGGTTACCAAACTCTGCCACGCTGAGGAGCAAATGATGATGCATTTCACTAGTGGTAAGCGTAGAATCGTTACAGAGTCTTATGAGTGCGTTTACCTTCTGGCGAAGTTGTCTGCGAGCCTCTAGCTCCACAATGTTCCAACCGGTTTCACTCGTACCAATCTCCTGTTGGAACAGCCTGGCGCCTCTTTTTTCCATCAAGATATGTCCTTCTGAAGTCCTCTGTGGCTTCTACACAGTGTTATTTCAAACATACTAAACAAGCCTCTATGTCACAACGTCGAAAATGCTTCCTGATGATCTGCGATCATCTTTAGAAGTTCTTGTAATCCCTGCTTTGCTCCCTTTCGTTGCCCTGCATTGAGTGTGGTATCAGTAGCAAACTCATCTTCATCAAGGATAAGGGTTTCCCCAGTAGGGCTAACCCACACATCCAGGAGCAAATCAACCTGTTCAATACGATCATCAAAAAGAAAGGCTGGTTCAGCGATATTGCAGTACCAGCCTTTCCTGGCGCCTTGCGCGCTGGCAATATCAAAGATGTTATACCACCGGTCGGAGTAATAGTACTCAATAAACCGGTCGCCCGGTTCAAAACTGGCGTACCCAAGATTTTTTGTTGGGTGTGACCAGTACGCTTGAATAATCAAACCATGAGATAGCCGTTTGATCACTTCACCCTGGTACTGTATCTTTGTTTCCCCACGTGGATTCAGTTTAACGACCGTTATCATGTTCCTATGCTTTTCACATGCT
>WNGH01001347.1_pt2 | contig 45317 bp, 36 predicted proteins | sample 5400631 | NCBI WGS metagenome assembly WNGH01 (sample SAMN13153373, study PRJNA577476) | soil metagenome | isolation source: 115 cm soil or saprolite under Garry oak tree replicate 1 | place: USA:California | collected 2016-06-15 | reverse complement strand
ACTTCCGCTCGATGACCATTTAGGTTCCGGGGGGGAGCGAGCGCCGCTCCTCCCCCGGGCCCCCCCACCGGCCCTGGCAGCGTCGGTCCGTTCTCAGTCGGCGCTCGCGGAACAGTATGGCGAAGGTCATGGGGCCTAGTCTTAGGCGCCTTCGAGTCTTCTCAGGTAGCGCAGCTGCAGCCAGACGACGATGAAGAGGACGGGCAGCATGAAGAGCGAGATTGCCGCGCCCTCGCCCAGGAGACCCGTGGCAATGCCGATCTGGTAGGCGTAGGTGGCCAGGAGGTGGGTGGCATTGGCGGGGCCGCCGCCCGTGAGCACGTAGATGAGCTGGAAGTCGGAGAAGGTCTGGATGATCGAGAACACCACCACGACCACGGTAACGGGCTTGAGCAGGGGCCAGGTCACGTGCCAGAAGCGGTGCCAGCCGTTGGCCCCGTCGAGCGAGGCGGCCTCCTGGAGGTCCGGGCTGATGGTCTGCAGCCCCGCCAGCAGCGTGATGGCGAAGAACGGCATGCCGCGCCACGTGTTGACCACGATGGCGCACCACATGCCGTAGGTGCCGTCGGAGAGGAAGGGCAGCTTGGTCGTGATGAAGCCGGTCTGGTAGAGGAGCCAGTTGAGCACGCTGAAGGTCGGGTCGAACATCCAGCGCCACGCGAACGTGCTGAGCACGGTCGGCACGATGAAGGGCAGGAGCATGGCGGCCCGCACGATCCGCTTGCCGCGGAAGCTGCGGTTGAGCAGGAGGGCGAGCCACATCCCCAGGGCCAGCTTGAAGATGGTGGCCCAGAACGTGTAGAAGAACGTGTTCCCGAAGGCGGTCCGGAAGATCGAGTCGTTCCACGCCTTGACGAAGTTGCGGAACCAGACGAACTCGCCGACATTGCCCACGCTGGTGTTCGACAGCGACAGCCACACCCCCATGATGAAGGGATAGGCGATGAACAGCCCGAGCAGGAGCACGGCCGGGGCGAGCAGGAGCGTGGCGAGCAGGCGCTCGCTCTCGAGCCAGCGGGTCATGCGCCCGGGACTGGACGCCCCCGCGCGGGGCAGCGCCGTCGCGATTCCCGTGGCGCCCCCAGATCCTCCGGCGATCGATTTCTTCAACTGACTATCCGTAGATCTTCCCGAGCTCTCCCGCCGCCCACGTGACGGCGTCCTCGGCCTTGGTGCCCTGGCAGGCCTTGGCGTACATGTCGGTCAGGATGTACTTCGAGTAGACCTCGGTGGCCCGGGCCGAGGGCGGCCCCGCATAGCCGATCATCCGCGAGGCGGCGGCGGCCTGGCGATAGCCCTTCATGGGCTCGTCGATGGTGTTCCAGAGCGGGTGCTGCTCCCAGTACTTGGTCGAGCCGACCGAGAAGCCTTCCGCGACCTGGAACCACTTGCCGAACTGCTCCTTGCCGTGAAGCCACTTGAGAAGGTCCTTGGCGAGCTTCGGGTTCTTGCCGTACTTCATCACGGCGTGCGCGAAGGCGACGTGATAGCCCCAGGTGCCCGCCGGCCCGTTGGGGATGGGCCCGTGGAGAATGTCCTTGACCATGGCCTCGCCCTTGTCGTCCTTGATCTTGTCCTGGCCGCGCTTGGCCGCGATGTAGATGCTGGCGCCGTTGAGGGTGGCCGCGATCTCGCCGGAGAGGAAGGCCCGGTTGTTGCTCGTGTCGTCCCACGCGAAGCCGCCCTCGTCGCAGGCGTCCTTCCAGTAGGCCTGCATGAACTTCACGGACTCGATGGTCTCCTTGCTGTTCAGGACGACCTTCTTGCCCGTCTTGTCGACCTCCGCCCCCCCGAAGCCCCACACGAGAGGATAGGACCACGCGGGCGCGTCGCCGAAGGTGTGTCCGAGGGTCTGGCCGATCGGCTTGCCTTTCTTCTTGAGCTTCATGCCGACCTGGCGCAGCTCGTCGAGCGTCTTGGGCCACGAGGTCTGCCCGACCTCGTCGAACCACGACTTGCGATAGGCGAATTGCAGACCCACGATGCCGTGGGGGAGGGCGAGCCAGCGCTTGCCGTCCTTGGCGGCGGCCTCGGCCTGGCCGTAGTACCCGCCCTGATCCTTGCCCTGCCACTCGCCGAGATCGGTCACGTCCACGAGGCCGTTCTGGTAGAGGTGCGCCCAGTTGTGCAGCATCATGATCACGTCGGGGCCGCTCGCCGACTGGATGGCCGCCGTGATGCGCGCCTGCAGGTCGTTGGCGTTGATGAACTCGAAGACCACCTCGGCCCCCAGGGCCTTGGAGGCGTCGACGGCCTGCCGCTTGAGCTCGACGTCGCAGGCGGGAATGAAGTCGACCCAGCGGAGGATATTCAGCCGCGTCCCCTGCGCGAAGGCGGGCGCGCGCCGCGCGGCGAGGATGCCCTCGATCCCCGTCGCCGCGATACCCACGGCGGCGGACCCCGCGATGAACCGTCGACGCGTCACCCCTGAGACCACGCCATGTCCATCGGACTCTGGAGTCTTCATCGACGCCGCCTTTCCGAGGCTATGCCTCATAGATCTTCTTGAGCTCGCCTTCCGCCCACTTCACGGCATCCTCGGCCTTCATGCCCTGGCAGGCCTTGGCGTACATGTCGACGACGATGTACTTCGTGTACGACTCCGTGGCCTTGGCCGACGACGGCCCCGGATAGCCCAGCATCCGCGTCTGGCGCGCGGCCTGCCGGAAGACCTGGAGGGGCTTGTCGACCTTGCTCCACATCGGGTCATCCTCCCAGGCCTTGGTCGCGCCGACGGTATAGCCCTCGTTCACCTGGAACCACTTTCCGTAGTTCTCTTTCTGGTGCATCCACTTGAGGAATTCCTTGGCCGCCTTCTGGTTCTTCGAGTACTTCATGACGGAGTGTTGGAAGGCGCCGTAGAGGGCGAATTGCCCCCCCGGTCCCTTCGGGAGCAGGGCCTCGTGCTCGATGTCCTGGTAGAGAGGCTCGCCCTTCTCGTCCTTGAGCTTGTCCTTCTGCCGCTTGGCCACGATGTAGATGGAGGCGCCGTTGAGGGTGGCCGAGATGTCGCCGGAATGGAAGGCGCGGTTATTGTTCGTGTCGTCCCATGCCAGCCCGCCCTCGTCGCAGGCGTCCTTCCAGAAGGCCTGCATGAACTTCACCGACTCGATGGCGCCCTTGCTGTTGATGACGACCTTCTTGCCCGACTTGTCCACCTCGGCGCCGCCGAAATCCCAGAGAAGGGGATAGGCAAAGGTCGGCGGATCGCCGAAGCTGTGGCCGAGGGCCTGGCCCACCGGCTTGCCTTTGGCCTTGAGCTTCTTGCCCACCTCGCGCCACTCGTCCCAGGTCTTGGGGAACTCCTTGACGCCGATCTCTGCGTGCCAGGACCGCCGGTAGGCGATGGCGTTACCGCCCGTGCCGTGGGGGACGGCCAGCCAGCGATTGCCGACCTTGGCGGTGCTGGAGAACACGTCGTAGTAGCCGCCCTGCGCCTTGCCGATGGGCTCGGCCACGTCCGTGACGTCCACGAGGCCGTTGGCATAGAGATGCGGCCAGTTCCAGAGCATCTGGATGATGTCGGCGCCGCTGCCGGACTGGATGGCGGCGGTGATGCGGGCCTGGAGGTCGTTGGCGTTGATGAACTCGAAGGTGACCTCCGCCCCGAGCGCCTTCGAGGCCTCCGGCGCCTGGCGCTTGAGCTCCACGTCCGCCTCCGGGATGAAGTCCACCCAGCGCAGGATGTGGATCTTGGTGCCCTGGGCGAAGGCGGGCGCGCGCCCCGCGGCCAATATCCCCTCGAGCCCACCCACCGCACCCAGTCCCGCCAAGGCGCTCCCCGCGAGGAACCGTCGACGCGTCACACGGCACGGAAGACGCTGCTCATCACGCTCTGGAGTCTTCATCAACTCTCCTTCCCACGCCTCACGGCGCTGCTGATGTGTCCGCGTTCGAGCGCCGGCTTCGCCGGCGCAACCGGATCCTGGGGGGAGGTTCGGAAGGGGGGCGAAGCCCCCCTCCGAGTCATGTCAAAGCCCCCCTCCGAGTTTAACCCTCGTAGATCTTCTTGAGCTCGCCTTCCGCCCACTTCACGGCGTCCTCGGCCTTCATGCCCTGGACGCCCTTGGCATACATGTCGGTCACAATGTATTTCGTGAAAGTCTCCGTGGCCTTGGCCGTGGACGGCCCGGCATAGCCGAAGAGACGCGTGTTGCGCGCCGCCGTCCGGAACATCTTGAGGGGCTCGTCGAGCTTTCCCCACATGGGGTCGTTTTCCCACTTCTTGGTGCCGCCGACGCTGTATCCCTCCTGGGTGGTGAACCACTTGCCGTAGTTCTCCGGCTTGTGGAGCCAGCGGAGGAAATCCTTGGCGAGCTTCTGGTGCTTCGAGTACTTCATGACGGCGTGCGACTGGTTGAGGAAGAGCAGGTACGCGCCCGCGGGGCCTGAGGGCAGCGGGGCGTGACCGATGTCCTGGAACAGGGGCTCGCCCTTGTCGTCCTTGAGCTTCTCCTTCTGCCGCTTGGCCACGATATAGATGCTGGCGCCGTTGAGGGTGGCCGAGATCTCCCCCGCATGAAAGGCGCGGTTGTTGTTCGTGTCGTCCCACGCCAGCCCCCCCTCGTCGCAGCACTCCTTCCAGAAGCCCTGCATGAACTTGACCGACTCGATGGCCCCGCTGCTGTTGATCACGACCTTCTTGCCGGTCTTGTCCGTCTCGGCGCCACCGAAGGCCCAGAGCATCGTGTAGGTGAAGGTGGGCGCGTCGCCGAAGGTGTGGCCAAGAGTCTGGCCATACGGCTTGCCCTTCTTCTTGAGGATGGCGAAGAGCTTTCGGGTATCGTCCCACGTCTTCGGGTACTCGCTCGCCCCGGCGTCCTTCAGCCACGACTTGCGATAGGCGACGGCGTTGCCGACGATGGAGTGCGGGACGCTGAGCCACTTGCCGTTGACGTTGCACGAGGGCGGGAACACGTCATAGAACCCACCCTCGGCCTTGCCGAGCTCGCCGGCCACGTCGGACACGTCGGAGACGGCGCTCTGGTACAGATGCGCCCAGTTGTACTGGAAGTTGAAGATGTCGGCTCCGGCTCCCGACTGGATGGCCGCTGTGATGCGCGGCTGGAGGTCGTTGGCGTTGATGGTCTCGAACACGACCTCCGCCCCGAGCGCCTTGGAGGCCTCCGGCATCTGGCGCTTCAACTCGACGTCGGACTCGGGGATGAAGTCGACCCAGCGCACCCAGTGCAACTTCGTGCCCTGGGCAAAGGCCGGGGCTCGTCCCGACGCGAGAATGCCCTCGAGGCCCGCTGCCACACCCGCGGCCACGCCGGTGCGCTTGATGAAGGTCCGGCGATCCAGCTGAGAGCCGTCCGTGGACGCCTCCTCGTGATTGTCCGTCGTCATTGACCAAATCCTCCAGGGCTAGTGAAACCGTCGATGGGGTGGGGCTGTTCCTGCGGATCGAGCCGGCAAGCGGAGAGTGTCGGAGCCGAAAGCTCGGCGGCGATATGGGACCTCGTGAAGGGCATCAAATGATCTCGAAGTGGTGAGAAATCCGGCACAAATCGTGTCGCCTTTCTAGCAGGAAAAGGCGAATGTGTCAACGGTCCCGGCCTCTCGACGCGATCATACGGCATGGCTCGACGCGTCAAGACGTCCCATCACGCCGGCGGGGGCGCGCAGGCTCGTGGCGAGAACGAAGGCCATCCCGCCGATCAGGCCCGACGCGACGAAGAGCCAGGCGTACGTGCCCAGCGTGTCGTGGATGGCGCCGCCCGCATAGGAGCCCAGCCCCATCCCGATGCAGGAGATGAAGAAGATGAAGCCGTAGGCGGTGCCCACGCCGCGCTCACCGAAGTACTCACGCGTGATCACGGCGTAGAGCGGCATCGCGCTGCCATAGGCGACGCCAAAGATGGCCGCGAGCCCGTACACCGACCCTTGGCTGCGCGCGAAGAGATACAGAAAGATCACGCTCGCCTGGAGAGCGAGCGCCGCGAGCATGGTGCGCTTGACCCCGACGCGGTCGGCGACGATGCCGGTCCCCACCCTGCCGAAGATCGACGTGAGCCCGGAAAGACCGAGAGCGCCCGCTGCTGCCAGGGCAGGCACGCCCTGATCGATGGCATGGGAGACCATGTGGAAGATCGGTCCCGAGTGCGCGGCGCAGCATCCGAAGTGGGTGAACACGATGGCCCAGAATGGCCACCGGGTGAAGACGCTTCGTGCCCGCGCCGGGCGGCCGGCCCAGGCGGAGGCCTGGGTGAGGCCGCCGGCGCGGTCTCTGAGGAGCAAGGCGGCGGGGATGACCACGAGGGCGGAGAGCTCGGCGAGCACGACGAAGGCCGTGCGCCAGTCGAAGGAGTCGATGAGCCAGCGCGACAGGGGCGAGAGGGCGAGGGTGCCCAGCCCGTTGCCAGAGGACACGACGGCCGCCGCCATGCCCCGGCGCGTCTCGAACCACCGCATCACGGTCACGGTCAGCGGGACATAGAAGCAGCTGACTCCCGCTCCCACGAGGACGCCGAAGGTCAGATAGAACTGCCACAGATCGCTCACGCGGCTCGAGAGGAAAAGCCCCGTGGCCAGCAGCACCCCGCCCGAAAGCACGACCACGCGCCCGCCCACGCGGTCCGAGAGATATCCGGAGGCGAAGGAGCCCACACCCATGACGATCCAGTTGAGCAGGGCGATCGTGCCGACGCTCGCGCGGGACCAGCCCATCGACGTCTCGAGCGGCTGCTGGAACACCGCCAGGGTGAACAGGGTGCCGATGGCCATCGTGATGATGACGAAGGCTGCCCCCAGCACCACCCAGCCATAGGACTTGTCGGTCACGGAGTCTCCATGCGTCCTTCGCGGACGGGAATGAGCAGGCACAAGGTGGCGACCATGGCGAGGCCGAGCCCGACCCAGGGGAGGGCGAAGCCGCCGAGGCGCTCGACGGCCAGGCCGAAGAGCGGCGGGCACAGCGTGACCCCGAACGAGGAGATCGCGAGGCCGAGGCCGACGGCGGTGCCGGCGGCCCGGATGCCGACGATCTCCGCCAGAAGCGTGTGCTGGACGCCGTTCCAGCCGATGCCCACGAATCCGAAGGCGAGGGCGAGGGCGGCCAGCAGCCACCAGCTCGTGCCCGGTCCGGTGCCCGCCATGGCGACCGAGCAGGCGGCCGAGCCCAACCCCGCGATCATGAGCACGATGCGGCGCCGCGAACCGAAGACGCGATCGGAGAGCACGCCAAAGGCCACGCGACCGAAGGCGCCCGTCACCTGGGCCATGACGAGGAAGCGCGAGGCGGCGATGAGCGGTATCTTGACGACCTCTGCCAAGTAGAGCACGAGAAAGCCCATCCACACCGTCTGCATGCCCGCGAAGGTGAAGGTCGCTATCGAGACGAGCCAGAGATCACGGCTGGCCAGGACCCGGCGAAGGGCGACGGGTTGCGGCGATCCCGCACCCTGCTCCGGCTCGGGCGGCTCCCGGTAGAGAAGCCACGTGATCACGGCGAGCAGGGCCACGATGGAGGCGGCGAGAGCGACGGCGCCACGCCAGCCGACCCGCAGCGCGAGCGGAGGCATGAGCAGGGCGCCGAGGGCGCCGCCGAGGGGCAGCCCGACCTGCTTGAGACCCGTCACCGTGCCGCGCTGCCGCCGGGGAAACCACGAGATGCCCGCCTTGGTCGTGGTCGGATTCAAGATGCCGTAGCCGGCGCCCGCAATGATCATGAGGATGACCAGAGGTGTGAAGGCCTGGGAGCCTGCCACGGCCACGAGACCGATGGCGATGATGGCTTGACCGCCCGCCATGCTCGTCCGCACGCCCCAGCGATCCGCCATCCAGCCCGCGGGCAAGGAGATCAGCGAGGGGCCGATGTAGTAGGCGGAGATGAAGGAGCCCGCCTGCGCCATGGACAAACCCAGATCCTCGCGGATGAGCGGAGCGATGGAGGGGATGCCGAGGGGGCCCACGTTGGCCATGGTTTGCGCCGCCATGATCAAAGCAAGGATGGCCCAGCGATTGGTCACGAGGGGCGCGGTGTGACGAGAGCGACGACGGCCTTGAGGTCCTCCTCGGTGTCGACACCGATGGTGGGCTCGCGGGTCTCGAGCACGCGGATGGGGATCCCGTGCTCGAGGAGGCGGAGCTGCTCCAGCTGCTCCGCCCGCTCCAGGGACGACGCGGGGAGCGAGTGGTACATCTCGAGCACGGAGCGGCGATACGCGTAGATGCCGATGTGCTTCCAGTAGATGATGCCGCCGCCGTTGTCGCGATCGAAGGGGATGGGGAGCCGTGAGAAGTAGAGCGCGTCCCCGTGGCGGTCCGTCACCACCTTGTTGGCGGTGCGGCTCACGACTTCCTCGGGGGTGGCGCGGATCTTGAGCGTGGTCACCTGGACCTCGGGCTCGTTGAGGAAGGGCCGGACCAGCGTCTCGATGTGGCCCGTGGTCACGAGCGGCTCGTCGCCCTGGATGTTGACGTAGACGTCGGCCATCCGCGCGCGCGAGACTTCCCAGAGCCTGTCCGTGCCCGACCGATGATCCGACGAGGTGAGCACCGCGGGCACGTGGTGCGCGTGGCAGGCCTCGACGACCTCCTCGCTGTCCGTGGCCACGAGGAGGTCCGAGAGGAGCCGGCAGGCCTGGGCGCGGTGGAATACGTAGACGACCATGGGCACGCCGCCAATCTCGCGGAGGACCTTGCGCGGCAGGCGGGTGGACTGGAGCCGTGCCGGGATGACGCCGAGGATCTTCACGTCGCTAGGCTACCAGAAAGCCCTCGGCGCCGGAGGCCAGCCCTCTGCCCCAACGATGCGGGGGGCGAAGCCCCCTCCGAGTATTCCTAGCGCCCCGGCCCGATTCCGGTGCCGCGCAGGCGCGGGTCCAAGACGTCTCGCAGCGCGTCGCCAAGCATGTTGAAGCCGAAGACGGCGAGGGAGATGGCCAGGCCGGGGAAGATGGCCATCCACGGCGCGCGCTGCATGTAGGAGCGCCCGGAGCCTGCGAGCATGGAGCCCCACGAGGGTCGCGGGGGCGGGACGCCGAGCCCGAGGAAGGACAGCGCGGACTCGGCCAGGATCACGCCGCCGAGGCCGATGGTGGCCAGGATGATGACGGTGGCCATGACATTGGGCACCACGTGACGGAGCACGATGCGGAGATGCCCGCTGCCGATGGCCCGCGCCGACTCGATGTAGGGGTTCTGCATCACCGACAGGGCGGCGCCGCGGATGACGCGCGCGTTGTTCGCGGCCACGAGCACGGAGAGCGACAGGATCAGGTTCAGGAGTCCCGGCCCGAGCACGGCCATGAGCGACAGGATGATGATCAGATACGGGAAGGACATCCAGGCATCGACGACGCGCTGGACGGCCATGTCGTAGGCCCCGCCGATGTAGGCGCTCGACACCCCGACGGCCACCGCCACCACGGTGGCCAGCGCGATGGTGAGGAAGCCCACGGTCACCGACACGCGCGCCCCGTACACGACGCGGCTCCAGAGATCGCGGGAGAGGTTGTCCGTTCCGAACCAGAACTGGGGGCTCGGCGCCTTCATGCGCGATCCGGCGATGGAATAGTCGTAGTCGTAGTGGGCGATCCAGGGGGCGCCCAGCGCCATGACGAGCATGACGAGCACGAGGAATCCGCCGAGGGCGCCCAGGGGCTTGTGCCGGCAGAACTGCACGACGGCTCTCAGGGCGCGCGGGAGCGCCCAGGGCTCTCGCGAGGACTCCACGGGGGCGACGGCTTCGACGTAGCGGGCCATGGGAGGGGAGCGCGCTCGCGCCTAGCTGTACCTGATCCGCGGATCGAGCACCGCGTAGGTCAGGTCGACGAGGAGGTTGATGAGCACGATGATGGAGACCACGAGCAGATTGATGCCCTGGATGACGGGGTAGTCGCGCTGGAGGATGGCGTCGAAGAGGAAGCGGCCCATGCCGGGAAGCTGGAAGATCGATTCGATGATCACGGTGGCGCTGAAGATCTGGGCGAACTGGATGCCGAGGATCGTGATGACGGGGATGACGGCATTCTTGAGACTGTGCTTGAGCACCACCACCCGCTCGCGCAGCCCCTTGGACCACGCCGTGCGCACGTAGTCCTGGCGCAGCACCTCGAGCAGCATGGCGCGCGTCAGCCGCATGATGGCGGCGCCCGAGGCGATGCCCAGGATGAAGCTGGGCAGGATGAACTGGAGCACGTGGGCCGTCGGATTCCTGCGGAACTCCGTGAAGCCCAGATGCGGGGTCCACCCCCACCACATGGCGGGCAGGATGATGACCAGCGTGGCGAGCCAGAAGCCGGGGACGGACAGGCCGAGGATGGCGAGGCTGCGCGCCACGTAGTCGCGAAGCGTGTCGGCGCGGACGGCCGAGAGGACGCCGATGGGGATCCCGATGAGAATCGAGAAGCTGCCGGCCATGGCCGCGAGCAACAGGGTGACGGGAAGGCGCGACCCGAGCTCCTCGACGACCGTGCGCCGGGTCCAGAGCGACTCACCCAGGTTGCCGCGCACGACCTGTCCGATCCAGGTGAAGTACTGAATGTAGATCGGCCGGTCGAGTCCGAGCTTGTGGCGGAGATCGTCGAGATCCTTGCCGTAGGCCTTCTCTTCGAGCATGAGCTGCACGGCGTCGCCGGGCAGCAATCGGGGCAGGGTGAAGATGATGAGGGAGGCGATGATGAGTGAAGGGATGGCGACCACGAGACGCTTGAGGAGATAGCGCCTCAGCATGGGCTCAGCGGTCGAGCCAGGCCGCGGTCACGCGCCCACCGAAGTCGTAGCCGAGATTGGGCCCGTAGTTCTTGAGCGCGCTCTCCCAGACGGCCACGCTCAGCCCCGAGTGGATCTGCACGTAGTACTGCTGCTTGGCCAGGTAACGCTGGATCTCGTTGATGAGCTCGCGCCGCTTGGCCGTGTCGAAGGTGCGCCGCTGACGGACGATGAGGTCCGCGGCGGCCGGATCATTGACGTGGCTCTGGTTCTTGGCCTCGCCGGGCATGTACTGGTTGAGATAGTTGTCCGGCTCGATGAAGGTCGTCTGCGGCCCGAAGGTCATGGAGTCGAACTTGCCCACGAGGCAGCTCGCCGCGTAGGCTCCGTACTCCTTCTGGTCGAGCTTGGCCTCGATGCCCACGTCCTTGAGATATTTCAGCATGAGCTGCGCCTGGTCGACGAGAATGCTCGAGCCGTAGGTCGTGAAGCAGACGCTGCCCGGGAAACCGTTCGCATAGCCCGCGGCGGCAAGGAGCCGCTTGGCCTCCGGAAGGTCGCGCTTGTAGTAGCGAGCGCCCTCGCCGAGCTCCGCCACGGGCAGGGACCACTCCTTGAGACCGGCCGGGACGGGCGGATTGAACATGCCCGTGCCCTCGGAGGTCGCGTCCATCAGGTCCTTGCGATCCACGGCGAGGGACATGGCCTGCCGCACGCGCAGATCGTTGAAAGGCGGGCGGTCGGTCCGCATCGACAGGTGGCTCATGATGTTGGTCACGACATCCGCCGTGCGCAGGTTCGGCCGCTTCTGCTTCAGCGCGTCCCTGATCTGGACCCACTCCGTGCGGAAGATGAGCCCGCCGTCGAAGCCGACGTCGTACTTTCCCGCCAGGAACCCCGCGATCCGCGACGCGCTGTCCTCGTCCACGATCTGCTCGACGCGGTCGATGTAGGGCAGGCCCGGCACGAAGTAGCCGGGATGTCGCACGAGGGTCTGGCCCAGGCCCGGACGCAGGCTGTCGAGCATCCACGGGCCCGTCCCGATGAAGGCCTCGGGCTTCTTGAGGTCGCCGAACTTCTCCACGCATTCGCGGGCGATGATGGCCACGGCCATCGGCGTGGCCAGCATGTCGGGAAACCACGCGAAGGGCTCCTTGAGCGTGAACTTGACGGTGTATCGGTCCATCGCCTCGACACGCTCGACGGTCTTGAGCATGTAGGCATTGGCGTTGCCCTGGATGGTCAGGAAGCGCTCGACGGAGTAGCGGACGTCCTCAGCGGTCAGCTCGCGCCCGTTGACGGGAGGCTTGTTGTGCCAGCGGACGCCCTTGCGGAGCCTGAAGACATAGGTGGTCTCGTTGGGCTGAGTCCACGACTCCGCGAGATCGCCCTCGAGGGGGAAGGTGCCCGAGGCCACCGCCGGGCCCGCCTTGTGCTTGAGGAGTCGGCTGTGGGTGAAGCTCATCAGGACGTGCGTCTTGAACGACACGGTGAGCATGTGATCGAGATGTGGCGGATCGGTGCCCCGGATGGTCAGGGTGCCGCCGCGCTTTGGCGTCTGCGCGAAGGCGGGACTCGAGGTGAGGTGGGAGACGGTGGCCGCAGCCAGCGCCCCGCCTCCTGCCTTGAGAAGATCTCTCCGGTTGAGTCCGCCCACGCTACCGATCCAGCCAGGCCGCCAGGAGCCGCCCACCGTAGTCGTAGCTGACGTTGGTGGCGTAGTTCTTCAGCGCGCCCTCCCAGACGGCGACCTGGATGGCCGACGGCATCTGCACGTAGTACTGCTGCTTGGCCAGATAGCGCTGGATCTCGTGGATGACCTCGCGGCGCTTGGCCACGTCCTGGGTGCGGCGCTGGCGGACGAGCATGTCCGCCACGATGGGGTCATTGATGTGGCTCTGGTTCTTGAGCTCGCCGGGGTAGTACTGGCCGTAGAGAAAGTTGTCCGGCTCCTGGAAGCCCGTCTGCGGTCCGAAGGCCATGGAGTCGAACTTGCCGTAGAAGGTCGTGGCGATGTAGGCGCCGTATTCCTTGGTGTTCAGCTTGGTGTCGATGCCGATGTCCTTGAGGCCCTTGAGCACGAGCTGCGTCATGTCGATCAGGACCTGCGAGCCATAGGTGGTGAACTCCATGGTCGCCGAAAAGCCGTTCGGATAGCCGGCCTCGGCCATGAGCTTCTTGGCCTGGGCGAGATCGTACTTGTACCAGCGCCCGCCCTCACCCAGCTGGTCCATGGGCACCGACCACTCCTTGAGGGCAGCCGGTACGGGCGGGTTCAGCGCGCCCACGCCCTCGTACACGGCATCGATGATGCCGGGGCGGTTGATGGCGAGCGACATGGCCCGGCGCACCCTGATGTCGCTGAAGGGCGGCTTGTCGGTGCGCATGTAGATGTGGCTCATGACGGAGTTCGGGTACTCCGCCGTCTGGAGGCGCGGGCGCTTCTGCTTGAGGGTGTCCTTGATCTGGACCCAGTCCACGCGGTTGATCACGCCCTGGTACTCCCAGCCCATGTCGTACTTGCCCGCGATGAAGGCGGCCATGCGCGAGGCATTGTCCTCGTCCACCGCCACCTCGATCCGCTCGATGTAGGGGAGGCCGGAGAGGAAGTAGCCGGGATTGCGCACGAAGGTATAGCCCACGTTGGGGCGGTAGCTGTCGAGCATCCAGGGCCCGCTCCCCACCATGCTCTCGGGCTTCTTGAGATCACCGAACTTCTCCACGCATTCCTTGGCGATGATGGGGACCGCGTGAGAGTTGGCGATCATGTCGAGGAACCAGACGTACGGCTCCTTGAGGGTGAACTTGATCGTGTGCTTGTCGATCGCCTCGACCTTGTCGAGCGACGACAGCATGTAGGCGTTGGCGTTGCCCTTGAGCGTCCGGAAGCGCTCCACCGAGTACACGACGTCCTCGGCCGTCAGCTCCCGTCCGTTCACGGGCGGCCGGTTCTGCCAGCGGACTCCCTTGCGGAGCTTGAAGATGTACGTGGTCTCGCTGGGCTGGCTCCACGATTCGGCCAGATCGCCTTCGATGGGGAAAGTGCCCGGGGGCACGGCGGGGCCGGCCTTGTGCTTGAGGAGGCGGCTGTGCGTGAAGGAGTAGGCGATGTGGGTCTTGTAGGAGATCGTCTGGTGGGGGTCGAAATGCGGCGGATCCCAGAGTCGAAGCGACAGCGTGCCGCCGCGCTTCGGGCTCTGGGCCAGCGCGGGGCTGAAGCGCGCTTGGGCGGCCGTGGCGAGGCCGGCGCCGCCCAGGGCCAGGAGCTCGCGGCGACTCAGGGCGAAGCGTGAAGGGGCGTGGTCGTCCATGGCCACTCTCCTTAGTTTTTTGACGCGGTGAGAGCGTCGGATTTGAAGTGGCGCTCACTCTGTGGCAGAGCGGGCTAGCCTGTCAAGCGGGTTGTGCGATCGTACGGCATGTCGTACTCGAGATGCATGGCGTAGCGCACCTCGGAGACCGTCCGCCGCACGAGGGCACGGCCTCGCTCGGTGCCCTTCCGGAGCACTCGCATCACGAAGTCGGGATCGCGCGCGAGCTCCTGGCGGCGCCGGCGGATGGGAGCGAGCAGGCGCTCGAGCACTTCGATGAGGTGGTGCTTGACCGCCACGTCTCCCAGTCCGCCCGCGCGGTAGCGCGCCTTCAGCGTGTCGAGGGTTCCCGCGTCGGTCTCGAAGGCGTCGAGGTAGGTGAAGACCACGTTGCCTTCCACCTCACCCGGCTCGTCGATCCGGGCGTGGCGGGGATCGGTATACATGCGCATCACCTTGTGGCTCACGACGTCGGGCGGGTCGGAGAGGTGAATGGCGTTGCCGAGCGACTTGCTCATCTTGGACCGGCCGTCGATGCCCGGCAGCCGCGAGACCCGGCTCACGAGCGCCTCCGGCTCGACGAGGATGGCGCCGTAGAGGCGGTTGAAGCGACGCACGAGCTCCACCGTTTGCTCGATCATGGGCAGCTGGTCCGCGCCCACCGGCACCAGGTGGGCCTTGAAGGCGGCGATGTCGGCGGCCTGGCTGACCGGGTAGACGAGGAAGCCGGCGGGAATCTCCCCGCCGAAGCCCTTCTGTCGGATCTCTTCCTTGATGGTGGGATTGCGCTCGAGCCTGGCCACGCTGACGAGGTTCAGGAGATAGCCGGTGAGCTCGGCGAGCTCGGGTATTCCCGACTGGACCACGATGGTGGCCACGGCGGGGTCGATGCCCGCGGCGAGGTAGTCGAGGACGACCTCGCGGATGTTGAGATGGATCTGCTCGGGCTGATCGGCGTGATCCGTGAGGGCCTGCAGGTCGGCGATGAGCAGGTAGGTGTCATAGGCCTGCTGCAGCTCGACGCGGGCGAGAAGCGAGCCCGCATAGTGGCCGAGGTGCAGGGGGCCGGTGGGCCGGTCGCCCGTCAGGATGGTCCGTCTCATAGGTCCTCCAGCCTCTCGCGGGCGGGGGTCGCATGAGACGACGAAGCCGCCCGGGGGAGGCGGCTCGTGATGGATTCGTGCTGCGACTAGTTCACGGAGAGCCGCCTAGTTCGGCGGCCACCACCACTCCTGCCGTGAGCGTGCGCGCGCATCAAATTGCATGAGCGTATCTTGGCACGAGCGGTCGGTGTCGTCAACGGGGTTTCGGCTTGACACACCTCCCGCTTCTGCTTTACTCAAGCGCAACACGAACCCCGGAGGAGGCTTCCATGCGCGCACGACTCCTGCTCTCCCTGACGGCCGTCTTCGCCCTCACCCTCGGCGTGGGCGCCGCGGCGGCCCAGGCGCCCATCAAGATCGGCGACATCAACTCCTACAGCGGCATCGGCGCGCCCTTCACCGGACCGTACCGCGTCGGCGTGGAGATGGCCGTGGAGGAGATCAACGCCAAGGGCGGTGTCCTCGGCCGGAAGCTCGAAGTCGTCTTCCGCGACGACAAGGGTCAGCCGCCGGAAGCGGTCAAGCACGCCCAGGAGCTCGTCGAGTCCGAGAAGGTGGCCCTCATCGCGGGCACCTTCCTCTCCAACGTGGGACTGGCCGTCTCGGACTGGGCCAAGCAGAACAAGACCATGTTCGTGGTGGCGGAGGCCCTGACGGAGGCGCTCACCTGGGCCAAGGGGCACGACCACGTCGTCCGGCTCCGCCCCAACACCTACGAGCAGGGGCGCATGCTCGCCGAGAAGGCGGGCAAGATGAAGTACGCGAAGTGGGCGACCATCGGCCCCAACTACGAGTACGGCAAGCGGGCGTGGGAGACGTTCCGTGACCGGCTCAAGGAGCTGAAGCCGGACGTGCAGGTGGTGGGCGAGCACTGGCCGACCCTGGGCAAGATCGAGCCCGGCCCGCTCGTGACGGCGATCATGAGCCAGAACCCCGACGCGCTCTACGTCTCCCTCTTCGGCAGCGACTGGCTGGCCTTCGTGCGGGAAGCCCAGAAGCGGGGGCTCTTCCAGAAGATGTTCGTGGTCGGCATCTTGCTCGGCGAGCCCGAGTACATCGACCCCCTCAAGCTCGAAGCGCCCGAGGGCAATCTCGTGACCGGTTACCCCTGGTACGACATCAAGAGCCCGGCGCACCAGGACTGGGTGGCCCGCTACACGAAGCGCGGCGACAAGCATCCCGTGCTGGGCGCCCTCATCGGCTACGTCACCTATGTCTCGATCGCCGAGGCGATCAAGAAAGCCGGAGGCACCGACACGGCCAAGCTCGTCCAGGCCTTCAAGGGCCTCAAGGTCGAGACGCCCATCGGCCCCATCACCTTCCGCGCCTCGGACGGCCAGTCGACCATGGGCGCGTGGGTGGGCACGACCAAGCTCGACAGCCAGCGCGGCGTCGGGGTCATGGTCAATCACGAATACATTGCCGGCGAGAAGGTGCTCCCCTCCGACGACGAGGTGAGGAAGCTCCGCCCGGCTCCTTGAGACTGAAGACCGCCCCCTCATGATCTCAGCCCTCGCCTCATTCGAGGCGAGCCTCGGCTCGAAGTGCGGCCCTCTCCCCCGATGGGGGAGAGGGTTTCTCAATTCCCTCTCCCCTCTGGGGAAAGGGCCAGGGTGAGGGGAGCCGCCCTTGTCGCTCCTCGTCGTCCAGCTCCTGAGCGGTCTCGCCAACGCGATGTTCCTCTTCCTCATCGCGTCGGGCCTGTCGCTCATCTTCGGGGTCACCCGGATCGTCAACTTTGCCCACGGCTCCTTCTACATGCTGGCGGCCTACCTGACGTACTCGCTGTCCGCCCTCCTTCCCCTGGGCGCGGGCGCCTTCTACGCAGCCGCCCTCCTCGCCGCGCTCCTCGTGGCGGCGCTCGGGGGGCTCGTAGAGACGCTCCTGCTTCGCCGCGTCTACCGCGCGCCCGAGCTGTACCAGCTCCTCCTGACCTTCGCGCTTGTCCTGATCGTGGCGGACGTCGTTCGCTATCTCTGGGGCGCCGACAACAAGACGGGCCCGGCCGCCCCCGGCCTGAGCGGCTCCGTGCCCATCGCCGGTCAGCTCTTCCCGAGCTATGATCTCGCCGTCATCGTCTTCGGCCCTCTCGTCGCCCTCGGGCTCTGGGCCCTCTTCCATCGCACGCGCTGGGGCATCCTGATCCGCGCCGCCACCCAGGACCGCGAGATGGTGGCGGCCCTCAGAGTGGATCAATCGAGGCTCTTCACGAGCGTCTTCATCCTCGGGTCGTTCCTGGCGGGGCTCGCGGGCGCGCTCCAGGTGCCGCGCCTGGCTCTGACCACGGTCATGGACACCACGGTGATCGTGGAGGCCTTCGTGGTCGTGGTCATCGGCGGCATGGGATCCGTGTGGGGAGCGTTGCTCGCCTCCCTCCTCATCGGCGTGCTCAACGCTTTCGGTGTGCTCGTGCTGCCCAAGATCTCCATCGTGCTCATCTTCGTGGTCATGGCCGTCGTCCTGATCGTGAGGCCGTGGGGCCTTCTCGGGCGGCCGGAGATCCAGCATCGCGCGGCGGGCACAGGTGCCGTGGCTGAAGTCCGTCCCTCGAGGGTGAGCCCACCGTGGCTCGGGGCGGGAATGCTGCTGCTGGCGGCGCTGCCGTGGGCGCTGCCGACCTTCTGGGTCTGGCTCGTGGTGGAGATCTTCGCCTTCGTGCTCTTTGCGGCGAGCCTGCACCTGCTCATGGGCCGGGGGGGCATGGTCTCCTTCGGGCATGCCGCGTATTTCGGGATCGGCGCCTACGCGGCCGCCCTTCTCCTGAAGCTCGCGGGCTGGCCCATGCCGCTGGCCTTCGTGGCGGCTCCCGTGGTGGCGGGGCTGGCCGCCGCCGTCTTCGGCTATTTCTGCGTCCGGCTCACGAGCATCTACTTCGCCATGCTCACCCTCGCCTTCGCCCAGATCGTCTACGCCGTCGTCCATCAATGGGACGCGGTCACGGGAGGCGACAACGGCGTCCTCTCGGTGTGGCCTCCCGCCTGGCTGGCGACCCCGACGCGCTACTACTACTGGTCGCTCGCGGCCACGCTCGGCGGAGTGGTCGTGCTCCGCGTGGTCGCCGCGTCGCCTTTCGGGCTCTCCCTGCGGGCCGTGCGCGATCATGCCCGGCGCGCGGAGGCCGTCGGCATCAACGTCCGCGCGCTGCAGTGGGCGGCCTTCATCGTGGCGGGCTTCGTGGCCGGCCTCGGCGGGGCCATCTTCGCCTTTCTTAAGGGGAGCGTCTTTCCCGTCTACGCGGAGGCGTCCACGTCGGTGCAGCCGCTCGTGATGGTCCTGCTGGGCGGCGTGGGCTCGTCTTCGGGTCCGCTCATCGGCGCGGCCGTCTACAAGCTGCTGGACACCGTGATCACGCGCTATACGGACTACTGGCAGCTCGTGCTGGGCGGAATCCTCGTCCTCCTCGTCCTCGCCTTCCCCCGCGGCATCGCGGGCTCGCTTCGCTGGAGAGGTCCGTGACCACGCCCGTGCTCGAGACGCGCGGGCTCTCGAAGGCGTTCGGCGGCGTCCAGGCCGTGGCCGCGGTGGACCTGGTCATGCCGCGCGGCGAGATCCGTGCCCTCATCGGTCCCAACGGCGCCGGCAAGACCACCTTGTTCAACATGCTGACGGGCCAGCTCCGGGCGGACGCGGGCGAGGTGCGCTTCAAGGGCGAGCGTCTCTCCGGGCTCTCTCCCCACGCGGTCTGGCGCCGAGGAGTGAGCCGCACCTTCCAGATCACCGCGACCTTCTCGACGCTGACCGTGCTCGAGAACGTCCAGGTGGCCCTGCAGTCTCACCATCACCAGACGTACGCCTTCCTGCGCCGGGCAGCCAGGCTTGGAGCGGCCGCGGCGCGGGCCCTTCTCGCGCGCGTCGGGCTCGAGGAAGGGGCGGAGCGGCCGGCGGGAGCCCTCGCCTATGGCGATCTCAAGAAGCTCGAGCTCGCCATGGCCCTCGCTAACGATCCCGAGGTGCTCCTGCTCGACGAGCCGACGGCGGGCATGGCCCCCGCCGAGCGCGGCGCCCTCATGGCGCTCACCGAGCGCATCGCGCGAGAGCGCTCGCTCACCGTGCTCTTCACCGAGCACGACATGGACGTGGTCTTCTCCGTGGCCGACCGGATCATGGTGCTGCACCAGGGGCGGGTGATCGCCGAAGGGCGGCCCCAGGAGGTGCGCGCCGACGAGCAGGTCCAGCGAGTGTATCTGGGAGAAGCCGAGTGAGAAGCGCGCGTGCTGACGCTTGACGGCGTGGAGGCGGCCTACGGTCCATCACGCGTGCTTCACGGCATCTCTCTCGGCGCGCGCGAAGGCGAGGTGGTCTCGCTCCTGGGCCGGAACGGCGCCGGCAAGTCCACCACGCTCAAGGCCGTGATGGGCCTGGTGGACGTCACCGGCGGGTCGATCCGCCTCGACGGCCGTGAGCTGCGAGGGCAGGCGACCCACGAGATCGCCCGCCTCGGAGTGGGCTGGGTGCCGGAAGACCGGCGCATCTTCAGCGATCTCAGCGTGGAGGAGAACCTCCTCGTGGGCGGCGGGAACGCGGGCGGGCGGAGCGTCGCGCGCGTCTACGAGCACTTCCCCGCCCTGGGCCGGATGGCGCGGCGGCGAGGGGGGAGCCTCTCGGGAGGAGAGCAGCAGATGCTCACCGTCGCGCGCACGCTCATGGGTAGCCCGCGTCTCCTGCTCCTCGACGAGCCGTCGGAAGGGCTGGCCCCCGTCATCGTCCAGGCCCTCGGCCAGCAGATCGCCGCGCTCAAGCGGGAGGGCTTGACCATCGTGCTCTCGGAGCAGAATCTCAAGTTCGCGGCCCGGCTCGCGGACAGGGCCTACATCATCGAGAAGGGCCAGATCCGGTGGGACGGGACCATGGCGCGGCTGATGGAAGACGAAGCCGTCCGCCGCGCGTACCTCACCGTCTAGGAGCGGCATGAAGACTTTGATCAAGAATATCGGCTTGATCGTCTCGGGCGACATCGAGCGCCCGCTCGTCGAGGGCGACAGCATCGCCATCGCCGACGGTCGGATCGTCGCCGTGGGGAAGGGGCTCGAGGATCAGGCCGACACCGTCATCGACGCCAAGGGCAGCGCGGTGATCCCGGGGCTCATCGATTCGCATTGCCACCCCGTGTTCGGCGACTTCACCCCGCGCCAGCGGACCATGGACTTCATCGACTCGATGATGAACGGGGGCGTGACGACGGCGATCTCGGCCGGCGAGGTGCACCTGCCGGGACGGCCGAAGGACATCGCGGGCCTCAAGGCCCTTGCCGTCGTGGCCGCCAAGGCCTCCGCCAACCTGCGGCCGGCCGGGGTCAAGGTCCACGGCGGGGCGCCCATTCTCGAGCTCGGCCTCGTCGAGGAGGATTTCGCCGAGATGGCCCGCCACGGCGTCAGGCTCGTGGGCGAGATCGGCCTGGGCTCGGTCAGGACCGGCAAGGACGCGGCGCCCATGGTCCGCTGGGCGAAGAAGCACGGCATGACCGTGACCATTCACACGGGCGGGCCGTCCATCGCGGGCTCGAACCCCATCAGCGCCGAAGTGGTGCTCGAGGCCGATCCTCATGTCGTCGGGCACATCAACGGCGGAACGACGTCCATGAGCGAGCGGGAGATCGACTCGCTGGTGGCGACGACCATGGCTCTCGAGATCGTCCACTGCGGCAACGGCAAGACGGCGCTGCACACGCTCGAGCGGGCCAAGGAGGCGCGGGCGCTTCACCGCGTCATCATCGGCAACGACGCGCCGTCGGGAACGGGCGTGGTACCGCTCGGCATCATCCGCGTGATCGCCCATCTCGCCTCGCTGGGCGGGGTGGGCGCGGAGACGGCGATCTGCATGGCCACCGGCAACACGGCGCGCGTCTACAATCTCCCCGTTGGTGTCATCGCGGCCGGCCGCGAGGCGGACCTCTGCATCGTAGATGCGCCGGTGGGATCGGTGGGCCGGACGGCCCTCGAGGCGCTCACGGCGGGCGACCTCTTCGGCATCTCGATGGCCCTCATCGACGGCCAGGTCAAGATAGGCCGGAGCCGCAATACCCCGCCGGCCGCCCGCGCCGCCGAGGTCGTCAAAGGACACGGCCCTTCTGGAGGAGGTCACTAATGAAGATCCGCAAGATGCTGACGGTGGTGGAGGAGATCTACGAGGACGGCGGGAAGAAGGCCGCCCGGCCCATCAAGAAGGTCGCGGCCATCGCGGTGATCGAGAACCCGTTCGCCGGGCGCTTCGTGGAGGATCTGCAGGAGCTCGTCAAGACGGGCGAGGAGCTGGGCGACCTCCTCGGCCGCCGGGCCGTGGCCGCCCTCGGCGCGCCCGCCCATTCCTACGGCAAGGCGGCCATCGTCGGCGAGCAGGGCGAATACGAGCACGCCGCCGCCATTCTTCACCCGACGCTCGGCGCTCCTTTTCGCTCGGCCGTGGGGGGCGGCCAGGCCATCATCCCGTCGGCGAAGAAGCTGGGCGGGCCCGGCGCGACCATCGACGTGCCGCTCCACTACAAGGACGCGGCCTTCGTGCGGACCCATTTCGACGCGATGGAGGTGCGCCTGGGCGACGCTCCGCGCGCCAACGAGATTCTCGTCGCCCTCGTCGTCACGGATGGGGGCCGGCCCCATCCGCGCGTGGGAGGCCTCACCGTGGACGAGGCCAAGAAAGAGGACGGGTTGAGATGAAATTCGGACTCCGCATCCCGAGCTTCGCGCTTGGGCCCAAGACGGCGACCCTGGCGGAGATGGGCGCCTATCTCCGCCGCGCCGAGGCCCTCGGCTTCGATTCCGCCGTCAGCATCGATCATCTGCTGCAGACGCCGCCCGCCTACGCCTGTACCTGGCTCGAGCCCGTCGCGCTCCTCTCCGCGCTGGCGGGCGTGACGCGCACGATCAAGCTCGGCACCATGGTGCTGGTGCTGCCTCTGCGCAATCCCGCCTATTTCGCCAAGGAATGGGCGACGCTCGATCTCTTGTCGGGCGGCCGCAGCATCCTCGGCGTCGGGGTGGGCTGGCACGAAGAGGAGTTCGGGCTCATGGGCATCCCGCACAAGGAGCGGGGACGCCGCATGGACGAGATGCTGGAGCTCGTGACGGCACTCTGGGCCGGCGACAACGTCACGTATGCCGGCCAGTACTACCAGGTGAAGAACCTGACCATCGATCCCAAGCCCGCCCAGAAGCCGCATCCGCCGATCTGGATCGGCGGCGGCAGCCAGCCCTTCGAGAAGGTGTATGGCCAGACCGTGACGAACATCGATCCCGTGCTCAAGCGGATCGCCAAGTACGCCAGGACGTGGGTGCCGCACTCCTCCGCCACCGCCGACATGGTCAAGGAGGACTGGGAGAAGATCCAGCGCTTCATGGCCGGTCTGGGCAGGAAGCCCGGCGACATGACCAAGGTCTACTCGAACTTCGTCTACGTGCTGAAGAAGGGCGAGAAGCCCGAGGTGGCGGCGCCGCACTTCAAGGTCTACTCGGGCATGGACCTGTCAACCCGCTGAACTGGGGCACGGAGCAGCTCGAGCGGCTGGCCGGTGAAGTTCTCCCACGGGTCGCCAAGCCCTGACCGCTCGGGCGGGCGCGTGAGCGCGGTCGAGGTGCGGCGCTGAGCCTGGCTCCCCGTCTCGCGGGCGCGCGCGTGAAGCGTGTCGAGGATCCGCGCTTTCTGAGGGGAGGGGGCGTCTACCTCGACGACCTGCGGATACCCGGACTGCTCCACGCGGCCTTCGCCCGCAGCGCGCACGGACATGCCGAGCTCCGCCACGTGGAGGTCGGCCTCGCGCGGGCGGCGCCGGGGGTGGTCGCCGTCCTGACCGCGCCCGATCTGGCCGAATGGGTGAGCCCGCTCGCGCCGCGACTCGAAGGCCCGGGATTCTGGCCTACCCGCTGCCCGGCCCTCGCGGAGGATCGCCTGCGCTTCGTCGGCGAGCCGCTCGCCGCCGTGTGCGCCGAGCGCGCGAGCCAGGCCGTGGACGCCGCCGAGCTCGTGGCGGTGGATTGCCAGCCTCTCTCCGCGGTCGCCGATGTCGTGTCGGCGCTCGCCCCGGGGGCGCCCCTCCTCCATGAGGCCGCGCCCGGCAATGTCCTCTTCCATCGCGACCATCGTCACGGCGACGTCGAGGGAGCGTTCGCGCGAGCGCATCTCGTGGTGGGGGAGGTCTTCACCCACGCCCGCTCGTCCGCCTCGCCGCTCGAGCCTCGCGGTCTCATCGCCTCGTGGGAAGGCGAGCGGCTGACCGTCTGGACCGGCACCCAGGCCCCCCACATCTATCGCGCGGGGCTGGCCCGCGCCTTCGGCGTGCGCGACGATCAGGTGCGTGTGATCGTGCCCGACACGGGGGGCGGTTTCGGCCAGCGAATGCACGTCCTGTCCGAGGATCTGGCCGTGGCGGGGCTGGCCTGGGTGACCGGGCGCCCCGTCAAATGGGTGGAGACGCGGCGGGAGAACCTGGGCTGTGCCTCGCATGCTCGCGAGGCGCGCGTGGACATCGAGGCGGCCGCGGATGCTCGGGGAGCGCTCCTGGCCCTGCGCGCCCGCGTCGTCTCCGACAACGGCGCCTATCACGTTTATCCGCTGACGGCCGCCCTCGAGCCTCTCGGCATGGCCGGGATCATTCCCGGGCCCTACCGCACGCCCGCCTACGAGTGGGACGCCGTCGGTGTGGCAACCAACAAGCCGCCCCTGGGCGCCTACCGCGGAGTAGGGATGACCATGGGCGCCTTCGTGATGGAGCGCACGCTCGATCTCCTCGCGGAGCGCCTGCATGTCGATCCGGCCGAGATCCGGCGTCGAAACCTGATCCCGCGCGAGGCGTATCCGTTCCTGTCGGCGGCGGGCTTCGTCTACGACAGCGGCGATTTCCCCAAGGCCCTCGAGATGGCCCTGGAGCTCGCCGATTACGAAGGTCTGAAGCGCGAGCGGGAGCGCGCGCGAGGGAGGGGGCGCCTCCTCGGCGTCGGCATCTCCTGCTACACGGAGTACACGGGCATGGGCTCGGCGACCTACCGGAGCCGCGGCATGAGCGACGTGCCGGGGCACGAGGCGGCGCGCGTCTCCATCCAGCTCGACGGTGCCGTGCATTGCCGCCTGTCCATGCCCTCTCAGGGACAGGGGCACGCGACCACGACTGCCCAGATCGTGGCCGACGAGCTGGGCGTGCCTCTCGAGAGCGTGGTGGTCAGCCAGCCCGATACGGACCAGACGCCGGCGGGCAGCGGCACGTTTGCGAGTCGGGGGGCGGTGTCCCAGCGGGGCGCGGCGGGCGCGGCCGCGGCCACGCTGCGTCGGAGGGTGCTCGACGGCGCGGGAGCGCTCCTCGAGGCGAGTCCCGCCGATCTCGAGTTTCGCGACGGTCGGGTGACCGTCCGGGGCGTCCCCGATCGCGGCGTGGGGATGGCTGAGGTCGCGGCCGCCGCAGGGGAGGGAATGCTCGAGGTGACGGAAGCGTTCGATCCGCCGGGGCCGACCTTCTCGGGCGCCGTCCACGTCGCCTCCGTGGAGGTCGATCCCGAGACCGGGCGCGTCGCGCTCCGCCGCTACGTGGTCGTGGAGGATTGCGGCCCGGTCATCAATCCCGTCATCGTGGAAGGCCAGATCCACGGCGCGGTGGCCCAGGGGATCGGCGAGGCCCTGGGAGAGCGTCTCGTCTACGACGAATGGGGCCAGCTTCTCACGGGCAGCTTGATGGACTACCCGTTGCCGACGGCGGCCGATGTTCCCTCCTTCATCCTCGGCCACCTCGAGACGCCCTCTCCGCTCACTCCCGGCGGCCACAAAGGCATGGGCGAAGGCGGCACCATTGGCGCCCCCGCTGCCATCGCCAACGCGGTGGCCGACGCGGTCAAGCCCCTCGGCGTGAAGGTGATCTCGCTACCCATCTCCCCCGAGTCCCTGATCGCGGGCGTGGATCGATGAGCCTCGAGATCGAAAGGAAGTTCCTCGTCACGTCGTTGCCCGGAGCGATGGACCGCGATCCGCACGAGCACATCATCCAGGGTTATGTCGTGGTGGGTGCGGACGGCAGCGAGGTGAGGCTGAGGAGAAAGGGGCAGAAATACTTCGAGACGGTCAAGCTGGGCAGGGGCGAGGTCCGATCTGAGCTCGAGATCGAGTTGACCGCAACCCAGTTCGACACCTTGTGGGAGGCGACCTCGGGGCGGAGGATCGAGAAGACTCGATACGAGGTCCCCCACGCGGGCCGGATCGTCGAGGTCGACGTCTACCACGGGGAGCTGGCCGGCCTCGTGATCGCGGAGTGCGAGTTCGCGTCAGCCGAGGAGAGCCGGCGCTTCGTCCCGCCGGAGTGGTTCGGGGGCGAAGTCACGGACGATCCCGGATACAAGAACCAGAGCCTCGCTCTCCGCGGCCGCCCTCGGCGCCCCTTCGAGACATAGAGAGCCCGGAGGCGGGACCGGTGCACCGCCTCTCGGGCTCGGCTGCGTCGCGCGCAGGCCCAGGCCTGCGGCATGTCCCGGCACGAGCCGGGGTCTAGGGTGTTTCCACGAGGTGGCGCGCCATCAGCGCTTCACCGCGCCTGATGGCGCCATTCTGAGCCGGGCGGAGTCTTCTCCATGGCACCTCCCCAACGGGTGAGCTCCGAGGCGGAAGCTGGCGCCTCCGTGCCTCCGTCGCTATCAGTCAAACTCCGTCGCCACCTTGTGTCAAGCCCTCATGACGGGGCGTGGCGTGACGACGGCGCGAGCTCGTCTTGACCCGTCTGGTGACGATAGAGCCTCACCGCGGCGGCAGGGACACGGAAATCGTCTGGTCCGGATTCCGTTTCAGCTTCACCGTTACCGACTTCGCGTGCAGGGGGAACAGGGTCAGGGATGCCGTGTCTTCCTGATCGAGGGTGACGAGAATGGGACGGCGCTCTATTTCCACGATCCTTGCGGCGGGTTTGCTGAACTCCTGGAAGATGACGAAGATGTGCGCGGTACGCCCGTCCGTGCCCGCGAAGTACCAGATGGCGGTACCGCTCGAAGGTGGCTCGGACCATCGCGATTCGTTGGCGATAACTCCCCCGGGAGGGATCCGCTCCGGATTCACTTTCAGTGAGAAAGACCAGTGAAAGCCCGCGCGTCCCGTCTCCACCACTGTCCACTCCGGCTCCGCGGCGGCGCTCGATGCCAGCGCCATTCCGAGGAGCCATGCGACAAGGAGCCGTTTCATGTTCCTGATCCTCCAATGAGATCGCGCTCTCTCAAGAAATAGGAGACTAGTCTAGCGCATCGGAAGCGCCAGCAGGTGCGCGTCGGCGGGCTCACACGGAAAAAGTCGACGCCGACGATTCTCCGAGGCTCTCCCCCGATTTTTGTCACTCCAGGTCGCGGGCGACTCGGAGGAGACGTCTTCCCTGACAGGCCTTTGCGCGGGGCGACCCCATGGAATAGCCCTTGCTCCCTGCGTGATCGTGCGCATCGTGCACGTGACGCCCGGCTACTGGCCCCGCCTGGGAGGCGAGCAGGTCTACGCACGGAGACTGTCAGAAGGACTCGCCGCCCGCGGGCCGGAGTGGCGTGGATGGACTCCTCGTCAATCCGCAGGATCCGCGGCACATCGGCGAGGCCCTGGTGAGACTGCTGAAGGATCCCGCGGAGCGCGCGAGACTCGGCGGGGCCGGCTATACTCGGACGACATCCGAGTTCACCTGGGACAAGGTCATCGATCGGGTCGAGGGCTTGTACAAGGAGCTGGCCTCGCCAGAGCGTCTCCCCGTCTCCGCGAACGCGGGACGGGCTTCCATCTGATCGACCGGCGACATTCCGCAAAGCGATTCGAGAGGGCAGACCATGCGGCGCACGTGTCTGACCGTGGTGATGTGGCTGATGCTCTGCGGTACCGCGCACCCTCAGCCTGCCCACTCCCACGCGACGAAGGCGACGGGCGCCGAGGCGTCCGCGACGCTCGTGCGCGGCCTGGGCTCCCACCGGCATCCTGTCTCCACCTCCAGCCCCGAGGCGCAGAAGTTCTTCGATCAGGGCCTCCGTTACGTGTACGCCTTCAATCACGACGAGGCCGTGCGATCCTTCAGGCGCGCGGCCCAGCTCGACCCACAGATGGCCATGGCCCACTGGGGCATCGCCCTTGCGTTCGGGCCCAACATCAATCTCGAGGCCGAGGCGGACAGAGAGAAGGCGGCCTACCAGGCTGTGCAACAGGCCCGCGCGCTCGCGGCAAAGGGGCCGGAGAACGAGCGCCTCTACATCGAGGCCCTCGCGAGGAGACACTCGGCCGCGGCCGACTCCGATCCGGCACGGCGCGCTCTCGACTACCGCAACGCCATGGGTGAGCTCGTCAAGCGCTATCCCGATGATCTCGACGCGGCGACGCTGTTCGCCGAGGCGGGCATGAACCTGCGCCCGTGGCAGCTCTGGACGGCGGATGGCAAGCCCGCGGAGGGCACCCTGGAGATCGTCGCCGTCCTGGAGTCGGTGCTGAAGCGCGACCCGAGCCACATCGGCGCCATTCACTACTACATTCACGCGGTAGAGGAGTCACCGAATCCTGAGCGGGCGCTCGCGTACGCGCCCAGGCTGGGCGTGCTGGCGCCGGCCGCCGGACATCTCGTGCACATGCCCTCGCACATCTACCAGCGCGCGGGGGACTATGCCGCCGCCGCCCGGAGCAACCAGGAGGCGGCGCGGGCCGATGAGGCGTACATCAGGTCCCGCGGGGTCAAGGGCCTGTACCCCGTCATGTACTACAGCCACAACCTGCATTTCCTCGCCGTCGCCCACAGCATGGCGGGCCGTCGCGCCGACGCGCTGAGCGCGGCCAAGCGACTGGAAGCCCATGTGGCGCCGCACTTCAAGGAGATGCCAATGGTCGAGGGCTTCATGCCGACCTCCACGCTCCTCCTCGTGCGGTTCGGGAAGTGGAGCGAGATCCTCAAGCTGCCGAGCCCCGATCCGGCAATGCGCACCGTGTACGCCTTGTGGCGCTTCGCCCGCGGCTCGGCCTTCGTGGGGCAGCGCGAGGTGGCCAGAGCCGAGCGCGAGCACGCGGCGTTTCTCGAGGCGGGCAAGCGCCTCCCCGAGGATGACGGCGCGCGGACGATGCTGACGGTCGCCGAGCGCGTGTTGCGCGCGCGCATCGCCGCCGTCAAGGGTGAGACCGAGGCGGCCATCGAGCTGCTTGGCCAGGGAGTGGAGCTCGAAGACACCCTCCCCTACGGCGAGCCTCCGGCGTGGTATTCGCCGGTGCGGGAATCTCTGGGCGGCGCGCTTCTGCGGGCTCGACGGCACGTGGAGGCCGAGACCGTCTTCCGTGCCGACCTCGAGAGGAACCGGCGGAGTGGCCGCTCCCTCTTCGGGTTGGCGGCCGCTCTGAAGGCGCAGGGGAAAACCCACGAAGCCGGGCTGGTCGAAAGAGAGTTCGAGAAGGCTTGGGCTGAGGCGGACACAAAGCTGGCTCTGGAAGACCTCTGAGCATCGGTGACGAGCATCGGGAGCGAGATGTTGTCAGACTCGACAGTGTTGTGACAGAGCTTCCTTCCGGATTCATCAGCGATAGCAGCCTCTTGGAGGACTCCTCGGTAAAGTCGTCCCAAGCTGGCCTGACTTGATCGTCGGAAGTATTTACAAGGTCAGAAGCCAGTCTCGCTCTAGTCGCTCCCCAAGCTATTGTTTTCAATAGGTATGCGTAGCATGTATCGACGTTGGTACCCAATCTGCCCAGAAGGTAGCTTCAGACAGCGAACAGAATCGAATGAGAGCTGGAGAACCTATGCCGACAGAGCGCTTTCGTGGAAGGGTCAAGCTCGTAGCCCCCGTAGCGGCTCTGCTGCTCGGGCTGATCCTGTCCTCTTCCGTGGCCGTGGCGGCGCCCATCCTCGGAGGGCAGATCTACTACGAGGGTGGCGACGTCCAGGTCACTGTCCTGCCGTACAGTGCGGCGTACACCAGCCAGTTGATTCTCTTCTCGACGCCCAGCCCGCTGGTCATTGCCACGAGCTCCCAGGTAGGGCAGACCTTCAACCTGGGCAATCTGGCCGCTCTGTACGGCATCGCGCCCGGGAGCGAGCTGATCTTCGGAATCCTCGTCCTGAACACCGGGGACACGTTCAAGATGGGGCCTGGCGGACGCAATCCTGATGGCGTCGAGCACGTCCTCGTGGACTATGCCGAGGGCGACGGCGGTGACGTTGCCCTCCTGGGCTTCGAAGACCTCTTCGGTGGCGGCGACCACGACTACAACGATGCCAATTTTGAGATTCAGGGCGGTATCGGGTTCGCGCGGGTGTCCGCGCCCGCTTCGCTGATCCTCCTGCTCTTGGGCTTGGCCGCTCTCGCTGCTTCGTCCGGCTCGATCCTCAGAAAGAGCTGCCGCCAAATCCTGATTCCCTCGTCGAAGTAGCTCCGGTTGTCGCCTCCTCGGCCGTAGTCCTCCGGGCATAACGCCGGAGCCCTCTCCACCGCCCTCGGGCAGCCTTCCAGCATCTTGTCCTGGCGATGTCGCGCAACTCATTGACATCTCGTTGGAGAGCGCCTGGCACGGCTCCTGCCTCCACGAAGGCCCAGTCGACAAGGCGCCGCCCAGGCGGGAGCACCAAGACAAGGAGGAACAGGGCCATGGAACTGGAGACTATGGTTGAGTATCTGGTGGCGCTCGCCCTGCCTATCTGGCTCCTCGTAGAACTCGTGACGCACCCCCGGCGGTCGAAGCAGCCCGAGAAGTCGCGCGAGCCCGATTGGCTCCGGGGAGGCTCCATCTCCCGGGTATCGTCGACAGCCTCGCGGGCTCGCACGACGAAGCTGGCACAGCCTCGGAGAGTCGCCTAGCAAGTCCTCGGCGTCGACCCTCGGCCGTCGTTTTCCCTTGCCGCACTCCTTCCCACCGTTCCCCACGCGCAATGCGCGCGTGCACTCGAGCCGACTATAATCGCCGGGATGAGATGGATGGTGCGAGCTCGTGCCGTGGGTATCCTCGCCGCCAGCCTGGTCGCGGGCCTGACGGCGGCGCGCACCGCGCCGGCGGCGGAGCCCGCGGGCAGCGAGGTCCTCGATCTCCTCCAGGTCCCGCCGGACCACCGCCGCCGTCTCGTCGTCGGAGAGGTCCTCTCGTATCCGGTCAGTGAGTTCAGCGAACGAGAGCTAGCAGTGGGTCTCGCCATCTTCCTGCAGGCTCCTCTCGGCCGCGTCGCCGAATACCTGACCTCCGGGCAACTGATCGCACGTGACAACACCATTTCCGAGTTCGGAATCATGGCGGAGCCCACCGGCACGGATCCGCTGCCCGGATCCCCGCTCGTCAAGGGAGAGCGAGACGAGGCGGGGAACCTTCTCGACGCTTCGCCGGGGACTCGATTCAACCTCTCCGCGGCCGAGATCGCGACGCTCCGCGCGCTCCGGGACGCCACGGCCAGCGTGTCCCAGCCCGGCATGGCCGAGAAGGTCTGGGACACGTATCGCGGGCTCCTGCGCCAGCGGCTGCAGGCCTACCAGCAAGGGGGTCTCGGCGCCCTCGCCCCGTACACGCGGAGCGGGGGAGGGATCACCGACCCCGCGGCGGAGCTGCGCGCAGCCATCGCGGACGTCGACCGCGTGGGACGCGACGGCCCCGAGCTCCGCGACACGCTCTTACGATTTCCCGCCGCGTCCTCCCCGCGGCAGCTTCATCGCTTCTACTGGCTCAAGCGCCGAGTGCAGCGTCGGCCGGATCTCAGCCTGCTCCATCAGATCGTCGCGCCCGGCCCCGGTCCCGCCGTCCACATCGAGCGCTACTTCTACGTTGGGCATTCCTACAACACCGGACAGGTCATCACCGGCGCCTTCGCGTATCTGGACGGCACCGTGGTCTTCTCCACGAGCCGCTTCTCGACGGATGAGGTTCTGGGCGTGGGGAACCAGCTGAAGCGCTCGATCGGCCGGGGCCAGCTCAGGGACGAGATGCGTAAGCGGCTCGAGGGGATCCGCGCCTCCCTGACCCGCCCCACCTCCCCCGAGAGCCCCTGACGTCGTGACGGCGCGTTTCGCGCCGAGTCGACCCAATACCCGCAGGCGCCTTTTTCAGCCGCCTGCTAGGGATAGAGGCCGCGAACCTGATGCGCATCCGCCACGCGGCGGATGCCCTCCATGAGAGCGGCTGTGCGCAGGTTGACGTGCTCTTTCTTCGAGATGTTCCACACCCTGGTGAAGGCGCGCGCCATGATCTCCTGGAGCCGGCTGGTGATCTCGCTCTCCTTCCAGAAGAAGAACTGGAGGCCCTGCACCCACTCGAAGTAGGACACGACCACGCCGCCGGCGTTGGCGAGGATGTCGGGGATGACCAGGATGCCGCGGTTGTGCAGGATGACGTCGGCCTCGGGCGTGGTCGGGCCATTGGCGCCCTCGACGACGACCTGGGCCTGGATCCGGTCAGCATTGTCCTCGCGGATCTGGGATCCCGTGGCCGCGGGCAGCAGGATGTCGCACGGCTGTTCGAGGATGTCCTTGTTGGAGATGAGATCGGCTCCCGGGAATCCGACCACGCTGCCCGTCTCCTTGACGTGCTGCTCGAGGGCCCGGATATCGAGCCCCTGGCTGTTCCAGACCCCGCCCTTGTAGTCGCTTACCCCCTGGATCACGGCCCCGTCGCGCCAGAGCATGCGCGCGGCCACCCCGCCCACGTTGCCGAAGCCCTGGACGACCACCTTCCTGCCCTTGATCTCCTGGCCCAGGCGGTGCACGGCCTGGTAGAGGACGTACACGATGCCGCGTCCCGTGGCCTCGCGCCGACCCGCCGACCCGCCCACGAGGATCGGCTTGCCCGTGACCACGCCGGGCACGCTCTTGCCCTGGGTCATCGAGTACGTGTCCATCATCCAGGCCATGGTCTGCTCGTCGGTGCCGAGGTCGGGCGCGGGGATGTCCAGATCGGGGCCGATCATGAGGATGATCTCCGCGGTGTAGCGGCGCGTGAGCGATTCCAGCTCGCGCTTCGACATGTTGCGCGGGCTGCATCGCACGCCACCCTTGGCGCCGCCGTAGGGCAGGCCCATGAGCGAGCACTTCCAGCTCATCAGCATGGCGAGCGCGGTCACCTCGCCCATGCTCACCTCCGCGTCGTAGCGCAGGCCGCCCTTGGTCGGACCGAGCGCCGTGTTGTGGTGGACACGGTAGCCCATGAAGACTTCCGTGTGCCCGCTGTCCATGCGTACGGGGATGGAAACCACGAGCGCCCGGCGGGGATAGCGGAGGCGGATATGCGTGTCGTGGTCGAGATTCAGACGCTCGGCCACCTGGTCGAGCTGCGCCACGGCCGTGCGGTGCATTTCTGATTCGAATTCTGGCATCTCGGCCATCAGGGGGACTCCTGAGGGTGCAGGCGAAGCACGGCCAGGGTACGGCCCTCGAGCGGATAGGGCTCGCCCTCCTTGAAGCGCCGGCCGTCGGCGATGGGCTGCTGCCAGTCGCGCGTGTCGAGCACAGGCTCCCACGCGCCGCCGTGGTGATCGGGCAGAACGAAGGGCACGGGCTCGTCGTGCGCATTGAGGAGGATGAGAAACGTGTCATCGGTGATGGGCCGGCCCTCGTCGCTCATCTCTTCGATGGCGTCGCCGGCCAGCTGCAGCCCGAGGCCGGGGCTTAACCAGAGGGACCACTCCTCGTCCGTCATCTCCGTGCCGTCGGGACGGAGCCACGAAAGGTCCTTGACCGCGGAGCCGCGGATGCGTCGGCCCTGGAAGAAGCGGCGGCGCTGGAAGACGGGATGGTCCAGGCGGAAACGGATGAGGCGGGCCGTAAAGTCCAGGAGTCGGCGAGCGGAGGGCCCGAGCGGCCAGTCGAACCAGGAGATCTCGTTGTCCTGGCAATAGGCGTTGTTGTTGCCGCGTTGCGTGCGCCCGATCTCGTCGCCCCCCGAGAGCATGGGCACGCCCTGGGAGATGAGGAGGGTGGCCAGGAAATTTCGCTGCTGGCGGCCGCGCAGGGCAAGCACCTGGGGATCGTCCGTGGGGCCTTCGACGCCGCCGTTCGACGACGCGTTGTCGTCGGTGCCGTCGCGATTGTCCTCGTGATTGGCCTCGTTGCGCTTCTGCGTGTAGGCCACGAGATCGGCGAGGGTGAAGCCGTCGTGGGCCGTCACGAAATTGATGCTGGCCGACGGGCGCCGCCCGCCCTGCTCGTAAAGATCGCTCGATCCCGTCAGGCGAAAGCCCAGCTCGGCCACCTGGCCCCAGTCGCCCTTCCAGTAACGGCGGATGGTGTCGCGATATTTTCCGTTCCACTCCGCCCAGCCCGGCGGGAAGTTCCCCACCTGATAGCCTCCTTCGCCGAGATCCCACGGCTCTGCGATGAGCTTGACCTGGGAGATGACGGGGTCCTGGTGGATGACGTCGAAGAAGGAGGAGAGGCGGTCGACATCATGCAGCTCGCGGGCGAGGGTGGAGGCGAGGTCGAACCGAAACCCGTCCACGTGCATGTCCAGCACCCAGTAGCGCAGGCTGTCCATCAGGAGCTGGAGCGAGCGCGGGTGGGTCAGGTTCAGCGTATTGCCGCAGCCTGTGAAGTCGCGGTAGCGGCTCCGATCCCCGTCTTCCAGGCGGTAGTAGGCGGTGTTGTCGATGCCGCGAAAGCACAGGGTGGGGCCGCGATGATCGCCCTCTGCGGTGTGGTTGTACACCACGTCGAGGATGACTTCGATGCCCGCCTCGTGGAGGCGCTTCACCATGGTCTTGAACTCGCTGACCTGCTCGCCGCGGGCGCCTGAGGAGGCGAAGCGAGAGTCGGGGGCGAAGTAGCCCACCGAGTTGTAGCCCCAGTAGTTGTCGAGACGGCGATCCTGGAGCGACTTCTCGCTGACCGAGTGGTGCACGGGCAAGAGCTCCACGGCGGTGATCCCGAGCCGCCGGAGGTGCTCGAGAGCGGAGGGAGCGGCCAGCCCCGCGTAGGTGCCGCGGAGTGGGCGCGGGATATCCGGATGCCGGGCCGTGAATCCCTTGACGTGCACCTCGTAGATCACGGTCTGGTGCCATGGCGTGCGCAGGAGGCGATCCCCGCCCCAGGAGAAGGCCGATTCCACGATGACGCACTTCGGCACATACGCCGCGCTGTCGCGCGGGTCGGGCTCGCGACTCGTGTCCGCCTCCCCCGGACGGTAGCCACACATGGCGTCGTGCCAGCGCAGACGGCCCGCGATGGCCCGGGCATAGGGGTCGAGCACCACCTTGGCGGGGTTGAAGCGATGCCCCTCCGCCGGCGCATACGGACCGTTCACGCGATAGCCGTAGAGAAGACCCGGGCGCGCCTCGGGAAGATACACATGCCAGATCTGATCGGTACGCTCGGTCACGGGGACGCGGGCGATCTCCCGGCCCGCATCGTCCGGATGGAAGAGACAGAGGTCCACCGCGCTCGCGTGCTCGCTGAACAGCGCGAAGTTCACGCCAGCGCCGTCCCAGCTCGCCCCGAGCGGATAGGGCCGTCCCGGCCGCGTGCGGAAGGAGCCGGGCGGCGTCGCGGTCACGCCTCGCTCGGCGCGAGCCACACGGCGGCCAGCGGTGGGAGGGTGAGCAGGACGGAGTGTGACTGGCCGTGCCACGGTATGGCCTCACCGACCACGCCTCCGCCATTGCCCAGGTCGCTGCCGCCGTAATAGGCGCTGTCCGTGTTGAGGATCTCCCGGTAGAATCCACCCCGCGGCACGCCCACGCGATACCCGTGCCGCGGCACCGGCGTGAAGTTGCAGACGCAGACCGTGAGGTCGCCGGGGACCCGCCCGAACCGGGCGAAGGCGACGATGCTCTGGTCGGCATCGCTACAGTCCATCCAGGCGAACCCCGCGGTCTCGCAATCCAGTTGATGCAGCGAGGGCCGCCCCCGGTACTGCCGGTTCAGATCCGCCACCAGTCGCTGGACGCCCCGATGGTACGGCCCCTGGTCCAGCAGATGCCAGTCCAGGCTCTTGTCGTGGTTCCACTCGTCCGACTGTCCGAACTCCCCACCCATGAAGAGGAGCTTCTTGCCGGGATACGCCCACATGAAGCCGTAGAGGAGGCGGAGGTTGGCGAAACGCTGCCAGTCGTCGCCGGGCATCTTGCGGGCGAGGGAGCGCTTGCCGTACACCACCTCGTCGTGAGAGAGAGGGAGGACGAAGTTCTCCGTCCAGGCGTAGAGCATGCCGAAGGTCAGCCGGTTGTGATGGTACTTCCGATGGATGGACTCGTTGCCCATGTACTCGAGCACGTCGTGCATCCAGCCCATGTTCCACTTGAGCCCGAAGCCGAGACCGCCGAGATGCACGGGCCGCGAGACCATGGGCCACGCCGTCGACTCCTCGGCCACCGTGACCGCCCCCGGATGCGCGCCGTACACCACCTCGTTCAGGCGCTTGAGAAAGGCGATGGCCTCGAGGTTCTCGCGCCCTCCGAACACGTTGGGAATCCACTCGCCGGCCTTGCGCGAATAGTCGCGGTAGATCATGGAGGCGACGGCGTCCACGCGCAGCCCGTCCACGTGATACCGCTCGAGCCAGAACAGGGCGTTGCCCAGGAGGAAGTTCGCCACCTCGCGCCGGCCGAAATTGAACACGCGCGTGCCCCAGTCGGGATGCTCGCGCTCGCGCGGATCGGCGTGCTCGTAGAGGTAGGTGCCGTCAAAGTACGCGAGGCCATGCGAGTCCTTGGGGAAGTGGGCGGGGACCCAGTCGAGGAGCACCCCGATTCCGCGCTGGTGCAGACGATCGACGAACGCCATGAAGTCGTGGGGCCGGCCATAGCGGCGAGTGGGCGCGTGGTACCCGATGGTCTGATACCCCCACGAGCCATAGAAGGGATGCTCCATGACCGGGAGGAGCTCCACGTGGGTGAAGGCCATTTCGGTCGCGTAGTCCGCCAGCTGGTCGCCCAGCTCCTGATAGGTGAGGAACCGGTCGCCTTCCTGCGGCATCCGCCGCCAGGAGCCCAGATGCACTTCGTAGACGCTCATGGGCGCATCGAGGGCCTGGCGCCGTCCGCGCTCGGCGAGCCAGGCGCCGTCGCCCCAGGCGAAGCCGTCGAGCCGCTCCACGACCGACGCCGTGCGGGGCTCGTCCGGTTCGAAGCCGAAGGCATAGGGATCGCTCTTCAGGGCGAGGGGCGCCCCGGAGCGGGACACGATCTCGAACTTGTAGCGCGCGCCCTCGGGCACGCCGGGCAGGAAGAGCTCCCAGATGCCGTTGCCCGGATGAAGCCGCAGGGGATGGCTGCGCCCGTCCCAGCCGTTCCAGTCGCCGACCACGGAGACGCGCTTCGCATTGGGCGCCCACACCGCGAAGATGACCCCCGCCACGCCTTCGAGCGTCGCGGCATGCGCCCCCAGCTTGTCGTAGATCCGGTAGTGGGTGCCCTCCCCGAGGAGGTGGAGATCGAAGCCCGAGAGGGTCGGGGGAAAGCGGTACGGGTCTTCGATCTCGACCGTATGCCCCCCGCCGTAGGACGCGCGGACGCGGTACGCGACAGGGAGCCGGCCGGGGAGCTCGCCCTCCCAGAGACCGGCGGGGTGCAGAGGCTTGAGCGGGTGCGAGAGGGAGCCGGCGTCGAGCGGCACCACGGAGACCTCGACGGCGCCGGGCAGGAAGACCCGCACGATGACGCCATTGGCGGCCGCGTGAGGCCCCAGCACGGCGAAGGGATCGCCGTGCTCTCCGGTGACGAGGGTCTGGACGGTTTCGCGGGAAAGGCTCATGAACGTCGATCCCGGTCCGGGGCCGGCGGGACTAGAAGGAGCGGATCAGTCGCTCCACCCGCTCGTCGTGGCTCTGGAACGGGTCCTTGCAGAGGATGGTCTCGCGCTCGGGGTCGTTGAGCTTCAAGTAGACCCAGTCCACGCGGTAGTCCTTGCCTTTGAGGTTGGCCTGCCGGATGAACTCGCCGCGCAGCCGCGCGCGAGTCGTCTGCGGCGGGATGTGCTTGGCGCGCTCGATGATGTCGTCGCTCGTGATGCGATCCACCATGTCGTGCTTCACGAGCTGGAAGTACACGCCCTTGTGGGGCCGGATGTCGTGGTATTGCAGGTCCATGAGCGAGACCTTGGGGTCGCGCCAGGACAGGCGATGCTTCTCCATGAAGGACTCGATGATGCGCTTCTTGATGACCCAGTCGACCTCGCGATGCAGCTCCATGGGATCCGTGTGCAGCGCCTCGATGACGTGGGTCCAGCGCCCGAGGACGTCCTTGGTCACAGGGTCGGCGTCGATCGACTGGACATAGCGTGTGGCGTGCTCCAGGTACTCCGTCTGCAGCTGGAGAGGCGTGATGGTGCGCCCGTCCTTGAGGCGGACCGTCTCGCGCAGGGTGGGGTCGTGGCTGATGTCGCGGATGGCCTGGACGGGGGATTGCAGGCTGTAGTCCCGGTCGAAGAACCCGTCCTCGATCATGTCGAGGATGAGGGCGGTGGTGCCCACCTTGAGGTACGTGGCGACCTCGGACATGTTCGAATCGCCCACGATGACGTGAAGGCGACGGTACTTCTCCGCGTCCGCGTGCGGCTCGTCGCGCGTGTTGATGATGGAGCGCGAGGAGGTGGTGGCCCCCGAGATCTCCTGGCAGATGTGCTGGGCCCGCTGCGAGAGGCAGTAGTGGAAGCCGCGGGGGGTCTGGAGTACCTTGCCCGCCCCCGCGAAGATCTGCCGGGTGACGAAGAACGGGATCAGGCCCTCGGCCAGGCGCTGGAAGGACACGTCGCGGCTGACCAGGTAGTTCTCGTGACAGCCGTAGGAGTTGCCCGCGGAGTCGGTGTTGTTCTTGAAGAGGAGGATGTTGCCGGAGATCCCGTCCTCGCGAAGCCGCTTCTCCGCCTGGTGCAGGAGATCCTCGACGATGCGCTCGCCCGCCTTGTCGTGGATGACGAGGTCGGCGATGTCATCGCACTCAGGAGTCGCGTACTCGGGATGGAAGCCCGTGTCGAGATAGAGCCGCGCCCCGTTCTCGAGGAAGACATTGGCGTTGCGCGCCCCGGGAATGACCTTCTCGAACAGGTAGCGCGCGACGTTGTCGGGCGAGAGACGCCGCTGGCCGTTGAGCGTGCACGTCAGGCCGTACTCGTTCTCCAAGCCGAAGATGCGGCGTTTCATGTGGGCCTCAGCGTAGCAGGGGAGGGGACGGGAGGCAAGGATTGCCTTTGGCCGCCGGGCGGATGCGCTACTTGTCGTCGGCGAGGAGCTGATGGAGCACGGCGGGCGGGATCCGGCGGAACTTGCGGCGCTCCTTGCCGCGGTCGAGGACGGCCACTTCCAGATCGCGCTCGGTCAGCGTCTTGTTCTGCGTCACCATGAGGGCGCGTACCCCCAGCTTCACCGCGCCCGAGAAGTCGAGGCCCTCCTGGTAGTTGTCCTTGAGATAGCGCCGGATCTCGTCGGACTGCCCGCCCATGGCCGCGTAGTTCTTCTCGTCCTCGATGGTGCCGTCATAGAGGATGTGGTAAATCTCGTTCTTGGTGCCGTCGCTGTCGCCGACCTCCACGACGAGCACCTCCACCTCGAAGGGCTTGATGTCCTGGGTGAAGATATTGCCGAGGGCCTGGGAATAAGCGTTGGCGAGAGACTTGGCCGTTACGTCGCCCCGGCTGTACGAGTAGCCCTTGATGTCCGCGTGCCGCACTCCCGCCACCCGGAGGTTCTCGAACTCGTTGTACTTGCCCACCCCCGCGAAAGCGATCCGGTCGTAGATCTCCGAGATCTTGTGGAGGAGCGCGGAGGGGTTCTCGGCGAGCAGGAGGACGCCGTCGAGATACTCGAGGGCCACGATGGCCTTGCCGCGGGAGATGCCCTTGCGGGCATACTCCGCCTTGTCCTTCATCATCTGCTCGGGCGAGACGTAGTATGGCAGGGGCATCAGCTACGCCCTCGCTCGGCGAGGATCGCCTCGCAATAACGGCGGATCTCCTCGTCCGAGACCTCTCCGAAGCCCGAGCGGGTAATCGTCTTGACGGTGGGATAGATTCCCCGCTGGAGATCGGGTCCGCCCGTTCCCAGGTCCTCGTCGGCCGCGTCCATCAGGGCCTCGATGGACACCCGCACCGCCTCGTCCTTGGAGAGGTCGCGCTTGAAGCGCTTCTTGAGGGAGTCCCGCGCGTCCTTGCCCCCCGAGCCCTGGGCGAAGTAGTCGGTTTCCTCGTAACGGCCGCCCGTGACGTCGTACTTGAAGAGGCGCCCCACTCCCGCGCGCTCGTCGAAGCCCGCGAAGATCGGCACCACCACGAGACCCTGCATGGCCAGGGGCAGGTTCATGCGGATCATCTGGCCGAGCTTGTTGGCCTTGCCGTCGAGCGAGAGATTCTCCCCCTCGACCTTCTCGTAGTGCTCGAGCTCGGTCTGGAAGAGACGCGCCATTTCCATGGCAGGCCCCGCCGCGCCCGCGATGCCGACACCAGAGAGATCGTCCGACCTGAAGATCTTTTCAATGCGACGGGAGGCGACCTGGTACCCCTCGCTGGCCTGGCGGTCGCCCGCCATGATCACGCCGTCGCGATATCGGAGGGCGAGAACCGTGGTGCCGTGGGGAACGGCCGGGGCACTGTTTGTCTCCCTCGGCGCGTCCTCGCCCTGAGGAAGCAGGTGAGGCGCCGAGTGTCGCAAGACGTCCGCGAAGCTCGAGGTGGCGTAGCCGAAGAACACGCCTTCCCAGCGGCTCGGCTTGTCGTTCACACATCCCCCGCGGGCTTGCCGAGGTTGCGGAGAAGATCGCCGGCCGTGGGACTCTCGGCGAAAAGCTGGCGGACGTGCGCCTCCGTGCCCCGGAGCGGCTCGAGCATGAAGATCTTCTTGAGGGGACCTTCCTTGAGGTCGAAGATGACGGAGTCCCACGAGGCGGACACGACCTCGTCGGCGTACTTCTGCAGGCACATCCCGCGGAAGTAGGCGCGGGTGTCCTTGGGCGGATCGTAGATCGCCTTGGTCACCTCGTCCTCGGTGGTCAGGCGCTCGACGGCATCCGACTCCTCGAGCTTGTAGTACAGGCCCTTGCCCGGGCGGATGTCGTGGTACTGCAGGTCGATCATGGCCACCCGAGAATCCGACCACTCGAGGCCGTGCTTGGCCATGTAGCTCTGGATGAGCGCCTGCTTGATCACCCAGTCCAGCTCCCGATCGAGGCTCATGGGATCCTTGGCGAGCTGATCCAGCACGGTGCCCCAGCGCAGCATGACGTCGTCGACCCACGGCTCGTGCTCGCGCCCCACGTAGTATTTCCGGGCGAGGGCGAGGTACTCGCGCTGCAGGTCCACCGCGGTGAGGGCGCGTCCGTCCTTGAGCCGGAAAGTCTCCCGGCAGGTGAGATCCCGCGAGACCTTCCGATAGGCGAGCACCGGGCTTTCCAGAGAGAGGTCTCCCTCGATGAAATCGTCCTCGATCATGCTGAGGGCGATGGCCATCGTCCCGACCTTGAGGTAGTTGGAGACCTCGCTCATGTTCGCGTCGCCCACGATCACGTGCAGGCGGCGGTAGCGCTCGGGGTCGGCGTGGGGCTCGTCGCGGGTATTGATGATGGGCCGGCTATGCATCGTCTCCAGACCCACCTCGGTCTCCAGGAAATCAGCCCGCTGAGAGATCTGATAGTCGCAGTGCTCGGTGTTGTTCTCGGCCCCCACCTTGCCCGCCCCCGTGAAGACCTGGCGGCTCACGAAGAAGGGCATGAGGTGCTGCACGATGCGCGCGAAGGGCACCTTGCGGTCCATGAGGTAGTTCTCGTGGGTGCCGTAGGAGTTGCCCTTGGAGTCCGTGTTGTTCTTGTAGATGAGGATCCGCTGCTCGGGGGGCGACACCGCCTCCGCCCGCGAGCGCGCCAGGTTCAGGATGCGCTCGCCCGCCCGGTCCCAGATCACGCAGTCGCGTGGATTGGTCGTCTCGGGCGAGGAGTACTCGGGGTGGGCGTGGTCGACGTAGAAGCGGGCCCCGTTGGAGAGGATGAGGTTGATCAGGCGCGACTCCTCCTTCGAGGGCGCTTCCTTCTCCTCCATGTACTCGAAGCCGCGGGCGTCCCGCAGCGGGCTCTCCGCCTCGTAGTCCCAGCGAATGCGGGAGGACCGGTAGGTCTCGTACGAGTTGATGAGCAGGAGAGACGAAAGAATCGGATTGAAATCAGGCTGGTTCTTGACCGTGATGCCGTACTCGGTCTCGATGCCCATCACCTTCGGAATCGCCATGGGTCCCCCGGACGCCTTCGACGTGATGAGAACAAACGGCGGGAGGGGGCGATGACGCTCCCCTCCCGCCGCGGCGCTTACAGGTACTGGCCGGTATTGATGATGCGCTCGACCGCCCGCTGCTTCTCCTTCGTCTCGCCCATGAGCGGCTTGACGTAGACGATGCGCTCCCCCTTCTTGCCCGCGATCTTGGCCCAATCGTCCGGGTTCGTCGTATTGGGCAGGTCCTCGTTCTCTTTGAACTCCTCGCGCACGGCGTTGAGCAGATCGTCGAGGTTGATGCCCTTCTCGCTCGTCTGGATGTAGCGCTTGAGGGCCAGCTTCTTCGCCCGCCGCACCACGGACTCGATCATGGCGCCCGAGGAGAAGTCCTTGAAGTAGAGGACCTCCTTGTCCCCGTTGGCGTAGGTGACCTCGAGGAACCGGTTCTCCTCCTCCAGGCTGTACATCTCCTCCACCGCGGCGGCGATCAGGCGATCGAGGGTCGGCTGCATCTCGCCGTCGTGCTGCGTGAGCTCGGCCGCGTGGATGGGGAGATCGCCCGTCAGATACTTGTTGAAGATGTCCACGGCCGCGCTGCGGTCGGGCCGCTCGATCTTGATCTTCACGTCGAGCCGGCCGGGACGCAGAATGGCCGGGTCGATGAGATCCTGCCGGTTGGACGCGCCCACCACGATCACGTTCTTCAGGTGCTCGACCCCGTCGATCTCCGCCAGGAGCTGCGGGACGATGGTCGTCTCCACGTCGGAGGAGATGCCCGAGCCGCGCGTGCGGAAGAGGGCGTCCATCTCGTCGAAGAAGACGATGACGGGGACGTCTTCGGCGGCCTTCTCGCGCGCCTTCACGAAGATCTCGCGGATCTTGCGTTCCGTCTCGCCCACGTACTTGTTGAGGAGCTCCGGGCCCTTGATGTTCAGGAAGAAGCCCTTGACCTTCTCGCCCCGCTTCTCGGAGATCTTCTGGGCGAGATTGTTGGCCACCGCCTTGGCGATCATGGTCTTGCCGCAGCCCGGGGGGCCGTAGAGCAGGACGCCCTTGGGCGGCGTCAGCTGATGCTCGCGGTAGTAGTCCGCGTAGAGATAGGGTCGGCCACGATGCCGACCTTGTCCTCGTCGGCGCGCAGGGTCACCACGGCGCGCCCCTCCTCCAGCAGCTCCTTGAGGATGACCACGTCCCCCTGGATCTCGTACCCGGCCGCCTCCACGACGTTGAGCCCTTCGTTGAGGACCAGCTCCTGGCCGGGCTTGAGCGCCTCGGCCTTGAGGGACGGATGCAGGTTGACCTTGACCTTGCGCCCCTGCGACAGCACGTTGATGGTGCCGTCCTCGTTCACGGAGAGATACACGCCGTACGTGGACGGCGGCGCGCACAGCTTGTCCACCTCTTCCTTCAGCGAGGTGATCTGCTCCCGCGCCTCGTACAGCGCATTGACGAGCTTTTCGTTCTGGTTGAAGGCCTGCACGAGCTGGCGATTGGCCTCGCGCAGCTTGTTCTCCAGCACCATGAACTCCTTCGGTGCGTCCTCGAGCTTCTTGCGCAGCCGCCCCGTCTCGGCCTCGAGCGAATGCACGTAGGCCTGCAGGTCCTGGACCTGGACCTCGTACTCCGTCAACCGGCGGCGATAGTTGGAGTCAGACATGGGCAGAAACTTCGACAGCCCCTTCATTCCCTCGGACGACGGCTCCCGGCTCGGAGTCTTTTTCTCGAACTCCTTCATGTTCGCCCGTTCCTTTCTGGTTGGTCCAGCGGGCGCTTCCCTGAGAGCGAACCCCCCGCCCTCTGTGGGTGGTGCCGGAAGTTGCGCTCAGTATAGTGGCCCGTTTCGCGGCAAGTCAAGAGAATTGGGGCCGAATGATCGTTCAGAGCCATTGAAATCATTCGACTTTTCCCACTTCCTCCCTTCGGCAACCCCGATGGGTCTCAGTGATGAAACCCGATGTCCGCACGGCCCGTTCCTGGCCCATCCCAGAGGGCCTACTGTCTTCTGACCAGACCAGAAGCACGTTCGATGCCAGCGTCCGGAGCAATCGAGTACGCCCGAATGGAGCCCGAATAGCGCATGAGTTCGCGATGATATTGCGGATTCCTTGGGCAGCGTGCGACGTACAGCGGCGCATGATGCCCCATGTGTCGGTCTTTTTGATATAAGGGCTCCATGTTCCGTCGGTTCGGAATACTCGCGCTCGCCGCGTTTTTCGCGGTCGGAGTGCCGTCGCGATCCGGCGCTCAAGCGCCCGCGCTGCGCGTGGGGCTGCCATCCATTCCCACTGTTCTCGATCCAGCCACCGCCCTCGAAGGCTCCATGCCCTTCATTGCTCGCCAGGTCTTCGACACTCTCGTCCAGTATCGCGATGGATCGAGTGATATCGAGCCCGGCCTGGCGATCCAGTCGACGGTGTCGCGCGACGGGCTGTCCTGGACCTTCCGCCTGCGCGAGGGAGTGCGCTTTCACGATGGCACTCCGCTCCACGCCCGACAGGTCGCCGAGAGTCTCGATCGCATCATCGTCCCCGCTCATCCCCTGGCGCCGAGTCCCAATCCCGCGGGCCCGCGGCTCCTTCGCGGCGCTCCTGGAGTGATCAAGGACATCCTCACTCCCGACCAGCGCACGGTGCAGATCAACCTCATCCTTCCGTATGCACCTCTTCTGACGGTGCTCGCGCACCCCGTGTTCTCCATCGTGCATCCGACGACGGGCGCGACGCGCTGGGTCGGGACCGGCCCCTTCGCCCTGGGCGACGCGGGACCCGGCCGACTCGTGCTCGAAGCCAATGCCTCGTATTGGGCGGCGCCGCCCCGCTCGCCCCGCGTGGTGCTCGTCGAAACCCCGGACCAGGCCAGAGCCGAAGCCGATCTCGATGCCAGGAGCCTCGATCTCGTCCTGCCTGCCGGGGCTCCTCTCCGCATGCAGGGGGCGCTCTCGCTGCCGGGCTGGCGGATCGGGTACCTCGCGATCCACACGGAGAAGGACCCGTGGCGACGACGTAAGGTTCGCCAGGCCGTCGCCGCCGCTCTCTCGCCGCCCGCGCTGACGACGGCTGTTGAGCCCGCCGGCGGGGCGCTCGGGGCTTTCCTTCCCAGAGCCGTCTGGAGCTCGGTGGAGCAGCCTGTTCCTCTCCTCGGAGGCGATGCCGCGATGGCCAGGCGCTTGATGGGGGAGGCGGGGGTTGGCCAGGCGGTGGTGGCCGCGCTCGTGGCCGACGGTTCCATCGGGCCCGAGGCCCCGCGTGTCGTCGAGGCGATTCGTGTCGCCCTCGGCGCCGCCGGCATCACCGTGAGGCCGCGAATCGAGCCCGGCGATGCCGCACTCCACGCCGCGCAGAGCGGGAGCCACGACCTGGCGTACTTCGAGGCTCGCGTCGATGGGGGCGACCCTCATCTCCTGCTCTACCCGCTCTCCACGAGCGAGGGCACGACCCGCGGGCCCACCGCGACCAACTTCTCCTTCTATCGAAATGCGCGCCTCGACGATCTCCTGATCCGCGCGAGCCAGATTGCCTTCCGGCCGGAGCGACAGCGCATCTACGCCCGTGCCCAGGCCTTTCTCTCGGAGGAGCTGCCGTGGCTACCTCTCTACGTGCGGCTGAACTGGGCGGTGGCTCGACCTGACCTCCGCGGGTTTCGCCTGCACCCGAGCGGAAATCATCGACTGGCCGGCGCCTGGATCGAGTCGGCCCCGCCACCAGGGCTGGGACCTCCGGCCCTCACGCCACCTCGCGCTCCCTGACGGGCGCCCAGGCTGGACTTGGGACGGCCCGCATGATAGACAAATGAAGGACTTACGCCGTCCTGGCGCCGACCACATGCTCACTATTAGCGATACCGTCACCGAGATGGTCCAGTGGGTGTTCCCGGAACATGCGGGAGCGCCCGGGCAAATCCACGGCGGCCGCATGATGCAGTGGATAGCCACGGTAGGGACCATGGCGGCCGCCCGCGTGGCGCGAGGTCAAGTTGTGCTGGGAGCCATGGACGACATCGACTTCCTCCACCCGGTCAAGGTGGGAGAGATCGCCGTCCTGAGGGCTCAGGTCGAAGCCATCGGGCGCTGCTCCATCGAGGTCGGAGTCAAGGTCTTCGCCGAGAACGTCCAGAGCGGTCGCCGCGCCCTGACCCTCAACTCCCATCTGGTCTTTGTGAAAGTGGACGAGGATCTGAAGCCGGTGCCCGTGCCGGCC